>Ga0065711_1037555_pt1 | contig 19709 bp, 9 predicted proteins | sample Hoacrofraction12_FD_59098 | JGI IMG/M metagenome (GOLD analysis project Ga0065711, IMG submission 59098) | Hoatzin crop microbial communities from Cojedes, Venezuela - Epithelial fraction 12 v2 (version 2) | ecosystem: Host-associated > Birds > Digestive system > Esophagus > Crop | place... | reverse complement strand
AAAGAAAGAAAGAAAGAAAGAAAGAAAGAAAGAAAGAAAGAAAGAAAGAAAGAAAGAAAGAAAGAAAGAAAGAAAGAAAGAAAGAAAGAAAGAAAGAAAGAAAGAAAGAAAGAAAGAAAGAAAGAAAGGGGGAAAAAAGCTATGTTTTGTGTAGCTGGGAGACAGAGATGAAAACTCAGTCTTATGTGTGCTTCTGTAAACTCTTTACATATTAAGGTAAACTCACTATTCCTTCCCTCTGTGAATTCATGAGATTTTCAGAAGACTAATTCTTTATTGCCATTCTAATGGTGTATTAGGGAACAAATAACAAATTTTCTTTATTTGCTCTCTCCTTTCAAGAGTCTGCATCTGCAGAAGCATGTACAAGAACGTCGTGAACAACACCTCTCACCACAGCTGTCTATTAAACAATGCATTCAGTAACCAACAGAGTGGAAAATAGAGCTCATCCATCATTCTAGTAGATACTATTTCCATAAGGCAGAAAAGGCACTGTAAAATATCTTAGCAATTAAAGAGGAACTGACTTTGTCTTCCTTTTCAGTGAAGAAGCTTTACTGCTACTTCTCCTTTAATACACTTACTGCTGTACTGCAACATCAACATCAGTACATAAATTCCACTTTATATGGAAAGATTTCTTCAGAAACAATTTAAACAGTTCTACCTTCAGGGTGTATCCAAGTTGCTATCATCTTTTTGTTGATGTGAACAATAATAGTTTATAGTTCAAAAGATAAGGAGGACAAAATCTCTCTTCAGAACTTTCCCTTCACATTTAATATCACCAACAAAATATAAAAAAAGATACAGCACAAGAAAGTCCACTCTTTCTGAAGCATCAAACTGAGGAAGAAAACTACAGAAGTAGTGTTAACTTTACATGAATACAAAGCTTTTTATTTATAATCAACTCTTTCTTTTGCATTCTGCTGATACTATGAACATCATGAAGTTTTTTATATAGAAGACCTTGTTTTCTTTAAGTCACAGAAATTTGAAAACCAAATTCTTTTCAATGGTTTGGTGCTCATCAACAATAGAACCAATATTTTATATAATTCATTTGCAGTAAAGGAATCATAAGACTAGATTAGAATTATTTATTTTCCAAATCGTAAAGGATAATGTACTAACAAAAATCCAGATTTCTTCTGCTGTCTCATTACAGATTTATTTAACTGTGATTAGATAAATTTCACTATCAGTGAATTCCAATTAGAGATACACAAAGGTGTTTAGCAGAGAAACAAGATTCTGGCGAATAAAAGTATCCTGGTTGTTTAAAACAAAGCCTCTGGGCTATTTATTTTTCCCCTTCTCAGGACTATAGAGGCTACATAGGAATATAAAATGCTTTTCCTGAAATTGCGGTTATTTTGAAGGACTTTTCAGAATAAATTTTAATATCTTTGTCTAAATAGGAAGCTGTTATTTTCTATTTATGTGCAACCAAGACACCTAGAGTTAGAATGGTAAGAAAGCGCAAAATGTGAGTGTTGTATTACATAGTTTTACGTTTCATAAACTACACCTACATTACAAAGCATTCTAGACATCTGTGTGAATGTTGGTAGTGTAGGAAAAACCCCATAATTCCTAAGTGTAGGAAAAATCTGCAATTATTATATAAGTATCTCATATAGAGCTGATTTCTACTGAAAAAAAGAGTTAGCTGTCATGTCCCCACATGACTGATTTATTTTTAAAATTTTGTTTCTATTTTTACCCTTTATACTGTGTCTCTGATGGAAGTCTTCATACATTTACTGGCAATGCCTTCACAGTATTGGTCTATGAGACTGAAAGAATTTGGTCTCTTGTAAGACTGGAAAAACTACAGGAAAAACTGTGCCCTTGAAAGCTCTTCCCAGAAGTTACAGGCCTGGACAAGCTTTCATGAATTTATATTAGTGATGGGGACATACTCATCCAGCAATATCATGTTAGTAAAATTGATATTTGTATGGTGGTACAACACATAGAATTAATTAAACAAAAAGTATCTGAAATCCGAGAAGCTTCAAGATTCTGAACAATTAATGCAGTTATGCAGAGCTCTGGGAGAAAGTGACAACTACTTTTAATAATAGAGTTCTTGAGGACATTGTGTCTGGCTCTGTTCTTGCCTACCCTCAGTGCTAAAGCACAAACCCCTTTCTAAGTTTTATAGTTTCACTTTTATTTTGTATTTTGTATTCTCTAAAACCAAAGTAATGTGCAGATACTAGATAAGTGTTCTAATTACTTTTTAATTTAAAATCAGAGACAATAATACCTATAGCAATAAGGTTATAGAAATAAAGTCAATTAAATGAATGCAAGATTTGGACTCTTGTATAATATTATTTTTACTGCTTGTAATTAGACTTAGCTTTTGTTCTTCTGTTAATCAAATTAATTTGTAAGTCCTTAAGGGTATTAATATATCCCATTCCAGAAAAAAAATAGTACATTTGACTGCCAAATGAGTTGTTTGAACACACTAATATTATTTTAGTAACATAAGTTAAAATACAAATATTTCAGAAAACAGTTTCATTACAGTGGTCTTTTTGTAAGCACGTACATTTGTAATAGATACAAAATATATCACATGGTGCAACTGTTTTCAGCAGATCACTGTAGATTAAAACATTCCAGACTCAAAAAAATATTTCTCTCTGTACAGATGGCAGTTTAGCCAGAAGATGTAGGTACAGTAGTCTCCAGTTCATACTGATTAGCAGTGGGTTGTGGATAATATTTCTGTTGTCCATGATAGAGTTTAACACAGAACAGTCCTTCAGCTTCATAAATTGTAGGAACCAGTTTGGACAGTACTTCAACAGCCAAATTGGAGTAAGAGGTATTGGCAGGGTAGTGTCTCTGAACCAAAACTATTGGGATGACTTCGGCAGTTTTCACAGCCACAGTACGCAGTTCAGTGAGTGTGATAAATACTCTATCCTGAGCTCAGGAAAAAGGATTATTTTATAATTCTCTTGGGATTTCTCATTTCATGTGTCACAAGAGAAATGACTTTTTGATTAATCCACAGAGTAATTAGTTGCTACAGGAATTACATATATTCAAATGGCTGTTTTAGTAAATACAGAAATTCTCACATAAAGTGTGGCTGTGGTCCAGAAAGTGGAGTTTAGGCCTCTATATATTTTCCTCTATCCATCTAAACTGCAACCACTAGAAATAAACTCTCATGTACAAGTGTCATTGGGACCTTTTCCAGGAAGACTTCCAGAAGCTCTAGCTGATACTTAAAACCGCAAGAAAAAATCCATTAACTCTAGTCATTATAGAAGTTGTTATAAGGTTTCAGGTGCTATAGCTCTACAGATTCAGCTCTTTCAGCTCTTTTCAACATCATATTGCTATCTTCTAGTTCCAAAATATTTAACATTGTCTAATTGTATGGCAAAACTGGCACCAAATCTTTCTCTCCAATCTCAAGCTAAATCATCACATTGAGAAGTATTATGTGCTTTCCTATTTTTTCCTGTTAACTGCAGATGTTCTTCTGAAGTTATTTCAAAACAAAAGAAAGAACTGGGTGTGGTGAAAAGTGGATGATATCTGGATGAAGATTACAACCTTCAGCAAAATAAATTTAAATTATGGAAAATAATTTAGTCAAATGATTTTTTTAATAAAAGATATTCTACAACAGTATAACAAAATACACTTTATTATATATTTGTTTGTGTGATTCTGTGTGTGTTTCAACAGCTGCTCTGCTGCTGAAATAAAGATCATGAGGAACTGAGGAGCATAAAAATAACTACAGAGACATTGATTTTATTCAAAAAACTATTTATAGATTACTAGTGATTTTACAGGCAATTTTGAATTCTTTTTTAAATCATTGAAAATTTTTCAGAGGCTGAGCTTGATGACTTTTTTTCACCTTGGAAGCCCAGTTTTACTGTAAATGCTTTCATATTTTTACATATTAGCCATCCATTTATAGATGGCCTTTTATTCAGACCAGATCATGAATTTGAGAGCTATATACTACTTGCAACTTCCATTGTTTTAAATGTTCATGCTCAGAACAGAAGGCAAGTCTTAAACATTTGTGGCCTTTATTTGACCACCCTGTGAAAAAAATGTTATCGACAATTGTCTGCTACAGCATTGCCAGCCACTACATTAGCTGAATGGCCTCATACATAAAACCGAGCAGTTATTGCCATCACAGGTTTTAATACATCTGACTAAAGTAGATATCTAAAGTTAGGCTGCATCTCTCTACCAAAATAAGGTTCCTGCATTTAATAATGACTCATCTGCCCCAGAACAGAAGTTTAATTATTGTACAAAATAGGAAGACAGTATAGATGTTTGAGCTATTGACTACAGCATTTTCAGCTGTTGAGCATTTCATGTGGATGTGTGCTCTCCTCTCTTTTCCTCCTATGTGAAAAACATCAGAAGGAAGATGCAAGTCAGTATAGTGCATTAAACAACTTTGCCCTTTCCTCCTTTAGGTGATTCTCTTTATACTTCTGCTCTTTATAATTGCCTAAAATCAGTTTTCTGTAAGGTAGTGACACACTCATATTTCTTCCTGTCCAGCAAGATCTTCATGCAACACAAGCCCCAACAAAGAGGAATATCTTCATAGGAAGAAAGAACCACTCCCTATCCAATGTTGCAAAAATCAGGGGCAAAACTTTTCTACTTCCACAGCTGTATTCCCTAGTCTGTTACTCAGCCTGTGGGAGGGTCCACAAGGTTATCACATTTCCCTCAAATGCCAGCTCCCTTCCCAGCTGCTGCAAAGAGGAAGCTTAAATCAACATTCCTCACAGAGCAGCAGCAGCCGAAACTGCTTTCGGAGACCAGTATCTCAATTTTGTGGTGAGTTGCACACACAGGGACTTAAGTGGAAAGAGCTGCTAGTGGGGGGGTGACAGAAGACAATGTTCAGCTAACATCCTTCCTGAACAGACAACATCAAGTGCATCACACTACCTATGGCTGGGAAAAGCTGTGGATATTTTTTGCATGCACCATCCTGAGCTCTTTTCTACCTCAGCTCTTCCACCAACAGTTAAAGAAAGGCTCCTGTGGAAAGCAATATGCAACATCACTCACTGGACTGGGCAGCAGTGTATCACATACTATAGGACTTTGAAAGGTCTTCTACTACAGAATCTTGAAAGCGTGTTGGCTTTTGAGGGTCATAATGAGCAAAAATCAAAGCTGATGTTGAGAGACTTCCATACTGATGTTGAGACACTTCCATACTGATACAGAAATGTTAAGTGACGCATATGAAAACCCTCATTAAAGTGAAACCTTCAGATTCATGCCAAGTTAACTACATTTATGAAACTGAAACATATAGAATGAATATAGAACCCAGTATTTGTGGAAGCAAATGTAATGACCTTTTTAAGTACTTGTCACTGTACATCTTAAACTACACCCATAAAAAATCCTGCTCTCTTCATTTGTACTACCTCTGATACAAGGACAAAGGTTCACATTTTTGTATGTACATACTACAGAGAGGTAAAGTACAGGTGTATCTACATATTGCCAACTAAGGCAGCCACTGAAAAGACACAGACATCTGAAAATGGTCAGCTAATAGAGGTAAATGATGGTTTCTGTGTGGGGAATGTGGACAGTGTGAGTCACTGTCCAACACTGAAATGTCTAAACAATTCTGGATGTCTACTTTTCTTATTCAGACTCGTATTTCAAGTGGTCTAAACCAACAAAGAGCAGAAAGTTCAGCATGTCCGAATGCTCTGTATGCCAAACACTTTCTGCGTGTGCTAAAACATGTACGTACTGAAAAGTTATGGATCCTTGCTTTTGGTATGTAGAGACAAATCCTGAAAGATCTTTAAAGACATTACTTAAAGTAGTTTGTGTAGAATTCATCAAAATTCAACCGAGCAATCAGATCTTTCTGTTAGTTTTCATGCATATGTGAATAGATAATCAAAGCTTTTCCACTTACATTATAAAAAATTTTAAATTATGCATTTAAACTTTCAGAAAACAACATGAATGGTTAAGGATTCGAAGAATCCCTTTCTAAACATTTGAATCCCCTTATCAATATTATCACTAAATAATTATACCAATCATCATGTCCATGAAGTATTTCAAATATTTTCATTTCAAACTCTGTTTTCTTGCAGAGTTTTGTGTACCATGCAAAGCTAACAGGAAATTATACCTGTTTTCAGGAAGAGTAACTAAGAAGTGCACCAAAGAAATGCGTGATCTGCAAACACTCTTATGCCTTTACTTTTTATAATGTTCTATGTGCAACAAGACCTGAAATCACTATTCAAAAGTGTAACTAGTATATTTTTCAAGGGTCTCCTGTTGGTGCATAAAATAAGAGTGTACAGTTCTTTTCAGATACTTTCTGTCTATAATCATAAGCTTTGATAACAGTGCCAGTCAAAATGTATCTTCGGTTCAGGAATTTTATGGCAGAGTAGGCTTCTATACATTTCAAAGAAAGAGTGTGCCTGTTCTGGTGCCCTAACATTGGTGCAGAAGCTCCTACCTTTATCCAAGGCAGCAACATTATGACATATCATAAATTATCAAAACAAAGTAATCAAAGAATGGAATGAAAACTCCTTAAAATAATCTTGACATTCTAGTAGTTCTAGAAAATGATTATCTTATTACTCAGTAGCTTAATGTTAAACTACATATACAGATATGACAGAACTAGAAATAGAATGTACTTAACTATATATTTTTTTTACCATAGTGTGGAGTAATAAGAAATCTAAATTTTAATCCTGACTACTGAAAAATCATGTACCACTTGAGAAAGGCCCTCTAAACAGCCAGGAAAAATTATATATTCCATAATACAGGACTAATTATAGCCAACATAATTTACAATCACTTTCGATGGTTAGTCAACAGGAAAGGCTACAGGTAGGACCTGGCCTTTTCTTAAACTAAGACATTTTCTTCCACATGGAATTCATAACTACAGCATCCATCACCACTCAAAAGGTAATCTGCACCTTCAACTATCAAACAACACCCAAAGACGGGAAGTGTGGTCTTTATTCTCATCTCACCTTTCAGGGGATACTGCACTCACATAACAAGCATTTTTCCTACTGAATTGTTTTCGACTGATATAAACTTCATCTTTTGGCCACCAGGATGAAAGATCCTGCTGGGAGCTTTACCACCAGGTCCTCAGTGTCCCTGATTGGTCACATACTCCAACTAGAGGTACTTTATTTGTGCATTTAATTACAGATTTGCTTTCAAGAAGGAAAACAAAATGTGAGAGAGTAGGCATATGGCATGAGAAACAAAATTACTTGTGCCACAGCTCTGTTTCGAAATTTATTTTGTTTCCTGAAGAGTTGCTAGGTAATATGAAAACTGAAACATTAATTAGCTCAGGTACTAGTACAGCCTAGGTGAGGATCCTAATCAGTAGGATGGAGAGACATGATAATTTACATGCTCCTTTTGATTCTATTAGTCTTTATTTATGCAATGTGATAAGAGTCTGAAATTGTTACTGCTAGCCCCTGCTCCTAGCAATATCCTCCTGCAGACCACATCATCCTGGAATGTTAAGGGAGTTACCAGGGAAAAGTGGGAAGCCTGCATCATTTCAGGTAAAGAAAATAATTGAGCCCTCGTTCACTACGTATAAAAATCCCTGTGGTCTATTTTAACAGAAAACCTAGTCTTCTACATCTGTTCAGAACACACCAGATTGCCTCAAACAAGTCTGGCTGATGAACAACTATTTTACTCATTTCAACTGGGTTTATAGAAGAGACAGATGCAAAACTATAAACACTGAGGGACATCTGGACATGCTCAGAATAGGAATGTCTGTGAATCTCTGGATACTACATGTGTCCTTAAAGAGTTCAAATAGCATGCAGAATGAGAACAGATTCACCTTATGCAGTGCAAAGTCCTCCAAACATTTGCAGACCAGCTACTCAGCACGTGTACAGTAGGAAAGACCTAGAACATACTGTCCTTGAGCAACTGGCTGGCTGAGCCACTTTCATTCTGGATCCTCTGCAGTGCAGCCACAGGGGCCATGCGCAAAGAGATGGATCTGGTGCTGAAGCAGTACTGTAATGGCCCCAGAAACTTCAGTACAAAGCTTTAGATTGTACACTTCTGGCATGCTTTGCAGATAAGGGCACTCAGAGCTCTCAGGAGCATTAGACACACAAAATTAACTAGATAGGACTTCTTTGCCTTTTATTCTGGGAGATTAAATTACCTTTTAATGAAACAGTGGGTGTAAGTCCAAAATTAGTGTAATAACTGGTTATATGCAGTGAATGACTGTGCACTGATTGAACTTTAATGCCAATGATTCAAACTCACACATCTGGATTAGAACTTTCTTTAGAATTATCTTGTGTTACAAATTTACCAGACTCCCGGTTACACTGGGCAAAGATCATGTAATACAGCAAAGGTAATTATAAAATATGGATGAAAGTGAAATAGAATCAAGTGTTTGTTTTTTACTTTTTTTTTCCATTGCAGTCAGGGTTTAGTACAAACACTTTGAAAAGGCTGTCAAAGACTCTTCTAGCATTCTTTGCAGGTTGTGAAGAAGTCTTTAAATAGCAACAATGTTTTGTAGAAATATTTTGTGCCTGTGGTATTTTAAAGATAAGTGCTTGTGGTATTTTAGGGGGGAAATAATATTTTCTAGTTTCATTAGCCCCGCTGATGTAGCTGGAAACCCCTATCCCTCCCATTTTCTTACAGGGTGTATGGAACATGATGCTTAGCTTAATTCAAAATCAAAGAAGAAGCTGTGATAGGCTCCCAATTAACTAATGAAAGCATTTCAGTAACAGGATCCAGAAACTTTTGAGGGTTTTCTATGTCCAGCTTAATGGCTTACTGCTTCCAAGTAGATATTTCCCCCTATGGTATTGCAAAGCATATATAATTAAATGATTCATTCTTACTAGGTGTCTAACATCAAAGATGGTTGGAGATATTTTAATGCATGTTACATTAATTCTGTGCTTGATACATGTTAGAGCCAGCAGATAAACTCAATTACTTTACGTGTCTTTCCTTTGGTCTACACTGTGAATAAGTTTGATTCTTATACTTTCCATTCCCAAAGCAAATGCTTTCAACCGGCTTTTGTTGTTGTTGTTAGTTTGTTTTGATGTGTCTTAAATAATCTCAATATAGATAATTATTATAGAATGATTAGTTCATTTTCTAAAATACTAGTGAGTGGCTGAATGACATGATTAGAACTAGCAGTTGTAGAGCATCTGAAACTTTTTAATAGAAGTACAAATATTAACCAGTTCTAACTATTATGCAAAGACGAAGAGCACCAGTTTGATTAGATTGTCAATTATTATCCATATGTGAGTAAAACCATCCGGAGTCGTAGGGATAAAAAAGAGGTTGGAGAACAACGGAAAATACAGTAATCATATATTTGAAACTAATTTACTAAATAAATTAAGCATATAGTGCTCCCATGGCTTAAAGTCTATGGTCTTTATTCTTACTCAGGCCATGTAAACAAGAGATTTAGATACTACACATTAGCAAAATTCGTACTAACTAAAGTGATATCTGTTCTCCTGAGAAAGTCACATATGACCAAGAAATCATTGTCTTGACAATAAAGCTTATTTGAATTCCAAGACTTTTTTGAGTTAGCTTTTGAAGAGATTAAATAATTTTGAGGAAAAAAAGAAACACTTTTCTTGTAAACTCACTGAATTATTATTCAATTAAAAGTGCTCAGGTTTTTTTAGATATTGTATCTAGGATACACCTACTGTATAATTAATGTTGTTGTTTAACTGATTTGATTATTCAATGACTTGATCAGCTAAATGCAAGAAGGAATATAATGTTCAACCCCTACAAATTACTTCTTTGCTCCCAAATACTAAAAGAATGAGCACAGCTGAGAACTTCTACTTCGCAATACTTCAAGGAGTTTTTGGAGGAAATGAGGACACCACAAATAACAACCCTATATGCAATTTGTGGGTGAGCATGAAAAGACCGTGACACGTTATTGAAGGAAAAACTTGGTTCTACCTGTAGTCTGTAAGGTGATCTGGATTTTGTTGTGCAATTTTCATTCTTCTCCAGACTGTGACTGAACTGTTCTTTTGAGGTTGACTGGATGAAAATCTACACTTTTAGGTCATTGACATCAAAGTCCGTTGGTTGAGTTGATGGAAATATTATGCTTGAAGAAATAAAAATGATAGGAAGGAATAGCATTACAGATATTCTTTTGTGTTTATTACACTTTAAAGGTGTGCAGAGACTGTAGGAATAAGTTTATCTGAAGTGGACTTGTTATATGAAAGGAAAATAGGAATTGTTTAGAGCAATGAGACTGGTGAAGGGTCTAGAGAACAAGTCTTATGAGGAGCAGCTGAGGGAATTGGGATTGTTTAGTCTGGGGAAGAGAAAGCTGAGGGGAGACCTTACTGCTCTCTACAACTACCTGAAAGGTGGCTGTAATGAGGTGGATGTTGGTGTCTTCCTCCAAGTAATGGGTGATAGGACAAGAGGAAATGTCCTCAAGTTGCATCAGGGGATGTTTAGATTGGATATTAGGAAAGATTTCTTTACTGAAAGAGTTGTGAAACATTGGAACAGGCTACCCGGGGAAGTGGTGGAGTCACCTTGCCTGGAGGTGTTAAAAAAATGTGTAGATGTGGCGTTTTGGGACATGGTTTAGTAGGCATGGTGGTGTTGGGTGGATGGTTGGACTTGATGATCTCAGAGGTCTTTTCCAACCTTAATGATTCTATGATACCATGATTCTATATTCTCTTTTCAAGAAACAGAACTCTCTATTTTCCCATTTTCTTTTCTTCTTTGGATAGAATGAATTATTAGATAGAGGTCTCTGTTATTTGTCTTCATTTCTTGGAGTGTTACATATAGCTTTCTATGTTGAAGTGCAGTGATCCTGGAAGCTGTTTTCTTGTGGTTTGGTTCGCCCTGGAATTTGTATGTAGTGTGTCTTATATTTTGCTTAGTCATAAAAGTGTCTTTGGAAGCTGACATTTTGTCTCTGACATTTTGAACTTAGTATTCTGAATGAATCACTGGATAGAAAAAAAATTTAGAACACAGTTATTAAATTTAGAAATTAGTAAACTGTGTGTTTCATGTAAATTTTTGTATATGTGTGATCAAATTGTTTTCCCACTGTAAGGGAAGATCAGATCAGTGACCACTTGAGGAACCTGAACATACATAAGTATGTAGGGCGTGATGAGATGTCAGAGTCCTGAGTGAACTGGCTGATGTAGTTGCCAAGACACTCTCCATCATATTTGAAAGGTCATGACAGTCAGGCAAAATCCCTGGTGACTGGAAGAAGAGAAATATTATGCCCATTTTTAAAAAGATTGGAAAGGAGGACCCTAGGAACTACCAACCTGTCAGCCTCACCTTTGTGTGGGAAGATCATGGAACAGATCCTCCTAGAAGCTGTGCTAAGGCACATGGAGGACACAGAGGTGATTCAAGACAGCCAGCATGGCTTCACCAAGGGCGATTCCCGCCTGACCAACATAGTGGCTTTCTGTGATGGGGTGACTACACCAGTGGACAAGGGAAAAGTTATGGATGTCATCTATCTGGACTTCTGTAAAGCCTTCAACACTGTCCCCCACAAAATCCTTCGCTCTGAATTGGAGAGAGATGGATTTGATGGATGGACTGTTTGGTGGTTAAGGAATTGGTTGGATGGTCACAGCCAGAGGGTAGTGGCCAATGACTCGATGTCCAAATGGATACCAGTGACACGTGGTGTCCCTCAGGGGTCCATACAGGGACTGGTGCTCTTTAATGTCTTCATCAATGACATAGACAGTGAGACTGAGTGCATCCTCAGCATGTTTGCAGATGACACCAAGTTGAGTGGTGCAGCTGACAAGGCAGAAGGACAGGATGCCGTCCAGAGGGACCTGGACAAGCTGGAGAATTGGGCCTGTGTGAAACTCATGGGGTTCAACATGGGCAAGTGCAAGGTCCTTCATCTGGGTTGGGGCAACCCCTGCTATCAATACAGTCTGGGAGATGTAGGGATTGAAAGCAGCCCGGCCGAGAAGGACTTGGGGGTACTGGTGGATGAAAAGCTGGACATGAGCCACCAATGTGCACTCACAGCCCAGAAGGCAAACCATATCCTGGGCTACATCCAGAGAAACATGGCTAGCAGGTCAAGGGAGGTGATTCTGCCCCTCTACTCTGCCCTGGTGAGACCTCACCTGGAGTCTTGTGTCCAGCTCTGGAGCCCTCAGCACAGGAAAGACATGGAGCTGTTGGAGCAGGTCCAGAGGTGGGCCACAAAACTGAGCTGAGGGCTGGAGCACCTCTCCTATAAGGAAAGCCTGAGAGAGCTGGGATTGTTCAGCTGAGAAGAGAGGGCTTTGGTGAGATGTTGTGGTCGCCTTTCGGTACTTAAAGGAAACCTCTAAGAAAGATGTGGAAAGTCTTTTTAGCAAGGCCTGTTGTGATAGACAAGGAGTAATGGTTTTAAATTAAGGGAAGGTAGATTTAGACTGGATATAAGGAATAAAATATTACAATGAGGGTGGTGAAACACTGGCACAGGTTGCCCAGAGAGGCAGTAGAGGCCCCATCCCTAGTAACTCAAGGTCAGGCTGCACTGGGCTCGCAGCAACCTGTTAGTTAGACATCTAGTTAAAGATGTCCCCTCTCACTGCAGGGGGGTTGGGCTAGACGACCTCTAAAGGTCCCTTCCAACCCTAAGCATTCTATGATTCTGTGATTCTATGATCCTATTATTATCATGAGCTCTATGAATTTGAGGTTACCCATGTATATGATGCTATGCCATTTCTAACAGTCACTATTGATACTCTACATTTGTATTTTATCTCTTCAAGTGACAAATTCATTTGGTCACTTTAAATATATTAAAAATGTGTGTTAAAATTGTCTGAAAAACAATAAAAATAAATATATCAATCAGGAAAAAAGACTCAAATCTGCCTCTAATTCAACTTTAAATAATCAATTTTCTCTATTCTTCTTAACAATCTAATTGAAGTAATATGTAGCTAGTGAATATATTTAATTAGCCTGACATGTTTATTTGTGGGTACAATCTAATTCTACTATATTTTTTCCAATGCCCTCTGGCTAATTTTTAAGTGGTAAAAATTAGAAGTTCTTATCAGTCAGCTAAAAATGCCACCGTCATAATATTTCATGCAAAAATTAGTATTTTTTACGCATCATACAATACATTTTTTCTATTTAAAATTTTCACAAAGAACATGTAATTTGTGTTCTTAAAGCAACTATACTACTGGGACAAATTTAACAAATAAAGCAAATTAAAAAAAAATAAAAAATAAAAAGGAGTGCCCTGTTATTTTGCAGTTGTAAACTATCAGGGAGATATATGGATGTTGGTGGTCTGCTCAACTTTTGATAAGCAGTATGAAGCAATATATTTTTGGCAATTTGGATGAAAGTTATGTTTTCCCACAATTTGAATTCCTGAATCCTTTCCTGAAATGCAGTGTCTGACCTTTCTTTTCAAAACAGAGCACAGTTTAGCAGCTTTTGGGAAAGGAATTTCTATTTCTGTGTATAGACCCTAAGAACAGGATGTGGACACTTTGAAGGAATAATCTAGGAATTTTTTTGTTCCTTTTAATTCCTTGTACTTGTGAGTACACATGAGATAGGAGCTAAGCGAAGTATCAGATCTAGTGATATCTACACAGGAAGGGACCATTTTGAATTCCAGCTTCCACGAGGGTGGAGTAATAATTTAAAATACTACAGCAGTTATTGGAACAGATATGAAGATCAGGACTCTGCCTCCCATATGAATGTTCTAACAAGTGGCAGAAAAGCAATTCTTACTCTTGAACTTTGGCTCAATAAATGTATAATTATTTTCTACCTAATGAAATGGTGTCAACAAGCCAGGGTGAGAGTGCCCTGCATGTAGATAGCTCAGTTACTGTGCTGGGAAGCTTGAAATGTGGGTTTAATTCATCTCGCGTCGAATAGGGGTACTGAACTTTATAATCGCGTATCGTAAGCCATCGGGTAAATGTGACTGCTCAGTGATAAAGGGAGGGGGACTTTCTCTGTGGAATGTAAGAGCAATGCTAAGGGGTCACAGGCTTTGAGAAGGATGCTTGCACCTTCTCACACTGGGGACTAAATGCTTACAAGGATTTTCAAAGGCAGAATTTTAAGCTTCAGGGAAACCTTAATGCTAAGAATTTGGTCAAGCTTAAAAGACGAGATTTAGGATCAGAATTAAGAAAGCATTTTGTTAAGATATGCGCAGCCAGCAGAAAGACACTAACATCTTTTGATGACCTTAATACCTGGTAATACCTGAATAAAATTGTTCTTTTTTGTTTGGTTGGTTTTGTTTCCTCTTTATAAAAGAGAATGTCTGTCATCTTTTTGGGCTGGATGCCTCCATTGATTCTTATTAGCATATCAAGATTACTTACAGCTGTGTTTTAAATAGCTGGTTTACCAACAGAGGAAAAATAGATCCAGGATGGGCTGTAAGAATTGCATATAGTCATACAGAGGTATCCTGTGATGATCTGTCTTTTATGCTATTTCTCTTTTTCCTTAGCTTATTTTTTTATTATTTTCTAATTTAATAGGTTTGTTTGGGGGGAAATTACCACAAGTGGTAGGATTTTAAGAAGGAGAAGACATTTAAAAAAATACAATAGGATTGTAACAGGATGACGGGCTGTTACCAAGCCATCATTCATGTGTATAATGGACACTGCTGTACTAGAGATTTAAAATACATGTTTAGCCACAATACACAAGAACATCTGCATTTGTTCTTAAGTATCAAGTTCTTCAGCTGAGCAAAGACCCATTTTATTGAAAATAACTTGTGACATATAAGTGAGGATAGGAGGTGAAAGGTTCAAAGTGACTGTGGCATTTAAGAATCTAAGGCCAGAGAGCTATCATTTCTGGTTAAATGCCTTAAGTCTGATTGTCTCTTTATGCTTGGGTCATACTCATCCTTCAAGCAGAGTTGCTGAAACAGCAGATGAACTTGATTCTTTCATCCTCATCCAGCTGACACTGCTGAGCAACCTGATTTTTTAAGACATTCTTTTGATGTAAGCTGACTTCATTTTGGCAGAAGGTATTAAATAAAGCTATATTATTCCTATAAAAAGTAATTGTAGTAGAAATATGAAATAAACGATGCTGAAAATCCTACTGTTGAAATACAGATGGTCCTGCCTCACAGATTTCCATTTTTATTTCACAGTGATTAAATAATTTTGCTTTACTCTCTAAAGATTGTTTTACTCTGTGAAGCTCATGTAAATGCTGTCTCCTCAGTTTCTACAGCACTATATACTTTCATAGAGCAATCTATAACTCTCAGAAATATGAGACCAAAAAAAGCTCATGAAGAATATTAGAATAACATTAGGAGTATGTACTTGACTCTGAAACATGCAATTGTATCAAACCACATGAATGGATGCAAGTACACAATCCTACAACACAAGAATGTGGAATGCCAAAGAAAAATTCGATCAAATTGACTTTTAGTAGTGTATAATTATTTAAAAGATTGATAGATATTGTACTCAAAAAGCACTGAAATCAGTAGGAAGCTGGTATTAAATACTTAGATCTAATATTTCAATAAGTAATTGGAAAAATAAGATTTTTCATTTTTATGGTTTCCTGCACCTGCTGCTCTCTCTCAAATGCTAGTGATGTTATGAGTGGTTACTAAGGAAACAGAGATTCTTGTATTTAATTAGAACTTGTCAGGTAAAGCTCTTTAGGTTATTTGACTGGTTTTTTGGAAAGAAAAAGACCTTGCAAAATAATGTAGCTGAAAATCAGTCTGCACATATCTTTTTATTGATAAAAGCTCCCAGGCAGATTTATAATTACCTGTAGCACTTCTGTATCATTCGTTTACTTAAAACCAACCAAACAAAAGAAACCCCTAAACACATACAATTAAGAGAAAGAATGGGGGTGAAAATAACAGTGAAAATGTCCACTTCTAATTTATCCCATATTCTGCAATATCCTTTCAGAATGAAATTAGAATATATATAAATGATCATCTGAGGTCCATTTAAAGTCCTTGTGTATTATAACCTCTTTCACAGCAGTAGGAAACAATGTCTGCTTACAGATCACTGTGATATCAGTATTTCACATTTCACTGATAGTTCAGGTTCCAAGATTTCATGTTGAACGATTTAGTCATATTGAATAAACTTTCACTGGGACAATTATATGGCAGCTAAATTCTTATCTGTTAGAGGTATCCATTTGCTTTACTCTGTGTTAGGGAAGTGTTTGTATGTTGAAATAAATGTGGCCTGAATGAGTTCTCAGTCACTGTGAAGCTTTTGAAAACTACTTAGGCTCTGTAGAGTTGACTGAAAAATCACAGACAAGGAATGTTAGGCAGGTACCCGTCCTACAGGAAATTGTTAATAATGTACTGAAAAATGTGAGAGGAAGAATGTTCTTACAGGGAAAATTTTGAAATGTTCTTTGTGCAGTATGCATATCTTAGATAAGCTGGAAAACAAGTGAGTTTTCTTGTTATTTAACCCAGTAGTCTGAAGGAAGAAGGTTGTTGTTTTTTTGTCTAATTTCTTTGTTTTCTTCTCTGGTCATTTCTTCCTGTATTTCTTCCTCTGTCACACCCTCCACAGTTAGTTCTGATGCCAGGGTTGTACAGACAATATTGTCTCCAGTTCCCATTTTCTTATTTTTAGGCTAATCTCACATTCATTTCATCAGGTGATCTCTTTTCCGCATCACTTGACTCCCTCTTTTCCACCTTCTTTTGCATTGTTGCGGTTTAACCCAGCAGCCGGCAACTAAGCCCTCGACAGCTGCTTGTTCACCCCTCCCCTTCTCCTGCAGCTGAGTGGGGAGGAGAAATGGACTAAAGGTAAAACTCTTGGTTTGAGAAACAGTTTCAACAGAAGAAATACTACTACTAATAATGATAATAATGAATATGCAAAACAAACTATATACAGTTTTCTCACCACCCAATGACCGATTTGCAGTTAGTCACTGAGCTGCGATCTCAGGACCCGGAACTTGAAGATTTTTCAAATTTCACAAAACTCCCAGAAAAGTACAAACTCCCAGACAAAACAGGATTGGAACCCACAGAGATGAAAAGGAAAGAGGACTCTGGCCCCCTCCCCGGCCAAACCCCATTTATAAACTGAGCTTGACAACTATGGCATGGAATATTTCCTTGGCCAGCTTGGGCTGTCTGCCTGGCTATGCTCCCTCCCACCCAGCTCCTGCACACCTGCTGGTTAGCTGAATATAGCAGACTGGAAAAAGTCCTTGATTTCTTAGCAATAACTAAAAATATCAGTGTATTAGCAATATTTTTCTTATACTAAATCCAAAACACAGCAGCTATTGGGAGGGAGATTGACTTTATCCCAGCTGAAACCAGGACATGTATTTACTCCTCTTCTTGCAAAGCTAACTTTGACCTCAACTTTCTCTTCACCCTGATGTCTTAATTTTATAGTAGATGATAATGTGGCACTGATTATGAGCATTAATATCCTAGGAAAAGCTAGGCGTTCAGAAACATCACAAGTAGTTCTATTCAAGGAACATATGGGAAATCTGAAATAGTGCTATGCTCTGCATCAGCATAGTCATATGTTTAATGAGTCTTTTTTTTTTAATTTGTGTTTTGCCATGTAAACAATTCATAACTGCAAATGGAAGAGCTTTCCTGGGTGGAAAGAGAATACAGTAATACTGTTAATGGAGCTCACCATTTTGTTCAGATTAAACTGCATTTGGATTATTTATTTGCATCATCCATGCACCCATGTATTCTATGATGGCTAAATTTAGTACAATTTAGCTTGTTATTTGGTATCATGAACTGTTAGACTGTGTGTGATCTCATAAATTTATATAGATATCACTTCCAATAACATGCATTCCCATTTCTCAAGGAATTTTGAAACAGTTGTATTAAGATTGATACCCTCAGTACATGGCAATACACTGCTCAGGATGCAAGGAATATTACACCAGTTCTGAATAAAGAAGAGCTTATTTAAGACAGGATATGGGTAAGTAAACAGAATATAGATACATGAATTGTTGTAGCTGAAGTCCAGCATGATTTATGCCTTTAATTTTACCAGAAGATGTAATTTAACATGAGGATTCTAATGGCATGTGCAAATGGTTAAGTTTAGATATGCATCAACTTATAGCACTCTTGCCACATGTCAGTTGCACATGCTGATTTTATTCATTAGTGAGTAGATAACACCAGCAAAAACAGTGGGCCTTCTAGAATGCTGATCCAGTACTAATGCTGAGGAATAAGTTATCCACAGTAGTCGCCATTAATCTCATTTTGTGAAACAAATGAATAATTTCTAGCCATAACCTGTCCAAGTTCCTAATTAACATTTGAATAGTGTCTTAACTTTATAGAACATGCAATAAGAATGAGTCCTTAGTTAAACACACTGAAATCACTTGTGGTATAACAGTCCTGAAAATATGTAACAGTTCTGAGTAGTAAAAGAAACACAGGTTTTTTTTTTTCTGAAGGCTAACTGGATTTTATAATACTGATACTTTTAAAACAGTAATTCTGCTAGAAATTGTAATAGAGTTTCACCTATATAATATTCTTATTTAAAAAGAAAAAAGAATAAAACCAACAAGAACAAACTTATAAATTCACAAAATATGTTGTTGTCATTGTCCTATGGACATAAGTGGAAATACATTTTCTGAAACATCTTCATGTCCCCTTAAGACAGACACTATATAATTTCACCCGTTAGATTTGGCTGAAGCTTTTAATGCTTGGTTTTGCAGCTCATTAGCAGAGTGGATATTTCATCAAAATAATAAAACTATGGATATCTAATATTATGAACACAGAGCATGATCTTCTGGTATAAGCTATGATCTATATCCACCTCTTGTTTCTGTGATAAATGAATGATTACATGGATTTTTTGACACCACGAGCTGTGAACTGTAGAACAGCAGAGCAACTGATACATCAAAATGTTCCTAAATCGTTTTTTACTGGTGAGGTGGGTACATCAATATTGCTACTAGAAATCTGACATACTTTAATTAAATTTTTAGAGCTTCTGTTATGATTCAGGAATATGATTTGGTTTGTGTGCATGAGTTTTCAGCTGTTGGAAGGACACTTCAGTGATGGCAAATACATGAAAATTTTTTTAAAAAAGACACATCCTTATATTTAAACTTGGTTTAAACGACCTTTTTCAGTAACACAGTGCTATTCCCTTTTTCTTCATATAATAATCTCAAAAATATTTCCCAAACAACTAGAAATTTTGTTCAGTTTTACAAGTTTTATTGAAAACAATTAAGAACACATGTAATTTAAATACTCCTCCCTGCCCTTTAAACAGTAATAGGGCTGAAGATAAAAAAAACAAACACACTTTTAAAACAAGCTTCACTACCTGCAGAGAGGATGACCTTCCCGTGGTCGAGGAGGACTGTGTGAGAGATTGCTTAAGCAATCTGGACACACAAAAATCCATGCACCCCAATGGAATGCACCCACGAGTGCTGAGGGAGCTGGCAGATATCATTGCTGAGCCACTCTCCATCATCTTTGCAAGGTC
>Ga0065711_1011406_pt1 | contig 19709 bp, 16 predicted proteins | sample Hoacrofraction12_FD_59098 | JGI IMG/M metagenome (GOLD analysis project Ga0065711, IMG submission 59098) | Hoatzin crop microbial communities from Cojedes, Venezuela - Epithelial fraction 12 v2 (version 2) | ecosystem: Host-associated > Birds > Digestive system > Esophagus > Crop | place... | reverse complement strand
ATCCATCATCCTCCAAATTCCCTTGAATTTTATGAAGCTGTGGTGACAAGGTACAGAGCTTGCACAGTGCGGTAGTAGTGATGTCTCCTCTCTTTTTGGACAACACACCTAAATCTTTCTGACAGTCTTAAGCTTTTGTTTTCTCCTTCTTTCTCTGTCAGTTTAGCATTCAGCTGCCTTCCGTATCTTCCAGGCTTGTAGTCTTACTACAATCTTAGATTTTTTTCTTTCCTTTTGCTTCAAAATAGCAGCTGTCTTTCCTTCCTTGTACCATTTCCACTTTGAAAACTTAAATAAACATGTAATGCCCTGTAATTTTATCAAGAGAAGTTATCAGATGAGAAAACAATAATTGTTTTGCAGCGCTTCTACCCAATTTTCCTTTGGTTGCATAAGCAGTACTCACGGTTCTTCAAGACTGTTAAAGGTGCCAGACATAATATTTGCTTGACTTTTTAATACCAAATTAAATTTTACTTTCTGACAATATCTCATAGAATCTCTAGTTCATTTCTCCTAATGTGGCAGCTGGAAGAACATGGAGCAAATCATATAGCCTTTTGTTCTGTCACTCTAGCAAATTTTCTTTTTATATCTAGGAAAAATAATTTCCTTAGTTCTGCTTTTATACATTTGTCTTAGTAGACAATATCTTGTATGAAAACAGCTGCAGAATTGTTCTTGGCCAGTGATACTTATGAAAGTGTGTTCATTACTTTGGAAGAGAAAACTAAAACTGTTTGTAGTACAACGGTCAGTACAAAAATGTAGTTTTGCCAGAAAGATGTTTTTGTTTTATTTCAAACATGCAATAGGTTTCCAAAATTACCATTTAAATGCATCATCAAATAGATCTTCCCAATACTGCACCTCAGAATTCCTTGAATTAGAAGAGAAGCCCTTTGACAAGTCCACTCATACGCATGCCACGTCTGTTACTTTACCACAAGGGAGCAGAAACGTTTCATGCAAATTCTGGCAACGTGCCATTCTTTCAATATATTCAAACATCATATGAAAATAGATTTAAAAAGAGATCAACTTTCTATTAGCTTCTTATTATCGTTACTTTAAATCCTGGACCTACAAACAATTTATGCAAATGAACATCTTTATATTTGCAAAAATACCTCCTGAATTCAATGAACCTAGTCATTTTTGAAAGGCTTAATAGGAGGCTAGCATAGCAAATCACACAGTCCAGATTCTCAGCTGAAATGTAGTAGGTGAAGCAGCTCACAATCTGTCCCACTTGCTGTCCCAAATTCTAAGCTTTGCAAAGTAGATTGGGCCATCAGAAATCCTTCCCTATTCCCTCATTCAGCAGAGGCTTTATCAGCGGTGCTAGTAATGATTCACAGTATCAGCTCCGTCCTATGACTAATAGCGTAGAAAATGAAAGTTAATCTGTCACCCCTTCATTGATCCATTTTCCCCTATGAGCTGATGCTTAGTTTTATTCTAGTAAAATGGAAATTGTGAACAAAGGCACCAAAACATTGCAACCAATATAATTCTGTAAAAATCCATTTAATTCATAGCGGTTCAAAGCAATGGTTCAAACCAGTGGTTCAAAACAGAAGACTGTCACCAGCCTAGGATTTTTTTTTTCCTTAGGTTTATCAGGGGTACAATTAAAAAAAAAATCATTTTCCATGTATTTACTATGTCAGGAATCTTTTCATCGTATGTTGTGTTTTGGTTGTTTTTTTTAAAGAACCAAGAATTAAAAGAGAAACAGGAAAAAAAACCATCCAAGTAAAGTTCCACGGCACAGTTGCATTGCACAACATTTCCAGTATTCAAGTATTTACCCCAAGTAAGGGGATAAAATGGGTTGCTTTGTGCAAATTTCTGATCCTCCTCTGTAACCGTTGATTCTGCTTGAGCTATCAATACCTTCAATTACTGCAATACCACATTTTGCAATAAGGTTATTAATGAAAATGTTACATCAGCCTCTAGAATGATCCTTAGAGAATATTACCAATAATGTCCTTCAGCTGATATGACTCTTTCTATACATTGAGTTTTGCCAAATCATTATTTATAAATCTTGTATTAAACACGACGTTTTCCACTTTATATCATTTACATATGGCACCATAACAGGTACTTCATTGAAATATGTTAGACCTGCTTTATTTTCCTTTGAAAATTTGCTCTTAGTGAAATCAGAGTAATCTAGCAGGCTTGAATTGAAGGTTTCAATCGTGGAATACCCATGTTGCATTTTACCCTATTTTCCTTTTACTTTCTGATATATCTTCATTCCCTCAGAATGTATTCCACAATCTTGTATAGTACTGTGATTATATTATAAGCTTACATTCACTTATTTTTTTCATTCTTTTTAAGTATCTGTAAAGTTTCTGTAGATATTTTTGTTTCTAGTCATATGAAGCTATCGATAATTTGCCAAGATTAACCTGGGGAGCAAAACAAGGTACCATAACTACGAGCATCTTATACTTTGGCATGTCAGACTTCAAATATATCCTCTATCAGTGATTACTTCACTTTCAGCTAGCGATGTTTTCATACTCAGAAATAAGGATGGGAGACAAATCCAACAAGTTCTAGTAAGTATATATATATGTCTGCCATCGTGAAAGTATTATCCAGAAAGCCACATAAACACTTAAAAAATTATTGTTGACACATTTTCATATTTACAGTACAATGTGTTTCATGATGTCTTAAGCTCACTTTTTTGGAACTTTATAATTTGTTTTTCAAAGTAGCCTGATGTTGCTTTTTTTCTCCATTACTCTTTTTTGAGGAGCTGAGGAATATTTTAATTTTCACAGTGATTTCTGAAAGACAAAATCCCAAACTTCACCTCTCATGTAACTTAATTTGGAACAATGAATTGACCCACCTCACAAAAACAGGGATGATATCTTCTCTAAGGGGCCCAACGAGCATCAGTTCTTAGCCCTCTCGGCTCACTAGTTTCATCTCTTCAGTAGGTAAGCAAAGTCTTTTAAACATTACTATTACTGTTATTTACCTGACAGGATAAATCAGAAGTCTTTGGATACTAAGTGCATAGATACTAGTTTTATTGTAGTGATATTCAAATACAGACTCACTGAAATCTTTAATGAGTGCTTCCACTCTGATAAAAATCTCAATTTATTCTTGCAGTTCAAAGATAATAGCTAGCAAGGGGAAGGAACTCATCTAAACTCATCTAAAAGGCAGCAAGTAACATATTAGGAAATTTAAAGGAAATCTGCGAAAATAGGTATCGAAGCAGGAAACAACATATTTTAAAGTATCTGGAGACAACCATTAAATCTGGCACTGTAACTTTGCAAATGAGATGTTTTTCAGACAGACTTTCATAGTATGAACATCACACACTGAGTTTAATGTGTGCTGGAAAACTAGTGTGTCTCAGAGATTCATAAGACAATACAGGGTTAGCCTATTGAATCGTGTTACTTCTAGATCTCAGAAAGGAGCAGGAATTTTTTGTATTACCTCCCTAATGTATTTTCCCAACAACTCTATAATAGTCTACAATGAGAATTTTTAACCTTCAAGACGCTGTAATTTTACAGAAGTATAAAACCTTTAGCAGAAGCTTGCCTTGCTTCTAGAGCCTGCTCTAACCGTAGGTGAAGGCAGTGAAGGCACATAGCAGCTACAACAGGAATGCAGTCACACGTAGGGGCAAGCCCCAGTCGAGCGTAGTCACTTGTTGATCAGAGTTCCTGTTCACCTGATCCCACTTCTCCCCGACTTCTTCCATGATTTTAGATGCTAACAGCTGAGTAAGCCATGCTGCTGGCCTAAGGAATAAACACAAGTAAAAGGAATGGAAGGGTTCACTCCTTTCATTCACTGCTTCCCTTTCCTCCTTTGCCACAATATCCATGGACAGGGAAGGACGAGTGTGAGTGACTAGACCTCTCCTGTCCGTTACTGTGGCCACCGTTGCAATAATAGGAGACCCTCACAAAGAAGTGAAGCTATCTATGACTTTGGATTGGTAAATTTCTTTGGCATACTTTCAAAATCAGTTGCTCATATTTCATACACTTGGTACATCATAGAAATGTAACCTGCAAGGTGCTTTCTAGTCCTTCATCTCTTTCCCTACTCGGAGACATTTCATCTGCTCTTTCAACCTTCCAGTGAACCGAATTCTTGATTCCTCATATGCCAGTGCTTATCCTAATATTGGAAGATATTTTTATGGTGTATATTTATCAACCTGATTAGCAATCATTACAATACTCACATAAGATTATGCTTACATAAATACACACAGAGGTCCACATATTCAGTGGAAGATACTGTACATAAAAATGTGCGTGTTTAAAAAATGTATAAGAGCATGAATCTTCTTCCATGTTTTTTTTCCTACCATTGCCACTGTAAAACACTTTCAGCACTTTTCATTCTGCAGCTCAGATTTAGAACCGATGACATTTAGCAGGATATAGCAGGTTTGCTAAAAGTTTGCAGATTTACCAGCATGTTGTAACTTTGTAATTTAAACTTGAACTATATAAAAAGAAAAATATTGTTGCCTATCCCTAATATTTTTCTTATTTCTTTTCCTGTAATTTTATTTCTGCTTCAGTATCACAACAGAAATATTATGTTACACAAAACACTAGCCTGAATTCTCTTAATTCCCTTGCCAAAACTGTGCTAAATAATCAATTTATTTCCAACATTTACGTGTCATCCTAAATCCTAATTCAAGCACAGCTGCTTCTTTGTACTGAAAAATACAGACACAAACGTTCACAAAGGACATAATTTATCTTGAAGATGGCGTACCTGATGCATTACTGTACAGCACACAGGGGGTAGCAGTCCCGCTGCGAGCTGATAGATAACTTCAGAGTCACAGGGAACGCAGGCCTTGAAAGCTAAAGAACAGCAGACAGATAACAGAACAGGAAATATTTCACAGGTCAGTGTCAATAAACTGACACTGGCCTCTGCTCTGAATTGCGTATCTCCAGGCAGAATCATAATAAAGAGCACATAAAGCTTTCCCATTTTACTGAGCACACAAAAGGAAAAACTAAAGAAACGTCAGCTAGACGGATTAAGTGAATAACTGTCTTTTAATTACATTTTTTACCAAAGGTAGAGATGCTATTTAGGAAAAAAATGTAAAACTACAGCACATGGAAGGGGGAAAAGAAGAATAAGATACACCCAGCTGGCATAGATGAACATAAATGAAATTAAGTTGCCTGAACAGCAGGAAATACAATTTGTGCCAGAAACTGTCAGACTGATCTCAGCCATCTCTCAAACAAGGCTATCAATCACTGTCTCATCCTTGTCTTCAGCATAGTTTTTCTTACCTCCAGCTGGCTGTACTTCAGCAGTGGAGTCATGTTGGCTGAAATTTATTGCTTCTCTTTGCTCGTCTTTTATTCTTCAGAATTTCAACTCTTTCTGCCAATCTTGGAATGGTATTATTCTGCCTTTGAGCAATAAGCAGGTCATGGGCAGGAATGAGGGCTGCAGTGCTTAGTGAACACAGCCACGGACTGACACTCATGAAATCCGGACTTCATTCCCACCTCTGCAGTGGACATTGAAAAATCTATCCTTTTGTGCTCAACTTTCCTCCATCTGCAAGATCGCCGCTTACATGCTGAAACCTTCTTTATTATTTATGAATTTCTCTCTTGTGATCTATATATGTACATGCATGCCATACTTATAATAGTCAAAGATACTTATAATAGTCAAAGGCTTAATCTTCCATGCCATATATTTTAGGCTTCTGTAATCTGGGAAGAGGCAAAGGATACTTCTTTAGAGAAAAAAACAAAGTGTTTCATTATTATGTGTATGCATACAATATGCAATTGTGTGACTGTCCGCTGTTCAGCTTCTTAAAATATTAAAATATAATGCCCGAGTTAGCATCAGGGGGCACCGACAGCTTTCTGCTCTGTAAGGGAAGGCAAACTGGGAGCCAAGGGTGACAGCAAGGCAGGCAGGGCAGTGGCCTCACCGACAGGGGCACGGCCCCAAAGCACCTAGACAAGACTGGAGCAGAGCAGTAACCAGGGTCAGCTAACTGGCCAGGCATTGCCAGGCAAATGCACAGCGATGACGTCAAGCCAGGTGGCTGCAGGTCAGCGTCCTGGTCTAGATCAGCAAGGTACACGGCAAGCAGAGGCATGGATGCCATGCAGCTCAGGCAGGGACCATGGCAGAGTGGTCTTGGCACTCAGGTCTTGGACATTTAGTGGGTAAGTAATGTAGTTACAGCCTACTTGAATTTGTCTCTGGAATATATTTCATTGCATAGGTGTGTGATAAATTGTTTTGAAGAGCGTATGCTGAAATAAGTAGAAGAACTTGCATAGTGAGTTTTAGATAAGCATTATTCAAGGTGCTGCTAAAAAGTATGGCAGGCTGACTGCACTTTTTCTGTTTCAAATACTCTTACAGCTGCTTAATTTTCATGGAGTTCTTTGTGACAAAAGCGGCAAACACCAAGACCTTCGAGATATTTCTTCATCAGATATGCTTTTGAGAAAACCATCTATTGTTTCATAACCAATAATGACTCAACCCCACAAGTCATTAGTAAATCAATTCAGGAAGATTACCTTTGACTTTAACAGTATTTCCATGCGTGAATGGTCTCAATGATCAGCCTGGCAAGATACTGTGTTTGCTGACCGTTTAGAAATTCCTATATGACTAACAGCTATGATCTATGAAATAGCTCCAGAAGCCTTCTGCCACTTTGTCTAAATCTTAAATTGCTCAGATTAGACCAAATGAATTTCAGGATTCCAAATTTCTGTGTATTTTGCTATGACTTAGACCTTTCAAAGGTAAAGACATTAAATTCAGAGCATGGATGATATTGACACATCATTTTTCAAATTGGTAGATTTTCTTCAAACTGCCCTTCATCAGAGATCCAGGACAGCAGGACATTGACAACAGCAACACTGCGAAAAAGCCATACTGCTTACAGAAAGCACTTTCGCTGTGCTTTTGAGCTGAGGTAGGAATATTGTAAAATTGTCTGTTTCGTATGCATAGTAACTACTTCCAAATACAATTTTATCATCACTACGCAATGTCAGTAACCTCTTCTGGAAAGCTGGAACTAGCCACTAAAGCTTTCTTTCAGGTCTCAGTTATCAGAACAATGACACCACAGCAGTGTACATCAAGGAAAATAGTACGACTGAGTGTCTTGCAGACTGATAGTCAGAAATTAATTAATAAAGAAACATTCAATATTATTGATGGGACGTCTCAAACCAAGAGCATGAAAGCATGAAATTTTTGACTGCTGTTAAAACAAAGATTACAATTGTAATGATCCATCAGATTTCCATGGTGATTTGGGAAAAGTAGACCACATGTACATCTGTTTTATGGGACTCTAATTAAGATATTATCAACTATGAATAGATAGAAGATATCAAAAATACACCCTACTGTCTCCTCACCTACTCTGCCCTGCCAGGGATTCAAAGAAAGTGGATAGCCTCTAACATAGAGTTTAAACTTATGGAAGGAACAGAAATCTGACTAAATAAATGTTAAATATGTGTTTAATGGCTGAGGGTGCATTGTAGGATCACATTAGCATCATGTATTTGGTACGGCTTCTTCTGAGGGAAGAGAATAGCTTTCACGAGCTTGAACAACTGTGAAAAAATGGTTCCACCTACATTGTTTTTAGATAAAAGTAGACCGGTGGTGTTGTGGTCATGTGAGACAGCAGAATAAGATTTATTCTCAGCGTATGCATTTCCTCATACCCAGTGATTTCACAAAGGCTGCCAGATTAAATCTTCATTTTACAGCCTTTGCCTAATACATTTGCTTCCTTGTGTGCAGTGGAGAAGCAAGAAACATTCATTCATGACTGTGAAGAAACTAATTATTTTTATTCAGGTACAATGACCTAACTGAAACAATGCGTGCATAATTGTTTAGATGCAGATCACAATGGTTTTTAAATTGCAAGTAAACCACATGATTTTCAAAGGTTTTTCAACCAATCTTGTTGTTGTTAAAGTATCTTGAAACATGTTCATGGTTCCTACAAAATGCAACTAACTCACATTTTTCTGCACTTTACACTTTTTTTCTGTAATTTACATTTTATCCAAAATCTGAATTTGGTCATGATAAAATGGTGAATGTTAATGTTACTGTTCCTCTTTTGATATTGTCTCATGTGAGAGTGGATACAGTTTAAGCACCACACTCTTTTCTGTTGTTACTGTTTGCATGATAAAACGAAGATGTAGACCTACTACAGGACTGCATCAGGAATCTCACTGACAACTCCAATGACAGTGTTATACTAATCAAATAGAAAGAACTACAAAAACTGAATGATAAAGGAAATGTCCAGAGATCACCAATGGTGAAGTTCTTCTTAATTCTTACACAACGTAAAACCTCCCTGAGTTGCCCATATTACAATGATTTAAGTGACTGGATTGTTCTGTTTCTTAAGAGGAATGTAATGTTAAAACAGGCATGGAAAGTAGGGCGCTCTGACAAAACAGAGACACTGTAACTCACTCTTAAAGTAAAAGAAAATAATATTTAAGTCTCTCAGATTTCTTGTGTTGTTAATACGAGAACATGTGGCTTGTATTTAAGCCAAGATAACAGATTGTTGGTCTGAACTTACTTAGTCAAAGAAAAGGCTTTACAATGACACATTTTCACACTATGATCCCTTTTATCAGTAAAAGTTGATGAAGCATAATCTCAAAAATAACTATGTCAGTCTGAGTCCTTCCACTGTATGATTCACAGATCATTCTCAGTTAAAAGTGCATTGTTTGTCCTTCGTGCTCCTTACTTGGCTATGTACTTAGGCACGCATCTGAAGGTAATTGTGAGCGGTTTCACAGAACATACCTAAATAAGTATGAACAGTCCCAAAAAGGTCAATGGCATGTCCTTCTTGAACTGGAGTCTGAGGGAATCCATGGTTCTCAAATTCATAATCTACTTTTTGGCATAATAGTTTCATGAGATAGCTCCTATGATGGTATACTGCAAATAACAATTTTCATTCAAAGTAGCATAAACATTTAAAATACATTATCATAAACTTCTGTTCAGACGTTCTCAGATAATGTACCTGTATACCACACATCTGTTACTTTTACATGAATCTGACTTTGATCCACAACATCCAGTTCTTTTTCTAAGTATAGCAGCTTCAAAATCAACCTTCTAGAATATCATAAGTGTTAAATGAATGGGACCACCAGAATTTTACACAGAATTATGCCAAAAAGTCAATAGATACCTTCAACTGCCCTACAGAAATGTACAGTTTAGAAAAAGAGAAGCTGTTGAAGACACTAAAAAAGAATTAATACGGTACATCAGTCTCTTTCTGTTTGGTTGTTAGGTCGTTTCTTTGCTTACAGCACTTACTAATTGGTTATCTGTACTGATATTTATTGTAGTTCATAGAATTTAACGGCATTGATAGATAGGAGTGTATCATGGGTATTTATTTATCTGAGTAAAGTGAAATACAGCAAAGTTAAGTAGAAAAAGCTCTGTAATTTGAAAATGTCAACCTATCTTAAGTCAGAGTTCTTATACTTGATTTTAATGAACTGGCTTTTCCTTCCATACAGATATCTATATAGGTTAATACTCAGATGTTTAGCTTCTTTCAAACTTCAGTTTTGCAGGATGACTCCAAAGTATGCTTTTAGAAACTGTTAGTATGGTCATCCTAATTCATTTTATCACAAATTCAAAAGCAAGAGTCAGCATCAGTATTCAGATCTTGATTTTTGACACTGAGGGAAATTCCAGTGAAATCCAGCAGAAAGTTGTGCTATATTTTTAAACCCTCCAATAATATGTAGTTCAGCTTGCCATTGCTGTAATTAAACAAGACTGAAGAATACAATAAAAATTAAAAAAAGGTAGACATAACACATTTTCTAATCTGCTAATGAATCAAAAATTTTATACCATTCTAATCACAAAGCAATAAAGCAATAATTCTCAGCAAGGTCTTGCAGTTCTGGGCTAAATGCAGAGCCCTGAGGAGTTCTCTCATACTTCTCAATGGGTGAGAATTTACTAATTTACTATAAAAAAGGTCAGCTTTCGCATAGCTATTCCTAAAGTAACAGATATTAGTCGTTTATTCAGTTTGTTCTGGGAAATCATTTTAGCAATCTTTCTACTCATTTGTGGGCTTCTGTCCAGTTGTGCCTGGATTGACATGCTTTGCTTTTTAGAACCTGAACACGTGTCAAAATCATGTGATGGGTTGGGTGTTTTTCCTCTCACTTCTTTTTTACAGAAAAAAGAATGGAGTGGAGGGCTTTTACAGGGAGGGCTTTTATAGGGAAGACTTTTACAGGAGTATGTGTCTTAGTATGCATTGGAGAAGGTAAAATGCCCAGCTTGCCCTTGGAATAGGAGTCAAAGTTGGTAATATTTTTCAAGATAGTTCCTAGTTGTTAGCTTAATCTACAAGAATGATGCAGCTATTATTTTCTTTTAAAGAAACAAGACTCTACATACTCTATGCCAATACAGAATGTTCCATGGCAACTCTACGGTACAGGACTTTGGGACTAAGGTTATGAATAGGGTATTTTGTAACACTTAGCCAAGTGAACTGAAAATGATCTCATACAGGCTTGGGCTGTTCCTGCAGGGTTGCCCTCCTTATTTTGAAATGTTATTAAAGAAATTCAGAATTCTCCTTTAAAACTGGAAGCTATCCAAAATCCTGGCATTTATTATTAATCTTTTCAGGTGGAATTCTAGCAGTAGCTCAATCTTTCTAGGCTGTGTTTCCTTGTACTTTACTTCAGCTCAACAGCCTTTATTTATGACCTGAACTCTCACCTTTTAACAAAGGTTCTTCTTCTTATCTTTTACATTCCTTGAGACTTACAACCATGCCCTATATTAGAGAAAATAAAGAGAGGTGACTAGAAATGCCACAATATATTTTTATGTTCTGTCCATTTGTCACCATTTAGAGCAGGGCAGCAGTAAACAAAAGTGGCAGACACTCTCTGTTAACCCCCGCCCTCCCACCAGGGGAAGGGGAAAAGGAGGAAAAGGGAGAGAGACTTACAAATTGGAAATAAAAACAACTTTACTAATAATACTAAGAGAAATAATACAAAATATAACAAACCAATATTGAGTTTCCTGGAACTGCATGACGTGGGGGCTGGCGTGGCGGCTGGCGTTGCGCATGCGGCTGCCAGGCAGACACCAGGCAGTCCCAGACCGGACTCTGCAGTAGATGGGAACTGAACTCAGGAATGCATGGATCATAATCCGGATCAGGATCACAGGCAGGAGAACAAGTAGGGTCCTGTTCAGAAGCCGGCCCTCATGACCCCCCAGCTTTAAACTGAGTATGACGTGCATGGCATGGAATACCTCGTCGGTCAATGTCAGGTCACCTGTTCTGTCCGCCCCTCCTTGCAAATGTGACCTTTACGACTCCTCAGTTGTGGAGGAGAAGAGGTCTATGAACAGCCTTGGCTGCTATAGTAATAATCATAAACATGGGCCTTTTCTGCCTTCCATTCCTACCATTAGCTCAGTAAAACCAGAAACATCACGTGTTACCAGCTGTGGAGTGGCCACTGTCTGAAAAGCATGCAGCCAACTTCAGAAAAATGTGGTTACTTAGAACTTAGTGGAAAGGAAAATTCANTAAAAGAGAATTTCTTCTATTTTAATGAAAACTAGGACAGCATNCACATTTTCTTCTTCTTTTATAGCTNTAAGATCTTCCCATCTNTTTTTCAGGTTTCCTTGCCCAAGTCTGAGANTAGATTCACTGAATGATCCGAGGGCTGGAGCACCTCTCCTATGANGAAAGGCTGGGAGAGTTGGGGCTGTTCAGCCTGGAGAAGAGAAGGCTGCGGGGAGACCTTAGAGCAGCCTTCCAGTACCTGAAGGGGGCCNATAGGAAAAATGGGGAAAATCTTTTCAGCAGGGCTTGTTGCGATAGAACAAGGAGCAATAGCTATAAACTAAGGGAGGGTAGATTTAGACTGGATATAAGGAAGAAATTTTTTACAATAAGGGTGGTGAAACACTGGAACAGATTTCCCAGAGAAGTTGCGAGGCCCCCTCCCTGGAAACAGTCTATGATTCTATGTAAAGTTTAACATTTTAGCATCTTTAGAAAACAGAGATATTCCCCTCTGCCAAGAGACTCAGTAACTATGGAAAAGTATATTTAACTATAGAATTTTTACATAAATTATTTTTTTACAGTACAGATATTAACTGGAGCTCTATAAGTAAAAGTATTCACAGCCCTTCAAGAACAGGTAGGGGAGTACCTTCACAAAACTGTTCTCAGTTTCATTAATCCCATCAGAAGCCATCAGCTAAGCCTTGCACTGAACAATCACAGTAAACCTCTAAATCCTGGGAAACTTGCCCACATTTGAATACAAAACACAGCTTAATAAAATCTTGCTTCACAATAGCTCCTAAAAGACAATACAAAATAAATAATTAAAAGATAATTCCTTCCAATTAATTTCAAATAGTTCTCCCATCTGTAAACCAAACCCTTTTTCTCACTGTCATACTAATATTTTCTTTGTGGGATGTCCTGTTTTTAAGGATTGAGCTGCTGAAATCTGGAAATATTTTCCCTGCTTCAATGTAATTTTTTTTGTTAATAGTGTGTATTTTTTATGTATATTGCATTTTCTTAGTATTTAGTTGAATTAGGAGGTCACAAAAAATATTAGATACTCAACATTTGAACTCTGATCAGTTGGAACTGCCACCCATGTCAGGTATTACTGGTCCTTCTGTTTCATTTGGAATAAGGCTTGAAAAAACCTTTGCAGTTTAAAAATACATAGAAGAAACAATACTGAGTGAATTATGATATACACAACAATCTGAATATATGTTTTAGAAATATCTGTGGTCCTCAGATTTAATAAGGGCACTGCTTTGCCATTACATGACACCAGTAAAACCTCAAACAATAATGGAAAGCCTCAAAATGATTAGTCATTAATATAAAGAAAAATTATAATATTTTCCTTCTCTTTTTTCAATATTATCATATGATATCTTTTAACTGAAGCAATCTCTCATTGCTTCAAATATGAACAAGGCTTAATCAGGGTAACGACAGGAGAATGTGAATTCAGCAAAATCGTGTATAACTGAAAATTATTTTATATTTCAAAAAATTCAGCTTGCAATTTTGGTGTATTCTGTATATTGTCTTTGCACATGCACTTTAAGGAAAACAAGGGTACATTAAATTTTATGATTGAATAATTTAATTGTCTGTTAATGACGACAATTTTTTTTCATATTTTGGACAACATTAGTAACATTATTTGTTCCTGTTTTAAGAGTTCAGTGAGGTGTTTTGATTCCTCTTTTTCCTCACTCTGTCAGGATGACATCGTCCTACGCATAGGATTACCTTAATATGTAGTATTGTGCCCATGTTTAAATTTTTTGCACATGGAGTTTGCTGTGCACAAATGTCATTGCATAGTTACATTCTAAAGCTATGAATGCTAATAGGACTAATTTTAATCATTTTTCAAGATTTAACAACAAATGCAGTGGATCAACTTGTCTTTTCAAGTAGATATTGTAGAAATTTGTTGCTGTACGCTTTTGCTTCTAGTGAAAACATTTCTGAGCCAAGGCCTACTGATATGTAAAAAAGTACATATTGAAATTTAACTAGAAAACTTTCTCTAAATTAATATTTTTAAATCCATTAAAATGCAGCTGGGTACCCTATAGTAAACAAACACAGGAAGGAAACACAAAAAGGTTGCAAATGAAGCATGGAATTCTTTGACATTGTCACAATTCATATTTTTGGTCATTATTTGTATGTGCATCTTCGTTCTTCTTACTTTTCTGAGTCACAGTTCAGCATCTTCTTTGAAGTACTTGTCTTCAGAACAGATGTGGCTCATTCCCTCTAGCTTTATCAGCCTTCATCTGCTGTGTCCAGCCATCACAGACTGCCTGGGCGCCTCCTTTTCTCTACCAATGTGAGACTGAACCTTTTCAGTCTCTTCATCATTCATATGTAAGATCCTCTCTTCTCTTAGTTAAGCACCACTGAAGGCAAGATCGAGAACAAAGAAAATACTCCTGTTTCCCACTTCAGCACCATCGTGGCCACTTCCATGCCCCATTCCGCTTCTACAATTTCCTGAGGACAGCAGCTGCTATGCAAATTTTGGTTTGTTGCCATTTTTAGGGTTGGGGCATACTCAGCCTTATCTCTGTACAGGGTATCTATGGGACCTGCACACACTACACAAGCCACTACTGGGCATATACAAACCAAAGGTTTCAGAGGTAGCAACTTAAGTACAAGTTTCACAGAATAGCAGAATTCACCCCTTGCTCCTAAACAAGACAACTTGCTGATTTTCAGCTCCAAGGCTGGAGATATTCCAGACCCGCCTGGACAAGGTCCTGTGCAGCCTGCTGTAGGTGACCCTGCTTCGGCAGAAGGGTTGGACTAGACGACCCACAGAGGTCCCTTCCAACCCCAAACATTCTGTGACTCTGTGATTTCTTTGAAATGGAACAGAATATTCTTGGTCTTCTTTCAGATGAAAACCAATGCGATTTCCTTAAACTAATTAGAAGAAATTTTTTGATCATTTTGCTGAAACTTGCCAAAAAGCTAGCCTGAGGAACAAAATCAGCCTTCAAATTCCTCCCAAACAATTAAATTTTGGCAGACTTGTAAACAGCTTATATACAACTGAAACACTTTTCTAATAAAGCAGCCTTGATTTGTCTTGCTTATAGGCAATTGCTGTAATTTTAATTAGCTATATGTGTGTATGATTTATATATCATGTATGCCGTATGTGCACAGTTTTTAAAAGAAGATTAAGTAATCCTATACTATACAACGAACACTAGAGTTTTTCTTTGATCTTTCTTTGTAGTTGATTTCCTTCAAACCCTGTACCATCATGATAATTTTAGTGTAACCCATAATTTAACACTTTCAATCTTCAAAACAACATGAAGAAAACTGTAATGTTTTTATATACTAACAGCCAAGTCCGCAGTCATCTATTCTTTGATCAAGGACAACAGGAAGTAAAGTATTAAAAAAGTTACCTGCAATATCACCACTGAAGCTGTGAGCCAGATTTTGCCAAAAGTTCTGGGTGTTTTAACCAGCTCTGAAAACAGAACAGATGTTCCTAGTCCCTTCAGATGAACAGACTGCTTGAAGTTATCAAGGTATATGTTATTGACTGTAGAGGGGAAAAAAAAAAAAGAAATTCAGCTATTTGAATATTTTCAAACCTTATTATTATGTGAATGAATACGCATTCAGTTTCTATATCATATTGCAATGTGTAAAAAAATCTGAATAAAATAAACATTATATCATCTTATAGAAAAGGAAGCAATTTCTTGAGAAATTAGAAATGCAAGTTTAATGACACGCGAAGACTACAGATTAAAATGGCATATGTGAAAAATGTGAAATAGCTTTCTAAAATATAGTTTATTTACCCTATATACTTCACTATCTAAGCAAGAGAAAATAAAAACACACTTTACCAAAATGTATCATATTTGTTTCCTGCTGTGTATTTGCCATCATTTATCCATTTTGTATTTTGGAAAGGGATCTAGGCTAATTGAACAGGAAAATGTTCCTATTCTCTCACCAAAGCTCTTAGTGCCTTCAATAAATAGTCACTATCTTGGAAATATATTGATCTGTGTTGTGAAGCTCGTTGTAAATCCTTTGCTAAAGTTCATGTCAAGTCATTTTCTGTGTTTATTATTTACTCTTAATAACATTGACAAACCCATTAGGTGCTGACAGTTCTACTGTTTTTCAGATGAGAAATCCTGTCCCTTTCTCATTGTAGAAAAAGGTTACAAGACCCCTTTAATGAGATTTATTTGATTTCTAATTAGCAACAAATGCAAAACTCAAGTACATTTGACAAAAAAGAAATAAAGTCATTAACTCAGTCATCAGTATGTTAAAAAAAGCTAGCTGAATATCAAACAATGTGGAAACAGAATGCAAGGCAGACTTTAGTTTATGGAAGACATCCATTAAAGAGAAACAATTTTAATTCAACACTGAGTAAGAAAGCAAGAAAAAAGAATAATTCTTTTTAGTTATGTAAGAGTTGGTATTCCGACAAAACACAGGCTGATTTTAGAAGGCATCCCAAGGTATCCAATTTAAAATGTTAATACTGTTATTGGAAATAATTTGTGAATAAAGTACTGATTCCTAGGAGAAAGAAACAAAGAATGTGACCTCAGAAAAAATATCAGTTACTATCTCTTGTTTTTGCTAACTCAAAACCATTCACGACTGAGGGCTAGCTCTGAGGCTTTGATTCTATCATCTCTTCTGTTTTGTTTTTTTCTAAGCAGCAAATATGTTTGGCTATGTCTGAGGGACCGAAGTAAAAAATCACTCCTTTCCCACGTCATTTGTTTTAGAATGGGATCACAGAAAATGTTACTCCATTTGGAAACTTTTTATAAGGACAACAGTGAATCCCACAAAAATGGCTGAGCAGCTTGATTTACAGGGTTAGTCCCAGGGAGGGCAACAGAAAAAATCACCTGAATACTATGATTCAATGCATAGCTGCAGTCCCACCAATAAATAAGAACTACAAACAAAGTAAACAAAGATATTTAGATGCTTATTCACCCTTTGAAAATAAATTTTGAAACAAATAAGAGGTAGAATTACATTCAAAAGGCATGTTGATGCCCATGTTTCTTTTTGGGGAAGAGGAAAAAAAAAAGATCAAATATATATTATTTTTTGATTTAACAGTCCCTCTGGGTCCAGGCTTGCTCATTTTACCAAGAAGACAGATTTTCAAGATTCTGTTTGGTGTATCTCCATGCTGATAATTGGTAGGTACGATTTTAAGCCCTGCATCACAGACAGCACTAGTACAAACAGCTTACTTCTAGAAAAGTAATTCTTCATCTACAGTATAAATATATTGAAAATGCACAATATGGGTGCAACATTCTTTTTTCTGTTTTGTTAGTGACATCAATAGGAAATAGGAAAAAAACAGAAATTTTCTCTAAGTTTTAAATTAGATGTTGAAAACAACTTGCAAATACAGTTTTATATACAAAACCACACTGAAAGGGTTGTCCTGTTACCTGTATAATTTGCTAATATTTAACATACAGTAATTACTGGAGGCAATGTAAATTTTTATCTTAGTCACTTATTTTAAAATGTGAACATAAAAGCTCTTTTACTTTTTGTACCGTACTACAATTCTCTCACAAATATACAGAAAGTTATGGAATACAGAAATTGCCATCTTGTTATCCTTACTTATTCATACACTAAATAGTATCAAAGCTCACTAAGATCCACAGTACAGGCACATGACTTCATCAGCCCTACATGATGAAGACCCAAGAGACCCATCAAGGCCCGAGAATAACAATGCAAATCACTCTTCCATGTACCCAATGCACAGTGAGACAGTAATATTAGAGAAACAGTTTTGTCTGCATACAGAAATAGTTTCAGATAATGAAAGTGTCACCATATGATATTGCAGGGGATTCCTCTACATGCTCCACCAGGTGGAATTCAGAAGAACTTAACGATCCATAGTTGCTCTCAGTAGATTTCAAAATGCGAATTGACTTATTATGTTTCCTTAAGGCAGCCAAAAAAAGAAATCATAATACGTTTGCTGTCTTGCGAGATGCTTATTTCTATACTCAACTGGAGGCAAAGAACATAGTCATGCATATAAGCAAATGTCTCTTAATTCTATGAAAGGCATAGCACCTTTATGCATTATGCTTCATAATTCTTATTTTATTATCATCTTGAGATCCACAAAAATAACAAGAATATTTCAAGAAAATTTCACTGAAGTCAGAGAATAAATTAGGTTGGTTATCCATATCAGGAAAAATTCACCACAGAAGAACTGTACAATGTTTTATTGCATCCAATATAATGGGACTTAAGTGGTTCACATGGACTGGCCTTTTATTTTTAACCCCAAAGAAAAAGTTCCATCTGAGATGCAGGATGTATTTGTCTAGAAAGCTGCCCAGGTCACTCAGAAAACCAGTGACATAGTAACTGCTTGCTGGCAAAAAAAGAATGATCAAAGTTGCTGTCCTGAAGAACTGGGAAAATTGTTATTTGATTGGGGGGGAAGAAGAAATAATTTAAATGGATGCTGAAAACTGTACAGCAGCTGCTGTCAGTTGTTTTTCATCTTTCTCATTGATATCTGATCTTGGTTGTTTCTCATTATTCTGCTTTCAAAACAAAGTACAATCAACTTCTGTCCTAAACTTCCTCCATAGGGTGCAGCTGGGAAATCTCTGTCCCATTATCAGTTATGCTGGTCATTGCTGCTCAGAAGGATGAGGAAGGTGAAGCTGGGAGTTTTGAAGAAATAGGTACTGGGGCTTTGTTTGATCTGGTTTTGCACTTAGGTCCTGCCACAAAACTCCTTCACGGAATTTCTTTACAACTCTTGAAACACAAAATATCATTCTCAATCAGCTCTTCTGCTAAGGGTGGCTTAAATCTCCCAAATAAACATGAGACAGGTCTCAAACGAAATCTTATGTTTAGAGGATTACACGTATCCAGGAGAACAATTGTGTGCTTTGGGTGTAGAAAAGGTAGAAGAACAGAATTTGGATAAAAATAGACTCTTGTGTAAATGCTAAACAACACTACTTTTGTTTCTAGTACCACCCTAAAACCATCTTTGAGGTTGCAGCCCAGTTTCCGGCTAATTACTGCTACTTCGTTCTTTCGGTTCTGCACAATCATGCCACACGGGCTGACAGTACCAAAAAAATTTTTGAGGTAAAATGATATTGACATCCAGGGCAGACAACAGGTCACAACATATATTCTGTCCTTAACAGAAGTGAAGAATAACAGACAATGAAGAAATATACTCTTCCTACTTCACTGAACGTGGTTTCCCTCAGGGACTTCAAATGTGGGGTTTTTCTATCCATTTCTAGCTTCTAATATTCCAAACACCATATCTATTCCAGGGGTCCCTTAAACTGGTAACAAAATAATGTAGTACATCTTTTGGAAATTTCTACTAACGGTCAACTAATACCTTGGTAGGTATTTTGTCTGAAAATTACCTATAAGGAAGGGCATTATCCAGTAGCTAAGGGTAAAGGAGTGTAATGCAGCTTGTATATATCTCAATTTATAACCTTTTCTTGAAGCAGGAGTGTTACCTAATAGCTCTCATTACAGTGTGCATACATATCTTCACATTTTATGTTAAAATATATATTTTTTTTTCCCCTGAGAGCTAACCTTCAAGATTTGGGGTGCCTGAATCTGTTTGTGACTCATTTTTTTCATTGCTTTCATTTTCCACGTAATTCACAGATACAAGAAACTACATAAAGGGCTACCATTAGTAAGAATGCAATCAGCTGTCACATGAATATTGCTTTGAGAATTCAGCAGCCAAACCTATGTTTTGTTTAACTCAGCCCTTTAGAAGACTAGAACTTGAACAATTGCAACAGGGGCAGCAGACAAACAAGAACTGAAGCAACTTTCATCATTTTGGCTCATTAACTCTGAAATGAGGAGGTATCATGAGTGGTCATAAAGGTTCTTCAAAGAATCTAAAAGCTGCAAGGAAGCA
>Ga0065711_1037554_pt1 | contig 19710 bp, 5 predicted proteins | sample Hoacrofraction12_FD_59098 | JGI IMG/M metagenome (GOLD analysis project Ga0065711, IMG submission 59098) | Hoatzin crop microbial communities from Cojedes, Venezuela - Epithelial fraction 12 v2 (version 2) | ecosystem: Host-associated > Birds > Digestive system > Esophagus > Crop | place... | reverse complement strand
CCTTCGAGAGCCCTGGCCCATGGGATTCCTCCCAGTAGCTCCTTGAAGAGGGCAAAGTCAGCCCTCCTAAGGTCCAGGGTTTTGATCCTGCTTATCGCCCTGCTTCCTCCATGCAGGATCCTGAACTCAACCATTTCATGGTCACTGCAGCTGAGTCTACCTCCGAAAACAAGCTAAATGGAACAACCATACAGGAAGAGACTGGGGTGTTACACTTCATTGTACCGGGCACTGCATCAGTCAGACAGCGAAGTGTGAGAGATTTCACTCGTTCATCTACATGAGGGAGGTCTGGGCTATCGGAATCTCCGGAAGGCCAGAACACGTTTAAATAAGTGAAGCTTTCCAGAAAGTGTGATTCATTCTCAAATGTGCAACATTAGCATGTATCAGGGGACTGAACACATCAGGACATCACTGATAAGTAGGAAGCCTTTTGTATGAAGACAATCAGTCTTAATACAGTTCAGCCTTCTAAATCAGATGGCTTGCGTGGATCTCTGTACCACACATTAGAAGCCTATCTCACATTTCTACTAATAGGTGCTATCAGCAGAGAGACAAGAGCTCACCTGGACAGGGAAGGCTGAGCAGCTTAGCCTTGCTGCCCTTACACAAAGCTGCCCCTCGTGCCATTTCAGCATGAAGGTGCATTGGCGGGGCAGCATGCTTAGGGAGCTTGTTCTTCTGTGGTGTTGTTAGTTTTGCTGTGGGAATGGTCGGAGAGCTGGCTCTGACACAGAAGGGTACTTTGTCTCAGCCCAACTGATGGAAAGCAAAAGGAGGAAGTGATTTCCCCAGAGACCCTCCCTCAGATGCTCTCTGTTACAATGACAGTTTTCAGCAACAAACAAAGCGAATGTATGAACCTGATGAAACAAACATGAAAGTCGAACTATTCCATACACATGAACCAAGCCCTTGGTTAAAAACCCATCAACTGTATGTACAGAGAGCTCATCTTGTCATCAGGGGACAGGTGTTTACCTTTAGTGCACTTTTAAATATAGGCCTTCAAAATTAGCTTTGGGATCTGTGGGAAATCAGGAAGTGCTACTCATTTAGAAATCATGCAACAGATATTTTAATTTAGGTGGCTGTGATGAAGTCCCTGATCTGACTCCTTCACATCACAGGTTAGTGCTTTTGAGTTTGCAGGGAAGGCCATAACATTCACATGTATGTTTTTCCTCCTCTCTTGCTTTCTTTTGACCAGAATCTTGACTCATTTTCAGGTGCAGCAAGTTGCAGTCTCTGATTTTTTATATTTTTATTCTTAAATGGAATATGTTTTCCACAACCAGCTTGAATTATAAATTCTTTTTCTTTACGAGTGACAGGGAAGGGAGCAGTAAAATAGTGACTACAGGGGTGAGATGCTCTTTGTATCTGGTGAAGAATCAGCCTAGTTATTTTCAGGGTTTTGTGATATAGAAAAGCCACTAACTTTATTATGAAGAAGGTCTTTGATTATATCAGTGATTCCTTATAACGATCTAGGCACTCATTAAATATTGATAATAAATCGAGAAAAGGAGAAAAAGATATTTCTGAACTATGTTGTCTAGTTAAGGAGATGTAGAATAGAAAAGAGCAAATACAGACAGATGAGGTGATACTTATGAGAGTGTTTTGATCTTCAGAATGTTTTCTTTGACATTTCATACATTTTCAATGTTTCTAATTTTCAGTCATAGGTTTTTTAGGCTAGAAACCAATGTGATTTTATTTGATCTCCTGCAGAACACGCAGTAAGGGTAATAGTGATTCTTTTGGAAGAAAATGTGAGTTTCTGTCTTTCCTCTTGGCTTTCTGAAAACATCCTCAAAAAAGTTTTAGGAGGCAAATGGCTGCTGTCATTTGCTTTCCCTGTTTATGAAATCTAAAAACATTCAGTTTTTACCAAGTGTTTTTTGTTGTTATTGTTGTGGTTGTTACTTTGACAACAGTGAAATACAGACTGACTTGATGCAGTCATTTATTTGACTGGAAGCTGTGGGGAAAGTTTTTTGGTGTTCTTTTTGTGGAAAACAAGCTTGCAGTTAGCTGTGAAGATTTCTGTTAGTTTTTGTAAGCTAAATACTTCAGCTGAAAAGCTCAGAACAGCCTGAGAGAATTAGGGTCTCAGAACAATTTCAAGGTGCTGAGGTCCCCAACTTCTCTCGATGATGTTCTGCACATCAGATGATGATTTGAACAAGTCTTAAACTAGCATAACTAAAAAAAACCTAGCAGCTGTTCAATAGATGCTAGGGCAGGCCCATTATAAAATGTACTACGGTATGCCATAATGGTTAGGATACCGATACGTTCTATTTTTAGTACCATTGACTCAGTCATTTGAGTTCAAAAAATAAGCAGGGAACATCTGTTTATTGAAAGGATTTCCTCTGTAATAATTTCTCTCTCTATTCCATCCTTTTTAAAGTATTTCCACCCTTTTTTCTACTGGTTGTTTTCTGAAGATAATCCAATGTATTTTCTCATATTCTGACACTGCATTAATTTTGTTTTCTTATGATTAGCCGATGCATTGAAAAAGTAATTATTGGCTGTTGTTTCTTTAAAATTCTTGGGGTTGCTTTTGCTTTGTTTTTCTTAAGTTAAAAATGTTTGAGATCCCTCCTTAAAGCTGCTGTACCAAAGCTTGTACTGCTGGAATTGTCAAAACAAATAGCAGCTTAACTGCTGTCCACGACTCTGGTCCAATATCTCTGTCAGAATATTTAACAGCTATTCAGCCAAATATTTGTAGAGCAGCTGTACCCCTAGTCGGACTGAGTCCTATTCCGTCCTTCCTTTTAGTCTTGCCATATGATTCATCTTTCTTCTTTTAGAATATTAGTCTATTTTTAAATATTGTACAAGAAAGCAACAGCAAATTAAAGGTAAACACTTGCATATCAGTGTGATACAATTCTGTATAATTAAAGCAATTCAAGTATTTTCCAGAATGGACATGTTTGGGACATGGTGTGAAAAATGAAGTGGAGGTGGGGAGGGGATATGACTTTTTGATAATACTAGTAAGACCCCTAACCCATGAAAACACAGAACTTCACTTTGTTTCCTGGTGAAGTTCAAAAGCTTTTGCTTTTGCCCTCTGTATCACTGTATTTTTTTTTTTTCTTCTCTAGGCATCCCTTCCTAGAAGTGCCCAGCTCTAGCTATGTTAGTTAAGGTACGGCTCTGACTGTATGTTAGCCAGTATGTTCGTTCTTCATAGCATAAGGTCATTTATTTTACTTTTTTCCCCTTAACTTACTTTGCTGTATGACCACTGAGGGCAGGATAAAAAGATACCAAATATTTGACAAATAATTTAAATCCTAGTCTGTACTCCTTAAGATATTTGGAATCCTGCTGTGATACATGGTGCTCTTAATCTTGTTGGGGTTTTGTTGTAGTGTAGTTTGCAGGATCTGACCTATGTTAGCAATTTTCTCCTATGAGAGCTATCCTTGTTTAATTTTGACACATTACAAATAACTGACTCTGTAAGCTAGCTAATAGTAACCTTCTCCTCACCTCCCGTAACCTGTAGTAAGACGCATAAACAGTCATCACAATCCAGTGCAAAACTGATAGTGTGAAAGTCACTGAGAAAGAAATATTGCAGTGGCTAACTGTGACGCTACCAAGTATGATTCATGTTCCTGATCTCAGTCCAGCTACTAGTGGGCAGGTGTCCACATCACAACACTGACGTAACTGGCACAGTCTGTCCCACCTTTGCTGGAAGCCTGTACTAAAAATAAAGAAATAAATAAAAACATAGTTTGGCTTGTTGTCATGAATGAACTAACTGTAGCACGTAAGAATTGTTATCTGCAGGTTAGAGTAAAGACATTTCTTTGCAGTATGGAGAAATTTGTGGTGCCTTCCCCATTCTAATCACGTCTGTGTAGGTAACGGTCTACTAGTTCCAGGGTTGCCTGTTGGTTTGTATGTTGCTGTGGTTGCCTGTGAGTGGTGAGAGAAAAGGTTTCTATTATTGTTGGCTTAACCCTGGTAAGTGATTGTATTGTGATGGGGAAGATATCTTTCCCTTCTTTCAAGTAATGAACTCTTTGGTAGTGGGGACGCTGTCCTTGGAAGGTTCTTTACTTTGCAGTGTAATGGAGAGCTCAGGAAGAGAGATTGTTTGGATTTATTGTTTTTATTAAATTATCACATGTTCTGCTGCTCTAACTGGCTTTGTTCTGTTTCTTAATCACTGCAGTACAAAATAGGCTTTCTGTCTTTCCAGCACGTAAACATTTTCTTATTGTCAATGCACCAGTATTTTCAAGGAGTCTGTCAAGGTATCTCAAATGTAGAAAGATAAGAAGATGCAGAGGTGTTTGGAGGACCCCGATATTATTGTGAATATTTGGAAGGTAGAACTACATTAAGCAAATAATTTGAGATGCCCTTTTTGGTAGATAGTGACTTTTAACATCATGTTTACATTTTAGATGATGCTTCCTCTGAAAACTTCCCTTTGGCTTTTCCAGAACTAGATCAGCAGCTGCAGGTAAGCTTTTTTTCTTACTACAGTTCTACTTCACATTCACTATATTTGTTATGATAAAAAGCCTCTGGTTGTTACACTAAGGTGAAAGTTTTCAGTGGTGCTTCTCTAACCTATTCACATTTAATAAGACTGTGTATTTCCATAGAGGAAAACATTTTCTTTTCAAGATCTGCAGAAAAACTGATTTGACATTTTTAATCTAATTGCAGGGAAATTGCTACTTTAACAATCTCTCCTGCTTTTTAAATTTTTTTTACAATTCCTTTGCAAAACACAGCGCGTACTGCCACACTGCAATGAAGAGAGTTCTTGTGGTTTTAATGGGAGAAGGAATGAGCCAGCTATTATATTCTCATGCCTACGGGCTGTGCTAAGACTGGTGTGATCAGCTTTCTCTGAAGCATTCCAAGAGAATGCAGAGGTGTATTTTGTAGTGCCATTTTATCTTTAATCTTGGGTAAGTAAAGCTAGCCATCAGGATTGATGAGAGCCTCCTCAAAGTTACTCTAGTTTGTGCTGTATAGCCAGCAACCCTAACGGCTGCCCTAGGAGGTGTCTGCAGACAGAACTGGATAAAAGTGGTGAATCCTTTTGTGACCGGTCCGATTTGTCAGTGTGGCACAATGGAGCCAGTCATTGACTCTCATACTGGACAGTCAGACAGCAGTTGATGGCAACTCCATGGTTCACCAGGCACAGAGCCAGTTTTGTATCCAGGGATTATTTCCCTTCCCTATGTGGCGGTTCTGGAGTGTTTGTGGGCTTTTGTAAACTACTTCAGATCATCTGTTTCCCAGGAGCATTTAGACTTCCTCTGATATTTCAATATGAAGGCAGTTGTTTCCTGAGTGTAAATTGAGAAAGGCATTAGCAGACCGTGTTGTCCAATGATGTCATCCTTCCTGTCCCCATCAACTAGTGAGACAACACTGGAGGGCTGCTGACTTAAAGGACTAGCTTTTTTCTCCTGCTGCTCTTGTCAAAAAGACGACTGAGGAAGGAATGGAGGGTGACGGAGACTGTTCTTGCTCTGTCCCTCTAATCCTGAGAATAGGGGCAGGTTCCTCAGGCATAACTAGGAAAGATTAAAGGAGTGAATAGCAGCCTAAGATTTGGGCTGAAGGGAACAGGGTACTATGTTGGCCTCTTTGTTACACTGTTCTTCCGGTGCAGCAAAGGCAATGGATACTTTTTGCCTTCAGAAGAATTCAATCTGAGAAAAGCAATATGGTTTTGTGGCTGAAGCACTGAATCGAAAGTAAAGAACCTGCGTTCTGTTTCCCACTCTGTCAGTGACACGTTATGTGATCCTGGAGGAGTTGCTCCGTCCCTCTGCTCATCTCTGAAATGAGGTTAATAATTTTTACCTTCTTTGTTAGAGAGCGTTGAGATCAGTGGGTGAAGACTGCTCTAAAAGAGCAAAGTATGATTATCATTACTGCTGTTGATACATCAAAACAAAATTACTGGTGTTAGATGTAGGTACTTCACAGGCCAAGTGATGATTTTTTTATTAGGACGTTTATGACCCATTTCTGGAACATATAATGTACTCTAAATGTGTAATTTCATGATGGACTGAAATTGCTCCTCTGGAAGCATTCAAGTCTGCTGGAGAAATAATAGCCCTTCAGTAGAAGTTTAAGTACGCACTAGAGCAATTCCACTAAGTACACCCTCTTGGTCTGTTAAGTACCTGACATTTTTTTTCAAGGGAACCTTCCTTTACTCTCACGATGTCAGTGAGATAATAAATTCAAAAAAAGGGTCAAAGGCCTTGATTCAGACAATGTTGTTTTTATTGTCCTTCAGACACTTTTTTTGGTAATACTGAGGTAGCTGAATGGATAACTTGGGCGCACTGTCTGGCTGACTCAACCACTCAAAAGTATAAAGTCAGTGGTGGTGCTTCATCCTTTAACTTTTCAAGCTAATGTGCATATTTATGTTTAGATGCCTTTATGTTCAGCCAGAGGCAGTTAAGTCAACACAAGGTTCTGAGCTGATGCAGAGGTAACAGTGTATTTAGCTTTAGCAACGAAAACTTGAATTTCCTTGCTTTTGTCAGTCTGGATCACAGCTTCAACTTATAACTATTTAATGTAATGACATTATGTTTATACAGCCTTAAACTTTCAAACAAGCAATAACTGTAACAAAGTTATAATTTACCTAGTTACATTTTCTTATTAATTACTTTTTTTAAATTGCTGTAATCCAAACTGCTAAGGGTGCATCAGCCCTGTATAGCATGTGCCTGCAATTTGTGTTAGCGTAACCACACCAGCTTTGAAACAGGGAGCTCCTGTATTACAGAAGAAAACTGCAACAGCATGGGCTTCAGTATGACCTGCGGAAGTACTGAATGGTGGTGTCCCTTGCCATTCCATCCATGCTTTTCTCTATCCCAAAGTTAGCCAGTATAAAGCAGCACACACGAAGTGTCATGTAAGCGCGCCCTGTAATCAACTGTGGCATAGCAGCCTGAAATGCTTGAATTTGTAAGAATGCTGGTACATATTTTCATAATAAAAATATCACATCTAGAGCCACAAGATTTTCATCACCATGCCATAAATACAGTCAAAAGCATTTGTAGTGTATTTAAAGAGGCAAACTATAAATGCAAGATAGGTGGCTATATTAGAATAAGCATTTAAAAAAACCAAAAAACTTTCCAGGTTTAAAACATACAAAGGAAAATTTTGAAACCTGTTTTAAAAACAAAACAAACAAATACAGAGGCCAAATTAGCCGATCTCAGGTTGGATTTTGAAAGCAGCTTGAAAGCTATGTAAGTTCACCAAGTCACTGGGAAAATCGGAGCCTTAGAATTTTATGCATGCAGGCAGCAGACCACAGCCTGAGTACCAGGCAATTTGCACCTCTGTTTTAGGCTTCAAGCCCTTGTCCTTCTATGTTTGGCCCTGGCAGACAACTTGGCTGTTTGAGCAGAATTACCTAGTGTTCCCACTTTTCTTACAACGATCCTGCCATGCCTGCTCCCTGGGCACCGGTGTCCGATGGCAGGGCAAAGTTCAGTGCAGTCCCCCCTGACAGGGCAGTAAACCCTGCTCTCCAAGCACCAGTGCCAGCTTGACAGAGGTAGAGGTAGGATTGGCTGGAGAAGAGCTGTTTCTAGGAGACTGACTGCAAATACCTATACCTAATTCTCTATAAGGATTCTTAGTAGAGGACGATCCTAGTTGAAAGCTACAGCTTCTTTCTGAAGAATAAAAATGATCAGTCTAGTGTTCTGATCTACTAGCGAGGTTCAGACCAAAAGTGTTGTCTTTTCCAATTAGATTTTTGAATATTATGTTTTTCTACTAGTCTGAGAGGAATAAATTCCAAGAAGCAATTTGTAAGAAAACAGTATCAATTCTTTAACTCAAAAGTTTTGCTTTTGGTGGGTATTTTTACTTTAAGAAAAAAAAAAGTATGTTCAACCAAGACACAGAAGCTCTATGTACCGGAATAGAGCAGTTTAAGCTCTATGCAGGAAAAGCCTGGTTTCTTTTGCAGCTTTATTATTAAAAAAAAACTATGAAGAAGTAGCTGATATGCTGTCAGTGAAACAAAGCTCGTATTAATACATGCCTTGCTTTCAATTCCCTTTGTTTGCAGTATTGCAAATTATTCTCTTCCCACTGACGAGCAACACTTTGAAGGAGGCTCAAGCACTTGCGTAGCTGAGCTTCAGTGTCACTTCCCCCCCGCCCTCGTGTGAGTGATGTGGTGGGGAGCGCAGTGAGGGCAGGCTCGCTACATTTGTCAGCTTGCTGTTGGGAAACGTTAACCTTTGCCTCATATAAATGTTGGTCTGGGCCTTGGAAGGTTCTTCCTTGATGAGCTGCACAGTGGGTGGTGGCCCCTCTGACAGACGCTCTACTACGGGTTGTCTGCTATATTTAGACACCTACATCAGCATCTAAGGCCGTGTTTAGGGCACTGAACACAGAGGAAGGTATCTAGTGTTAACTACCTGCGTTACTGTGCCCTGTGTGCTGTCTGTCCTGTTCCAGCACTTCCTGTGGCTTGCTCAGTTCATCTCCCTCTTCTCTGTCGGAGTCTTTATTCCAGCTGGGAGTTTGATCTTAAAGAGGGAAGAACACAAGTCGCATACAGATGCACAGGGTATTCTGTAATTCTTTATCATCTCTTCTCACGAAACTGTGAGCTTGAGAGAGGCATTTACGTCATATTTTGTATTACGAATCTGTTGAGATCAATGGAGTTAGACAACCGTAAAATTGCTGCAACAGATAAAAGGTTCCAACCATTTATAATATTAGTTTCTTAAGTCAAGCATTATTTTTTTCATGCTCTAGTGGGAAATGTCTGTACAAAAGAAGTAATGAAAATACTATGAAAGGGACAGTCTGTTGTGTGTGATACAAACACTTAGCAGAAACCTTGTTTACTCAGGAACTTTAGTAATGGAACTATTGCTTCTACTGATTGCCAAGACTCTTGTTAGACACATACAAATTACTTTAGAGAGTTTAAAAGTATATTGTAGTTTTAAAGGGTATGCTATATTTTTTTAAAATGTATTAAATTCCAAGAGAATTCCTGGAGTACTGTGGTACTCTATAATTAGATTTGATTGCCCATGAACTTGATAAGTCTCCTGTAATGCTGCCATGATAACTATGATCTTAGATTATGTAAGACATAGATGTTTACAAAGTCGGATATTATACTAAGGTTAGAAAAGAATGGAAAAACTCTCAGGAAAGGAGAGCAAAGCTCTCAGTTGCTCTCATCTGGTTGACCTGAATTGTTTGGAGGAAAGAGAACTGCTTACTTTGATAGTAAAACTAGACTAGACTAGACTGAATATATCCTAGGCTAGATATCTGAAACTGGTTGAAGAGTTCCAATTGCACAACAAAAAGTAGCTGCACTGTGCAGCTATCACTTTCATTTGGAATAATGTGGTTTCTTCCATCATGGAAGAGTACCCAAGGCCAAATGATGAACACAGGCCCCATGCAAAACATTGGCATTGAACTTTCTGGTTTAGCTGAAAATTACTGAATCTACAAAAAGGGAGACACTGCTCTTTAATTAGACCAGAGCTGAAGACTGCCCGCTAGATGAGTCCACATGCTCAGCTGGCAAAACTGTGTGATACAACTTTTTCTTTAAAATTCAACATTTTCAGCAGAGAGTTTTGCACTTTTTTTCACAGTAGAACTACAAGTAAATGCAAACAAATGAAGGTGAATTAAAAACCAAACTGTTTTAAACTTTTTGAACACTTGGGTGACACTACGAACTATACAACATTTGTGGATATGGAATGCTGATATTCATATGGCAAGACAAAACACACTTTGTCATGTGAATGAAGCAAAACAAATAGTGAAAACTGTCGTTTTGTGTCCCCCAGCAAAGATTTTAATTAGAACACCTCCTTCAACCTGTGTTAAAAAAAGGCAGAACCGCTCAGGCTCTTTCTATTACTTCATGAACTGCCTTTCATATTATCTTCCAACATCTTTCATATCTGGATTCCAAACAAAAATCTAGAAAAAACAGTGCATACGTCTTGTAAAGATGTACATACATATGTGCAATTACAGAATAGCCTATAACAGGATCTCTTAGTGTCTCCTTGCTGGATTTTGTAGAAAGTTTGTCAGTGTCACAGTGAGTTATTCAAAAAAATACAAGGAAAAATCAGACCTTGTTGAAAATTTGGCATAGTAGGGTAGACCACTAGTATGACTGAAAGCTGCAGCTTTTGTACTAGCTTTGTGAACAAAATCAGAGATGCTGTGTGCGCATATTTTGCCAGCACAGGAAAATGAGGGTGGATGACACTGAAGCCTGAAATAAGCAGGATTAAAAGTAGCAACTGTTGCCATTAAATATAACTTTCTTTGGCAGCAGTGTTTTTTGCTTATGTAGCAGGTATGCTTTTATATATATTAATTTATGGATGGGCAAGATACCTCATGAAGTAACAAGCTTGGGTTGTCCTAAGAAGAAATACAACTTTTGGCTTCTGAGTAAAAAAAATATATATTGCAAATTGAACTTTATTAAGGTCTGTTGTAATCGGTCGCCTGGGTAAACTACCAAACTCTTACAAAAAAAAACAGTATACAGACTTCATGGATGCAAAGTGCTCTCTACTGGGAATTCCAGTTCTTTTTCTCTGCCACAGGAATGCCATCCGGGTGGCATCTGCAACACTTCCCATAGCCTGGCCACAGGCATTTGAAAAAGTCATTCCAGTGGAATGGAGAGCAGAGAAAGACTGCTTGGGTAAGCTAGGGAAAATGGAAATTTCATCTAAGATGGCTTAGAGGAATGCAGCTTTACTGAGACATAGGTCTTGGCAAGTGTATGAGAGCCCTCTGTAAGCCCATCTCAGGGATAAAAGAGGTAGGACAAAGAAGCACCATTTGGATGAAAGATAGTGCTGGCACAATAAAAGACTATACAAACCTGTCCTCAACAAAACCAAACTGGAAATGGCAAAAGTGTTTCTAATCCTTGTTGAGGCTCTGGGCCAGTCTTACAACTGAGGTAGGGGACTTCAGTTTTTCTGACAGAACTGGGCAAGCCTTGGAACTGCAGAATTTGCTTCTGATAACAGGGAACTGGACTCACTGATTTTGCAGGTTCCTTCCATTCCCATTTAGATGAGTATGGGCTAGTCCAGTGACTGTTACTATTCTGTTACTTTTTTCTTTTCTGTGGAAATATGTTAATACTATAAATGTCTGCTGGCTGGTTGGAGATACCCCTTTGGAACAGGCAAGTTTTGCCTCTGTTTCTGCATTTGTTTTTCAGCAGTTTGCCCTGCCATCTTCTGAAAACACTTCTCTTTGTGGGAACAGATGTATCATTAATTCTTTGCACTCTTGTTTATGTCAAAAAAAGTAGGCTGTTAGACACGGGTAAAATAATTTCTCTGCGTTTTTGTGTCGGTTTGCATTTTCTGGTGGGCAGCAAAGAACTGACCAGATTTGTATCATCTCTCCTTTTTTTCTTGTGATTGTACTAGAGGTGTTTGTCAAGTAATGAATGCATAAGCCTGTTTCATGTCCTACTATCCAGAAATTACTCATGGACATTGTAGGGACTGTCTCCAAAACCCTGCTTAGAAATTTCAAAATTACAAAAGAACAAACCAAATTGTTCAGTAATCTAGCCATATAAAAACACAATAAAATTTACATTTTAAAGTAAAAATACACTCAAAATTTTAAAAAGTTCTTGATATAGTGCTTAATAGCATCACACAAGATTGAAAAGAATTGTATGATCAGAATATTAATAAACTGATTGTATCTTTTGTTGTTAGTTTATTTTGAGTGATAAAATATCAATGTAAGAAAAAAATGACACTGTAGAGGAAACAATGATAGGAAGGGGTTTGAAAGTCAGCAACTGGTTCTAAGTGGGAATTAGATACTAAGTCTCACCATGACTAGATAATTTTTAGCTCTCTATATATATCTTTTGAGTGGGAAGCTGGAATATAGAAATTGAATGCTGCTTTAATTTTTAAACTGGTTTAAACCAGCTAGATTTGTGGAAACTAAGTTGGAAGCAAAAGCAAATATTTTTTCTTATGAAGTATCATTGGTTGGGGGCTTTCCCCTGGGTACTATTCAGAATTGTTGAATTGTGACGCATTTGTTGTTTGCTGATCTCTGGTAGATACCAGAGATGCTACTTTGGCTCACCCTTGCATTCTTGGATTAGAGCACTGAGACTTCTATATTCTGTCTTGTTAAATTTATGCTTATTATTTGGGGGGCTATATGAATGGTGCTATTGCTCATCGACATTGAAATGCAATCAAAAGCCCTTTCCTAGGGACCAGATTCATCAAGTAATGGACTGCCTTTTCTCTGGGTTCCCAAATTCTCCAAGCTCAGAAAGAATGCAACAATGTGCTGTGAAACCATTCTGTCACAGCATTTTTACATTTAGAACATGGAAAATTAGTGTCTGTGTTAAAATTTCAGTGAGGAACCACATACCATCAACAAGTATTTGCAAGGTCCATACATTAGTTGTATGTGTGCATTGGGGTACATCTGAAGCCAATTTACCTTGCCTCGTGGATAAAAATATTTTTAATCTTTGTCTCTGAATATGCTTAGTAAAATTTAAAATTCTGCTAAAACAAATGTTTACAAGATCGTAAATAGGAAAGGTGTGAAAACTTGTGCTTTTCCATTCCTAACAATGTCATTGAAAGAATATTATACTACAGAGAAGAGTCAAAGTAGGACAAGAAATAAAAAATAATCTACTTATATTGTCAAAGGCAATTGGAGGTGCTTTAACTGGACAGTAAAGGCACTATTTTAAGTGCTTCCTTTTGGTTTAAACAGGTGGCTCAAGCATGCTATTTGGAGTTCATTTACAGTCAATTGATTCACGGCTAATAATTTAAAAATACTACACTTCCTGAAAGTGTTATAGCTAAAATATGACAGTCAAGCCTGAAGCCTGAATTAAGTTGCAGTCTTTTTAAAGAACAAAAAACATGGATATTTGACAAACTGTATTTTCAAGATCTTGGTTGAAATTCATATGAGGAGTCCCAGGACAGAGTACTTTTATCTGCCATATTTATTACCTCCAGCATGCATTGAAAAAAAATCAAAATCTTGCTGCAGTAATGTCGGTATTTAGGTTAGGATGTACAGTGCTTTTGCCTTCACTGTGTCTTTTTTATCTGATTATTTTTTTAATTGCTGTTATCCTTCTACTCTCAATCTCACCTGCGGTTCTCAGCAAAATTTAGAACACTTTGTAAATATAGCTGATTTAACTCTCATAACATATCTACTAGTTCACTTTAGCATTCTTGTATCACTGTAGCTGAAAAAGACGGATGCAAAGGAGAAATCTTTATTTGAACAATCTTTAGGGATACTTCACAAAGTTGACAAGGAAAGTTCTGAAAATCTTTACAAGGTTTGAAGGTTTATACATATTCTTATGCAGGGAAGTGGTTTTTTCCCCTTCCATGAAAGGCCATCACTAGGAATATTTGGCTGTATCCTGCATTTAGGGTAGAAAAAGAATTCTTTAAGTATTCTCACAGAAATTAAGATAAATATTGTATCTTTCAAAATATGTGTTTTTTCTGAATATTTCATTCAAAAGCAGTATATATTTTTTTCTTCTTCTTTTTATCTTAAAGCCACTGCCTCCTTGTCATGACTCTAAGGAATCTATGCAGGTATACAAACAGCACTGCAAAATAGCAGAAGAGTACCATGAGGTCAAGAAGGAAATTGCTCTGCTGGAAGAAAGAAAGTGAGTAACTTTCCCAAAGTATTCACTGTTATATATTCTCTTTCTAAAATCCTGTTACAAACATTAAGTTTTCACATGATATTTTCTGACCTTATACCTCTGTGTGACAGTCACAATAGAGCACAACAGTTAGGCCATTGGTCCACAGGATCAACAAGGGGCCACTAAGGACACAGAGTTGTCATAGTTCTGGGCCCTCAGTTATACAGGTCTCCCTTAAAACCTTCATGGACAGCCTCCAGGTCACATAACAACCTAATTCAGCTGGTGCAAGTCTCCTCTTTAGTTTTAGGGAGGGTTTTTTTCAATTTAACTTTCCACATTTTAATGAAGAACATAATGGATACTCAGTTAGGTTTCAAGTACCTGACAATATTAGTAAACATTTTTCTGTGAGGTGCGTTGTCTCTATGTACATTGACATTTTAGGTGTTCACATCCAAAGTGTGTAAGCTGGAGACTTTTTTTCTCGTCTGTGGCCTATGCTCGTACCGCTGTCATCTTTGCATGACTATTAAATGGCAAAGTGCACTCTGTGACTCTCAAGCCCTTTCCACAAGAAACCTGAAAAAGAAATTCAGAGAGAGGAAAGAAGGTGAGTAGTGACAGTTTTTAACAGACAACCAACCCCAAGGAATAACAGTTACTGCTAAGTAAACTTTCTCTTTCAAATGCTTTGTTATTTTTACATTCACACTGAAGGTGACTTCGAGCAGGGCTGCCTTCCTCAGGGAGGAAGTCTTATCAGTGTCAATCTCAGACTTCTTGTGAAAATGAAGACCACACCATCATTCTTCCAAATGCTGCTTGAACAGAAACATTTGTAATATAGCAACAGGGGCTGGAAGAGCTCTGTTGCAGAGTGGACTTTGAGTAGAAGGTGGACCACTGTATCTGTTTCATAGCAATCTCGGCACAGCTGACCACGCAGTTCAGCCAAGTTTGCATCCGTGGGAGCCTTCAGCTGCAGAAGCAAGCTGATGGGAGGGAAACTGGTGAAATGCTGTAGCCCTACAAGTAAAATAGCCAAAGATCTCCTTGAATCCAGACTATGCAGGATAAGAAAGTGAGACTTGTCTTTATTGGGGTTGATGTCTACAGGCATAATATAGTTCATTGTTGCCTAAAGTGTTGGAACTAGTTGAGGTTTCCCACTTCAAAACCCCTTCCACTGTAGGATCTGCATGGCACTCAGTTGCTGACAGACTGGCATAAAAGTTAAAAAAGAAGAAAAAATAACCAGAAGAGGTTATGTCCCAGTGTTTGCATTTGGTTCATCATTAATTAAACTTGGCCAGTCAAAAGCAGCTGGTGTTTTTAAAAAGATGAGAAGATCATTAATTCAAATAATTTTGCAATGATTTGTCAAATGTGATTATCTAATGTAAGCTGCTTAAATGGGTATTTAGCAACCAAGTGAATTCAGTGGAAACCTTGTGTGTTGGTCTTCTCTGAAAATCCAAATGGAATATGAAATATTAAATTGTTTCAGTGCTTAACTTTAGACATATAAACTCAAAAGGTAGCCTTAGAATCTACTAATATCAATGCATTATTAGTACTGACACATCACTGATTCAGTTATGCACATTTATGAGGTAAGCTTGGAGCCCTTGAAAACTAGACTCACATATATATTTTTCCTCTACTAGAATGAAAAAAAAAAAGCTGTTTGAATGCATTTTTGTTTATCTATGGAGTCTGTGGTACTAAGAAATATTTTGCTCCTTGGGAATGGCAGATACATGCACAGAATTATTTACCTGAGCTCAAAATTATCCTAATCAACCTCTGAGCCCAGAAGTTAGCCTCTCAGCAGTGGTTATCCTGGATGAATTAAGGGCCTTCAGGCTCGCATTTTTCTTCATTCCCCCAATGGATGTCAACAGAGGAACAATGTGAGGAAGCTTCCACCATTGCTACCTTTGCTGAACCTGTTCTTTGGATAGAAGATCTTGGCCCAGTAAACATATGCTAAAAAAAGAGGGGCTGAATAAGGCAGCAAATAGAATTACATTATTGTGATTCTTATGTGCCTTCTAATTACATATTTGTGGCCTAGATATTCACATGCTGTATAGCTATGAAATGCCTAAACATGACAAATATCAGTGCAGCACCTTTCATCAGCTTCCAAATCTCTTTATCTGAAGAAGTGGTCCTACAAGCACTGAGATTGAAGATGCTTAATTTCCTACAGGTCAGTGCACTGTGGTTATGTGATTTTTGAGGTTTAAAAAGCTGCAAGTGTCCACTGAAGCGCTTTTTTTCTCCAGATGGGAACTATATCAGACTAATTCCTCCAGGTAGATTCTCCATTTTGTAGTATTGTGGAGGAGGTCTCATGATACTGCCTTTCCCCTTTGGGGTGTCTTTCCTTTCCGTAGCAATCTGTTTTTATAAAACCTTCCAGAAGCTAACTGGGACCTCTTCACCACATGAAGTTTTGCTGAAATTGGAAGGTGGATTAAAAAGTTATTAGGACACATACACCTTTAACCACATGTAAGCATACACAACCTGAACACATTAACTTTGATTTTTATATAAAACTAGATAGAAAGGGACTATAAGTGAGGAGGTGAAGGAGTAAGTAAGAAGTAAAAGAGAGTTTTGGTCTAGTGATCACTGATTTATACCTAAAACCGTTCTCAACAGTTACAGTTTGAAAGTTAAAGGAAGTTTATGGGGTAGCATGTGCTGAATGAAGAGGAGAAGAGTGGATTACAAACGCTGGGGTGGCATGTGTGTTGAATATTCCATTCTTAGAAGGAAAGGATGCTTTGACTTTTCTAGAAAGTCTGGTGAGATGCATAGCTTTTAGCCTCAAAAGCAGTTAAAATCAAATTTAAAAGATTGAGCTCACAGTTTTCTGAAAATTTCCCTTGTTGCAGGTGTCTTTATCTTCCTCTACATTTGAATTTGAATATGTGGAAATAAAGATTCACAATTGCCTAATACACCTGCTATCTATTGTCTATTTCTTTTAAATGTTATTTTGATAAAATGGACAAAGATAGAGTTTCATCCCTTGTAATGGGAACAAACCATGTGTGCAGTGTTATTCCATGTACACTTTTACCAAAGGCAACCAGAAGCGCTGTTGGATGGTGCCCCTGCCAGTGCTCTGAACAGCTCAACTCACCTGTGGAATTAAAATGTCAAGTCCCGCCTGGCAGTGTCTGCGCCTGTGGTGCCTCCTGGTAGTACACTGTACACACAGAATACTGAAGACAATGATTGTCAGGGAAAGAGCAGAAAATGGATTGAGCAAATATTTTTGATTTGTTGGCTAGGAGGAAGAAATAATGTTAAGTTAACCTGACATAAATGTTTGTACAGATTTGAGGTTTTTAGTAAAGCAAAAAATGGAATCGTATTCATTCTACTTTAAACAATTTTTCTTCCACGCTCCAAAGTTCAGTGTAACCTTTTATACATGAAATAATACATGCAAGTATATTTCTAAAGGAGGCATCTTTAAGAAACAGAAAGTTGAATAACATTGTTTTAAAACAGTGAGAAACATTTACTCTTTTGCAACTTTTCAAAGGCTTTTAATTCTGCTTAGCTTGACTCGTCTCTCACTGTAGTGTGAGGATCAAGTATGGCTGAAATATAGAAAGGCAGTGGTGTGAAATGACAAGGGTTGCTTTTCATAGGGCAAGAATGGAGCTTATTTGCCCCTTTCTCCTGTATGCAATGTAGATGGCAAGAGAATGTAGTAGGCTGGGACTGGGAGAGAAGACAACAACTATTTCACAGGAAAATGGGAAATGTGAGAGAGAAAGGGAGGTTGCAGGTTCAAAAAAGGGAAAATCAAAGCACAAAGCAAATTCGAAGGAGAAAAGAAGTTACTCAGGAAAAAGACAAACAAAAGGAAGCAAGAAATTGAAAGAAACATTGAGTAGATTATTTTGCTAATGTAGATCATCATAGCTTTGTTTAGTGTCTTCACTCAAACCCTTGCCATTTCTGCAGGCAATATGTAGTACAAGGGACAAAATCACTCTGGAATGGGAGACATGATCAAAAAGAAAGAAAAGGGTGTGGAAGTGAGAGCACACCACATTTAGGTCACAGAATGTAATTTAATTTATGTTCCAGAAACACACATGTATTTCCATAACAGATGTTTTTGGGTATCTAAGTTTGGGTGAAAGGGATGGGATGGCTGGTTATTTTGAGCACTTGTTATATTGCTATTACTAGATAATGACCCTGGATTATGTAGTTAAATATTAGAGTTGCCATGGTTGCTAGCTGTATCTTATATTCTTAGCACTGGCTGGTTTTCTCTTTTTCCTCCTCCAGACAATTCTAATGTATCTCTACAGAAAATATCACTTGACCACCATCTGGTTTAGGAACACTCCTTTTCTTTGCCATGGATATGATTTCTTTTCCTTCTTTTACACAAAATACAGTAGACATGCAGTGGAGATATGTCTGCTTAATCAGGTATATGCTTGTGTGTGCTCTCATGACCATAGGACTCCTTCTAAGGCCTCAAGTCCAGATGGTTTCTCCAGGTACACTATTTCTGTGGTGTCTTCCCCAACACTGTTGAGACAAGTAGTCTTCAGACTTTCAGGTACTGCAGAAAAAGATTGGTATAAACCATAAAGGCAACTTTTTATTTGAATAATTTTCCTATTCTAGACCTGATTTTTCATAGTCTTGTGTGTATCCAAAATATGTATTACTTGCCAAATACTGGAAATTACAGCTTTTCTAATACAAGGAGAAACCTTAACTTGCCCTGTTGCAGTGATGAGTACTTACAGACATTTTATGTGCTGGCGTCCCAGAAATATTTTCATTTACATTAAAACAGGCGGTCTCATTTGGTAGACTTTGAACACACAAGGGCAGTCTCCTTAGACAGCAGTTATTCTACAGGGTCTCATGATTTCTCCTGACATGAAAGCCATGTCAAGTACAGGAAGAGTAAATGATCTTATGGCCACCAGAACTCACAGGCACGTGTTAGCTGGGAAGAATTGTGTTAGTACCATAGATGCATGATCCTGAATATGTTGTTCACAACAGGGAAAGACAAGTCTGCCTCTTTGCACTGTGGAAGCTGTTTTCCTTGAGTCCACTCCATCTCCAAAAACACTTATCTCCAGATAGATTTATCTGCTTTGCTCATGACTTTTCCTGGAATTTAATTATTGTGAATATTACTGTAAAGGAATTTATCTCCAGATAGATTTATCTGCTTCATCTGTCACTTTTCTTGGTATAGAAACATAGAATCATAGAATCATAGGCTGGAAAAGACCTCTAAGATCATCAAGTCCAACCATCTGCCCAACACCACCATGACTACTAAACCATATCCCAAAGTGCCACATCTACAACTTTTTTGAACACCTCCAGGGATGGGGACTCAACCGCTTCCCTGGGCAGCCTATTCCAATGCCTGACCACTCTTTCAGTAAAGAAATTTTTCCTAATATCCAATCTAAATCTCCCCTGACACAACTTGAGGCCATTGCCTCTCATCCTATCGCTAGTTACCTGGGAGAAGAGACCAACACCTGCCTCACTACAGCCTCCTTTCAGGTAGTTGTAGAGAGCAAGAAGGCCCCCCCTCAGCCTCCTCTTCTCCAGACTAAACAGCCCCAGCTCCCTCAGCCGCTCCTCCTAAGACGTGTTCTCCAGACCCCTCACCAGCCTCATTGCCCTTCTCTGGGCACGCTCCAGCCCCTCAATGTCCTTCTTGTAGTGAGGGGCCCAAAACTGAACACAGTACTTGAGGTGCAGCCTCACCAGTGCCGAGTACAGGGGCACCATCACCTCCCTGCTCCTGCTGGCCACACTATTCCTGATACAAGCCAGGATGCCATTGGCCTTCTTGGCCACCTGGGCACACTGCTGGCTCAGCA
>Ga0065711_1005607_pt1 | contig 19710 bp, 9 predicted proteins | sample Hoacrofraction12_FD_59098 | JGI IMG/M metagenome (GOLD analysis project Ga0065711, IMG submission 59098) | Hoatzin crop microbial communities from Cojedes, Venezuela - Epithelial fraction 12 v2 (version 2) | ecosystem: Host-associated > Birds > Digestive system > Esophagus > Crop | place... | reverse complement strand
AGTTCCCCCCCCCCCCTTAAGCAGTTTATGACTTTTGCTCATTTGTTTGCTTTATTAATTCTTTTGCTTGTGAAGTGGAGGAGCGTATATTATACACATTGTCTTTCCTGTGGAGGTTCTGGGAGTCCTTACTTAACTCAGAATATTGCTTTCTGATCCATAGTTTGAATCTGAGATGTGAAGCTGGAATGATTATTTGTATGCTGTAACAAAGACAAATCAACGTCTTAAGATGTTTCTATCATAGGAAACTCATCTGCACCTTGTCCGCTGCGTATCTTGAAACATATTGAAAAGAGCTAAGCAGGCTTTCTACCTCCGTAAGAGATGACTTGGGAAACAGAAAGCTTCTCAGGCTATATATTAGCTTTATGTATTAAGTGCATAATGTACAGCTCCAAAGAAAATATTCAATACAAATAGAACCACCAGACTGGCTTCAGAACTGTAGCTGAAAATGAGAATCTTGTTGTCATGTTGCCCATTTGAAAAAAGGAAAAAAAGTAAGAAAAAGCACACCACTTGTTATTGGAGGTGTACTACTGAATATTTGTCTGATAGAATGGAAAACGATCCATGGAATGGATGGCATGGAAAAGAAACAGTCAAAGAATTTGTTAAAAACTATTAAAAATATAGTTGTTGTTGAATAGCCAGGGAACCTTTGCCTGAAAACATAGAGTAACAGTCTGACAAGGATGAAAATGCATGAAAAATGATGGCAGTGTCAAGGAGGCAAGTTCATATTGTGTAGCATCTTTTTTATGCATGAGGTTATGTATTTACATCAACAAAGTTTTTACATATATCCATGTTAATATGTGTTATTTAATTTCCCTGTTTGTTATTTTTTTTCTTCTAGTACAGTTGTCCATTATCTATTTATACTGCTGCTTATCTAAGTATTTTGAGGATACCTTAAGTTTTGATCTGGAATGGAGTAGCCTTTACTAAAAGATACATCTGTCGGTTTTGAAATTAAGGAGTTATGTTATTCCAGAATATGTCCAGGAATAATTTATACACACACTTTAATTTCTGTTCTATATGAACTGTTCTTTTCCCAGAATTTGACATGGTTGATCTAGTATTTCTTATCACCTTCTGTCTTTTCTCATCTAGTCTGTTTCCTGCCTTGAAAATCTTGAACTAGTTGTCATTCCTCAAACACTTCTAGCATAGGTATGTGTTACCATTTCTTTAATATTCATTAAAGGTTTTGTTACTTTCTGATTTAGGCTCTTTCTCTTCATGCTATCTCAAAAATATAGCCAAGCTTTGTAAAATCTACAAAAATATTTTAAAATCTTTTCTTACTGAAATTTACTGAATTCCTGTGTGTGTTAGAATGCTTAAAAACATTCTCCCACCCCACACCTAATGTAAATCTATATACACGAAGACTGGAAGTACCTGCATGAAAACATTTTGCAACCCTTGAAACATTTCGCTTAGTTAATCTCTACTGTACGAGTACTGTCTCATAGCATATGTTTGCCCAATATACTTTCAAAAGATCATTTTCTGCAGGCCACATGCCAGACTTAAATTTTGGTTAGATCTGACTTGCTTAACCATACAATAAAATTTCATACATAGTCTTATTTAACTGATCTGACCTGTTGTCTCTTTTTTAACAGATTTAGCCATATAACTATCAGTTAAAGATTTTAAATGTTGCTTTGCAGTATTTACCCTGCCCCACGTAGTAAAGTCAAATTGTGTTCATGTAACAATAATAGACTTTTCTTATCAACTGTATTCCCCCTGGAACTCTAATGTGAACCATGTCCTTTGAAATATGGTTATGGCTAGACAGTCTGAAAATTAATATCTAGCTTGCTACAGGCTGATTTAATGTTTAGCATTCTTTTGGTAGAATGAGTGCAATAAACTTCTTACTCTCATGTTTTTTCCTGTTTAGTGGCTCTTCAATTTGTCCTTTCTTTAGGGGTAAAACAATCATGATTTAAAAACTCTTTTTTTCTCCAGTATCATATTTAAGCTAGTCAAAATGTGGGGTGTTTTTCCCTCCTCAGATGAAAATTAGTTTTTCATAAAGGCAGAATCCTGGTAATGATGAACTATGCAAGGCAAATTGAGTTAAAATTGTCAAAATACATTCAGAGTGAAACAAATGAGGCAGTAAAATTTTATAGTAAGGCATTTTGCTCAGAGAGGTTATGGAGTATCCCTCCTTGGCGATACTCAAAAGCCACCTGGTCAAGTTCCTGGGCAACCAGGTCTAGGTGGCCTTGCTTTAGCAGGGGGATAGGACAAGATGTTCCCTTACAATCTCAGCCAGCCTCTGATTCTGTGATTTTTGCTTGCAGTTCTTTGATCACTACTAGGTGATTGAATATCAGGATGTTTCTTCATACTATCCATCTGTCTTTCTGAGTGGCAAAAGAGTCTGATTATTACCAGTTCTGAGTTCATATTTATATGTGTGTGTTGTGATACTTTGTGTAATTTCATGTAAAGACATCATCTGAAAAGAGGAGAAAGACAGCAGATATCTGAATCCAAAATGCTGAAAATCTAGATAGGCTATATGCAGCTATGATATTTTGAACAACACTGCTGGTAAAAATTTTGATTGTGACCTGATGCTGAATATCTTTGGAAACAATCCATTTTACAGTATAGTACAGTGCATCATCATCAACCTTGCTGTAATAGTTAGGTCAGTCCCCAGCAGCAGCCACTTTTGCCTTATACTGTGTCACTTAGAAAGCAAACGGATCACTCAACAAGAGGAATGGACTTACAAACACATCTGCCTCTGCTTTTTTTCACAGTTTTAAATATGTATTTGGCATATTAGTGGTCTTGAATTTCATTTCTGGGCACCTATTTCTTTAAATCTTCCAGTTCATCTTTGGTGTTGTGAGGGTTTTTTTTTCTGTTTTTTTTCTGTTTTTCCCAAGAATTGTGCATGGGAGTGCGGTATGTCATCTCTTCATTTTAAGAAGTAGAACATTAATAGTTAGACAAGGTGATGTTGAGCATTATTGCAGGGATGTGATATCTGGGAATAAGATTCCCAAGGGAATCTCATGTACTTAAAGGGGAGCAGTGTGTTCTAACAGTCCATTGTTTTTCTATGTTTTGTTTTCATTTTTTGTTTTTTGGGGGTTGGGGGGCAGTGGTGTCCCTGCATTTGTCCTACATGAGAAAAATGTTTAATACACAGTTTAATCTAGAAGTATTTTCAGAATTTGTAATGATTATTTATGAGGCATGGGTTGCAATATTTCATTCTCTCTTGATTCACCATGGTGGTAACTGATGTTCAAGCGATATCCATACAAAGAACTGGGAGACAACACAGTTTTTATGCAGCAACTAAGAATACTCATTCCTTCTTATAATGATGACTTATCATCAGGGAAAAATGAGTCAAAAATAAAAATTGCTTTGGCTTCAGGTAAGAGTTTACCTGAGGTCATCTTTTATTCCAGTTGCTTCTGGTTAGAATGCATACAGACCTCTTGTTAAAGATAAGACCTTATTTATTTCAGTTCCGGTTTCTAGAAGTGTTAAAGGTAGTGTACTGTTTCTAAATTGATGTCTAAACTATCTTTTTCTGTGACTTGTGTTCAAAACCATCCATTATAATCCTGTTGGTTTATATCCTGTTGTTAAGGAAGAGAGTAAAACTGCAGCCATTTAATAATAAAGTAGAAAGGAAATAGAAATAGAAAAAATAATGGAGTCAGGAGACAAGCAACAGCCCTGAAAAAAAACCTGCTTTATAACAAAATAAATTATACATAGTACATTGTTATTGTGCATTATGAATTGTTCCAATTCCACACGCTTTCTTGTGGATGAGGCAATTCATTACACAAAACCCTTGAATTCATGTCTCACTTCACAAGTAGCTTCACAACAATTTTACCTCATTGGGTTTCCACTGGCCTTTGTGGAATTATTCTCAATGTACATAAATGTAAATGAGGATACAATCAGGCCTTATGACTGAGTCTTGGTCTTGCAGAGTGAAGCTATCTGCAAACTCAGGAACATAGAGAGAATAATAATCATCTGTTATGGCTGCAGTTTGGTAATGTCTCAGGTTTAAATAGGAAAGGATCAAACAATCATTGCACTATACTCTGATAAACCTGAAGGCACAGCAGTTACTGCAATCTATCAGCATGATCCCAGCTCAAACTGTTCCAGCAGGCTAGAGAATAAAACTGTTACATAAAATAAACAGTGAAAGATTCTGCTGTCCTGTTCTGTGAAGACTTTTATAAAAAAAGCAATGGTTATAAGAATAGCTATTACTTAGTTTACTTGGTCAAAAAGACTGCACATCAAGACTTTCTACTGTATGCTTTGTGTAACACTTAACACAGTGGGATTCTAATTCTACCTGCAAGCACTATAATATGCTAATATTAGTACTGTATATTATATAGAGATGGCACTGGTTCTATATACTATTAGCACTGTATGTGAGTTTATATCCCTAGTCTTAAGTTTTTTTCCCGTTTCCTGTAAGGTGTATGATTGATGTCATTTTTTTCTTTCCAATTTCTTCTTCATTTTCTATAAGGAAAATTTCTTTCCATTTCCAATTTCTTCTCCATCTGCTATAAGGATAGGCACCAGGAAAAAGTTAGTAATTAAAAGATGAGAAACAAACTTTGCCTGGACTCTGTGGAGCTTCTTGATGAATAAGGATCTGCTTTTTATAAACATAAACCTTGTGATAGGAGCTTCACTGCCAGAAACAATTTCCATTTCCATTCATGATCCACTCTTCACTGGTTTCTCCTTCTTATCTTCTGGATCTATTTGATAAAAATGCCACAAGGCCCACACAAAATGAAGCCATTTATTCATTCATTTTTCCCCTTTGACTGAATTCATGGCACCCAATTTCTGTTGTTAATTTTAAATGTCTTTGTGTCACTTTGAGTAAACAACATAAAGAAAAAAATATGTATTCCTTCATGGGCTGAGAGATTCAGAATGTCAACAGCTTGTGCTCATCTTTTTGGTATAGATTTCAAGCTTTTGAGCTCTGGGTCATAGGAGTCAATAAAAAGAGGTTAAGTCAGGGCCTGCATACTTACAAGGTTTAAAGAGCACATTTGTGTGACTGAGGGGAGATAAATGTGCTATTATGACAAATAGATGCAAGAATCTGCATTAGCTGCAGATGTTTATGACCTAACAGAACAGAAAAAGCTTGAAAATACATTGACAAGACTTGCTTGTAGGAAAATTCCTGAAATCCTATTAAGTATTCTGCATAGTGTAAAATGATTCTGTATTTATTATTATTTATAATAGACTTCTGGATGCCTGATATAGAAACCTTTCTTTTTTTCTGACTACTTTCTCCTTTGCATCAGTTGCCAGTTGGTGGTTAAATACATTTCCTTGGAGGTTGTAAGCTTTTTGAAATCAATGTATTTAATAGAAAAATCAGCAGTAAAACATCTTGAGGGAACAAGATGTCTGTGTGTGTGTATGTATGTTTATTTATGCATAGAAGTTGTATGTATATGTAGACATTTGGTAGCAAAAAAAGACTGCTCACATGCTGAATCTGTCAGCTGGAGCTCCCTACAAAGAAATTGGGTTGTGAAGAAGGCTACAAATTGATTACCATTTTAAGATTTTCCGTTGTCTTGTATTTAAACACTAAAATGGCTGTGTTCTCATCTACATTTTTTTATTTATACAAGTTCCAAGTGACTGTTTTTTGATGAGTTATCAGGCTATTCATGAAAGATGTGCTCTGAAGCAGAATTAACCTTAGTGATATGACTGGTGAAGATCTGAAAGAATATAGAGTCTTTGACTTTAATGGGAAGAAATGTACCATGTGTTAAAGCACGTAATTCCTGATCTCCATTGGAGGAAGTGTGTTTTCTGTAACACACAGGATTGCTGAATAAGGAAGAAGAAACCAAAATAAGGAACTGGTATCAAATGTAGAGGTTATGGAGCACATACTTGCAGAGTGAACTCATGATGATATTTGCGGTAAAATAAATTTAAATGATAGTAAGATACCTCCACTTTAGGCAAACAAATCTGTTTTTTGTTAGGTGGTTGACTGTCAGAAAATTAAATTAATGTGATGAAAATCATACTAGTAAAAAAAACAAAACTAGTATTTTAAAATTATGCTAATAAAAAAACCAGCAGTTGAAATTGGTTTAATTTTTTTCGACAGGAAAAAATGAACATCAAGAAGAAACTACTCCATAGTTAAGATTTTGAGTGTATTTTCTGTGTTTATTTCAACATCTGTCAAAATGGAAAGTTCTCTCTCTAATCAATCAGTTATAATGTACAGAGAAAATAATTGCCTCATATTATCACAGTTTCTAGTTATAGAAAGAGTGCTAAATAACAGAGTTCACATCCTCTGTCAGTGTACTGTGAGGACAGTAAGTCACAAGCAGATTTCATTGACACCTCAGTGAGAAACATCGCACAGGCTATGACGTTTCCCAGATTTCGGTGGGGATCCTTTACAGTAAGTGTCGACTTTTTATTGACAGTCACATCAAATGTATAATGGAAGTGTAAACGTACAGAGGAAAAAATGAGACTGTACTTGAAGCTCTGTGTTACCTAGTCTGCATAAGAAATGAGTATTGGTATTCAACTCTAAGAAAGCCAAGGAAATTTTCTTCCCTTAGGTGGTCCTTTAGCATGTTGACCACAAACTAATGTCATTTCTGCAGCTGCCAATTACCATCAGGTGGGGTTTTTTTCTCCCCCTTTTCATAACACCTTACCTCTATAACTTTTTGCTGGTCGCATTTGGAAAAAGAAACCAACAAAACAACAACAAACAAGAATGTTGCCTCATAATTTCACATGTTAACAATTTGGGAAAAGTGTTGCGTGAGTTCAGAGTACAAGGGTATGCCCCTCAAACGAAAGGGATGTGCAGTGCAGGAGAGGTAACATCTGTTAGCAAGTTGAGGTAACACTTACTGTCTGGTATGTAATGACACATTAGACAAAAAAACTTCCTATTTCCTTCGCCTCCTTCCTTCACCATCCCCTTTCTCCCTGGAGACCTTGGGTGAACAAACATGGCACAACATACTGTTGTTCCTGCTGTGTGAATGGCTCACCTCCTGTCCCAGAGTCTATTAATTCCTCATAATAAAGAACGGAAGTAGGAGATGGTGATTGACGATACTCAGCACCTGCCCCATCTGCTAGGCAGATGGTTGCACATATGAATTTATTACTGCGTTGATAAAGGACTTGCTTTGTAGGTAGGGAGCTACAGATGACAAGGTGGGGAAAAGGTGAAGGGACAACATCTGCACCAAGACATACCAGGGTGTACTTTTCCCTTTTTTTCCTGTCTTCCATAATCCCTCTAGTACTCCATTTTTGTGCTATGCTATGTCTCTTTTTTACTAGTGTGGTTTTTTTGCCTTTCCTTTCTTTTTTTAAATTTTATCTCGGTGCCCTATAATGCACTTCAGCTCCTTAATAGACTGCCTAAATTTGAAAAAACAGTTTCTCCTGCTTGTTTTTACTTTATATCCTGCCATTGCATTTGAGGAAAGGAGAGAAGTCTGAGTGTTGAAAGTTGCTGGCACCTTTTTACATTTTCTGTTACTTTTGAGATATGCAGATATAGTTTATGGAGAAAGGAAGGAAGGAAGAAAACTTGGCAGAGGGACTCAGGTCATGCCACAGGGAGTAAATGAAGCATTGTTTTTACTCCATGGGGCAATCCTTGAGCTGCTGGATCTGCATCTTAGAGGAACATTGCAAAACAGACGCAGTAGGGGGTAAGAAACTAAGCTTTATACAACTCTAAATGATTTGCAGACATGCAAAGCTGTAGATGCTATGCCCATTAAGGAGATGCTTGCTATTTAAAATTCCTTCCTTTCACAAAGTTGAGCTTTTGTGCATAGACATCCATGTTTTGTCCTTTTATTTATAATTTGGCTGCTGAAATAAATCAATAAACACAGATTTATAGTTCAAAAAAGTTTTTAAGCGTAATTACTCTATTACAAAGAATTAGATTCCTGATGGGCATGGCAAAGTATTAAGGATGCAGTTTTCAGATAGGTTAGTTTTATGGTTAAGATTTTTCATAAAATTTATTTACCTTTTACCATTTTTAAAAGTGCCCTGAACATTGGGGTTTGTGTTTCACTTTTATGCTGCCTAATTGAAAAATTTTATCAATTATAATAGTTTTGGCTTGTCAGATAACAGAATATTGTCAAAATACAAAAATCAGATAACTTGAGAAACAAACTTGCTAAATAGATAGAGGTATTGATGGTTATTCAAGTAACAACTTCCCTTTGCCTGTGCCATTCTATTTAGTGGTAACAGCAGTATTTTTGTTTCTCTCCTTCTATATAAATGTTGGCTACTGGACAGAAAAAAAAGCAACATTTGTGCACATGAGAGATGGATATGTCCAACAAAGGTACCATCTCATGTCTGAAGAGCAGAGTGTTGTAAATAGAGCAGGTGTACTGTGTTGCACATTCCTTTAAAAGGGAAAATTGTACTTGACACTACTGATGCTGTTATCACATGCTGCTGATGGCAACATGCAAATCTGCTAGATTGTGGGTTAACTGTCACCCTCCTCCAATTAAGCATAAATCCACTGGTCAAACAACTTCTGTGCAAATCAGATTGTGTAAGAAAGGAGTAGCTGCCAGCTCGAGGCTTGAGTTTTGCTGCTCACTTAGCTTATGAGTGATATAGTATATATGTAGAGTGTTGGCTTTCCTGTTCCCCTGTTCTGCACTCCCCAAAACCATCCCCAGCCTGATATTTCGGTGTTTAAAAAAAAAAAAAAAATTAGGAACGACTTTACAGATTGTAAATTGTTGTTTTTTAAAAAATTTATATTTTGATTTATAAAGTACCACTGGAAAAATGCAGAGTTTGACGTGTGTCATGCTTAATGACTCATCTGTAAAATCTGAAATTCTATAGGATTACTATATAATTTAGGAAAGTATCAAAGTTACTTTACCCATATGAAAGACTGCTTTTTCTTATATTTGTTTTACAGTTTCCTGGTAAATTATCCATGATATAGTCAAAGCTTTTATTTTAAGTACTGAATAAATGAGCTACAGCTCTTTCTAAGGTCCAGTATGCTTCTCTGGTTCCAGGTATGCTTCAGTATGTATGTATGTATGTGTCTAGCAGGGTGAGTTATTGATCTATTAATCACATGAACCAAATCAGTCAGCAGCACAATATTTGAACTGTTTCATTAAAGTGAAATAGCCTGAAGTATTCAGACAGATATCTGACGATTAATGTTTTCCAAACAAGTTGGGGAATGTTCATCGCATTCATTGATCTTAAAAGGTGCAATACACAGAGTGGCTTTCTGTTTAAATTAGGAGTCACTGCGGAAGGGAATTTTTAGTGTTTTAGACTGACGTTTTCAAGGATGTTGTGCATCTAGAAATACTTATAGAAAAGCACATCATGTAACTGTGATAGCTATTGCATGGGGTTAGATTTTCCACAATAAACTAAAATATAAATGGATAGTATAGATATAGATGTTAATATAAAATCTATTTTTTGTTTGTTCTTAGCCATAGTGGTATTATCATTTTCATACAGTTTAAGTAATGACTGCAAAAATGAAAACTGCTGAAAATATACACAAATAGATTTCACATCTGTATGTCTTGAAACTAGAATTGCTCTAGGTGCTCTTCAGTAGACAAAAAAGTCCTCAAATCAGTCATCCCAAACAGAGTTCCTGTTACTGTAAGGTCAAAATGAAAGAAAAAGAAGTTTAAACAAAAGGAATTACGCAATGTTTAGCTGAGCTTGTAATAAGTGCTATAGATGTGTTTAGTCTCACCCTTTGTCTCAGAGTAAAACCTAATTCTATCAGAACGAGTTCAGAAGCCTTTCTTTTCTCTGTTTGCTTTTAGAGACTTGTTCTGTTGAGATGGTAAATGGATTGGACAGAAGAGAAGTAATTCAAAGCCCGTTCACAGGTAGAAATGTTTTAGATTCTTACAAGGAGAAAGCATCCCTCCATTTTCTTTACAGAAAAGCATTGAGAAACATTAGCGCTGATCTATTTGGAGGAAGTTATCCATTCTTCTCTAAGAAGACTCTCAGTTCTCTCTGAAAGTACGTTTAGTGGCGTTAAGTAGGTGACAGTGAGTTTTGCCTCTTTATGAGCAGGATAATATACTGATTATCTGAAACAAAATTTGAGGAGGTGAAGGAAGATCAGCATTATTTGGTTTAGTAAGGGACAGGCTTTATGGAAAAAGCTATAGCACAGTATTTGCTGGCAATCATTCATTAGTTATAAAACTGGTCACATCCACTTCTGTGAGAATATCACTGTATAATTACTTTTGCAGACACAGAAAATAGATTAGACTTTCCGGAATCTGCAGGTAAGTTTTGGTACTTCAATACTCTGCAGCTGAAGGACTACTAATCCGTTTATTACAAGTTAAAGGGTATTATAGGCTTTATATGGCAATTTAGTTTATTACAGCTGTCAAAATACCGAGTTCATTTGAGGTCAAACTTAGACCACTTCTCAGTATGTATCTTTTTCCATTAAACATTAGCTTTAAAATTATTTGAGATTTTTGAACATTTTTCTTGATCGTTGAGGGTTGCAGTATGTGATTTCCAGAGATTTTTCTGTTTACTATTATGCATACAGCAGGTGGACCTGTACCTTTAACCTTAGTTTTTGCTTCTGCTTACAGTTATGCTTATTTCTATGCTTACTAATATAGCTAATTCAATGACTTGATCTGACACAGAGTCTGTTTACCAGATTTTGTCCTCATGTACACACACGCACCAAAACTTGTTTGAGAATTGATTCACAGGGTTAAGCAATGCAAAACGAGGAAACATTTTACTTATTGTCTTATCACAAATAGAAATGTTACGGCAACAGTAGCATATAAGTGTTCAGGTGGTTTGCAGCCATGACTGAAAAAGTATCCAAAGCCCTTACTGGTAGATGAGAAAGAGTGGTGCAGAGTTCAAAGTGCACTCTTTAACAATAAAGCCTTAATGGAACAATATAACTTCTGTAGGATATGCAGGCCAGTGCCTTAAGTTTTTAACATTCTGTTGAATAAAGTAATGTTAGTGCATAATAATTAATACATTTAATTCTGAGTAGTAAATTACGATGACTTGACCATGGTTTCAAAATACCCAGTTGTGGAAGGATACCTGACTGAAGACAGCTCTTTAATTGAGTAGAATAAAATTATATTGGTATATTGCAATTTGAAATTTAAGGAAAATATATTAAAACAAGAAATAAAAAATTTTTCTCATCCAGAAAGTCAATTAATAATTCTGTTTGTTTGGAGACTTACTAAAATATTGAAGTGTAAATCAAGATTTAAGTGCTTTTATTTACAAAAGTAGAAATGCTTTCTTCAGAGTTGTTTCTCAAATGAAAACATCTTTAGGTCTCTAAATTATTATTCTGATAATCTAGCACAATTTTTTATGGTTTTTGGTTTTTTTTAACTAATTACTTGAAAAAACAAAGCACTAGTTTGTGGGAGAAAAAAAAAACCACTATTCTGCTTTCTTTGCCAGGGCTAAGAAGACTGTTGAACAGCTTTTTATCTCCCACAATTCCTTATTCCATGTCCTATAACCATACTTCAATATGTATATATTTTTAAGTGTCTTATAAATTTTTACCCCTCCTCTCAACTTTTGCTCTCATACATTTCTTCTTGAAGCTGTCCCATTTGAAATACTTCTTGGTAAGATGAAGAAGTGGTCGGTGTGTAAGAAAGGAAAATGAGCAGAAATTTTTTGCATGTGTGGGATCAGGAGAAGCAGCATATCTGTCCCCAGTGAAAGATGGAGTATAAGCCACCTGCCAAGAATAAGTGTCATTTTTTGCTGGTTTTAGATAACTAAAGAAATACCACACTGAGTTCATTCTCAGTTTGATTGTCACGGTCTCTGAAATAGTGGCTTTGAGACTGGCCTCTCTTTGATCACAGGTGTCTGGAGAAGGAATTTCAGATACTACTATCTCTTTAAAATTCCTAACTTAGAAGTTAGAATACTAGACCCTCATGTATACAATATCAAACAGGAAGAAAGATCCTGATGATAGGAATAATGGAGTCTGAACTACATTCCAGTCTGTGAATCTACTCCTGGTGATAACAGTACCTGTCTTTTAAGTAGTAAGCGAGAAGCATAGTTTTCTTTGAGTTTATATTTAGAGTTCTGTACCCCAAACATTGAGAAAAGCAAACCTTTGTTACTAAATAGATTATAAACTTTCTGGTACTTAGAAATATTTCTATAATCTCTCTTTCATGAGAATATACAGGCTTAGACATAGTAAATAGGGTAGAAAAATTATTTTGGGGATCATGTTATTAAACAACTTGTAGATGATGAAAAGCAAAACTTTTTGGTAAGTTTTAGTAAACTACAATACAATTAATTTTATTTTCTATTGTAGAGGAATAATTTGTACTATTGTTTTTGTTGCTGATCACACGACCTGCAATTTGTGTGTCTTTTAGTAAAAAAATTATCTATCTGAGTAAATAAGTGGTAAAGCACACTTTATTCCTGAACATGTTTAAAAATAGATACAAACTTCAATAAATCAATAAATCATTGAAATAAATTATATAAACTGCTGTTTAAATTGTGGAGAGTTTTAATACATTTACATTTGCAAAGTATATGACAATGTATGATATATTTCAAACTTAACCATCATTACTTATTATTCTGAAGTCAGGCTATTCATTGAAGCAATAAAAATAGAAATAATAATCCTAGAACACTTCATAAACTCCTGATATTTGAATATTTTTTCGTTTTAAAAATAACTAAAATTCAGTCTGTTACTGAAAAATTTAATCAGAGGTGAAAATATCACTGACATCTGACTATTTTATGCTTTTTAGATAATTTTACGTAGTATATACTATGTTCTTATATTAGCAAAGCAGCTATAAACAAAATTAACAAATGTATCCAGTAAATGATCAACTATTCAGATACTGTAGAAAAGGTTCTCTATTTTGTCATGGATTTTAATGTGAAATCTTTGGAGCTATCAGGCTGTTCAGCAGATGACCCTCCCAAATAACTGAATAGTATGCAAGTTAAACTAGTCAACCAATTTAATTGAAGGTCTTGTTATGATTAGTGCACTCATATATTTGTACATATAATGTGGAATTTTAGAAAAGCTTTTGACAAAGCACAGATATGTCAAACTTTGGTCCAGAGTACACAGACATCACTTTTAATGATAAAAGGTACAACTATAAACTGCATTTATTAGAAGAATGTGGCAAAATAAGTTGCACAGTTTGGTATTTAGACAATGTTTCTCTATGTCTGTGCTCATGTTTGCATTTTAGCATTTTTTTTATTGGTGTCTTTTTATTAAAATCATCTTATATACTGGCTGTACCTCCAGTGAAGTGGAAAGGAAACATTATTATGTAGTAGCATTGTGCACAAATGAACTATGGAGTCTCACTTTACTTTTCACTCCATCTAAAGCTCCTTGCAGAATGAATGTAATGGCTAATATGTACCCATTATATTTTGTATAGGGAGTTAGTTATGGTATTCCTGGTAATAAAAATAATTCTCATAATTGCAACATAATTAACCATGCTTTTATCAGTGTTTCTGACAGGTCAGGTTTTTTTATTCGGTACTTGAAATTAAATTCAAAAGACAAAACAGGAAACCTAACACAATCTCTGTTTTCTCCCACTACACATTGAAAGAACATATGTGTTTACATGAAGGATTAGTTATTTTTCTGCATTTGCTTGTAAAGACTCAAGACTTTTGTATATAGGCACACCCTATAGCTTTAGTTGTGTAATTTGAGGATTATCTGGTCTAAAAACTGAGTGTAAATTGCCACATGTGATTCTGTGGGTTTTACATGTTGATCCTTTTTCTTAAATGTAAACTTGAAGGTGCAACCAAAACTCCTTTAAAAATACTGTTTTTAAAGTTAAGTGAGGTTAATGTATGGAAATAAATTCGAAAGAAGTGTCATGAACATATGATTTTCGCAACTCCAATTCGCTCATTTTTTTATAAATTAGCTATATCCTGTAAGAAAAAAAAAATAAAATAACCAACAAACAAACGAAAAAACCCACAATAATGAGAAGGCATAGCAAGATCCAGCAGCTAGAAACTAAAGTTGGCAGAGGTGTTCTCTTTAACAAAGTAATTAGCCATTGAAATATATATAGTTAAAATGAGTTTTAATAACCAACAGTAATTTTGAAAAAAACCCGTATCTTTCTTTTAAATTGTGTTTATTGAAACACTACAATGTTATTGGGTGTTAATGGGGTAAATTTTGCTATCATTGCTAATACATTGATAATTGTGAACTCACTTCATCTAGAAAGACTGTAGGTCAAAATTACATTTAATTATATATTACTCCATGTGGATGTATTTGCTAAGCAAAAGAATGAAGGATTCAATTTTATGCAAAAAGTGCAAAGTACTTTAACAAACTGTGTAATGCTTAAATAAAAGTTTACAAAAGGGTTCATCTGGTTTTGGGGGGGGTAGGGAAGACTTTGGGGAGGGTTACTGAGTTGTTCTTTATCATTCCTTTGGCGGGGGGGAGAAGGAGAGGGTAGGGAAGTTTTAATCCTGAAAGCTTTATTTTCTGACTCTTTGTCCTCCCATTACTATCATGCATGAAGAGGCATAATCTCTCTCCTTGTTTCCACCAGATTATTTTAGTATCATAATGAGTATGAAACTACAATGAGCTATAGATGATTTATTTTATGCCAGTATCTGATTAATTTCAAGGTTCTCAACAAATTGATTCAGCTCAAATAAAAAAGAAAAATATCTTGATACTCAAGAGATAAATTTGAAGTTTTATTGAAGTTAAGAAAAACATATTCCTTTCCTTCTTTCTTTTTCTTCTCTTCCTGACTTGGATTGTGACAAGAAATTGAAAGTGGTAACATATGAAAAACTATTCCAATGCTTGTTTACAAACAAAACCTTTTCATACTGAAAAATCAATGCCATACAAAGTTCCTAATTCAGATGAAATTGAGGAGAGGATCATTTCAGGTTCTTAACTGTCTGTTTTGAAGAGACATAGTCTTGTGGCCTGGTTACAAGAAAAATTCCTCCTTCAAACCACTTCAAATTGTTCCAAATAGTTGTCATGCATTTAATTGGGAATGACTTTGCTCTGCTCTCCAGCTCCTCAGTTAGCAGAAGGGTCTAAAAGGATTCTCTTTTCCAATTACTGAACTTGCTATTCAGTTTCACTCCCAAATTATTAATGATCTATAGCCAGAGTTGGTCTTCTGCTTTCTCTTCTGTTCTTATTTTCCAGCTAGTGCAAGTTATATGAGCTTAACTGTTTCATATAAACTTTTACTGACGTTGCTTTGAATTTTCTTATTTTCGGCAACAGCAAATGAACAGAAAGAATGCTTTTCATATCCGTGTCCACTAAATATATAAGGAAGTCAGACATTTTCATGAAATGTCCCAGTGTCCCATTAAAAATATAGGCATAGATGACAAAAAGAAATTTAGGCAACAGTATAGCTCCTTAACTTTTATGTAGCTTGTTGCAGAGGAAGCTTACTGTGCATTAAGTAGGGAGCATGAAGTTTCCCAGAAGGGGATAGTTACAATCTAATGCTAGTAACAGAAATTGTGCTTGAATTACTGAGGTTAGGGAGACAAAGGATTGAGATGCATTTTGCCAGTAAGTGTTCATAGGCTTGCGTGCATTCTTTAAGTTCATTGTTCAAGTGGCAACTGTGCATTTTTTATTACTTTTAAAATATGGTCAAGGAGGAAGCTACTTCTGTCTGCTATTATCACATCCAGAATACTGATGGTGTGAGTTTGCTTTCTTTTTCTGTTGCTTTGATATTGTCCTTTTGTCCTCAGAAGCATCATTAGCAGGCTGGTTACAGAGTAAACTTACATGGAATAGCATAATTTCTTCTGCTGCAACCTTTCTATATGGCTGAGAATACTTCATGTGGTTGAGAACTGCAGCTATACCACATGTTGCTGTAGGCCAGAATACTTACTATGAGGGGAAAAAAAAGGCTTGGGCTTCAAACCTGATTTCAAGATGAATTTGATTGTTTTGCACAAGTCTAAGAATATCTTCACTGCTAAGCTATAGAGCCATACTTTTATTCCCACGAGGGTCAGAAGGAGGAAAACAATGAAAATTATTTTGTGTAATACATAACGTTCATCAGGTAGGAATATGAGTATGTGAACAAACCCTAAGTTCAGAATAGCTGACGACTGGAAAGTAGGGTTATATTTTGAGCAGAAGATGTAATAATGTGGTTTTTCAGTGTTATTAATAAACATTAAAAACACTGAACTGTAAAGTGAAATGTGCACAGCCTGACCATCACTTTCGCTGCAGATGTGCTCTGAAAAGGCCTCAATCATGCATTGCTGTTGCTATAGGTAAATATGCATTGTTGTTGCTATAGGTAAAACATGACATGGATTCAACCTCAGCTAGACTTCAGGCTTTTATCCTGAGGCCTGTCTGTTTATGAACAGAAGCAGGTCTTAAGACAGTTATGGAAATTATGTTCTTGACAGTACCTACTGACTTCTTAGGCTAGTTAAGAGACACGCAAGAGGTTTTTTAGAGTTTATGTTTTAAAGCTGAGTTTTTAAAAATGTGGGTGTGTACGAAAGACAGTCAGAATTTTTTTGCATGTTTTATTCACTTAAATACTTTTATATTCTGAAAATCATCCTGTCCTGTATTTACTACCCTGCTTTTCTGTCCAGAATGTGCATTTATTTATAGAAGTGATTCACTGCCTTTCTAGATAGCTTTCAGACTGTTCATGAAAACCTTTAAATCTGAAAAGATATAAAATGTCCTAGTAATTATGTGATTATTTAATGTGTGTTTGTACACATGTTAATAAAGCGAATGGAAGAATTTAAAGTGAAAACCTAAATTTTTAGTAGAGATACACAAGAATTTGTTCAGTATCAATTTCAACTTTGAACACATTCTGTTTGCTTTTTAGCTGCATAAACTAGTATTTTAAACCTTGTGATATTTCTTTCGTGAAGTCAGTCTGTCAAACAATTTAATCAGAAGAACCAAAGGACAGATATTAATACATTTACTGTGCTGTTCATGAGACCTAGTTGGAAAGTACTCATGAAACATACCAGTTTTCTGACAACCTAAGAGGTCTTTTTAATATCTCTCTATTATAAGTTCTCTTAATGTGTTAAATTACAATAATTAACCTTGTGTTCAGAATACTGGATATTAACCTCTTGTGGAAAAATTATTCCCCTAGAGGGATTATTTTTGTACTTAATTTAACAGCTGTTGTGCCTGTCAGTGTAAGAAAAGGAAACAGATGAATGGAGAATGTGTTGTGTTTTGATGAATAGGAGAATTTCTTTTGTGAGTAAAAGAAAGTACAAATATGTAAATAGTGATAATATCCCTATTCTTCATGGTGAAATCATTATGTAAGATAAATTCATAATTTAAGCTACTCTAAATATTCTGCATTCCAAATATTTGTTACTGATTAAATAATCTTAGTTTTGCTAGAATGAAATAAATTTTTAAAAATTGTTCTTAGAATGACATTCTTATAAACTACTTCCTACTCCAATAGCTGCTCTGTGTCTAGAATTGATAAGTTTTGTTTCATAGACTAAGGAATCCAATTACTAGGCTATAAAGGCATGCCAAATGAAAGCTCATTCCACAGCAGAATCAAAAACCAAACTGGGATCTCTGGACTTAATGTTTGCTGCCATAAGAGAAAGATGAAAATATGATTTTTTTTTTTTTTTAATATGATTAACAGAAATTAGATCTATGGTTTCTGCTATTATTCACTGTGCCCTGAGTCTTAATACTGTAGAATGTTTTAGTACAAGTAATCATTTAGGCTAATATTTTCTAGGTAACCAGTTATAATAAATGAGTGCATTATCTTTGCAAGTTTCATTGACACTTGTTTCTGGAATGAGTCTAATATTCCTTTTGTTACAGCAACCCAAATTACCTCAGTAATTCTAAGGATAGAGAGCAATGAGCAAAAGTAATGGAAAGGGAAATTAGCTTCTTCTTCATTACACAGGGGCTTTATATATACACTAATGACACTTTTCATGTGTGCATTAATATTTGCAACTGCAATGAATACTGCAAACTACCTAATGAAAAGATACAAAGGATTGCTATTCAGACAATTATTTCTATCTCCTTGATAAAGTCAGATGGTCATTCAGCAGCTGAAGGTCATGCATGAGTATCAGTGTTCTTCATCCTTTACCATAAGATCGTACAAGAATTCAGATTGGAAGGCGCCTCAGGAGTTCTCTAGTCCAACCTTCTACTCAAAACAGAATCAGCTATGAGGTCAGATCAAGTTAGTTGGGCTTTATGCAGTCTAGTCTTGAAAACCCTCAAGGATGGAGACTGCACCACCTCTTTGTAGAGCCTGCCCCACTGTCTGACTGTCTTTGAGGTTGAAAAATTTTCTACTTATATCCAGGTAAATTCTGTCTTGTTTCACTCTCTGGCCCTTATCTCTTATCCTTCTTCCATGCCTGTGAGCATCCTGACTCCTGTTTTCATGACCTCCTCATAAGTACCTGGGGGCTACTGTTACACCCCCCTGGAGATGTCTCTTTTGTAACTCCCTCAGCCTCTCCTCACAGGGCAAGTGCCCCAAACTTGAACTCACTCCAGTTTGTCAGTGTCTCTTGTGTTGAGCAGGAGGTCCAAAACCAGACACTTAACTCCAGTCTCACAAGTGTTGAGGAGAGGTAGTAATCATGCCCATGCACCTCCTGGCCATGTTTCTGTTAGTACAGCCCAGGATGCTCTTGCCCTTCTTTGCTGTCAGGAAATACTGCTGGCTCATGCCCAGCCTGCCATCTACGAACCCCTGCAGGTCCTTCTCAGCAAAGCTGCTCCAAAGCTGGTCAGGTCCCAGCCTGTGTCATCTCAGTTATTCTCCAGTTTGATTTCATCTATAAGCTTGATGAGAGTGCACTCCGTTCACCTCCTCCAGGTTACTGACAAAGATGTTAAACAGGTGCCAGGAAAGACCCTTGTGGTATTCTACTCATTCCTGGAGTACAACCCACTAACTGCTACCTTCTTTGCCCAGTCATCCAACCAAGTTTTTTACCCATATGGTCGTCCACAGATCCAAACCATAACATCCCAACCTGCGTACAAAAATACTGTGGGAAGCAATGTTGAAAAGTCCTCTAAAGTTGAGGTAAATGACCTCCACTGCTTTTCTATTATCCACAAAGTGTTTTTTTTATAATAGAAGACAGTCACGTTGGTTGGGCATAATTTATGTAGAGTAAATCCACACTATTCCTAAACACCATGTTCTTCTTCATACACTGGGAAATTTGCCTGTCCCTAAAAAAAAAACAAACAACTTTTCATAAGGTTGCGTAGTGATAGGACAAGGGGGAATGGCTGTAAACTAAAAGAGGGCAGATTTAGATTAGGTATTAGGAAGAAATTCTTCACCAGGAGGTGGTGAAACACTGGAACAGGTTGCCCAGAGAAGCTGTGGGTGCCCCCTCCCTGGAATTATTCAAGGCCAGGCTGGATGGAGCTCTGAGCAACCCGGTCTAGTGGAA
>Ga0065711_1005606_pt1 | contig 19711 bp, 12 predicted proteins | sample Hoacrofraction12_FD_59098 | JGI IMG/M metagenome (GOLD analysis project Ga0065711, IMG submission 59098) | Hoatzin crop microbial communities from Cojedes, Venezuela - Epithelial fraction 12 v2 (version 2) | ecosystem: Host-associated > Birds > Digestive system > Esophagus > Crop | place... | reverse complement strand
AAAAAAAAAAAAAAAAAAAAAGAATGTATCTGAGGACAAACACCAGTGATGCAATCGACCTTGTGCCAAAACTCTCCAGTACCTCCCTATGGGGTTTGGATAGAAATAAAGCACATATGAATAATGTGCCAGTTTCAGTATCAATGGTTTCCTGCAGAATGGGATTAACAGCGAATAAAGTCCCATACCTAAAAAAACCTGAGTCTTGCTCTGGATTTGGCTAACTCTTTTGCTTCTGAAGTTGACAAAGTACATTAGAGAGAGGTGAAATCCAAGGCACTGAACTACCCTTCTCCGAGCCAAATAATATGATGGCAAATAAGACATGTGGGAAGACTGACACAACTGCCAAGAGCTGCAATCCTGACATGAGTTTGCTCACACGCATTGCTGAAGAACGAATCAAGACAGTATACTTGATCTTTTAACAACCACCCATCAAGATTTGTGACGTGTATTTTTAGTATTGCTATATGCACACAGCTCCCATGAAAATCTGTAAGAACTGTAAACACTGCCAGACTGCAGAAAGTGAACTTTGGTAAAGGAAAATATTTGCTGTCTGAAGAAATAATTAAATGCTATTTCAGGGGCAAATTACTCCTCTCCCAAAGAAGCTTACACCCCACCACTAGTTAATAAAAGCATGCTAATGTACCAATTTTTGTATGCCAAAAAATGCTTTAATAATTAAAACAAACCAAAACACCAAACTTTGCTCATTAATTTACGTTTTTTTGTTTCAATTCAGACAAGGTAGATGCTCTCTATGGAGGTGTGTATGTATCAAGAATGTCATAGACAGTGTCTCCATCCACGCCAGCTATGAATGCTACCTTGGTGCTATTACCATTCTGCCTGGATGGAAAGGAAAATAAGAGCTCATTCAGTGTTAAGATATAATAGGTTGATCAGTATAAAAGGTTATGAAAAAAGTCACCTGCAAGTCACAAGAGAGTGCGACTGAGAAAAATGATAGCTCTATACAGTTAAAAATACTGAATGGTTTCACTGCCGTTTGCCTGGGTTAAGTCTGTCTATGGAACATGCCCTGAGAGAATCTTGATTTAGGATTTGTGCTGAAAGCACAGACAACTGGAAATTTTAGTCTTATTTAGACTGACTGGCATTTCCTGTTCTAATACACCTGAAAAGGATTTCCTCCTTACCACAGCATGACTGCATCAGTGATAGCAAAAATGGCTACATTTTAAAGAATTCTTATATTTCACCTGAGAGAGAGACTAAAACCAGGAACTAGACATTAAGAATCATAAAAAGCTTCAGTAAGCCCAGAGCTAGAGTTGATCTTCACATACCGATCAACAAAGAAAGGGCAATTAACAAAGGCAATACTCTAATACATACAGCCATGGATGCTGCCTCCAGAAAAATCTAATTATGCTCACCACTGTTGATGATATCCCAGAAGCAGAAAATACAGTATTAAGTAGTACATTAGTTATAGTATCATTTGTCTCTGTTACTTCCCTTTTCAATCTGTAAATCTGAATTAGCACAAAACTGAACACTATTTACTGATATTCAGGCCATTGTACCCGTCTTTGATCATGCTTCGAGCCATTCTACAAAGAAGTGCACATTCCGTAGGCAGAATGCACAGAAAACAAACCAGCACAGCTCTTGCAATGTATCGATGCCTACTCCTAAAAATACCACCCCTTAGAATTAAAGTAGTCCAGATTTATTTCCAAGCAGAAATCCTATGTATTATTTTAAGATACATGAACAAATCCTCTAAGACTTGCACATTTAAAGATAACTTGCAAAGATATAATATTTTGAGAGCTTTACATTTTATAGAGGAATAACTATTTCAATTACAAATAAATCTTAACTCCATAGGGAGGTGCATGTCAACACAGTCTTGTGCCCAGCCAAACATGTTTAATTTTTCATAGCACCCTTCAAATATCTCCACGTCATTAACAATTGCATTCATTTTTTATCAGTGCAATAAAAAAAAATCTTAAGAATCTTACATCAAAGCAAATCCAGTTAGTATGTTCAAAAATGAAATCAAGCTACGTTTAATATAAGGACTGCACTTCGTGTTTTAAATCAACAGCAAGGATTTCTTTTTCGTTACTACACAGCCAAGAGGAAGAGGCAGGTGATTCCACAGTAACTGATGAAATGCATTGCAAATAAAAGCAAGCCTTCTGATTTCTTTTGGCTGTAGACAATCAGCTGAACGTTTGGTGATTACTGGTTTCAGAATAAGACAAAGCCATGCCGCATGAGCTGGACTTGCCAAGCGGTGACAGCAGCAGATCAGAAGCAGGCATTTTACTCAGGGCAACCTAACGAGTCACTTTGATCCTAATCAAACAGGACTATTCACAAGCAGAAAGCACATGCTCACATCTTTGCAGAATATGACATCTCTGTGCTACATGCCCAGAAGCGGCATCCATTTCGACTGCCCTACCCCCACAGAAGTTAAGGTGAGAAATTGTGCGAGGAAAAAAAATTACACAAATTAAGGAAACTGAAACATTTACATTGTGAGCTCAACGAAAAGTGCGTGTGAGAAATACAGGGGTTTCTATCTCGGTGACATACCGCTGTTTAAAATACTTCATGTGCAGAGTTGCACACAATGAGGAAAAAAGTAAAGCACTGCTGACAACAGAAACCCACATGTGCTTAAGTCTTCTATGTAAGAGGCTACACCTCTCAGTCCTGGAGCACAGTGTTGGGTAAATGGTTGTTGGTAAGCAGAGCAAGAATAAAACGCCATGTTCAACAACCTCAGTAGTGGCAGCAACCAGCACAAAGCTGTCTGGCCCAAAGCAGGCTATTTATACCTCATTTCTTACTTGCAGTGGAACACGATTAGAAAATAACGTCATGAAACCGTGCTATCATACCCAGTGAAAAAATGGCTAGGAACATCAGCCTCTGCTTTTGAGAAACCTAAGACAGTTGACTTCACTACAACGGGTATATTTGCTGTGCTACTGATTATCACTTTATGATCAAAGTTTTAAGCACTCTGTGCTCATATTCAGCTACCATTCCACCCAACAGTTTAGTACTGACTTCAGTAGTTAGTACCACAGTAAAAACAAAGGCTCTCTTGTAATGTTTTAAAGCGCGTACAGGCTAGATCTAGCACATGCTTTATCCTCCAGGCACACAGCGGTATGAGAAAGTCTAAGGACATCCCTCTGCCTCAGTAATGTCGCCTGTCACAGACTGAAGACACCACAAACGACATCAGAACTGAAGAGCCATTTTTATCTTCTTTTCCATTTTCATTAAATGACGGCTACTTTTACGGAGTCATTCAAAGTAATAAGGATCAAAAGCAACTTGTAGATTATATATAACAAGCACTTTTCTGTGGCAACACTAAACTACAGCATTGCTGAAGCCAGTAACTACAATATATCTTAACTTTATCACTGAATACTTGGAGTCACAGCATCAGAAGGAACCAGCTGAGAGAGTAAAAACATAGCAGAGTAATTTAAAAAAAATTAAAGCGCGATTTTTCCTAAGTAAATATTGTTTCAAAATATATGTACACCACATTAAATAGTCAATAGTCATTACAAGGGTCGGATAACTGTCCTGATAACCTATTTTCAGGACAGACTTCAGAAGTGAGAAACATTAAGGTTGCATATGCATAGATCTCATGAAGTATAACAGGGGGACAAAAGTTTTTGATACAAAACATGAACCAATAAAATAGCTAACATCAAAGCCCTAATCTTAATTTCATAAATATATGTGTAGCTCTTAATAAGTGAGCATGCGTGCATACACACACACATTTAAATTGTTTACACCACAGGAAAAACACTACATCTGGGAGCTCCAAGCTTTTACTTCTTGAAAACCCTAAAACAAACGAAAACTTAAACAATTATGTGAAACTATCTTAAGGACAAAGAAGTATCTCCATTTTGAACTGCACAATACCTCAAACTTTATCACATCTTCCTCTCTCAGAAGCAGCATTTTATTACCTCCACCCCTCAACGTGAGTCACCACTTTATGCATGCAAAGCTAACAATTACTTTGCTCTGAACATGTTCCTCCTATTTTAAGCACATCATGATTTTCTCCTACCCTACAGCGTGCCTTTCTGTATAACAAAAGGCAACTTCTACCTCAACTTCTACTCATGAAATCATTGGGCTCATCCTACTAATGCAATATTTAAAAAAAAAAAAAATATTTTTTCAGAATATTTACAAGACAAGAAATTAAAAATCTTTGGATATAGCATAAAAAGGTATGAAAACAGAAAAACGTGAGTGAAATGATACCAAAAACTTTTATTCATTTAAATAATATTCCTCTACAGTTTTTTGTTGCAAGAGTTTTTTTGGTTTCTTGTTTGTTTGTTTTTTAAATGCAGTTATATGTGGAAACAAGTATAAATGCAACAATGGGAAAGGCAGACACAAGAATGTAATTTTAAAATACAAGAGGAATTCTGGTTGGAGAGCTCCAATATGCCACCCATTTTAGAGCAAACATATCAGTAAGCATTTTATAAACAAGGTCTTCTACTGAAGGCCAGTCAGCACTTATGAAGGATTTATAAAGCCTGCAAAGTGACTGAAGTACATCTGCAGAAAGCTGGAATATAAGAGAGCAAAGCTGTAACATTCTGCTATGCGACTGCCAATGAATGATCCTATAGGAAATTGAGTGCCACTCAGACAGGCCAAGCAAGTATGGTGCATTTAAGACAACACAAAATATCACCTTTATAGCCTCTATTTCCACTTTCTGAAATTTAAGAAACACAAGCAAACACCGATTCTTCAGCCTCTAAACACTTCCATCTGAGTGATTATTCTCTAGTACCTCTTCACGAAAAAACTAATATAATAAAAGCCTTCATGTATAAAGAAAAGTTGCTTATTTCTTTTATAGATGATGCACTTAGTCCCAAAAAACTAAATAAGTAAATTACAACAAAGTTATTTTGGTATTCTGTATCTTTTTGTAAAGGAAGAGCAACCGCAGCCAAATAAACTAAATACTATGCCTTAGTCTTTTCCATTTTTTTTCCCACCAAGATCAAAATTTTAATATTTTTATTGCACTATAAAAGTGTAGATCAGCAATCCAGTAGTCTTCAGTATCCTATCAATTCAGTAACATTTTATTTCACTACTTTATGTAAATGTTAATTTTTATATTAAATGTTTCTAAGTCTGTTGATATGTTTTAAGGATACACCCAGATTTATGATATTTAATGACTGAAGGAAGAAATACTAATAATGGTGGGTATTCATCAACATGCTATTTCAACATAATTCTTTCACTAACCAAGAGAGATGTCAAGAAAAACATTTTTATGGTTCACTGATTTAAAACACAGCAGTCAATGTAAGTAATTACAGAATAATAAAGTAATTTCTATCGATTCTGTCTACAGACATGATGCAGGCTGACATGCCCAGTGCAGAGTTACATTTAAGATAAAAGTTTAAACTAGATACAGTTCAAATTACGATGCAACTCTCATGGAAGCAGGACTTCCTTCTACTTGGAGGTGGGATGGAAAACATCAAGAAGCTTCTATGTATTTTCTCTGAAAATTTCAGCAAGAGTTAAATAAAAGCCTTTTGACTTGCGTTATGTCTTCTGTGTATATATATGTGCATATATATTTATATAGTGTATATATATTATATATAAATATATATTTTATATATTTATTCATATATACTTTTATATATTTTCATATTTATATGAAATATATAATTTATATATATTTATATAGTAGTATCTCATGTATTTTGAATCTTCACATTTTCCTCAGAGACACATCTTTATGTGAAACTGTGGCTCAAGCTTCGTGAACATCTACTCTTAAAATTGTTCTTCATCTTCAGTAGAACACAAAACACAACCCGTGTTCTGAAAACATCGCATTTGGGTACTGTTGCTGTTAAGCAGCAGTTTATATACAAAGACCACAGCAGAATGCATCTGACCAAAAAAATAAGTCTTATAAGGATCTTTTCTGGCAAGCCTTCATATCTTCCTGCACTAATACTTTGCCAGAGGTAGCTCCCCACAAAGCGATTCCGAGGTCGGAGCTAAAGCAATGTGCCTCGCTGGTCTCGGGGAGAGCACGAGACAGGGGGAGCGCACGGGAACTTCATTTTGTTTCCCTGACAAAACACACAGTGCCTGCCACTTACTGTACACCTCGCAGCTCTCAGCAGCTCATCCAATGAGCATTTAATGCATTGAACGTAATTATCCTTTGCTGGAAGGATTATTGACTTCCGCAGAGGGACAGAGGTGGTGAAGTGTAAATGGGTATCTGGGGAACGGAGAGAAGCTTTCAGGGACAACTCTTCTCAAAGGGAAAGTACGAAATGCTTCACTGACACACACTTATTCTTATTTAACGTGACTACCTTCTCTGTTGTAGGGCCAGATCTGTTAGAATTTGCTTTTCCTTTTGACAGTATTTGTGTCACAGATTCAGTGCAGTGCTTTATATTCAAAAGTGCCTTCTTCAGGAAATCTGGCATAAACAATATTCCTTCCACAAACATGAATGTCAGTTTATTGGCAACAGCTCAAATTATGTAAAATAAAACGAACAAAAAAAAGACAGAAAAACTGTATCATACAGGTATTACAGTGACTGTGAACCAAGAATAAAAAAGAAAAACATGCAGAACAGCTTTGAACTAAATCATGCTAAACTGAACTAAACCATACTGAACTAAAGCACACTAAATTTTCCAAAGCTTTTCTCAGGATTTTGAAATTCTGAACTCAAACCATTATAACGTATTTAAAATGAACAGCAACAAGTGTGCAAGATCAGAAGATGTTTATTTAGATGCTTATTCAGAAGTCTGTCTCAGTCAGAAAATACTCGCTAAAAGTGTAACTTCTTCATTTGGCACCAAAGGAGAATTTGGTACTTTAAAATACAGTATCTGCGGTGGTTTTACAATTAGAGCAGTTCTGCTCCGGGGATCAAACGAAAGAGACTGTTCTACAGCTGTTTTGACTGTGGATACATATTTAAGTACCGATAACTCTCTGACAACCTCAACCGCATGGAGAAACACGATCTCTCCTCTCCCATCATTCAGGGCCTTTCACCTCACCCAGCGTTAACAACAAAGCGGTGCTACTTGCACGGGAGAGGCTGATTTAGCAGGCTTGGTGGTGATGGGTTGACGGTTGGACTTGAGGATCTTAAGAGGTCTTTTCCAACCTTAATGATTCTATGATTTTACAGAGAACACCATTTCTCAGAGACAGCGTACATTTTTTTCCATCTCCTTCACAGAAAAGGAGATCCGTGTCTCTCTCTATATCTCTCACTTAACTGCTGAAAGATTTTTGTTCTATCTGCTGAAATTTTTCCCAAACAACGCAGTGGAGCAGAAACCTTGCAGAATGGAGTATGAAGGCTTTTCAGGTCTTCCCCCTCTTTTTTCACTAACAGCATCTGGTACTTTATATTGATCTGTTTGGTTTGGTTTAGAAATGTCTACAATTCGGATCAGATCCCACCCCTGAAGAGCAGTTCGAAGTGTAAGAAGCAGAGTCTCTGCCCCAGTACATTACATCTGCACACCCACAGGGAGACACCATGCACCCACCACCTCACCACGCGCTCGCGTTCAGAGACGGGACAGAGCCTGCACGGCGCACGCCTGCACACAGACCAACAGCTTCCAACAGACACCGAATAAAATTGGGAAGGGAATTCACATTGCGGAAATGCACATAACGAAAACTGCCAACCAGGGACAGGTGCTCAACGACGACTGCAGCTTAGGCTGAAGGCATTTCAATTGACTTCTGAAACACCTCTAGGGTGGAAGCGTAGAAGACTGAGCTCAATCACTGAACTTCAGCAAAAGCTCCCTGTTATATAATAGCAGTAGACACGAAGGACAGAAAAATTAATAAAGCCTGGCTTTGCAGAGATCTCTCTCTCGGGAATAACTGATTTTCCTACTAACATAACGCATGTTCCAGTTGACGTTTTTCCCACAGTTAGGTATTTCTAAATACTTCCTCTTGTGGTGTTTAATACTCTGAGAACCACTGCTGGGGTGGAAACTACATGGCCTACTTTCAGGACTTTTGGAGATCTGTAAGGTTAAAATCTGAACTCTTTGGCCTGTTACAAGTAACTGTGGGAGAGGAAGGAACAGAGAATCTGGTCACAAACTTCGTTTCCACAGGAAATCAAACAAAAGATTTATGCCTAAGGATGTAAAAGCAAAAAAAAAAAGTTAAAGAACACTTCATGTGGGCACATGTGTTTACAGGAAATGTTAATTCAGACATTTTCGAGCAAGACATTTTAAATCCTGCAAAACATCTGCACTGAGGGCATGCTCAGGTGTACCTCGTACACAGACTCACTTTGGACTTCTCGTACAGCAATCGAACCAGCGGATGTGGGGATGCCGCAGAGCAACTACACCAGCAGAGGCAAAACTGTCGGCACCTGCAGCCAGAGTCTATTTTCAGCTTTAAAGCACCACACAGGACCGAAAACCACTACAGGCAAGCAACGAGGCTAGCCCAAAGGTGAGAACATCTATCCTGGGCACATTTTAAATGGTTAACGCAAAGAGCATGCACACAGTTTCAAGCCTTGAAGACTCCATTCTTACACCACGTGCTGCTTTTTTTGTTTTACACCTGATCACAGAGTATTTCATTTCACCATTACAGCAGTCTAGCCAATTTCACTAAGCTTGGTTAAGTTTTTCAAACACTCACGAGGCGACATCTCCGTTTTGAACCACAGCTGCATAATCTGAACTACTACACTTTACTACAGCACTGAATTTTACTGCACTGCACTAACAACACTGAAAGAAATCAAAGTGAATTGATTCTAGAATAGAGAAAATTTAAAGGCTACCCAAGTAATTTTTATTTTTTAAAGATGTAATATGAAAAATTATAGCTGTAGGAAAGATCTTAGAATTCCCCTCTTTCCAAGCGGGGGGGGAAAAAACAAATCTGCTGGCAAAACCTGCTGGTGCAGACACTCTTGGTATAAGGGAGGACTCCTCCTTGGAGTAAAAGAAATAAAATGCAGTATAAGAAGATGAAAGATCATGCACTTTAAGACAAAACCCAAGAATCCAGGAGCTTATCTATCAGAAATTACTTTGGAAAGAGTTTCAGTGTATCAGCTAACCAGAAGGTGACTGAACTGTTCAGGTGATGCAGAAGCAGAACCCAACGAGATCACAGCATGCCTCATCCAGAAATACAGAAGTTCTGGGCTCTTCTCCATGGCCCCAGCAGAGGCCTTTTTTGGAAATGCTGCACACGTTCCCAGCTATACGTTTTCAATAAAGATGGACTTGAAGCCATACACATACATAGAGCCACAGAAGCAGAAAAACTAGTATTTCAGAAAATGCAAGAGGAGCATGGCTTATTCAGCCCAAGCTGAGGAGAGGGAATAATCACCATCTGGAAACGGGAAGGAGGAAAAAGAAGTATTTCTAGTAAAAGGCAATGCAGGTGCAAAGCCTAAGGAGCAGGAAGCTGAAAGAAGGTCGGTACCTAATGAACCACAGAGATTCTCAAAACCAGACTCAACAGGAGCTGTGGTAGAGAAGGCTTTCAAACCGAAGCTAGACAAAGTTATGAACATGCTGTGCCACTGTGTGCAACGGCAGTGACCCAGAAAACCCCTTCCAGATCCATGACACTCCTCCAAGCACAAAAATCTGAAGCCAGTCTGAGTTTTTATCATGCTTATCATTCAGAAGCAGACTAACCAAAGGAAGAAAAAAAAAAAAAAAAGACAAAAATCAACATGATCAACATCGTAACATTTTAGATTTTCTTACTGGTAGCTTCTTAGTAAAGACTCAAGTATTCTGTATGCTTCCAAGGAAAATATTTTTTAAAGATAGATAAGTAGGGAGTTGCTGTGCACAGATGCAAGAACTGGAGATTTCCACTTGTACACTGAATCTTACCTCTGTAAAATACCAAGTTAATTGAAAGAAGTTTGATGAAAATTTAAATAGACACATGACAATTCACAAGCAATCAAACGTAAAATTTTTTTGAAGCTTAATGGCTGCAGCCATGTCAATGCCACCCTTGGAGTTTTAACTGAAGGATTATCTTTGCTTTATAGTACCAAGGAAAAGCTCATGAGAAAAGTGGTGGGGTATTTTTCCTAATATGACAACTTTGCTTTTCAGTAACTTAAGCAATAGAAGAGGAACATGGCTAATTCCTTCTGCTAATGACTGGATTCAAATAAGAAATCATGCACTGCAACTGCTTATTTTCCATGTGCTTGCTCTGCAATGGAATTTTCCTCTATTTTCCTTGTCTGACAACACAAGATGCACACTTTTGCTCACCTCAAGCAAAAAAAAAACTGAAGAAAACGCAATACTGCAGGATGTAGATTCTCAACACACAACAGGTTATCAAAGCATTTGCTCAAACCTTTTTTTTAACAATACTCTGATTTTAGCATTCTTTGATATAAAACAAAAATGTGTATTACTATAATCAAAGTTTTTAAAATCTTAACTGCATAACAGTGAGCATTTTGAAATAATGATACAAATTTTTTAAAAAAAGCTGGTAAAAAGAAAAGGCAACTAACTTTGCTTAAAAATGGGGATGATATTTTTAAAACATGGTGATTTGTGAAAGAAAGGTTATAGATAATACTTCTGAGACTGATGTACAGAGAGCATAAAGGTTTCATATTTGCATTATAAAGTAATATACGTAATGTCTTGCTGTTTTTCTGGGTAACAAAAATAGCAAGGCAACAAGGCAACTCAAAATATTTTTAAGTGACAAAGCATTTCTCTTTATACATGACTTATGTTGCAAAATCTTAAAATAGGATGATTTTTCCTAATCTATGATTTTTTAAAGCTATGTTAACATGCCTACGAGTTAAAGAGCTTTACAACTTATTTTATGAGTTTTGAAAGTGCAACTGTACTCATGCCATAGCAATATAACAGCAGTGAACGTTGCTATAACATCCCCAGCTTTGCTTGCACATTATTTTATTTACATTTTTCCCTCATATGGTAGCCAAAGGGAATTAATGAACATTTTTCACACCGACAAAACTTTTGAAACTGTACGTGGTATCACGCATTCCTAATACCCCCGGGATTTCTATTTTGTTGCGTAGAACAAGATTCTGACTTCTTTGAACTATTACGACTATTTACTAGCTTGGACAGAAGACCTGTTTGTGTGTGCTCACTATGATCATAGGAAGGGAAAGGACAGTTTCTCTTCTTTCCACCAAAGAGCCTTTAGGAAATGCAAAGATTGTCCCTAAATTTCGGAGCATGGTGCAGCAACAACTGTGCAAAGCCATTTCAAATTATTTATACAAATCAAGACAGAGGGATCTTTCATATTAATAATATCTCCACTGAATTTTGAAACAATCTGTAGAGCTTTTCTTTGCAGTCTAAGTGGCAGTTTTTCAAAACTGTAACATCAAATGCGAAGTTCAACTATTGCCCCCCCCCTTCATATCGCCTAACCTTTACAAATGTTCACAAGAACATATTCACAAAATAAGCAAAACAAGAAGGCTGCATCTGGAGCCCGCTAAAACCAAGGCTGCTTTAGACCAAGCAGACATCATCAATTGAATTGAAGCACTGTGTTATTCTGCTTAAAATGCTGGCATTCAGATGTGACTTCCAGAAATTTATCTGTGTCTGTGCAGGTGTGCACACAGAGTTTAAATCATCCCTTACGCTGCTGCCTTAGGTCAACAGCACACTAAAAAACACAATCCACGTAGCAACTGATCTATTCTACTGACACCATGAAATATTTCAATGGTATTTATTTCGGAAAAGATTTTGAATCAGAGGTTGCCAAGCTGCAGAAGAATAATCTGCACAGAAATCAGCTGGAAAGACTAGGACCAATAACTGAAGCCCATTCTGCAAAAAGAATTAGTGAAGCTCCTCTTTTTTTCTCCCACCTACCAGAAGATAAGCTGTGGAGATGCTGGATGTGCCCATCCACTTCACCTACTGCATTAGGTCACTTTGCTACAAACAGAAAAATTAAGAGTCAAATCTTGACTGCTGATTTATGGCAGCGCTAGAATGGACTTTGCTGTAACACCTCATGGTGCAAGATATTAAGAAGGTTACTTTCTTTCATGGAAGTGACAGACGTTTTAGCCATGTACTACATTAAACTTGTTATCTCTGCGTGCCTAACTGAATAAAATTCCAGCTGGAACACTGAACCTCCACTTAAAAAAAAATAAAAATCATATTACTCTAACTCAGGAATTCCTAAATTTAGTTTTCCCTGGGTACCATCATCACAGAAAGAATAGTAATGTACAATACTAATGGAAGTGGCAGGTGTAGGAGTGACATTTAGCTGTCTAAACAACCTCTTCCTTCAACAGGAAAGAGGTAGATAACTAGATTTTCTGTATACTAGCGCTGACATGCATGCCACTGTTTGTGAAACTGTGCTTTAGTATCCATTTATTTAGGAACAGCAGCTGTATTTGGGGACCTCGGAAACCCTCCGCTAAATGGAAATATCTGAAACCCTTTACTCTGAAGCACAAGAAATCTCTCATCTTTGCACAAAACTTAAAAAAAAAAAAAACCACCCCACACCATTACCAGTTAGAAGAATCTGCCAGACTGAACAGGACAGGAGCTCCTGGAGTCAGCCAGCAGGAAACCTGTGCAGCAACCACGTGCCGAGAGGTGAGGAGAGGGACACCCAGCACACCGGCCTCCACAGTTACTAACAGCAACTGTGTTCATCCTAGTTTGCTTTTTATTCTGCTCCTACAGCTGTGAACAGCCTCACTTTCAAAAGAATTAGTACGGGTCTTCTCTGTTGCCTTAAAAAATTCAGTAGACCACCATTTACAGATGAGGAGTTATTGAAGTAGGACACTTTACAAGGGCTCCAAAATCCATATATTCATGCATCTGCCTTTTCCTTGTGGTTCCTTAAAAATGAGGGCAACGGAAAAAAGATCCTCCTACATTATTTATGGATATTTCAAACAAAAGCCCCCTCTAGTCAGCTTCTTTTTCAAAGGCCAAAAAACCTAGCTAAAAATCCACAGGTGATGTGGGTCAAAACTGAAAAGGCAAGCGCACCAGAGAGACACATCCAAGTCTGACAGCTGGCTCTTTCCTGAGCAGTCTAGAGGAGTAAAGAGCTACTGCCTGCCGAGCATTGGGAAGGCTTTTTTTTCCCCCAGATCGTTATCAGGAATACATTAAGATGCAGAGGTCAAGCTGTACCCTGATCAGTGAAGCAGCAGAGGCAGAGTGTACAATGCGACTTTTGAAGAACCTTTAGCTGCTTACGTATTAAAAAAAAAAAACCAAACAAAAAAACCCAACAGCAAATCAAGAGCACAAAAAATGTAGTTGGGTTAAAATGAGAACAGGGCTGATGCTTCAGCAACCCTAGGATATAGCTAACAAAGAAGTAATTCCCATAATTCAGTTTAGCTTTCCCAAAATATAGAATTATTACTTTTTTCAACCACAACCAAGTGCATCCAGTTTTCAGGTACAATGTCCTTCATCACCCTGTTTTCAAGTCGTCAATCCCACTACCAATATTAAACTTATGGTCCAATTCTGCAGCCATATTCTCTTTTTCAGGCATTACTGTACCCTTTCAAAGCATCCCACGTTAGACCTCCCTGATGCTCCTGTAACCCCTCCAGCATTCGGGAGGTTGGCAGGCGCGCAGCAGCAGATCGGCATTTAGGAAACAATGCTATGGATGGAGTCCTAAGAGCACAACCCAGCTCCTATTCTCCTGGCTCTGCAGGAATAACAGCAGCACAGAACAGTAAAAGCCTATTTTTAAGTATAAAGCAAGCCAAAATGACTAAATACACAAAGGGAGCAGACCTAAAAAAATAGCACGACGCCATTTTTATGAAATCATTCTTCAGAGGAGGAAAAAAGAGCTTTAATTCATTTTTCTTACTTGCAAAGTCACAGTTTGGAGCCAAGCTATAAACTAATAAATCCTACCCAGGCAGTGTGTCCAAATGACCCAGCGCACAGCGCCTATGCATGTCAGCAAGCAAGCTGACAGGCTGCACTCAGATAAAATGAGGCAATATTCACAGAGCGAGTGAAAGGAATCACAGATTGAGGAATTCTGACCACTGGGTTATTGTCTGGGTTTAGAGTGTGGCTCCTGGCTGTCCATATACCTCTGAAGGTCAGGTAACTGCACCTACCAAGAGGATGCCAAACATCGGCATTTGGTCACCAGCCAGCCCTGGGACAGCTGAAATTAAGTTATCTGCAGGTAGAAAGTTACAATTCCTACAGGGAGCTACATTTTATGATTGATTGCTGTAGCATTTCACAGTTTATTAGCAGAGACTAAATGCAGATATAATATAATACTTCGCACTTCTTTGCATCCTGACTCACAAGCCTGTCTTTCCTTTATTTTGAAAAGCAGTTGGCTCTTGATTCCAGTCAAGAAGCTGGCAGTGAAAGAGAAGGCTGGTGTTAAATCAGTTTGCATACTCCAGTCCAAAGGAGAAGCATCATCTCCATTACAAGCTGCAAATGCCATGGAGGTATGCATATATTTGAGTGTACAGAGCCATACCCATCTTCAGATTCAAGGCAAAACCTTCACATTTTGTCAAATGGTTCAGAGTTTTCTGTTGTCGTCTACTGTAGTCACTGAACTGGAACTCAGAAGAGGTGTAAGGAAAAATTGGAAAGCCCCTCTGAATTAAAGGAGTGGCACTCACACCCCCATCCACTACCCAGCACAGGGACCACAAAGCACAGGTACTACTGAAATTTGTAGCAGATCAAATTATTTGATGCCTTTTTAAGGCGTTCCAGACAGGCTTTGGTAGGAACGGGATATTACAGGAGACATCAGCTTGACTGCCAATCACAGAGGACTCGGGAAAGGCTAGCAAACTAGCCTGTCCAAGTTGCGGGATTCAGCAGGCTACTCCCCACTTCGGAAAACTCTCTTTCATTTTTCATGAAAAAGGAACTAAACATGCTGGGATTTTCTGCTCCAACATTTGCAATGGAGACCATGGATCACAAAAAGACTGATGCCCTGATTTTAGCTTTTTGACCTGCTTAAGGTTTAGGCCGTGTAGAGAATGCCAGGTTAGCTAAATACCGTCAAGTTGGTTCACTGCAGAAAGCTTCACATTTGCAGTGAGAGCAAACCAACTAGACAGATGAAGCCTTTTGGCCAGAGGCTGGCCCCACATTCCCATACTACCATGCTGCACTAGTCTAACAACCAAGTCCAGCATCACAAATGCAAATTACAAACAACACCTACACAAAATTTCATCCTGTCTTCCAGTTACTTCACCAAATGCAACTGGTTGTGATCCTTCATCTTTTCCAAGCAAAAATAAAAAATAGTAAAAAAAATAATTAGGCCATATCTCATCTCCACCCCTGTATGCCTCAGATGTGATAGGGACTAGGTAACATCACTATTTGGGTCCGGTGCTATGTTAACATCAGGCTAATTTACCTTCCACATCACCCACATCAAAGCCCTGCAACATGCTGTCCTCCAGATGCCCTTCCAGTACCCCCATACAAACGCGGGTTTGGGAAGGAATGACAAACACTCCCACAAATCCCAGCTCCTGTGTACAGGATCAGCTTTCACAGGCAGCCCACTGAGCAGCGCTGAGAGACCCCTTCAGTAGAGTTTATTCTTCCTGTGGTTCTCAGCTGAATCATCACCATCTCAAAACAAACATCAAAAAAGACCACTGGCAAGCTGACAAAATTGGAAGAACCACCAACCATCCGGGAGTGGGATACCGTATGAGTGCCAGTTACACTTCATTAACAGATTGACAGGTTAAGCACTTAGAATCCTGAAGAGCCTGCAGACTTGCATGGGTCACCCCATGCTTCTCTTGCACTACAGCTACCAGACTTTTAAATATAATATTGAAAATGAAGTGTGGCACGTACAAGGTTCTTTGGTCAAGGGCAAATCTTGAGACATTATTATCTCATTTTTATCAAATCCTTAACATCAACTGTACTCATCACTTCGGGTCTCAACAGTCAGTAGTACTTCTCATCCATTGGCAATAAAGAACACTGGAAACACGGCTTCAGTATTACCCTTACCTGCATGAACTCCTGATATACCCTACTATCAAGATTTTCTTATATTTCTATTAATTTTCAAATTTTGAGAATGCTAACAAGAATGCCTCCATAATAGTAAGTGAAAAGAATAATCATTACATTTACTGTTGCAACTAGGATATAAAATAGGATATATTTAGGATATAAAAAATTAAAATCAGAATTCAATAAAATAACCCTGAGATTCTGAAAACCTTGTATTTATTTCAGTCAGACTGTGTATTCATGAAAGGGTTAGAAAAGTTAGTTCAACTTTTCAAACACCAAGGATGCTCTTAAGGACAAACTTGCAGCAATTTAAAGCCTAGAATACACCAAGGAATAAAAAATATCTAAGATAGTTGAAAAAAAGCAAACTCTAAATATGCTTAAAAAAACCCCCATTCTTAAAAGTTCCCAGCATCAACATGATTCATTATCCCATAAACCTGATGGTCTGAACAGAGTTTAAACGTTTATCCAATTCTAGTTTACAAATTAGAAATCACGGTTCCTAATGCTCATATTGTTAAATCAGGTGCAGTTATCTTTTGACATCTCATTGATTCTGCAGAGAACCTGTAAAACTATCTCCTACAGAAGTATTTTGCAGATGAGCTTCAGGTCATCTCAGCAGCAGACACAGAACACGAGACACCTCCCCTCGCTTTTGCATACTGGAGGAGGACCAGCAGCAGCAGCAATCACAACCACAAAAACAAGCAATACAACTGACAGCAGTTTCTAATCCTTTTATAAGCTACGTTCGTTTCTTTCCATATTGCTGTCAGAGATTCCCTGTCTTACATAACTAAAAATGTAATTTCCAAAAATCTAATTTATTTCATCTTGTGCGAATATTTTTACAGGTCTATTTGCTAAACTGTCAAGTTTATGCACTTGGAAATTGCGTAAGTACAAGCACAAGTACCACCGTTTAGAACCCTGCAGACAATATTCTGCAAGGAAATGCAAATATTTTGCACGTGGAAGAATTGACTTGAGGTACTGAGGCACAGGATTTCCTCTGGCTGACTGTGCTTCCTTCTAGTTACGATGGACTTCATGCTACCCAGAATGCATATTGCTAATTCCCTGAGATTTTTCACCTATCCGACCTAGCACAACACATTACATTATCTTCTTGCTTTTTAGAGCTGCTATTCTGTGTCTTCATTAACCAGCAGAATCAGGAGCAAATTAACAGTACCTTAAGGGCTTTAGGATTTTTTGTTTCTTTTGACATTTGGCTTTTTGGTTGTGTGGTTTGGGGTTTTTTTTTTTTCAGTTGTTGGGTGTCAGCAGCTCTCAATTTCAGCTGGATTTTCAGGATGCCTGAAGACCAGGCAGCAATGCCTACAACTCAGTAATGATAGACAGTATTAACCTCTTGGTCTCAAAATAGTGTTTCAGAAGAAGCTGACTTTCCTTTTCCGGTTCACGTCTCTATGCTGGCTATAAAGAAGACACTTCAGCATGCACCATCATAAATACCACTTTGCAAGCATTCCAACACCACCATTAGATTTGGCCACTTTGGATCACAAACCAGAACTGCTAACAGTGTTTCCCAGTACTCATCATGAGGCCTGAACTTTTCCTAGCCTGTAAACTTGCTAAACAAATGCCCTACTGTGACATTTTCTATGCCAACTATCCATGCTGATCTGAAAAAAATTTCAGCTACTTCTTCAGAAGGTAATCAGTTTTGTGCGCACATGCACAATATATGTCGAGATGGTGGCTTTTTTGGTGTGGGTTTCTTTTTTGCTTTTTTTTCCTTTTCAATATATTGTGCAATTGCCAGGCCTCAAAATCAAAACAGAAAGATGGCAGGACATCTCCTATGTGCCAAGGATGCTTTCATTGCCATCTCTACAGGTCACTAATGCATTCACTGTCATTCCTGTGAAATGACCCAAATTGCGCTATTTATAAGCTTTTGATAAAATCTGCAGTTAAATGTTGTCCTGGAGAACAGGAATTTAGCCAGATTCTACTACAGATTTCTGGTAGTGTGCCAGGCAAATCACTTAAAATCAGCCTTTCAGATCATCATTAGACTATGGGTGCCTGAACTGGGCCAACACACACAAAATTCAAATAACAAAATCCATACTTTGAACACTTACTTAGGCCTAGCTATGCTAAGAAATAACCATCTTAAGTTCTCAAAATTCTGTCCTTATTTCTTGCCAAAGATTTGCTGCAGCAGAGCTACCTGAAAAATGAAGATAATGCCCCCCACACACTACTTAAATGAATCACACGAACACTGGAGTTACAAACACCTAAAAAAAGCCACAGAAGAAAAAACCTAATGCTTTCATTTTCTGAGCAGGACTTGAACAGTAAGGCATAAACCCAACCTGGCCATCTGAGCAATGAAGCTAGTGGAAAATATCAAACAGCTGCTCATTAAACAAGAGCTATCCATCTTGAGACGGATCTTGTGGAAGAGATATGGTCATGTAATTAAAGACTGTATCATAATACATTTATAAAGAGGTGAAATACCGTTCCAAATCGCATGAAAAATCCACAACTCCTTTATCGGTCTTCAGAGAGGACTTTTTTTTCAGAATATACAAATTAAAAGGAAAGGAATAATCAGAAGTGGTTTCAATAAGCAATAAAAATAAAGGTGCCTAGTAACAACACAAAAAAATCTGTATCAAGTCCCAGTGCAATGTGATTCATTAAGATGAACAAAATCACAACCATCAGCAGCTACAGTAGCTAACAGGTTACTACCTAGTTGGAGGGTTTTTAAATTTATTTTTATATATATATATTAAAAAAAAATCCAGGTATGATGCCACTTCATACTGTTCATCTTACCAAGCGTAGCCCCCTGATCACATCATCACACCTCTTTCTTATGTCTTATTAGTGTTGTGTGATGCTCACTCAAAGGACAAACAACTATCCCAAGTTACATTTATTGTTTCAGTTATAAAAAAATACTGATTATCTCTTCCAGAAAATTATGTTTCTTCTGTATAGTTCTAGATTTCTTACAAAAGCACACCAACCAACACCCCTACTATACATCAAACTACAATAACCATATTTGAACAATTACCACTCAAGACTCTTCCTCAAAACACCACTCAGTTCCTTCTTGTTCCTGTGAGCGAGGGGGCCCCTCACACAGGGCCACACATCTTTCTGAACTAAAATACGGTAAGAACAAGACAAAGACCTATTGATTGCAATATTTTTCAGTACTTCAAGACAGGTCAAACACATCAAAAGACTGCAGTAGCCACATGGTCACTAACGGACAGTCACTGGGCTGGCAGTGAAACGTATCTTTTATTAGCAGACTTTTTTTCAATAACACCTAGAGTAAAAATGTAACTTCTCTTTACTTAAAGGTCGAGAATAAGTCACTCCAATATACCCTACAATTCACGAGTTGTTAATCATTACACAGTCATGAAAGAACTATGCAAGTCAAGTCACATTTTTAAAAACCATTACACCTGTCCATTTTTTCTTTTTTTTTTTTTTTTTTTTTTTTA
>Ga0065711_1037553_pt1 | contig 19712 bp, 12 predicted proteins | sample Hoacrofraction12_FD_59098 | JGI IMG/M metagenome (GOLD analysis project Ga0065711, IMG submission 59098) | Hoatzin crop microbial communities from Cojedes, Venezuela - Epithelial fraction 12 v2 (version 2) | ecosystem: Host-associated > Birds > Digestive system > Esophagus > Crop | place... | reverse complement strand
GCTCCCTCAGCCTCTCCTCGTAGGGGAGATGTTCCAGTCCCCTCACCATCCTCGTAGCCCTCCGCTGGACTCTCTCCAGTAGCTCTTCATCTTTCTTGAACTGGGGAGCCCAGAACTGGATAGAGTACTCCAGATGAGGCCTCACTACTCACACTGCTCAGAAAGGCCAGGACTTGATCCGAAGCGGACTGATACCAACAGCAGCCTTCCTGCTAACCTCGAGGAAAGGCGGATCCTTTCGGATGGAGCTGATCGCTCGCCGGGAGCTCGGTGCTCAGACAGTGCTATCGCACATGCAGCAACCCCACGCGCTCCTAGAAAGAACGACTGTTGGCTCCTCTTTTGATTAGTTTATTGATAGAACCTAAAAATCTCATCGCAAAAGGCTTCACAAGCCAGGTGGTGGTACTCTAAAAACCAAAATACCTCAGTTGTGCTTGTTAGATAACGTACTTAAAAAATAATTGCTTCCTTATTTATGTAGCTTTGATCTAAAAAGCTGTTTATTTATGTTTTATTGAACTATAAAACATCCAGTAAATGTGACTTCTGCTTTTTTTGTGTTCTACATGAATTCTGTCATGAAAACGTCAAGGAAAAATAATGAAGATCTTTAGTGTGTTGCTGCTGGTGTCTTCCTTTGGAAGTTCTCATGCTTTGTGTTTCTGCTCCTATGACTGTAAAATTCATAAGGCCTGCAGATGTCTTGGCTGCTAAGCATCTGGAGGAGAAGGAAGCTTTTCTTTACAAAATCCCAACGCATACACTACTGAGGGCATTAGGAGAAAATAGTGATTTGACATTTCTCTTTGGGTGCCACTTGGTAAGGTCTCTGTCATAGTTACTTGCTGGTATTAATTATTGTGGTGGGAATTTCTGTGCCTGGCTACTCGTGGGATGTTCTCGCTATAGGGTATGCTCCTTACTTGCAATATCTCACAGCAGCCAACAAACCACTGGGAAAATCTGAGGAAAACCTGGGGCACAGGCTCTCAGCCCTAATTGCACCGAATTCCCACAGCGTGCTCAGGTAAGAGGTCCCAGGTTTTTAGAGCATCGGTAATATCACAAATTAGGTAATGGTGCTTCCTTCCTGCTTATAGTATGATCAGTGTTGTTTTAATATAGCTGAGAAAGAAATTTGTACATTCGACGTGGGCCTAATTGTTCTGCACTCTGCCTTGCAGCTTAATCTAGCAGATGAAGAATTAACCTTCTCTGCTAATTAACTGAGAGGAGGCCCAGGTGAGCTGCAGGCTGTTCCCTGGCTGTGAAAGCCCAGGGAAGGCAGCTGTGGGTGGAGGGGTGTGCCGGGGAGATCAGATAAAGCAGCCTGCTCCTGCTTCTGCTCCTGCTCCTCTTGCTGTGGAGGCTCTATGCTGCTGGAGCTTTGGCTGGTAGGTCTTGGAATTTCCTCTGGGAACTCAAAGAGCTTCCTTGGCTCTGTTAACTGCTGCCCTGTGTCTGCTGGGAGGTTTGGGTGGAGAGGAATTTTCATGAGCTGGAGCTGTGTGGCTTCTCAGTGGTGTCCAGCAACAGGACAAGGGGCAATGGGTGCAAAATGAAGCAGAGGAAGTTCCAGCTGAACAGGAGGAAGAACTTCTTCAATGTGAGGGTGACAGAGCACTGGAACAGGCTACCCAGAGGGGTTGTGGAGTCTCCTTCTCTGGAGATATTCAAAGTCTGCCTGGATGCGGTGCTGTGCAGCCTGCTCCGGGTGACCCTGCTTGGGCAGGGGGTTGGGCTGGGTGACCCACAGAGGGCCCTGCCAGCCCCTGCTGTGCTGTGGTTCTGTGGCTTGGGCTGAGAAGCATGCTTCTTGCCTTTGCAGTGAAATGCTCTCTCAGCCCTTTGCATAGGGAGTTTTGGGAAGGTGGAGAAGCTGCGGTTGTGTGAGATCTGGAGCAAGCCATAGGAAAGTGAGAGGGAACCTTTGGGTGTGCCCTTCTGGACCAGACCTAAGAGCCTCGTGAGCAATGGTGTGTCAGGAATTAGCACAATTTCTAACTATCTCACAAGCTGATGCTAAAGTTGCTGCACCCTGTCTCACCCTTATTTCAGTAGTATGGTTGTTGTTGCTCATCTACCTGGCTACTACAGGAAGAGAGCTTGAAAATGAGACAGTGTTCGTGCTGGAAGGCAGGCACTTCTGGGGCACAGGCTCGTCTCCACAGGCAGGCAGCAACCAACCTTCAGGGGAGGTAAAAGGAAGCATCTTCCTACAAGTTTGAGAGGGTATGGGTCAAGAAAAAGGTACCCCAGATGCTGGGGGAATTATGCTTTTTGTGTTCAAGTCCCCTTTTATGAAATCGGGCGATCGCCGTAGATATGCAAGAGCTGGCAGTACTGAAATGCGGGCTCAGAGCGTCGGCTTGGTTTAGGAAATGGAATGGGTAGAGATGAAGGGTCACCTTCCTGGGCTGCCTGTGGGGAGAGCGCAGGGCTGGCAGAGAGGCCAAGCAAGGACAGAAAGTTGAGGTCTCTTTCCAATGCCCCTGCTCACCCCCTCTGTTTGTTATGGGGAGGTTTACATCTCTTTTTTTTTTTTCCTTTTTAATTTAAAGGCGTGCCATCTTCCTGCTGCATGGAAGACTGAAGAGCTGCCAGAGAAGCTTCTACCCATATTGGCTGAGCAGGTTAGTCTTGTATGTGTGAGAGGAGAAGCGAGTTACTGGAGGTCAGCAGTGAGAAGGTGTGGGAGTCTGGACTGCTTCAAACCTAAATTATTACGGCTCGGTATTTCAGAAGTGCAATGTCATGCCAGTTCAGATCACGGTGTCGCGTTGTTGGTTCTCTCTACAAAATGTGCTCTTCAGTCTTCTCTGAGACCAGTGTGCTCAAGTCCCTGCTGGGGTTCTGAAGCAGGAGTGGTTCAGAAACGTGAAGGTTTGCTTCCTTTCCATTTGAACAGAGAGCAAAAGGCTAATTCCATTTTACAGTCATCTTTGTACCAATATAGTTTGTATGTTGCGTTTGACCTCCCGTAACAAGGTTAAACCACAAGGATCCCCTTGAGAAGTTGCTATTCATCTTTTATATGTGAAGATTTTCAAGTATAGAAAGGGGATAAACCTAATACGGTGTTTAATGGAAAAAAAATTATGACACCAATAACACATCTGTGTCTGTAATTTCACAGGTTTTCTTTCTGTATATTTATATATGTATATATGTATAATTTAATATCAGCCTCAGGGTTGTGGTCTCACATGTCATCAGCTTGCAGGAAACTGGATCCGTGGACTAAGTATCAGATGAGTTGCTAATGTTTGGAAAAAAAGCAAAAAAACATGCTTTAGGTCTCTGTTTTATGGCTGTTATTGACGTAAGAATTTGTGATTGTAACCTGATGCTTGCCTCGCCAACATGTTTTCATTATTGTCTGGATAATTGAAAGTCCAGGCAAATTTGGATGTTAGGAGATATTATACACGAAGGTCTTGGTGCTCAGCACAGCTGAATGTTGAGGTGGTTCAAATTAAGGATGAATATGTTCACCATTTTATGCAGGCCTGGAGATTGTTTTGTTCCCCACCACCAGCAGCCCAGAGGCAGGCTGAGTAACCTGTGCTTGGTGGGTTTCCAGGTCTGGTTATCCAGCGCAGCCGGGCTGTCACCCGTCAGCTTTCGGCCTCTGCTCGCTTGTGAGATTCTCAGACTTCTTTTGCAGCAATTCAGAGTGAACTGTCTGCAGTAATGCATTACTTATTGTGTCAGGGAAGGGAGCTTCTCTTTGTTGTGGGGAGGGCTATGAGTGGGACTTCTCTTACGTGGAAGCATATCCGTCGAAAGAAGCAGCTAGGTCTTCGCCAGCCTGCAAAGGAAGCTTAAACGTTTCTATCTGTATCTGACCAGCTCTTGTAGAATTTCTGCTTGTTTCTGTTTATGTGGAATGGGTGGTCTTGGTTAAGATTGCAGGTTCCAGGTCTAAAATAACCCAGAACCTTGGTTTGTTGGCAGGAGTTGACTTTTGTTGAAAATCGTCAGAGTTGAAAGGACAGATGATGGGGACCTAACCCAAAAGGTGGTCCTCTGTGCCAGAGAGACGTGATGACAGGGGCACCTCTGTGCCATAGTCCAGGCCTGTTCCTGTTCTGTGGGTAAACACATGATTTAAATCCATAGGATTTATGGATCTAGCAGTTTCCCCACTATGTTAACTCAAGAGCTGACATACATAGAAAAAGGTAAATGAGGTTTGTAAGCTAATCCCTATTAACTGGGCATAACTGGAAAATTAAACCAAACAAAAACTTTGGGTGGCTTTGGAAAACACCATGGGACTTTTCTGCCAGATTTCTGAATCCTTTAATTAGATACACGTGTCTCTGCTGACAAAAAAACAGGACTTGGTCATTCATTAATCTTCACGCACAAGGGACAACTAGTTCAGCGCAGTCTTCAGCCGCGGAACAAGCAGACACTGGGCGATGTGAAAGCAGAGCTGCCCATTGCTAACCCACTCTGCGGGTAGAAAGCCTTTGAACAACTGGAAAACGCTAACTCCGTATTTGAGTTCTGCAAGGAACTAATTACTTGCCTGGACTCTACCCACATACCAGCTTCTACCCCCATAAATCCACCGAACAGCAGGCATCCATGAAAGTCCTCCACACGTCTCTTCTGAATCAGGCTCTTTATGTATATCTCAACTTGCTTCTGGAAGATTCATGGCCCAAGCTGCCTTAAGTATTTTTGTTATGAATAGGAACCCTTAAACATTTCCTTCTCATTTAATTTATCATTTTTTTCAGGCTTTCAACACTGGGTACAAGCTAGAAATAATGGGAGGCAAAGTCTGTCCCTGAGAAAAGTGCTTTAAAATAATAAAGTATACCCTGGGAAGGAGAGGAACAAGGAAAACAGATTAGCCGTTTACGAGATGGGAAGGTTTTTCTGCTGTGCAGCTGCTCCTTGGCATCCTGGTGTCCCTAAGCACTGACCTGCCTCCACGTTGAAGGATGCTGTTAGGCACAAGTGGAGAAAATGGTGAAAAGAGCAGTGAGAATTGTAGCAACTGCCCCGTGCTCGCTGCTGGCATCAGGTTGTGGAGGTGTGCGGAGAGGCTGTTACTCACTGTTGAAAAGTCTTGGAAGGATGGCCGTGGCCAGAGCTATGTGCAGCTCAGTAGTTCCACTTCTCCAAGGTTCTTGCTAATAATTAATTATTAAGTACTGGTGATTTACTTACACTCACGCCGGTGGTTTTTTAGCCGTGTGGGCTTGGAAAGTTAAAGCTGTGTTTTGAATTAGGAGTTCAAACAAATTTGCTCAGCTCAAAAGGAAACAGAGTTGAAAACTCTGCCTTCCTCCCAGCCAGGTATCACCACAATAAACCTGTTGAGCTTTCGCTTGAAATGGATTGTGGCTTTGGTAATACTTTCAGTAAGTCACATTTTACAGCTTGGTACGTACTCCAAGCTCATAGCAGAGCACAAAACCTAATGCTAATAATATCTTTAGAGCTTAAAATGGAGCCGTGTTTGGAGTAAATGCTTTGTTTACTGCGTCTTGAACAGAATAAGAAATGGCAAAATTTGATAAAATGCAGATGATGTATAAACTAGGCTGTTCCCAGATATAAATAAATCCCTTAGAGTATATGCTGAGGAAGACCCGTATACTCATAATAATGTTCATGAAACAAGTACTAAATGCAAGTCCTGACCAATTGCTTCGTGTGCAGTTTGGCCCTCAAGTAAAATAACAGACTACTTTTCTCAGCTGCTGAAAGCGCTGTTTTCAGGGGCAATTTGGTTCTAAGTCTGTTCAAAGGGAAATTTTATCCACCTTTTTTTTTATTATGTTCTGTATACGTGTGACTTATGGACTTACAAATGAGCAAATCGCCACCGGGGCAAGAAGGAGCCTTACCAGCAGCAAATGATACGGTGCGTGCAATGCGAATTTTCAGGGGTTCCTTGCCTAGCCAAGCCCTGCGCTGTATAAACTCAGGGACAAACCTCCAGTTGTCTTTGAGGCGAGCAGGGCTCATCTTGTTGGTGAGCTCACCCTCCTACTCGGTGTCAGTGGTCCGTTCCTCTGCCTCTCGGCCACGCCAGCGTCTCTCCAGCTCAGCGCTGGCAATGGGGTGCTCAGCTGAAGTGCAGTCCCCTTCCCAGAAGCCTGGGCTGATCACCTCCAGGGCTGATCACCTCCAGGGCTGCTCTGCTTTCCACTGACTCGGAGGAGAGCATTTTTCTCCAAACCAGCCAGGGAGGCTGAAGACAGCTGATACAGTTTCAGCTAATCTGATGCTGGAACTCGGCAAGCATTGTGTCGGTTAGCTGTGATTCAGAACGTTAACCACTAAATCAGTTAGAGGAATTTATAATTCATTTCAGCTATTGCAGGATTTAGTACAATAAGATCATTATTGCCTTGAGATATCCTTCAGGTCGTTAATTTAAATTAGAAATGCTTTCAAACAGGATATCACGCACAGCTCCTTCCATAGTTCTTTAGGGCTTAAATAAGCCAAAGAAATACTTCTTGGCAGATATTATTTTTGCAAATGTGAATCACTGCTTCCAAGCAGTGCAGAACCTGACTGTTTGCAGTTGTCAAAGGTGGCACTGCAGTAAGCAGCAGATGCATTCTTAATTGTACTAATTATTAATGCTGGTTTTGAAAGGACTAAATTCTCTGTAATTGAATCACACTCTGACATTCTTTAGTGATTTTGGGCTGCAGAGGTGTAGTTTGTTGCTTGCGTAGCTGGGTTCAGGCTAGCACTGACTGTGACCTTGTAGGGGAGGTGGGTGTGTAGTGTGGAAGACAACTCGTATGATAGTGGTACCAGACTGTGGTAAGGACTGGTACTTGGTGGGGGAGCCCTCAGCAACAGGAGACAGCAGTCTGAAGTGGCAAGGTGCTAAGGCTGGGGGAAGGGCTGGGGCCAAACTAGATGTGGTTGGGAGAACTGTGAATGAAGGTCGCAAAATGCCTTCAAAGCCCAAGGCTGCCGAAGGCGTCTGGGAGCAAATACAGGGCTGGCGTAAAGGCAGCCTTGAGAGCCAGGTGGTTGGCTTGCTCGGGGGGTGGAAATATTAGTATGGAGGTTATTGGTAGAAATCATTCACCAAAATGAATTGATATGGCACCAGCCACCTTGAAAGGGAGAGTCTACAATTTATGCTTTTTGAATGGAGAGGACTTCTAAAGTGGAGGAGGTTGTCTTCACTGTGCCATGAACTGAGGTCTTTCACTTGCAGCTCAGGCCACTCTTCTCCCTTCCCCAGTGCAACACAAGCAGCTGCTCGCTGGTGTTCAGAAGGACTTGGTCGAGGTCAGCTGGCTTTCCCCAAATACAGATAGACACCTCCAAGCTCAACCCACGCTTGGGGAAGGCTCAGATCCCTTGGTGCTGCTTTTCCAGTTTCTCCTCTTTCGCTGAGGGGCTGAAGGAGAGTAAAGTTCTCTCACTGGGAACAGCAAGGGCAGCTCAGGGCATCTCAGCATAGGGAGCTAAGGGAAATGCTCCTGACAGCGGCGGGGGCAAGTGAAAAACCACGGAGGGCACAGGAGGGCTTTGCTGCAGGGTGTTGTCTGTGCTGGCTGATCTGCCCGAGGAGGGCTGCCCGTGCCTGCTGTCTGGGGCTGGCAGCACGGGGGGCCGCTTGCTGCAAATGCAGTACCAGACCGGGGACTTCACACTTGTAATAGATGGAAGATGTAGCTTGGTATTCAGCATCTCTGTAACCAAACTGCTTTAATAAAAATGTGTTCTCTGAAGTGTTTTTTCTCCCTGCAAGAATATAGCTGGGGTGGGGAGGTGCGTGCGTGGTAAGCGGAGCTTTGTGCCTTGGCCTCTGCAGCCAGTGCCTCTTGCACTGCTCAGTACCTGAACAATCTGACTTTACTATGTTTTCGGGCAAGTTTTTATAAAACTGTGCTGCAGGGATCAGCAGGAAAGACTCAGCAGTGTTTAAAATAACAGTTCTATTCTGTTGGCTAAAAATTTCAGTTTCCTAGTTGTTTCAGACAACCGCTTCAGCCTTTGATTATTTTTTTCCTAGTCTGATTTTCCCCATTCAGAATTGGGATTACCTTACACCCACGGTCCCTGTTTCACCTGGATTTGTGAGCAAAGGACTGCAGTGAGCTGTCAGTGCTGCAGGCGTCTGGAGAAATCCAGCGTTCGGGTCTGAGCATCCAACCTGCTGATTGCGGAGGTGTTTTCAGTGAGTGTTGGGTGATCAGAGAGCAACCGCGAACTCAGGCAGCTCTGAAATCCTCTTAGGACTGGGGTAGGAACCCTTCATTTCTGGGAAGCAATTGCTCCTGCATTTGTGCCCTTGTTTGAATATTTGATATTTTTGAGGCTTCCTGGACAAGTTACTGCTCGGTGGTGGAAGAAAGTCATTTGCCGTCTGGCCTGCGTGACAGGGTCCAGCTTGTTTCTTAGGAAGCTGCAAGTCCGAGTAGAGACCGATGGCTGGTCGTAAATGGATTGGATTGTTTTTCCCCCCTCTCTCCATCCACCTCTGTGCACTGGAGCTGCCCCAGTCCTCCCTGTTGTCCTCCTGGTTCTTGGCTAAATGGGGAAAGGAAAGCTCCTTGGCAGCTGGCCATGCTGAAACCCCCCACCCCTGATTTATTATCACTGAAACCAGCTGCAGATGTTGGCTGGGCCCGTGCTCTGCTGCCAATTAGGGAGCCTCATGCAGAGACCACTGCTCTGTTTGCCTGGCCTGCAGAAGAGAACCTGGCCGAAGGGAGTGGGTCTCTGCAAGAAGACTGAATTTTAAAAAGATGAGGAATAGGTTTCACCTGGGCAGGTCACGGCTGGAGCAACGTTTGGTGGGGGGGGAGGCTGGGACAGATCTTGGGGACTTCATAAGAATTGCCATTTCTTAGGTCTTTCCCTGTGCTAATGGACCCGAAAAAGCCATGCCAAAACTCACCCAGCCCGTGCATGCCTGTGTGGTTCGGGGTCTTGAAACTTCTTGGGTTCACTGAAAGGCTGTCTGAACCGCTCCTGTATGTAAAAGAAACTTGCAGTAAAGCTGGCCTGAGCTTTCAATTGCTGACCAAACCTCACCTTGACCCGGCTGCATGGGGAAGCCTCTCTTGAGCTGTGTGGTTTAGTCCTCAAGCCATTTGCTGTGCTACCTGGCTGGTAATGGCGAGAGAAAACCATTTTCAGGGAACTTTTCTATGCAAAGAGCATTACTCACAGCTATGGAAAAGAGGAGAAGAGGAAGAGACACAATGATGGAAATCTTTCTAAAGTACATACCAGTCCCAATATAGATATTTTCTTCTGCTGGTAATCCATTGTTGAACTCAAACTGGTCACAATTCTAGATCATCTAATTCAAAATTAGTCTGATATAAAACATGATCCCTTTTAACCCCTTTAGTCTACTTCTATTACATTTTTGGTTCTGATCTATAAGTGAAATTTCAACGCTAATCTCATAATACCACGTTTCCAGTGCTATGCGTATTGCCACGTGACCTGTTCTATGTATCTGATCAATATTGCCAACTTATATTTTCAATGCTGTGTGTATATCACTGCAATTGCAGTCTGACAAAGCTAAATACAGCTGAGAACAATGTGAATCGAATTGGAAAATATTATCTGAGTGTAGAGTGAAATGGATGGATGGAAAAATTGGGAAAGAGTAAATACTGTGACAGTCGTCTTCATTGAGAACGTTAGCACCTGTAATGGTAGGATGCTGCTTTGGGTAAAAGCAGTCGTGTCCCTTGTAGCCCAAGCAAGAAACCGAAATAGTTTATTTTTCCTTAATGCAGTGGTTTCTAATCTTGTCTAAAACTGTGCAGTTCAACAAAACAAAGTCTGAAAGAGATTCTGCTACTCACTTTCTCTCTCAGACCTTTTAACATAGTGTTAATACTTATGCTGTGTTCTGGCACTTTCTAAAAATAAATAAACAAACAAAAACTGCAGAAGAACTTAAACATGTCTTCTCCCAAATATTTACGCCTGAAACAGAGTGTCCTTGTCCATTTTTTTACGCCCTTGCTATCATTTTTAAAGTGAATAGGAAATAAATAGAAAAATATTGTAATATTAGCTTATAACTCTTGTGTTTTCAGCTCTTGATGTTTGATTTTGGAAGTGGCTCATACTGACCTGCCCGGGATCAGGTGTTGCGTGCTCCGAACGAAATGCAAAAGCCAATCTCAACAGTTGAGCGATTGCAAGGAGTTCCTTACGTATGCAAAGCAAGATCAGAGCCCACGAACAACCAATATTAGATTAAACGAGACTAAACATTGCATAGGGTGATTTTACTTCTAGAAGCAGTTTATTATTGCCAGAATGCAAAGCACTTCTTCCCTGCGACGTGGCTGGGGTGTCTTGTCTCTCCCGGGAGCTGCCTGGGCGCGGGATGCCTGAGGAGACCCCGCTGTTTGAGGCTTATCTGCGGAGCAATCTGATGCGACGGCCCGGAGAACAGAGGGCTGAAACCCGATCACCAGGCTTTGCCCAAACTTAATAGCAACATAAAAGACTTTATTTTCTCTTTTAAGGTTTGAAACGTATTTCGCTATGAAAATGTGGTGTTGCGTTACCGTAATGCACAAAAGGATTTTGCAAGCAAAGCCCACAATAAAGCTTCACAGCTACTGTGTCCTGCGGACACTTGGGGCTGGTGAAGGGGGGCACTTGAAGGGCCAAAAACATCCACCCAAAGTGGGGGAACAAATCTGGATGCTGCTGAGGATGCCCTGGGGTGACACATGGCAGAGCGGTCAGCTCTGGCCAGACGGGAGCAGTGACCCCCGCCAGGGATGAAGCCCGGGGAGAAGGATTGTGGGGAGAATGATGGTTTGTTTTGTCTTTGCTTTGTCTGTCTGAGAAACTGGAAGGCGATGCCCTCCGGTAGGAACTGCTGCTTGCCAGCAGGACGGGTTCAGTGTGTTTGAAACGTTGCTGTTTTGCTGGGCAAAGGGTGGTGCTGGTGGGACGCTGGGCAGCTTATGCCATTTGCACTTTGTCTTAACTGCGGTGACATTAAAATTGTCCCTTGGGTCTCATAGGGGAATGAAGTGATGCTTGGCCAGGTGATTTTTACCCAGATTTCAGGGAACCATGAGGAAACATAACAAAGATCGACACAAACTATCTCCTTTTCTTTTCTGTCTGTATTCTTGGGAGGAAAGAAAACAAACAAAAAATCAAAACAAAAAAACCCCCAATGCAACAAAAATCAGCGCACTCCTTTAGGCTCTCAAGATCTGTGCGATGCTGAACTTCCAGGGAACCAGCAGTCAAAGAGGAAAGCGGAGGAAAGCAAATCCCACATTCTTCTGGGATTTCTTTTTTTTCAGACAAAATGTGATGCTCTGGTGCTAGACAGAAATGTTGCCAAAACCACATTACATTGAAATGCTTCAGAAAGCTAAGTCAAATTTTCCTGAATTTCTGTTTCAGAAGAAAAATGTAAGCAAAAAGCTGCAGTGGAATAAGCAGACCATGTTCATACATTATCGAGTGTCACGATAGATTTTCAGTGATTTCTTCTGAAATCTTTGTGTTTTCTGTAACACAGAACGAACACATACTGTTAGAAACTTGAAACTGAAGTGTTGTTTTGATGTAATAAAATGTTTCAATCAATCAGGCTTTAAATTACTTAACTGATTTTGGTATTTTGGAGTTTTGCTCTCAGCTAAAAACCCATGTGTGTTAAAATCCCCAAATCCTTTATGAATCGGAACTCCCCCTTCCGCAGAGTGCCGATCTTCCCCTCCTGCGAGGTGGCTCGGACGAGGCACCTGGCTGTCTGGCTGCTGACGCGTGGTGGGGATGTGTCCCCACTCAGGGCTTTGCGTGGGGTCCAGAGGACATCATCTGCACAGGAAGGAATGGTCTTGGATCTCCCAAATCCTAATAAAGTGCCTTAACCGTAACGTTATTATTTCTTTTGGTAATTTTGTGGTGTATGGAAGCATTTTATTAGTAAGTGGTTTTGGACAAAACATTAAACATTTGAGCAGACCAACAGCCGTTGCACTTGTAGCGTTTGGTGAAAGTGAAGATGATATTTCATTACTTAGTAAGGCTTCATGGGTGATTTTAACCTCTTCAGCTTTTGATAGGAAGCAGCCTGCAACCTGAACAGGGAGTTTGGCAGTGGGTTGGCTTTGCTCCTCGTGCAGGAGCGTGCCGGGCGTGCAGCCTCCCGGCTGGAGGGACAGCACAGCCCCTCGCCGGGACCCGGTGCTCCGGGTGCGGAGGGCTGGGCTCCTGCAGAGCGGCTGCCTGGCTGTGCACCAGCACCCACCTGCGCTGCTGCAGGTCACGCATCTGCCGCCAGCCCCTAAAAGCAGCCCTGTAATACACAGAAACCGAGGGTGGGTGGTTAACGGCGAGACTCTTGCCTGCTTTGTACTGCGATCTTGCATCTAACAGCGTGCTACGTAGTGAAAATTCACTGTTGGATTGTAGACTGCCAGAACTGGTGTTTGTGTTCGCAAAGTTGGGATCGTTCTCTTTGCAGTATTTGTGCTTCTTGGTCAAAACAGGAGTAACTTTCTCTTGCAGCACGCAGATTCATAGCAGGGTGAGACTGATGGGTGAAAGAAGGGCACCTACTACAGGTTGTTAACCTAGGAGTTACGCTGCTGCTAACAATTAATTTTGGACAGACATAGAGAGAGACACTGAGTGGACAAAAATTCATTGTAGAACAATTTTCACCCTGAGGAAGCTCTGAAGTGTAACCCCTTCTAAAGAACAGACTGTCACTAGCAAAAGCGGACCCGGGAGCAGTTGGTGGGCCAGGCGTGACTGGAACATCTCGTCAGTGCGCTGGGTTTAATTGAGTTCTTTCACTGCTTATACAGTTTGAATAACATCTGGAGACGGAGAAGTGAAGGCAGTGGCTTCTGTTTCTGAGATTCCTTTGCACTGAGATTTAATGGATTAGCCAAAATGATGTGAAAAAATGGATCTCTGATTTATTACCTGCAATTTTTCGCTTACTGCAGCATTTTTTTCCTCAATCAGTGTTTTCCACCCTGTTAAAGTCTTGTGTGAATAAGTGCTATGTTGTGTTTCTGGATTTGCCCGGAGGGCTCATCAGACGACCCTTTGCCTACAGTCCCCACCAGGCCATTTAAACAGGAAGTTTAATTTTATAGTATTAAAAAAGAGAAAACGGTACTTAATTATCTGGCTGTGAAACAGCAGTACTCTTTCTTAATTTTAGTAGCTAATAAAATGCTGTTCCTGCAGTTAACTACTTCTGGTCCAAATGCACTACAATTTTGGCCATTTGAATAGAATATTTTATGAACTGTTATATATTGCACTACAGTTTTTAAACTCCACTATGACATATTTCTCTCAAGATTTATTAGCATTTTTTATTTAAAACAATATATTAAAGAGAGGAGAAAGAGTAATCTTAGCTAAAATTCAAATATTAGAAAAACATAACATAGACCAAATCTTTTCATTTAACTGCCCCCACCCCCCCCTTCTCCTCTCCCACTGTTGCTATAAAAAAGTTTTTTGGAACAACAACCCACACCTGCATCATTAATTCAATACGTCTTCCAACATGACTCAAATCATAGTATCAGTTTCAGGGGCCATTTGCTACTTAAATGACTTTATGAAAACAGAACAATGAACTACCCCTGCGCAGCCCTGACTTTGACTCTGGGTAAAATAAACCTGGAGATCTTTTATATGCCGGTACCCGCACTTCTTTACCAGCGGTTGCCTTGCTGCTGCTCCCTCCCAGCAAACCGGCGCTCGTTAACCGCGGTGTCTGTTGCGCTGCGACTGTCTCTGCGAACCTGGCACTGCCTCGAGCATGGCGAGAGCTCTGCGCCGAGACAGGAGCTCGTCGGGAGGTTTCCGAAATTGGGAATTAGTTGGGGCAAAGGCCTTTTGTCAGGGTTGGTTCTGCTGGGGGCTTCCCGTCTGCTGGCATGGGATCCGGTGGCGTGGTTGGACAACCCCAGGGTGGGTTTCGTGCCGAAGCGAAGGGCAGCACCTGCAGCCTGGGGCTCGTCGGGAGGAGATCCCGTGGAAGCCAGGCACCCGCACAGAGCTTGCTGCCTCTTGGCGAGGGAAGGGTGGCTGCTCCTTCTCAGCTAGTCCCAATGACCTGGGATGTGACCTGGGAGAGCACCAGAGCGCAGGGAATCAACCGGGTCAATCATGTGCTGAAAACACGCGTATTCTGGGCTGGGGCATCCGTGTGAGCCAGGCTCCGAGGAAAGACGCTCCCTGCTCGCGTTGGGAAGGCTGTGATGGGTTTGTTTTCCAGTCCAAGGTGCTAGTGAGGGAATGATAAATGTGAAAGTTTAACAGCTGCGTTGGCTTCAGCGTTAGGATGGTCTGTGTTTCTCTCTGCATGGTGGAGGACAACCACTAGAAAGTTGTTTGCTGCTTAGATCCTGAAGGAGAGAGGCCTTGTAGAAAGCTGGTACTGATAATCTCCAGCAATAAACTGCTGTTTCTTTGGTGCTCTGCTGTGGAGTGTAGTCCACTTGTAGAAGCTGATTCCAATGGAAATATCTCTTATCTCAAGTGCACATCTTCATGCAGGCTGGTGTGGGAGCGGGCAGGGGAACCAGCAGCACTCGGGCGTGCCAGCCTTGCCGGGCACCCTGAACTGGCTTTGCCAAGGCTGGTGGGGAGGGCTGGTGACAGGTGGTCTTCGAAAGCAGGGTTTGAAAGGGGAAAACAGGAATAATCTCTTAATGTTCCAGAAATACACAGCCTGTAAGGAAGACTCTCTGTAATTTAAAATCATTAAACATAACTTTTCCTTGATTAAAGTTTATTCGCACACATGCATTATATTTCAAAGATGAACTTGTCCAAATAGCACTTTAGTCTGTAGCTGCACTCTGTGATCAGGTATTTTATTCAGCTTGAAGTGTTTGCTGGTCATAATGAAAATGCTGTGGTTGTGGGAGTGGCTTTTACAAAACACATGTAAACAGCAGCTTGATGGATGTGCTTCTCTGTGTCTAAGCAAACATTTCTAATACCAATTTTTAATTGTTCAGAAGGCTCCCATGGGGCCTGGGCTGGTCCTTCTCCTGACACTTTTCCAAGCTTCCTTGGGTAGTTCTCAGGTGCCTTCTGAGACATTAACACGCCAGAGTTCTCGAAGGTCCCACTACTGTACTGGGCCATTCACCTTTCTAGCGAACATTTGCTGCAATTCAGCTTCAGTGGTGCAGCAGCGTGTGCAAACCTGGCAGGCACCGATGCCTATTGGAAGCTGCTGAGCAAAGAGTACTTAGCTCCACTTTACCAACTACAACTGAGGTCCAAATCCTCAGCAGTATTTAGCTCAGTAGGAACCATAGTGGTGAAAGCAAATGGGTGAGAGATCTGCCACAATTTATGGTAGGCGCATATGGAGCCAGTGGGAGAGAGATGCTTAGATGCGTGTGACAGACTCAGACTGAGGGATTTGCCAAATGATGCTCCAGAGACTGTGGTGTGGGAGCAGAGGAGGACTGTGGTCTTCAGTGATGCAGGCTGTTGCTTGTCGTGACTTCTTGTCAAGTCCTTCGTTATGTCCCTGTTCTAGGCCAGTTTGTCTCCTCTTAGTGGACAAAGAGCTGCATATTCAGTGTGCAAAAGCCACGAGGTCACTACAGTCCTTTCATGAGATTGTGACTTTCCAGTAAGATATTCTAGATGCAGGTCTTTATCTTATCCCACACCAGGACCACATCATTTGTTCCCCTTTTCTCCTCTATCAGATACGATATCATTAACCTCAGCAAGGTCCTTCTTGAGTTGTACAGAGGTAAAGGACAGTTCCTGGGTATCCTGTCTGGTGGGGAAGAAATTCAGAATAGATGGCATAGCCCACACATACATAATTCCTTATGAGTCAGGTTGCTTATGGAGGAAATTATCATTTGTTTGCATAAGGGATAATACCTCAGTGAGCATCTGCTTAATCTTAGCTGTCACTTAGCAATGGAGGATATGCAATTCATTTTGTCTCCCACCATATATAGCAGCAACCAGCTAAAAAGGAAACCATTGTCATCAATTACATGAGTCAATGCTTTAGAGAAAGCATCCTTCACAGCTGTGTTTCCGTAATTTAGTGGTGTGTAGTTAGTTAATTTGCAGGCTTTAAGAGACTCAGACCACTATCAATATTAGCCTTACAAGCACATTGTACACCAGCAAAAACAAATGAGGTTATAATTAATATACAGTGGGGTCTGTTACAAAGTGTGCCAGACTGGAGTTCCTTTCCTCACACGTGCTCTTTCATGCGTGCATGTAGAGGAAATGCATCGGAGAGTCTCCAGCACTGCAAAAGCCTGTCGTCTTGTTAGTGGTGCAGCTTCCACACCGCTCGTCGCGTATCCCAAATCCAGCTATGAATTGCTTGGGGGGGGGAAAGCTGTGTATTCAGCTACAGAAAGCTGCTGCTTATTTTATCCTTTCGGGTTTAGTCACCCCTAATATAGACATGTCTAAGAATCTTCCCAGATCTATTTTGAGGACTATCTGGACACAAAAATATTTCTTTGATGACAAAAACTGTCTTGTTGGTATATTTTAAAGTCTTCAAGGGCTAAATTGGGGTTGGATGGCATCCAAGTTTCTGAAGAGCAAAGGCATTGGGGAAGACAGTTTTATACAATCTATAGCAGGGAGGGACATTTTCTGGTTGAAAATGGGAAAACTACTGAAGATGGTAAAGCAATTGAAATCAGAGTAAAGGGATACAAAAATGGGCTTAACATCTGAAATGCAAAGAGAGTCTAGGAATGGTTATATTTAGCAGCAGAATTGCTTGTCATCTGTGTTACAGTTGCCTTGAATTGTAGACCTGGAATTCAGAGTTGAGAGGAAATGTGTTAATCAAGAAAGGCTCCAAAAGATGTCTCTGTGGGACAAGGTAACAGCAGATAACTGTCTGCAGAAAATCACATGCAGCCCTAAATTGGCAGCTCTAGATTAATCAATGATTGAAACAAAGCCAGGGACTCCAACAAAAGAAATCACTCCTTGAGTGCTCCAAGAGTGTCTTGGCCAAGGGCGTTGAGAAGAGCTGATAGATCGCAGGAAATTGAAGCAGAGATCATGGCCTTGCCAGGTGGTGTGTGGGGATCATTACCAGCCCTCGGTAAAGCCATCTTCTCTCTGCAAGCACACAGTAAACCCAGAGAGAAGTAGGAAGTTCTACAGCAAGCATCAGCTGTCTTTTTGATCCAGACTCTAGGACGGCGAGCGGCCTTGTTCGCAGGCGAATGGAAGCCTTTGAGCGCTGGGGTAACACTGATCGATTTCAGAGCAGTGGAGTAAAGAGCATGATGTTAATTGGCAATGGCTGGACTTCATTAATTTTAGACCAAATGCCTGAGACGCCATGTAAATTGTTGGTATTAGCTGTTGCAGTGGTGGTTGCTTAACTTGAGGGCATAGGATGAGGAAGTCTGGCTAAGGCGTAACCTGATATTAGATGCTAGACGATAAAAATCACGCACATCCTGCACGGGGCAAGGGCTGTGTTCTTGGTTCTTCTGGCTGGGCTGGGCTGTGTGAAGACCTTAGACACATCCTGGCACCTCTGGGGCTGGGAGGAGAGTTCCTGTCTATTATCTGAAGAATATTGGAAAGAAAGATGTTTAACAGGGATGCAACTAGAATGGAAGGTACGCAAAATCAGCTTTAGATATGTAGGTAAAGAGCCCCTCGTATGACTCTACTGGAAAAGAAAGCACAAAATCCAAAAGCTGGTCAAGTATTCTTGAACATCAAACTTAACTGAAATTTCAACAAAAAAAGTTCACTTACACTGCTGAAATCAGACCTTCACTTTCTGAGCAAGTTCTGGTAAGATGCGGTGGAGATGATTCTTGCTGAGAAATCAAAAACTTTCTGGTTACCAAAAATTTTTTACTCAGAAGTGCTTAGAATGAATATAGTCTCTGTATTTGAAGGCCAGGAGTGAGAGAATTAAACCCTGCTCTGTAGCTGCAGCCTTGGCTCTCCCTATCTCGCATCTCCTGTCCTTGCTTCTCCCCTCCTAGACTTCAAGCTCTGCCACCAGTCAGGTGAAAGGCAAGAAAATACCACTTCTCTGCTTGTTCCCTTAAACATTCTCAAATCCTCTGCTCAGTTCTGAAGAAAAGGCACTAAAGAACATGTCATATGCTATTTTAGTCTGTGTGATAGTGATATTACAATAACTTAAGGCCTGTGGTTAGTCCGCGGTCTAGGAAAAATCCGTTGGTGTGGGTGCGATGCTGAGACTTACGTGTTGATTCCTCCAGAAGGAACGGTGCATGTGGGAAGCACTAGGAGAGTTCAGGACATGGATTTGGCAAAATATTAGACTGTACGATCCTAGCGAGCCTCTCGGTGTTAGTTTCTGTGACTGTGTGAGAAAGAGGTCCCAAATCCTCCCAGATTTACTTTGTCTCCGTGCCATAGGGAGCAGCACACCTTTTCAGAGCATGAGGCCTCTGTGTAAGAAAGGGCTTAACTCCAGTGACTCCTTTGGGTTTTGACTCCTTGTAATTTTTATATTAAGATAATGCACCATTAAGTAATGCACTGGCCAGACGCATGCTGATTGCTTGCTGTCATTTCAGATGTCCGTCAGTGCTAAGCAGCCAGTAGTATTTACCCACCTGAACCTTATCACTGTGCACTTAGTAACCCAGATTCATTTGCCATGGTGTAGATTTCTTGTCTTTTTTCAGAGGATATGCTCTTTCTTTAAAGACAACAGCCCAAACAAGGCCATTATAGCTGTGAGCTTGTGAGCGATCCCTGCTAGGCAGGCTGAAGTCAGAATGTTTGCACTTTGAATTTGCTCAATTGGTGCTATTCCATTATTCAGCCTGGATTGCTTCTGTTCACCACCCTCGTCCACCGCATTAACTGTCTATTACCTTGTTTACCATGGTCGGGTTAAATGCCAGCTTATGAATGTCAATTTGTTCTCCAATTAGCTATGCCTTATTGACTTGCCCTTAGACTTTCAAACATAAGCTTTCTGAAGTGCCTATCACTATAAAACTGATTTGTTTAATTTTATAAAGGTATATAACTTTAATGCGTCCTTTTATTTTACTGTTATCTTGGTTACCCGTATTTAAAGTCAGTTTATGGAGTGGGGTTTATTCTAATAGCTTCATATCTGTGTTAATATTTTGTGACAGTTTATGTACTCAACTTGTGCAGGGGATGCATTAATTCTCTGCTCCTGGATGTGGCATAGTAGCAGGAACCTACTAAAGATACAAAGATTTCCCAGAGGTCTGAAAGGCAGACGTGGATAAATTTTGTGGAAGGAAAGTTAAGAAATCCGTTTACTTGAGCACCCCGCAAATATTTCCTCTACCAGGAGGCAAGCGGCGGTGGGCACGTTTATGATCTGGCACATCTCAGGCGTAACCTCGGTCTGCGTGCAGCTGTCCTGGGCCCCTCATCGTGCTGGGTTAGCGCAGGAGCACGCCGGCCTGCGGCCCTCGGACCAGCTCGCGTCTGCCTGGCTGGCAGCGGAGGCAGGGCGAGCTGGGGTCCCCGCGTGGGCACCACGTCAGCGGGCGGGCGCGTGCTCTGCCTCGTCGCTGGCTGGCAGGCAGCAGCAAGAGACGCGTGTTCGTTTGTAAGTCCATCTGTGGCAAGGTGTTTTACTAATCCAAGCCCCTAAATTGTAGCCCTGAGCTGTAGGAGATATTTTTTTCTGCAGGGATGAGCGAAAGGATGTGTTTTCC
>Ga0065711_1011233_pt1 | contig 19712 bp, 16 predicted proteins | sample Hoacrofraction12_FD_59098 | JGI IMG/M metagenome (GOLD analysis project Ga0065711, IMG submission 59098) | Hoatzin crop microbial communities from Cojedes, Venezuela - Epithelial fraction 12 v2 (version 2) | ecosystem: Host-associated > Birds > Digestive system > Esophagus > Crop | place... | reverse complement strand
CCCACTGCAGCGTGGGCGCAGTGGCACGTTGGTGTCAGGCGAGACGCTGGCTGTGCAGCCGGTGCTCCGCGGCTCGGTCTTGCGGAGATGCCGGGTCAGCCTCCTGCCACGGAAACATACCCAGCATTTCCATTTTGTTCTCGTTTTAGGGGAGGGGATTTTGCTTACCCAGTTGAGTACAGCTGGTAGGGGAAAAGCGGTTCATTTGGCTTTGAAAATCTTTCAAGAAATCAGACAAAAAATCCTTGGGAAAGACAGGAATAGTAAATGAGCCACTTTTATCTCTTAAAAAGTGGGAGAAAGAGGCATTTCCCGCCTGTGAAATTTTACCAGCAAATTATGTGCTAAAGAGTGTTATTTGAAAGAAAGTGTTGCTACATGGCTATTGAACACAGCTTTAATAATAAATTGTGGTGAAGACAGAACTGGTTAATATCCTTTGAAGGAAATAGGAGCTTTTTGTGGCAAAGAACCATTTACTTTGGATTATATCATAAAAAGTTTTTGACTGCAAGGAAAAGTCTGGGGACTGGGGAATGGGATTTTCCTCCAGAAGTGAAAGTTTATTTTCTGTTACAGCGTATGTGGGTAGTGAATTCCTCTGTCTTCCCTTTCTTTATTATTCTCTGTTATGCTTCCTACCCTTTTGCTGGGAAACTTTGAAGTTTCCTTTTTCAATATTGATATTTAACACTGCCCTAACTGGAAGGGGCTAGTAACGTTAATCTCTCTGTAGGCTCTGTCAGTGCTGGTGGGAAGAGGTTAACAAGCCCATTGGAAGTTGTATTTTTCTCCCCTCCCTCAGGAGTTGGGTTTAAGACCTTCACAGGGAAGTATTTAATGTGTTTTCATTAAGTCAGGTTTTCTTTTTCCTATTACAGTTTTGCTTTCAGGCCTCACTTCGTTCTCAGTGTTGGCTTCCTGGGGCTGGTCGGGTCAGCGCTGGTGCAGGAGGGACGCGGGGCGGGTAGCTGGGTGCCGAAGGCTGCGGTGATGCTGCAGCTGACTGCTTGCGTCACTGCTGCCCTGATGGGTGCGTTTGCCCTGAAAGCACTGAGGTTTTTTGAAGGTGGCGACTCCTCTTGCAGGAGTCAGTTCAATATTTACTGTGGGTAATCGCTGTGGTAAGAGAAAGTAGGTTTAAGCTTGTGCTTAACAGTACAGATGCCCTGGATGTTTTGCTGAGTCAAAACTTGGTTCTGGACACATCTCTGAACATCGCTCCCAACCAGTCTGTTTTTTTCTCCTCAATTATTCTTCAAACCTGGCTTTTGAGTCAAGTGGTTGTGGAAGTCTCTGTGTGGAAAATTGCAGGGAGAGCTCTCAAATGAGCTGTAGCTTGAAGGCTTGGAGACCAGAAAGCCACCAATGGTTGATTGCCCAGAAAACTCATGACTTTTTGGATGCTGGGGAGCAGATGTACAGTCCCATCTGTCGATCAACCAGGACTGTGAACCTTTTGCAGAAGGATCCACGTTTAGTCTTCATGCTTTGTATGATGGCTAATTGGGGCTTTCCTTATCGCAGATCCCAAGGAGTTGCAGTGAACCTCCCCCCACGGATGCTCAGGCTCCGGCTGGTTTGTGCCTCAGCACTGAGCCTCGTGCTGTTATTTTGGTGTCCGAGACACCCGGGGCTTCTGCACAGCTTGATCATGGATGTCTGGTGTCTACCATGGGTTGCTTTTGTGCTTCAGCCTGCCTCTGAGATGGGGACTTCTTTATTTAGTCGCCTGTTTTTATCGGATTTGCAGTCTCCGAGAGCTCAATTTCTCTGTCAGATAGGGCTGAAATTGGCCAATGGATTTAAACTTGCCACAGGGGGACACACTGTCAAATACACACATGCGGTGATTTTCTTCAGGAAACAAAGCTAAAAATAATAATGATTCATAAGAACACCGTGGAAAATACTGGTTTTCTGGAGGATGGAACAGGTAACATCCAATTTTGTATGTTACTAAGCTGCCTCCACATTTTGAGCTCCTGTACAGACGACTTTCTCTGCAAACTGCGGTTGAACACAGCATCGTCTTTCAAAGCTGATGTCTGCTCTGGTAAACTGGGGGATTTTATTTTGACAGTGAGGTACTGGCGTGGCAGTTATTATTGAGGAGACCTGATCTTGGGACTTCCAATTATTTTTTTTTCTTGAAAAAAAAAGCCCTCTAAGTGTCAGCGTTTGCCTTTGGGGAGAAACTCCTTCAAGCATGTGTGACCTGGACCCTTGTTTTTCAGAGCAGCTGCAGAGCCTCAGCTGAGCCCCCCATGCAGCTGGAGCATGGGGCAAAGGGGGGGACTCTGGTGTCTGCACCCCGCTGCAGCCTGCCGGGGCGGCAGCCGTGGCTCTGCAGAGCGGTGTTGACCGCTGGTCCGTGCTTCTGGCTTTAAGGCAGTGTCATGTTCAGGATTGCTCATGCTTCCTGCGAGACACCTGCAGACGCTGGCCCCGGAAGGCTCAGAGGGACGAGCACTTCACATGTTGTAACAAAAGGAGCTCAGAAACTTTGCCTGATCCAGTCGAGAGGCGTGAAATTGCCTGATGGCAGCCCGAGACGTTCATTAAATAACCATGCGGTGAGCCACGGTGCGGGGGTAACCGCTTTCTGCCTCCGCACCATGAGCTAATCCCGCTGGGGCTGTTGGTGCTGCAGGTGTGAGTCCCGGCCGTGGCAATTCCCGTTTGCAATCCCTTCTCCTCCTGCTGTCGTGAAATCCCTGTTTTCTTCTCGCTACTGTTGTTGCTTTCTTCTTTCTTGAAAAGAAAACCCCAAAGAACGTTAAACTGTATCTGTGTCTTGGCAACTCGCATACACGAACAGATTGTGCTTCAAAAAAATGGCAAAGTTTCAAAATATTGTATTCTGTGAAGAAGAGACAAGGAAAATAAACTCCCCAAAGTGCAGATTTTATTTCACCAGAAGGCGGAAGGCTTTTAGTATTTATTTGGGTTTGGCATTTTGCTACCTAGTTCTTCTGCTGACACCACTTGTGAACTGTGGTGAGATTAAATGCTGCACAACCTGTTCTGGTTCACGTTCAAATTAGGTTAATTTCCAGCGGGTTCATTTTCACCCTCCCAGAGCTGCCCGAGAGCAGGTTCCTGAGGTACAGGTACAGCACGTGGGCTTGGGCAGGCAAATCCACAAAGGAAAAAAAGAAAAAAGGAAAGAGCAGAGCAGATTTGTGCTTGTTCCTCTTTTCATTTTGGTTGTTGGGTGAATGTCGTTGCAGCAGTGTGGATGGATGGTTGATGAGTAGAAGTTTGCCAAGAGATGGCTGGCGAGTGTTAGTGGGAAGAGTTCAGCTCTAGAGCTAAAGAGGCAGTGCCTGCCTCCGTGGGCAAGTCGGCGAATTTCTGTGTCTTGATTCCCACGTGCAAAACCAGGGTGAAGATACTGCTTTTCTTGTGCCCGTGGGTGTCTGGTTTGCTTGAAGAGGATGCAGGTGGGTTTTTGGAGGCAGAAAGGTCACTGGGATGGCAGACTTAGGAACTGCTGGAGAAACAGGGGTTTTGTTTGCCAGCGCTGCAAGACCTGTATTTTGGAGTTTCCTTTTTTAGCTAAAACATGACAACATCAAGAATGCCGTTACCCATTCAGCATTCTGTTGGATCCGATGTGTGCTTGGTGCAGCTTGGGCAAGAGATGGTAGCTGGAGCATCTCGCTCAGCAGGGCTTGCTTCTCCGTTGTGCCTTCTAGAGACCTTTGTAGTACAGCTAAGGAAACTAGAAGGAAAAGGGTCAAAGAGCAGCTCTGCTAACTGTAAAAATTCCTCCACTTGTTTTTACAATGATTTTTACTTCCTTACAGACCAGCTTTTACCTCTTGGGAAAACCGAGAGCTGTTCTTCATGCTTCTGAGTGACCTTGCTTCTTTTATTTTACCTTTGCTGTGCTAGACTGGAGGCTGCTTGGAGCAAAGAACTGGCCTTTTTTTTTCCCCTTTTGTAAATTTGCAGCTCAGTAGATATCTAATAACAATAGCGAGTGTGCACAGTGGTTTCCAATAAATGCTTTTCCCACGAGGTGTCAGCTGGGCTGTTGCAGCCTGTCCCATCCTGGAATGACTCCTTGCCAAAAGGAGCAAGTGTGATCCTGCCTTTTGGAGCAGACAAGGAAAAAAAAGAAAAAAAAAAGATAAAAACCCCGTAAGATTGGCAATCTGAATTGACTAATTGCTTCAAAAAGGTCATTTTCAGTTCTGGGTGCCTGCACTTTGATCTGGCACCTCTCCGGCACTGGGGTGCACAGACACCTATTGACATGAGTTCGTGTCAAGAGGAAAAACAAACTCAAACATGTATTGGTAAAGTTTGAAAGAGAGTGTTGGGAATTGAGAATAAAACTTGTGCTTGAAAGAAAGACAGTAATTGATAGAAATTGTTCAGTTAAAAATGTTTAACGCCTAAATTAGATGTTTGTGCCGTTTCAGGGGACCAGGGATTTTACTGCACAGCCAAACAGCCAGATGTTTACTTTTGGGTTCTGGTGACATGACTTATGTTTTCTGGTTATTTTATCCATGAATTCAAAACCCCATGCTGAAATGTGGCTGTATATGTTTAGTCATAAAAAGGTTCTTGTATTTCTCTAGTCTGCCTGACTCTTGTGTCTGCCGGCTTGGACCCCCTTTACAGGAGAGCCTGCATTTGAACTACTTCAGAGCTTGAGCTTCATCCAGCTCGGAAAAGCTTGGCTGGTTGGTGTGAACAGAAACAAATGGCTTTGAAGCCTGCAAACTTTATTCTGCTTTATTTTTTGCTGGGTTTGCTTAATGACCAAGAGGTAAAACATCCATTTAAAGAGGATCAGAATCTGGTTCTGGACTTTCAGATTTAATTTTAAAAATATTTTTAATCCTGCCAGGTTTTGCAGTTATGTATCTGGAATGGTTTAAAATCAAAGAAACATTTTAAGGGTTCCTGCATGGGTAGAGCTGCCAAAGGAGAAATGCCTTTCACTTTGCATTTGCACATGGCTTGCCTTTACCAGGGCTCTTGCCTGTTTTCTGTACCAAGCTGGCACCAGACCTTGCAGGTCTTAGTGAAGCGTTACTGAACAAAGGCACTTTATGTTGTGAACTCGGTGCCCTGAGTCTACACCACCAGCCTGGCCGGGCGTTTACTTTAAAGAAGGTCAACAAATATAGACAAGCTGTGTTTTGCAAATTAAAACACAACAACAACAAAAAAAGTGCCTTTCTTTAATTCTGCCTCTTTCTTGTTTCACAGGCAAGAAGAGAAACCCTGGGCTGAAAATTCCTAAAGAAGCATTTGAGCAACCACAGGCAAGCTCCACGTAAGTCTGCAAACACTAAGGCAGAATAAAAAAGAAAACCACGAACCCCAGCTGCCTTCCAGCCTTTGCTAGCGCTTGCGCTGCCACGGCCAGGGGCCAGCGGCCGGTCACGGCCAGCACCGGGGCCCGTGCTTGCCGGGCGGGGATAACGGGGACCCTTGATGAGGGACAGGGGCAGGTTAATTTTGGCGTAGTACGGATAGTAACTCAAGAGCCCTTGTATGTCTGTTGTAGCCCCAAGTACAACCAGGGGGTCTCAGCCCATTGCCCTCTACCCAGCACTGCCTCTGGTACGTCTCGTGCTGCCTCATGATGTGCCCAGGAAAAGGAGAAAACAGGGTGGGCACCCAATTTTAACCAATGTGGCACTTCTACCACCCAGTTTAACATGCATTTGGTCAAGGCAGAAAAATGCATCCCCTTCCCAACATAACCTGGCCTTGCAAAAGAAAACCCTGTGTTTTTAAGGCAATTTGTGCAACTCCAGCCTGCTTGGCTTTCTTTGCTTCCTTGAAGATTGACTTTTATTAGCCTGTTAACCCGTGCTGTATAACTTCAGTAATCATTTACAGTGGTTTTAGACCTTTATGCCCATTTAATCCATTTTTTGTTCCGGCTGGCAGAGATTTTGTGCTTGCCACCTGGCTTGCCTTTTGCAATGAATCTCTCTGGGTTCGTGCACGGGGACGTGGCACATCAGAAATGCCAATTCCAGCAGCTTCCTTCCTGACCCCTTTTTGGGGTGATTTTGTGGATTTTGGCTGTAGCTGTTGATCCTGCACAGCTAGGAGACTGGATAGGCTGCTCAGGGCTGCGAGGGCTGCTGGCCTGAAGGTGCGAGGGGATGGCCTGGGGGACCGTGAGGGATGTTTACTCATTGAGGAAAAATGGATCCTTGTGAGGAATATTTCACATCTTTTCCCTGTTCTCTCCTGCAGGCCACCCAGAGATCTAGACTCTAAAGCCTGCATCTCTATTGGCGAGGAGGTAAGACTAGGAGTTATGGGGAGAAGACCTCTGGGGAGAGGTGACCATCACAGACTGGCTGCTGTGATGCTGACTGCTTGTCCAGGCGGGCTGCTCGTGGGATTGCTTAACTTCAGCCCCCCCAAAAAAAGGCAGATTAGTGAACACCAACTATTAAAAAAAAATGTAGCCCATTTTCCTTGGAATGGAAGGCAGTTGCTGGATGAATAAGAGCTAAGAAGAGCCAGGCTGGGAGCCTGTGGGAGCCCTGACAGCCAGCCCCAGTCCCAGAGAGCCGACGAGGGGCTTGTGCTTCTCCAGCAAGGGCTGTCTGCGTGGGACCGATGGCCCCATGGCCTGCTGCCGCATGACCGCTCCGAGGAACGTGCCCCCAAACGCTCACCCTTTGCATCTGGTGACACCTGAGTCCCCTTCATGTTTTCCACCTTGGGAATTCCTTCCTTGCCTCAAGAAGGTGCAGCTAATCCCCTGCAAATAATGATTATAAAACAATGGGGTTGCTAGCAGCAGATTTTACTCTCCCTTGCGGTTCCTTTGCTGACTTAAAGCCTTCATCCAAAGCATTTCCCTTGGCTAATACTGAAGGCCATCTCACCAGGAGTCTAACTCAGGGTAGATCTTCCTGTCCTGGAAGCAAATCCTTCTGACAGCATGGAAACCAGTCCACCTGATGTTCTAAAAAAATAGGGAAAAAACAAAACCGAGGACGGCTATTTCGATAGGAGAAAATGGCACAGCAGCATTCATCAAATGCTTTAAAGCTGGGCAATAAATTTATTAGGTGCAAAAGATAGGCCTCGGTGTCAGCGAGTTAATTTATGAAGTGAAATGCTAATCCAATAGTGTTTTATAATGTCTATCTTTGGATGCTTTTCCTTCGTTTTGGATTTTGTATTTTCCCTGGCATGGAGCAGGGGCTGGAAGGTGGAAAGAGTGCGAGATGCCTCTGGAGCAAAATGGTGCAGCACCGAGGCAGAGAAAATGCCTGCTGCTAGAGCAAGCGCCCGCTCCAAGAAAATCATTTCTCCCCTGCAGTCCCAGGGACGAGGAAAAGCTCAAGCGCTCCAAAAAGGCTCCATGCACGGAGGCAGAGAGCCCGTGTTGGACGGTGCAAAGAGCAGCGCGCTTGTAAAAGCCACAGCTTGGTCTTTTTTACAGACGCCGATATGTGGCTCTCTCGGAGGGGCTGACATGCCGTGGCTTGCAGTTCCCATAGATCTGTTGCCTGTTTGTCCAGCCAGGTTGCTTTAGGGTGTGCTCCCTCTTCCACCAGCCTTTCTATGCTCACCCCTGATCCCTAGGGAAAGCCACTTTCCCTCCTTTCCCTTTAAACTTTGCTGTTAAATTTAAGAGTGGCCTTTAGAGAGTCAAAGTGCTTTTTTGGAGAGGGTCCCGTTGAACAGCAGGAGCAGTGTCAGGCAGGCAGAGATGCTTAAATCTTTGCCGTAGCACAAAAATGTTAGTCAGGGCTCCTTTTGCAGGCGACGTGGCTATGAGTGAATGATGGGGAGCCCGAGCGCACAGTAGCGCAGTGTATGGGCCCCGCGCGCCGTGGCATCCCTGGCCAGCACATCTCAGGCTGCAGGGTTTTTTCTGCTGTGCCGGCAAAAAGCGGTGTGGGATTAGGCGCTGTGAATCAGTTCATTATAACCCGCTTCTTTCTGTAGGATGATTGACTGACGTGGTTGTGCGTTCAGCAAACAGAATGGCTGGTTTTAGTAGCAAAGGCATATTTTAAACATCCAAAAATAATAATAAGCAAAAAATAGAGGTGCTGCACAATATCACAGCAGAAGGGAGAAGGGCAGGTTAGAACGCAGGGCTCCAAACAAAGTCATTCTTTGTATAAGGCCAGGAGAAGGAGATCTCAAATGCTAGACAAAATACATCCTCCGTGATTTAAAAATGGGGCACACTCGGCTGGTGTTTGGCCCCTCTACAGGTCTGGAGAAATACGCTTTTACAGTCTTTAAAAATCATGGAGATGTATCCATGATTGTTTGTGGGNGGAGGAGAATGGAAAGCAAAGAAAAATAAATAAGGCTGAAGGTGATTCCTAGGGGAGAAGCTGCCGGGGTGTTTCCCATCCCAGCCCTTGGAGGATGGAGCAGCTGAGGGTGGCTGGGAGGGACGGGTGGGTGCGGGTGGCCGGGGGCGAGCATCCCACCCAAGGAGCGGTCCTTCCTGCGCCCGCCCTGCTCAGGATGCTCATCGACGCAGGCTCCCTGCTCATGCCCTTTGGAGGCATGTCCTCTTCACAGCTCCACTAACTGCTGCACGGTAGTTAATCCTCCCGACAGCCCATGAGGACCAGGATTTTGTTTCTAGCCTCATGAAGGGAGGAGGGGGATGCAGAGGGGTGAATTGATGTGCCAAGCAGGGCGTTTTGCTCCTTGCATAGCACGTACGCACAGAGGCCACCTTTGCGCTGATGTTGTTTTTCCCCCCCGCAGAACTTTGAGGTGAAAGCCGATGACCTGGAGCCCATCTCTGAGCTGGGACGAGGTGCCTACGGGGTGGTGGAGAAGATGCGGCACATGCCCAGCGGGCAGATCATGGCTGTGAAGGTAGAGTGAACCTCCCGAGGTGCTTTCTGTCTGTATCGTTGTGTGTGGACACCCTCTGCACTCTTGTTCGTGCACGTTTCTAATCTCGCTTGTTCTGATGCCTGTCTTTACTGGGATTGACTTCTTTCTGTGTGAAATCCTCTTACTACACAAGGGCAAAGAGTGCCGATGTAGATTTGGGCCATTTAATGAAGAAAAGGAGTGTATTTTGAAAGTATGATGCTCAATGTGTTTCCAGCATTATACACATAAACATATCGTTCACCTATGTCTGCAGTAAACCTGTTTTCACTAGGATTTCAAAAGCTTTTTGCCATATTTTTTAAAATATAGTATTTTTTTCTAATGTAGATATATCCTCAGATTCAGAGCTCTGCACAATAATTGTCATTTTCAAGAGTCTACTGTAAATTTAATTGCATAGGATAATTTTCTTCAGCTGGGAATTTTTTAGTCTCTTTGGAACAGGAAATTTTTGTTGGGGTTTTCACGTTTTGTCTGGTACAGTAGGATCTTGATTCATGACAGGCTTGTAGGTGCCATTATGAAAAGTTTTCATAACAACAGTTTAGACTCATAAGCTTGCAGCTTAGGGAAATAGTCATGGGAAAATCTGTATTTTGGGAAGGACCAGTTTTCGCTTGGCTGAATTTTAGCTGAAGTTTCCTTTCAGAATAAGAAAAAAGCTAAAAAAGATGCAGAGCTGGAAGCTATGAGCAAACTGAAGGGAAATTCTGAGCTCCTCCGTTGTGGATAGACTTTGCTGTGGATGCTGGGATGTGTCTCAGGGCCTCTGTGCTCTGCGTTTGGTCTCATTTGCTTTGGTGTTCACCAAACTGCAAAAGACCTCTCTGAGTATGATGGAAGATCTGAAGAGGGTTCAGGCTCTTGCTTGCATCTACGATGCTGAACAGTTCAATTCTATATCATGTTACTGACCTCAAGCCTCTTTGGCCGAGGATCCAGGAATACGCGTGTGACTCATGTTGGACTGTGTCATGGCCCTTTGTGGTGCTTCCCAGCTGAAGGTCTTCAGGTACTTCACATAAATGACATCTCTTCCCTGGGAGACTGGGGAATGTCCATCTTCCAAAGCCATGGGGAGAACATGGGCTCTGGCTGCAGGGCTGGAGCCCTTTCTCGAGACCGAAGTCTGCTGATGTAAATAGATGTCCGCTGCAGCTCCAAAAGTCATGGGTTTCCACCAGCCTAGCATTTAATTTCCTGCTTCCTTCTCCTCTCCCAAGCCACGGTGGCTTTTGGCTGTTGCAGAAACAGTGGCTTTTGCAGGGAAGAGCAAAATCACCTCCACTTTGGGCTGAGGTGAGCAGACCCCTTCAGCCACCGTTGCCCTCTGTGGCACCGGGGTGCTCCTACTGCGGGTGCTGTGCTTGTGATGTGCCTATGACAGAGAGATGTGGTAAAAGGTGGTAAAAGACGCAAAGAGGTGTGATAAAAGGGGAAAGGCGCGATGTCAAGGCACTGTGGCCAGCACGGGTATGGCTGTGCTGAGTCCCCTGCCGCCACAGCAGCGTTGTGCAGAGGTGCTGACAGCCAACCCTAAAATGCTTTGTCTTCCAGCGGATCCGAGCCACGGTGAACAGTCAGGAACAGAAGAGGTTATTGATGGATCTGGATATCTCCATGAGGACGGTAGATTGCCCCTTCACTGTCACCTTTTACGGGGCACTTTTCCGAGAGGTATGGATCCTTCAGATCGGCCACGCTGCTCCTGGGAAACTGGAACCTTTCCCAGGCTCTGAATTCCCTTGCCTAGACTCCCTCCAAGCCAGGGGCTTAATCTCCATCTAGACATGGAAACTTGGTACAATATGGATTTGCTCAATCGCAGCCTAAGGATCTGTCACGTACAGTTACTTCTTGGCGAGCAAGGAGAGATGCGGTCCCACGCGAGGAGGAGCCAAGGGCAGCCAAGCCCCAGTGCCGGGGATGTGCGAGGCCCCTGTGCCGAGACGTTGGGGCTTGGCAGTGGGTTGGAGTGATGGGGACAGCTGGCTCACAGCCTGATCCATTAGTGTTACGTTGTCCGGACTTGCAGTGAGAAAGCCACATGGAGGGAAAATGTCGAAAGCCCTGAAGAGCAAGATTTATTGAAAAGTTTTAAGCTAAGCTCTGCAGAGCTGAACATTTCCTGGCTGAGCATTTGCGGTGACCTGAGCGTATAGGGAACCTCAGTCCTGATAACTTTCAGGACTCCTGATTCACTGGCACTCTGCTTTGGGAAAAGACAGCAAAAAATACACCCTAAATGGTAGTGGACAGCACTTCATTCCAGGTGGGGAATGGAGGAAGAGAAAGACCAGTACAGTTTTGCTGGATGACTTTTAAGAGACAGGGAAGAAGCAAACAGGCCAGCAAAGGCAAGTGCCAAAGAAGACCTTTGCATGTGAAAGGAAAGAAAAGGAAAGGATGTTTCATTCCCATGGGCAGACATTTGCTTTCTCTATCCTCCAGGGAGACGTGTGGATTTGCATGGAGCTGATGGATACCTCACTGGACAAATTCTACAAACACGTCATTGACAAAGGCCTGACGATTCCTGAGGACATCTTAGGGAAAATAGCGGTCTCTGTGAGTATTAGCAGGGTGAGGAGGAAAGGGAGAGGGTGTTTCTCTTCTAAACTGGGTCCTACACGACCCGGTTTCCCTGCTGTATTTGCACTGGGAAGAGCATGGTCCACGGGCCAGCCCACAGGAACGTTCCTAGCTGGCTTCCAGTGTCTCGTCTGAGGTGTTGTTATTTATAAGGCATAAATACCCTAAAATGTGCCTGTACACGGTAATTGAGAGGCGGCACAGCGTTAGATGTGGGGAGGTCCCTGCAGCTCCTCTGCCTTCTCATTAGGGTCCTGGAGCCCCTGGGAGATCCTTGGGTGCCCACCATCACCTCAGACTGCTGTGAGGGTGCAGAGTTGTGGGAGATACAGTTCCTTCCCTCCAAGAAGGTCTGGTGGGGATGGGGCAGATGAAGCCAGTTAGCATTTCCTCCTCATCATGGTGCTGCCAGCTGTGATTCACTCTAGATTTGTTGTTTCAGATCGTAAAAGCACTAGAACATCTACACAGTAAGCTCTCCGTGATCCACAGAGGTGAGTGCCAGGCACACAGCCATGACCATGCTGGTGTCTGTCTGCCCTGCGCCGCGTGCTCTCAGCCTCGCAAGGGCTGGCCTTGCAGCCAGGCACAGGGCTCCCAAAATACCCGAGATGAAATGGGCCTTTGACAGCAAAAATATTCCCCAGCATCTCATGACTAGCAAAACCAAGTCAGAGGAAATGTCTGCTTGGTTTACTCTTTAAAAACTGTGCGCTGGTCCCAGCGTTTCGCTGAGGTGGAGGAGAAGCGAGCTCCAGCCTGACTGTGCTGGCAGAGAAAGGGCTGCGTGCCCCTGCGTTGCATTTCCCTAATGCACGGTCTAAATCCACGGTCTGCTTCAGCACCTCTGCAAAATTGAAACAGACTTTTCCATCTGACCTTGGTGGGCTTTGAATGAGGCTTTGCGAAGGCTCCTCCCCTAGCTCGGCGAGTCCATGCCAGCGTGATGCCTCATGCGGTGATCTAACCATCCTCATCCCCTTCTGTGAGCTTCTCGGAGCACTGGTGGGGTAGAATGGTTTGACACCTAAAACAGCCTCAAGTGAAGTCATAAATACCCTCCTTAAACTCTTCTGACACATTCCCCTCTAAAGCGTCTCACAGGTGCCATGAACACACTTGGAAAGAAGCAAATTTGCAGTGTTGCTGCTTGACACCTTTATTTTTAAAGGGTCATTTTCAATTTGTCATGAGGAGGAAAAAGCCCTCTCTGGAGTGTGTGACTGCCGGGGAAAGGAGCATCTGAAGCGAATAGAGTTCAGCTCCAGCAGGCACTCACATTTGGTACATTCTGCGTGTGGCTGGGGGTTGAGTTTCTGCCTTCTGTATCATTTACAGTAGGTGGAAAATGCTGCTCAGCTTGTGGATTTCTGTTTACTTGCTTGATTTCCACTGAAAATTGTCTTATTTCAGCACAGTAACAGATGGGTGAGGATCTCGGATACCTGAAGCTTTTGATTGCAAATGCTGATTAGAGAGCAGGTGTTAGTGAACTGTAAACTGCCCAATTCTGATAAGCTGGGCTCAAAAGCAGCTCCTGGCCTCCTTCTGGTGGTGTTTCAGCTCTTCTATTTAGCAGTTTACCACATGTAGACAGAGGACCTTCTTGCAAAGGAGACCTCTTATTTCAGGATGGCAACAGGGAAAGGATTGCTCCCTTTTGAGGACCAGTCCTGGGACAAGGGAAAACGGGGTAGCCTGTGCTACCTGCGCTGTGCTGAGATTTCATCTGGGATTAGCCTTGCAGGGAGGGACTGCCCGCGGCGCAGGAAGGCACCTCCGTGCTCTCCTGGAGATCACGAGCTTCTTTCTGTGCCTTGATTTCCCTTTCTGTTGGTGGTTATAACTGCCTTCAGGAGAGTGATGCAAGTGTGAATGCACCAAGGATTGTGAGGCCGTGATGGGAAGTAGATAAATCTGGCAGTAATAAATAGATGAGACACTGGCCTGATTTCCATAAGGTGTGGAGCACCCACACGCCTGCTGCTGATCACACTGCCTTCAAGCTTCGTATCCTTAAAATTAGAGGCCATTTCTGAAGTCTTGATCCTTGTCTTAGTTTACTGCTCCCTCCTTCCCCTGCAACCCCTGCTCCTCTGCACCCTTTCCTGCCGACCCCTCATCCCTTCCCCATGGCGTTTTCCTTTTGCTGGCACTGAGACCAGCTCCAGCTGGGGACTCGCCAGAGCTCCAGCCCCTTGCAGACATTCTCTGGAGATGCCCTCAGCCCTGCTGAGCCGTTCACTCGTGAGCACTCTGATGGCCATGGCCATCCCCTGCACGGTGGGATACAACGGCTACGTGCGGGGTTACCTCCCGCTCCCCAAAAGCAGAGAGGGGAGTCTGCAAGTGAAGGGACGCTTGCAGGACGTGTGACAGGCGGTCACCCCAACTCGCAGCGTCTGCAGCCAGCCGGGTTTCTGGCATGCACAAAGCGTGGGGGTTTGCTTGGGCACCTTTGGTGCCCTCTGCTGCCGCGAAGCTCTGTGGCTGGTTTTTTTTTGGCTTGGCACAGCCACCCAAGCGTGACAGTGACTGTGATATGTGTTCCTTCTTGCAGATGTAAAGCCCTCTAATGTGTTGATCAATACGCAGGGGCAGGTGAAAATGTGCGATTTTGGAATTAGCGGTTACCTCGTTGACTCGGTTGCTAAAACCATGGATGCAGGATGCAAACCCTACATGGCTGTAAGTTGAAGCTGCTGTGGGACAGCCAGAGGAACATGAGCCTGGGCATCGGGTCATCGCGAAGGGGGAAGGATCGGCCTCCGGCATGTGTCCTGGGGACTCGTTTTGGAAGACGTATCCCTGAAGTCACTTGTAATGGGGCAGAGAGGGGAGACGGATCTCCTGGGTCAGATCAGATCTCCTGGGCACAGCTTCCTGCTGCCTTATCACCTCCCTGTGACCTTGGGGAAGGCTCTGTAATTACTCCGTGTTGCATTTCTGCCGTTTGCCCTGTGGGGACAATAGTACTTTCCATCTGGGACAAAAAACAGTCCCCAGGGATTGGGTCCCGCAGACTCCTGGGAGCTGCTGTTCAGGATTCACTCTCTTTGGAGCACTTGCACAGGGTGAAAACAGTCCTGGAGAGTTGGCACTTGCACCTCCCGTGTGCCAGATGTGCTGGATCAGCTCCACCACCCCAATCCCTGGTGCAGGTACCATCTGCTTGTGGTGACCCATTTAATTACCTGCCCTTACTGGCAAGGCTGTGGGACCAGATCTGGCCCTGTGACAACCAAGGGAGCAAGCTGGTGGCGTGGGCTAAGTGGTCCTGGCCTGCCACCATGAAAGACCCATCTGAGGTCGGTGAGCCCTGGGTGCAGGCACTGCACATGGGGCCATCGCTGTTCCTAAACTGCCTTTGTCTCTGTTCACAGCCTGAAAGAATTAACCCGGAGCTGAACCAGAAAGGGTACAGCGTCAAATCTGATATCTGGAGCCTGGGGATCACAATGGTAGGGTGACCCGGGGGCTCGCGGCGATACCAGGAGGGTTGAGCATTGCTCGTGGATTCATTTTCCTCTCCACAGCCCCGCTGACACTGATGGCACTGGTTCCCTGGGAAGGTGGCGGGGTGGGAATGGGAATAAGGCTGTGGGGGTACAGGGAGCGCGCTGCAGGGTTGAGGGGAAGGAGGACGGAGCTTCTCTGTGAGCACCTTGCTGCCTTCGGACGCGTTGGTGGGTGCCAGCAGCCATGGGCTGCCGGGAGATGGCAGCATGGGCTAAGGCGAAGGCGTCCGGCGCCGCGCGTCTTGTGCCTCGGAGCAGGTTGGATTTCAAGCGCAAAAAAAATCCTCCCAGCACTTAGCAATTAGCAAAGGCCCCCTCAGGAGAGGAGGGATGGGTGGCATCTCCCACGCAGCGTTCGGGGGGAATCCATCTGCTTGCAGAGTCGTTTTGTAGCGCAGTTACCCTTTGTTTTTTAACTTCTCGCCTTTCCCAAGCGACGTCTAACACGAGGGCAGCGGGGCATTGAAGATGGAGACTGCTGGGTCTCCTCAGGCCTTTCTGTTTTGCTGGGGGAGGTTAAGCAGGACATGGTGGCCAACATTGAGATGCCATGGATTTGTGCAGTGCCTAAAAACCCACATCCNTGGATGGGCNCGCAGGAATCCGAAATCCTCTAAAGGTCCCTTCNNGCCCAAAGCCTTCTGTGATTCTGTGAAATCCGTGGGGCGGGAGGGCGAGCAATGGCGTGTCCGCGCCCGGTGCCTGAGGCGTGGGCTCTGTCTCCCCAGATCGAGCTGGCCATCCTGCGCTTTCCCTACGACTCTTGGGGGACGCCCTTCCAGCAGCTCAAGCAGGTGGTGGAGGAGCCGTCGCCGCAGCTCCCGGCAGAGAAGTTCTCGGCGGAGTTCGTCGATTTTACCTCGCAATGGTAAAACACCCTCTCGGCCTCGCTCACCCTGGGCCCTGCTCGCCTCCGCCATGCTGGGGGAAGGCCGAGGAGGGCAGGTGCCGGCGGGCTCCGGCATCCCCACTGGCATCTCTCTGGGTACAACCCAAATTTTTGGACAAACCTTTCCCCCCCAGGGGACGGGATGACTTTCATGCCCTCGCTGAGCCATGCAGGCTGGGCTGGGGCCCGGCACTGGGCAGGCAATGGATGCCCTTTGCCAGAGCAGCGGTGATGGCGGCTGTGGGGGTTCTTCCCCGCCTGAGGTGCTGAGGAACAGGCTCGGTCGCTTTGCGGGGACACACAGGAGGAAGGGATTTGGGAGACTTTCTCATCCATTTGCCCCCATATTAGCAGCACAGGGGCTGGGTGGCCAGGCAGGCAGGTCTGCCGGGCGCTTTGTGTCCCTGGGGCTGGCGCGGGGCAGGGAAGGGGAGCAGGGTGCAGAATGGCCGAATCCTCCTGCCTCCCGCTCCCAGGAGGACACGGCTCTGAGGGCAGAGCTCACCCCGCCATGGCCCCTTTGGCAGCCGTCCTGCTACCGGGGCCCTCTGGCTGCTGTGCTGCTTCCCGTGGGACTGGGAGCTGGAAGCGGCGGGAGAATCTGGCTGTGGTGTAGGAAAAGGGTTGGAGCAGCTGTGTGCTGTCTGGAAGCTGGGAGAGCTGCAGGAAAGCACAGGCTCTCACAGCACCCGAGGAGACTCGCAGCTGCCCTCGTCGGATGGCTCGAAGGGAGCTGGCGGCGGCCCCGCGGCTCCTGACTGCTTCTCCTCCAGCTTCCCTGGAAACCGCCGGGGAGGCGTTCCGATTTTCCAGGCGCTGCAGTGCCATCCGCGGCTTGCCAAGTTGGCAGGTGGATGGTGGGTTTGCGCGGTAGCCAAGAAAGGACGATGGATCGACAAATACAGAAATGCGAGACTGTTCCCGAGCTGCCAGCGTCAGGGCCTGGAGCCCGGCTGGCTCTGCTGTGCCCCAGGAAGGGGATTATCAGCCACTCCTGCCCAGGGACTTTAAGTACCAGCACTCAGATTCTTCGGACTCTTGTTCAAGCATGTTTTTGAGGTCCCCGTGATCCAGCTGCACGTCTCTACCGACCCGCACTGGGGAATACCTGCCTGTGCCCACACTGCTCTGTGTCTGTCGGAGGTGGGAGCTGGCTTGGAAAAACCCTCTCACAAAATGCCCACCGTTTTTGCAAGGCCCACGCTGAGCTTTTGGACCAGCTGCCTTTCTCCCCTGCTGCTGGCTCACTCCTCGTTATTGCAGAGTTGCCTGTTTGTGCCAGGCAGGCTGTTGTTCCCTGCTGAATATTTTGCTTTTGCAAGCACGGTGTCTTGCAGCTATAGCTGTGGGCTGATTTAGGAGTAGGATATCCACAGCCGTTCTTGGTGGTTGCGGCGAGAACAGTGACCCCACTGAGCAGCACTCATGTCTTGAAAGCTCATGCTTTGGGCAGTACGTGGCAGTTCCCCTCTTTGCAAATCCTGTCCCCTGGGATTGCTTAATGTCACTCCGATGCCAGTGGAGTGACAGGGACTCGGGAAAGTGAGCTTTGGTTGCAGATTGCACTGGTTCTGTACTGGCAGAGTCTGAGATTTCTTCTGACACCAAACCGGGTCACAGCAGCTGGGGGTGTTGAGATTGGCCTGGCTTAGGGCTGTCAAATTGAAGAGGTCGCAGAGTGAATCACGCGGTCTGGGGCAGCGAAAGTCTGATTACCTGCAGCCATTGCAGGGAGGTCCCTGGGATGTCTGAGTCAGGATCAGAACCAAATACAGCTCTTCATTCCTGAAGATTAACATTGATTTCAGTAACTTGTCACCAGATTTCCTGGTATTAGTAACCTGGGAACAAGCCTTTTGTTTGTAGGGGGTCTAAATTAAGAGGATTATACCCAAATCGTGCTTCGGGACACGCCTAACCTTCAGATTCACCTTAGCATCTCGGCTTGGGCTGCTTTTCAGCTCAGAGGATGTGACACATCCCGTACCTTCAGTTCGGCAATATTGGCACGTATCGTTACTAGGTTCCTCTGTCCATTCACAACATGACACTAAACATGAGCCCGCTACACACAGCAAGCAGGAAATATCTATTCAGTGTGTGTCCTCTGCTTCCTCTGGGCTCCGGCAAATCCCAGCAGAGGAGCGACTTATCATCGCCGAGGTTCTCACTTTTGTTTTGCTCAGTGTGACACCTTTTCCCCGCCACCGACGTGTACGTGTGTGAAGATCTTTTCAAGTTGGTCCAAGTGTCTTTCCCCTAAATACAGTGTCAGGAAGTGAGTAGAGATTACGTCCTGTCTTTTAAAAGCTATTTTCTGCTGGAGGGAAACCAAAATAACTTCCAGCTACAACCCTCCAGAGCCATCTGTTGTAGGAGAGGAGAAAAAAAGGATGTCCCACGTAACCGTCCCCACTGATAACAGCATGGTGGTAAACAAATAGTTGTACACGTGCTTCAGAGCCACTCGGTCACGGCTCCCAACCAGAGGTTAGAGACTGTATCCATTCCCTTAGTCACTGGCCTACTGGATAGTACCCAAAAATCCAATTTTACCAGCCCCCAGCAACAGGCAGTGTCTTGACTCATATATATGGTGTCTCCAGATCTCGTTTGACCTTCAGCTCGCTGCAGTTGTGTGTACCCAGCCCTGTGTACCATACGAGGCCCATGTGCAGGCTGTATTGGCTGTAGGTGTCCCCAGGGACCTAAGCTGTTCGCTTAACATATAGATGAGTAGTTGAACATACTCTACAGGGACTTAAAACCTTGCTTTTGTCCTGGTATGATTTTATGGCCTTGCTTAAATTGCATACAGAATGTAACTTTTAACATTTTTCTCCTTTTTTCTCATTCAAGCTTGAAGAAGAATTCCAAAGAACGGCCAACATACCCAGAGCTTATGGTGAGTGTGCCTGCATTAAGCAGTGTATTGGTTCAGAGCTGAGGTGGATTACAAGGAGATGCTGAAGACAGGGTTTCCAACACTGAACTGGTGATTTGGGATACTTAGCATCTCTATTTTTGTAACAGGTATGAGAATCGTGGCACTTCCAGGGTCTTGGAAGGGTGACTGCAAATCAGAGATGCTCTTGGAAATGTCGTTCAGGTGCTATTCCAGTCAGATCAAGGGCAAAAAATATGTAAAAGCTGTTAACAAATTTGCTAAGGGACAAGAATGAGGCTGTGAAGAGTCAGTTAGTGAGGATAAAATCTTCTTGGGTTTGTGTGATGACTTCAAACACCTAAGTGAAATGGATGCACCACGGCTGCTCCACATGGGCTGCAGGAGCTGAGTGGCTTTACTGTCGTGGTGCCTTGGAGAGGAGACTTTTTGGACAGAGTAATCCCTGGATGTTAGGGACAGAGACGAGTCTGTGACTAATAATTCCGGTTATTGAATTTCATCTGCTGCTTAGAGACTGTTTGTTGTGAGCACGTCTAGGACAGAGGAATAACTAAGGAAGAAAATGCTGATAAAGGCTTATGACAGGGGAAATGCAAGGCAGTTCGAGGCTTTGAGGTCAGATGCGCTGAACTGCTGATGAGCGCCCAGCAGCACAGACACTGGTGTATACTCAGCCAGAGCTCTGGTTGGAGCTGGCAAGGACAGGATCTGCAGTGAGATTTTTCTGCTAGGGCTCCAGAGCTTCATGGCTTCCCTCTCTCCTGACTTTCTGGTGTTGATCCTGATGCACCTAATAGCCGGCAAAAAGCAGAAGAGCGTAGAAAGTCAGTGTTCGGCTCCCATAAGCATCTGGTCTCTTTTTTACTCTCGCCTGATTCACAGCTTTCTAAAGGCGGGAAGGTACCTAACTTTGTTATTTCTGAAGATC
>Ga0065711_1006867_pt1 | contig 19713 bp, 14 predicted proteins | sample Hoacrofraction12_FD_59098 | JGI IMG/M metagenome (GOLD analysis project Ga0065711, IMG submission 59098) | Hoatzin crop microbial communities from Cojedes, Venezuela - Epithelial fraction 12 v2 (version 2) | ecosystem: Host-associated > Birds > Digestive system > Esophagus > Crop | place... | reverse complement strand
TTTTTTTTTTTTTTTTTTTTTTTTAAATTCATTTCAATGAGGTGAGACTTCAAGAGCATCCCACTAAACTATGCCTGGTAGCAGATTAAGGTAGAAGCCACAGGCACCTGGAGTGCAGCCATGGAAATAGTATCGTGCCCTGGCCCAAAACAGAGCTGAGCTACAGGGGAAGTACTGGAAAACAGAGATAAAGCAGAGCTAAGCAACAGGAACCAGTCGGCAGGCGGTGCGAGGAGGTGAATAAGCCCTGCCCTCAAGCTGTACCTCGTCTTTTTTCTGCGGACCTCCTTTTTCCCCGCTTCTTTTTACCAGGGCCATTTGGGCGCAGAGCAGTACTTTTTAGAGTGACTCGAAATTTTTACTCCACCTGACTGACATTGCTGTGGGACACACGGCTGCTGTGGGACACACTTGGTCACACACTGCTGTGAGACACCTTTGGTGGCACACTGCTGCTGTGGGACACACTTGGTGGCACACTGCTGTGAGACACCTTTGGTGGCACATTGCTGTGAGACACCTTTGGTGGCACACTGCTGCTGTGTGACACACTTGGTGGCACACGGCTGTGGGACACCTTTAGTGGCACACTGCTGCTGTGGGACACACTTGGTCACACACTGCTGTGAGACACCTTTGGTGGCACATTGCTGTGAGACACCTTTGGTGGCACACTGCTGCTGTGGGACACACTTGGTGGCACACTGATTTGAGACACCTTTGGTGGCACTCTGCTGCTGTGGGACACACTTGGTGGCACACGGCTGTGGGACAGATTTGGTAGCACTCTGCTGCTGTGGGACACAAGTTGTCTCACACTGCTGTGGGACACAAATGGTAGCACAGTTGGTGGCACACTGCTGCGGAACACACTTGGTCACACACCTGGTTTCACACTGCCACGGGACGTACGTGGTGGCACATTGCTGCGGGGCACAGGAGGTCACAAACTTGTGCGAGACACACTTGGTCGCACGCTGCTGCGGGACGCACGTGGTGACACACCTGGTCTCACAGGGCTGCTGTGGGGTGTACGTGGTCACACACTGCTGTGGGACGCACTTGGTCGCACACTGCTGCTGTGGGATGCCCTTGGCCACGTACGGCTCCTGCGGCACACACGTGGTCACACGCCTGGTCTCACACCGCTGCTGCGGGATGCACTTGGTGGCACACTGCTGCTGGGGAGCGTAGGCGGTCACGCTCTTGGTCGCGCATCGTTGCGGCACACCTTTGGTCACACGCTGCTGCTGCGGCACACACGCGGTCACACAAGGCTGCTGCGACACGCCCTTGGTCGCACACTGCTGCGGCACGCAGGTCGTCACGCACCGAGTTACACACGGCTGCGGTGGGATGCACTGGGTCACACGCTGCTGCTGCGGCACACACTTGGTCACACACTGCTGTTGGGAGAAGCTGGAGGACATGATCTGCTGCCGGGGGATGCAGGGGGTCACATACTGCGGGGTGCACAGTGTCGAGTGCCAGGTAGGCACTGGCGGGTGTCTGACGGTGTACACCGACGGGTACTTGATGGGGATGGGGTGCTGGTAGACCGGGGGAAGGCACTGCTGTAGGTAGCACGACATCTTGGTGAGGCTTCGGCAGGACTGGAACGACACGTGAGAAAACAGAGCCTTTAGACAGACGCCCAGCTGAGCTTCTCGCGGTCCTGCTGCTGCCCGCACCGCAGGACCGGCTCACTTCACAGCGTGCCGGAGACACCTTCCACCTATGCCATGGTTTCAAAACCACACCAACAGCAGCCAAGGACCCAACCTATAATTTCAAACTCTGGAACACAGCACTAAGTCAGTGGGGAAATTCAGAGACATGTAGCACTAAGCATCTCCCCAGACTGCAACTCCTTCCCCATCACCTGGAACTCCACAGGGGAGAACTTGGGAGATCTTGGAGGTCAGCAGAGCAATGGCTGATCTCGGAGCTGCCTTTCAATCATCAAATCCAGTTTGCCTCTTCTTTTGGTTGGCGACTGCCTCTGACCTCTTGCTGATGCATCAAGAAAAAAGCCCAACGCAGAAACAAGCTCTGAACCTCTGGCCGCACGTGTCAGAGCAGGAGAGGCAAAGAGCACCCAAGGCACCGCTGCTTGGCGAGCCCGCCACACCGCTGACGGGCAGAAGTTCACAGCTCAGTCCCGGCATCACAAGGTTCATGCTCATTAGGAAACCAACGCCAATTAAAGGGTAGTGATACGACAACTGAACACAAACCTGCTTGCAGCTCTTCTAGCATTACGTTCCCTGATACACCGAAGCTGCTCCGGCTGTTGCCAAGCACTCTCAAAAGCAAACAGCACTAGCAGCACCCCAATTACTGCTAACAACCTTTCCTCACAATTTTCAGGAGTGTCTCTTGGACTCGGATGCCCAGCTGGAGACACTCTAAGAGAGTGTACTCCCACTCCGCCACAGCAATCCAAAGCAACTTAAAAAACTTTTCCCACAGAGCAGTTTTTTAATGTAAAAAAGCAGAAATAAATGTGCATTTCAGCAGCTACGGGAGGCTCAGCTCAAACCAGACTTACCCAGCTCCCTGGTGAGAACAGCTTCGTGATGTGACCAGTGAGCCCTAACAGAAGGAGGGCTTTTATATAGCTACTAAACGTGCCTCGAAGGTATGAGGTACCCACGACATATCCTATTAGCTCCTATGCAAAAGCTGTCCTGTGTGCAACACTTGTAGTGAGTAGCATCGGTGTACTCATCCCTGAGGATGAGTAGTTGAATGTCAGCTCCCCATAGTAAGAGCAATTACCTTGTGTATAATCCTCCCTGGCATGGTAAGACTGAATGGTATTTGGAGAGGCAGCAGCAGTGGCATCCCCCGCCTTGGGGGTTTTGCAAGACAGAAGCGCACCAAATAACTTACTGTTACGGCTTTCCAGAGGTCTCACAGTCCCTGGATATGTCCTGGTGGTTCCCAGAAACGGGGCCATTCCATCCCTTGGCCTCTTTCCGCACACACACGGCATTGGCTTCATGCCATGAGAGCTGCACTGACCACTCCACGACCTTCTCTGATTAGTCCCTGGTTAGCGCTGGCAGCGCTTCTCATCTGCCCTGTAATCCCCGGTAGCCGGGGTCAGTTGTGTGTGCGGGTTGGACACAGGGCACCAGCTCCTCTGAGGAGCACCAGCTCCCAGGAAAGTTCAGATCACCCCCTTGGGTGGGTGCAGTTCGTCATCCACAGAGAACCTCATTTTTAGCTCACGTAGCTCTGCAGAGCGCCTGGCTGTTTGTATCCTGACGCTCCCGTGATCCCGGCGCAGTCCCCTGTTATCAGAGCAACGGGAACACGCCGTCCAGTGACTCTCAGATGAGCGGAAAAGATGAGCTACAGTCACGTTTGATTGCAGCCCTTGCACAACAAGCTCAGCTGTCACAGCTGTGACCGGCAGCACGACAGGCCACGAAACACACCGGGAGCAGATAAACTTCCTCCAGCTCTGCGGGTGACTTTCTCAGTCAGTCAACTCCTTATCGCACAGTGCGCCCAGATTAAAGAAGCTAGTCAGAAAACAGGGAGATTAATTTTTTTGAAGGCTCCGAAGATCTAATCAAAGCTTTCATGTGTACGTTGTCACATGAAATATCCCCCAAAAGTGACAATTTCTTCCTGCTAACTGCAAGGAGAGCTGAGGGGGGCCAGCGCAGAGGAGTGCTCTGCCCCACCGACTTCTAGCGCTGGCTGAGATCAAACCTGGTTCCTGTGCATGTTTATTAAAAACTGTGCTTTCTTGTGAGCTTGAGAAATGGCTCTCCCCAGGTGGTTTCTGAAGGTCCATAAAGAAGTTTTAATGAAACTGAATGAAGTTTAGGAACTTTTGGACAACTATGCTCCACACCAGGCAAGAATCACAGAGGGTGAAATGCTCCCTTTACCACAGGCTTCTCCAGCAAGAATGAATCCCGACTGAGTGTGTTCCTCTGCCTGAACCACAAGAAATGTGGCTTTGTTGTGGCACCTCTCCTGCAGAAATTGATTCTTTGATCCAAAGCCATAACTCTTCATTGGTTTTTAGCTCCAAAGGTCATAGGTGTGATCCTCCCTGTTAACCAAAGTGAGACGTTCACATTTATATTCTTTCTATTTTAGTCTGGATGCAGGCACTGCCCCAACCTTCAAAGAAATCCTTATTTCGTTCCATACTTGACTGAAAGCCTGCACCCGCTGTCCTAACTTCCTGAAAGGCCAGCTGAACTTTAATTATCTGATCACAATAATAAGTTGTCTTTCATACTAATACCTAGTAACATGTGTCAGACTATAGAATCATAGAATCATACATTGGAAAAGATAGGTTGGAAAAGACCTCTAAGATCATCGAGTCCAACTATGTATCTAAACCCTCTTAATCAGTACACTCCAAAACTACAGAATCAAAGCAAGAAAGAAAAACCCCAGAAAACCAATTAGGCTCTATTTTAACCTGGTCAACATAGTAACTTTGGAGACTTTTACTATGTAACAATTTAATGAGTGTTTCACTTTCACATGACAATGCCTGTCAAAAATGTGTGCTCCTGTTGTCATCATTGAGCATATCCTGGTAGCACCCACCTTCTCCACACAGGCCAGTCTTGCCCTGCAGTAGTTTGTCAGCTAAGAATATCTCCTGTGCTTTTTTAACATGCCTGACTCAACCTGGAAAACAGCACGAGATGAAGGTGGGAAAAGAAGTTAAAATAGGGCTGTGGCACTGAGAAGTATGAAGAGGGAAGCTGAAAAACATCCTGGAGGAGATGCCAGGTGAGGCATTAGGGAATCCACCACCTTCCCTTTAATAAATCAGGAATGCAAAGGAGCACCATCACAGTGCAGCAATTTTGGAGCATGAGCCAATTCACCAGGAATGCAAAACTTCCTGCCAGCTCCAAATATAGAACTCTGGCAGAAGAACAAGCCAGTCAAAAAAGAAGATAGAAGAAACAAGGTAAATTGGCTAGGGATGGTCTGGGATACTGAGCTGAAACCTCAAGTGATGTAAAATTAGCCTTGTTCCATTAACGGTAACAAAAAATACCAATAAACTAGGCAAACAGCCGTAAAGTAGGAGGGAGCTACTGTGGGGAGCTGTTAAGCATTAAAACTAGCATATACTGAAGGACACTACAAGTGATAAGCTATGGCAGCAAAGCCAAGGAAGAGGGTCCCCCATTGAAGAAATAGATCCACTTTAAAGAAGTACCTGCATGGGTCTGGCATGGCCTTTTCCTCTAGCCTTGCCAAGGGGCGTGGCCATGTCCTCCAGCCTTGTCCAGGCATGGTCATTTCCTCCAGCCTCACCAAAACATGGACACTTCCTCCAGTCTCACCAAGCCACGGCCATTTCCTCCAACCTTGCCAAGAAGTGGCCATTTCCTTCAGCCTCATGAAGGCATGGCCATGTCCTCCAGACTGTGGTGGTGCAGCCCCCCCTCACACCTGGCAATCCCAGAACCAGCCAACATTGTGTTCTTGCTTGCACTGCAAGAATAGTTAACTGGTGTGCAGTGAACCGGGACAACTTGGCACTTTTCTTGTCTTCATACAAGAGCAGTGAGTTGGGTCGATCAGGCGTTCCCTGACCGCACCTGAAACTCCTGGTGCCTGGAGTCACACCTGCCTGGTAAATGCCAGAAATGTACATTCTGGGTGGTACTGGAATTGTATAGTTTCTGTCTAACTATCAGGATTGAATCCTGTGGATTGTGATCAGGATGGAAAATTACTGGTGCCTGAAGTCAATCATCTGGAGACCCTACAAACAGCGGTACCAAGGAAGCCCTTTGAGCAATTCTGGTCCGCAGTGGGCTGCAGCCAGTAACTCCCTCTGAGTGGGACACTTCTCAGAGTAACTCGCGAACTACCTGGGTTGATCTCCTTGAGACTCAACCTTTGCCCGTTGAGAAATCATTTGATTTGAAGTGAGTATTTCACTGAACTCGAAGGGAATTTTTATGATTGCGTGTGTGTGTGTGTGTGTGTGTGTGAATTGATTCAAAACATACTATTCTGTTACTGTGGTTGTAACAGAAAATTCTTTCTAATCACTCAGTAAATGCTAAGTTAAACAGTGATTAATAGCTGCTAAATCCCTGTGATTCTCTTTCTCTGTTTAAACTGTGAACACACCCTGAATTGCCACTAATCCTATTCCTTAGACATAAACCTTTGTGGTCTAAGGCCAGTTCCGCATCCAGCCGCACCTAGGCTCCTCTCTGAGAAGGAATTTCAAAAGAAGGGGGGTCCATTCCGAACCTGGTGACTCAATAGGAGGATCTTCCTACCTACCCCCTTACACTTTTCTTCCACTCTGTATAAATCATTTTCTACTCAAAACCCCCTTTGATTTTGTATTGCATTTCTTTAATAAGTAATAGAGTGAACCTTGCCAACAAACTCTGTAAAACCACATTTTCTAAATTTTCAGTAAAATCTTCTATTGCAAAACCTTTGAGTGATCATCTGAGCGACCTAAGCACACACTCACAACACAGCCTCACCAACGCACGGCCATTTCCTCCAACCTGCCAAAACATGGCCATTTCCTCCAGCCTCACCAAAGTATGGCCATGTCTTCCAACCTTGTCAAGGGATGGTCATTTCCTCCAACCTTGCCAAGACATAGCCGTTTCCTCCAGCCTCACCAAAGCATGGCCATTTCCTCCAGTCTCACCAAGGAATGACCATTTCCTCCAGCCTCATGAAGGCATGTCCATGTCCTCCAGCCTCACCAAGGCATTGCCACTTCCTCCAGTCTCACCGAGGAATGACCATTTCCTCCAGCCTCAGGAAGGCATGACCATTTCCTCCAGCCTCACCAAGGCATGGCGGTGTCCTCCAAACTCCCGTGGCGTAGACATTTCGTCCAAGCTGTGCAAACCACTAGAGTGCAGCATTCACACACGCAACCACCTCATGCAACGGCCTTGCAGAACCAGATACTGGTAGCTGGGAAACTGCCTGCAGATGCTCTCTCTCTCTCCAGGAAAACAGTTTAACCTGGCAGCCTGTGAACTTGACTCAGCTCGATGCCTTTGTGTCTGAATGGTCCTTATTGTACCAAGGCACTGGCATGAAGTTAAAGCTGAGTTTCCAATGCTGCCTGCAGCCCAAACACAGCCTCCAGGTCCCACCGCTGTAAAAGCCAGAGTGCCTTACTCCAGCTGCTCACACCTACCTATGCTTCTGGGCATGAGATCACATGCTGAAACAGCAGCTGGGCTGCACACCGCGTCCTTCATGGGAGAGTGCGAGGGTTCAGCCGAGCGCTGCAGGGCAAGAAGGTGCGTGCAGGGAGGGGAGGGCGGAGAGTAAAAGAAACATGAGAGAATAAGCAGAGATCGCACTTCTATTGTATCAGACTTGTAATTAGAAAGCAGCATACAGGCTGTAGATAATAAAACTTAACATATTATTATCCCAGCAAGCAGTAAATTTGCAGTCTTGCTATTTCAATGATTTAACAGCACTGAAGGCAAAATACTAACCCCATCATGCATTAGAATGAAACGCTCCTCACTTGGACTCCTTCTTGCTTCATTTTAAAAGTGTTTTATTACTTAATGAACTCTCGCTGTTCTGCAATTAGTAGCCCATCACATCTCTTTGTTCTGGTTGCTACTAGGCTCAGTGGAGGTTAGTCTGTAGAAAATCTGACTACACGAACATAATAGTCCTGGTGAATTTTAAAATACCTAAGCTGAGCTGTGGAGTTTCAGCACAACTCTCTGCCCAGCACCAATATCCATTAGCTACACCATCCATTAGCTGGGCTTCCAATGGGAGAGAAATCTTAGCGCTGAGGTACAAACTCAAAGCTTGACAGCAGCCACAGCCGTCCCCGCTGCGGCAGCGACAGATCTTCATTGAACGGCGTGAAGTCCCCAGTGGCACAGCTCCAGCGACTGCCCGCACCTTTGCTCTGAATGGGGAAGCAGCACGTGGTCAGCGAGGCTCTCAGCTGCAGAAGATGAAGCTGTGGAATATGTCCAGCGGAGCTTCTATCACTCCAGCAATGAGAACGTGAAGTTAACGTGGCATGCTGCAGATTTTGTTCCTCTGACATTGCTTTCCATGTGCAGGAACTCCTTCGGCTTGGGAGGGCATCGACTCGGCTTCTGGTTTTGCTGATGTTCCAGGTGTGGCACAGAAATGAGAGCTTGTGCTGCCTTGGCTGATGGTGGGCATCTCTTGACTTCTGGTTTTGATGGAAAAAGCTCCATCTATGGCTGCTCCTCAGGTTTCTTTTCTTTTTGGCTGTTGCTCTGGCTCTGACACTGCTGGGTGACTGGTGCTGGCCCCAGCATGGCTTTGCTTACTGCAGGTGGCAGAGGGACTGCTTGCTTCTACTGCTGCTGGTTTAGCTGGGATGACATCCTTCTTGCAAGCCAAGGACTGAGAAAAACACTAACTAGAGAAAAAAAGATTCCAATGTTTTTGAGGACATAGAAATTTGTACCTTTTTTTTTTCTTTTTGTAAAACAACAAACCAAGAGAGGCAAGAAAAGCAGCAGCAAAAGCAGCACTTTTTTACTAGAAACACTGGTAGCTTCACCTTCATCCGCACACAGGTGTCAGAATGCAGCAAACTGAGAGAGCTCAGGATTGTTCTGATTTTAATGACTAACTCAGAGCAATGGAAAGGAGAAGATCCAAGACAAGTCTCTCTCTCCCAAGCTTGAAGACCTATAATTGCCCCTCCCAAGCTATCTTCCTGCTGTATATTAATCTGCTCGATGTCCCTTTCATTACTCGGACCTTGTCAGATAATCCTTTTTCCAGCACTCCACCGTGTCAGTATTGGTTCGCAGTTCAAACACCTCTGAGGACACCAAGGTTGGAGCAGAGTCTGTTTTGTCAGACACAGCGTCTGTGCAAGCCTGGGAGGCTCCTCAAAATCTTCCCTGCTGCTCTGGGATGTACCCCTTCCTCTTCTTCCCCAGCGGGTTTGTTCTATCAGCCAGAACACGTTATTCATCAGATGCTCAGGACATACTAAGCTGTTAAAATTTCCTCCTTCCATAGCAACTCAGCTAACAGAGCAGGTTTAGGATTATTATAATGCAAGGCATGTTTGTATAATCTCCGAGTCCTCTGGGCCTGATTCTCTTCCTATAATCACCTTGTGCAACTGTGTGATGCCATCAAAGTCACAAGAATGGCATAGGTATAACCAAGATTATCTCTATTGATCTGTGGCATTACATCGATGCAGAAACACTTGGAGAACAAACAGTTTAATTCCTAGAGCCTGCAGCTCCTGAAATGTAATCTCAATTAATTCCATTTGCAAACGGTAGAGTCTGAAATTCCTATCAACAAACTCTAGTCCTGCAGCAAGTCCTATTATGGCAAGTCTAATTAGCAGTATTTAATAGATTTAACAGAATCAAACTTACCCAACCCACCAGTGAAGCAATGAATCAATGCAAAGACAGTGTAACCGACCTGGGACTTAGAGAGGTCCTTATATACCCCCGGAGCCCTGCCTCCCCTCTGCTGTACATGGCGTACATTTTTTGACAGTTCTAGAACTGCCCAGTTTGTGGAAACAGGTGTTTTTTCCTGACCTTTAGGAGAGAGAACTCCCTGTTCTTCGGCATTTTCGATCTGGGCAGCAGAAGGTTGTTCTGTTGGCCACACCTGAAGCCTGACAGCCTGTACTTGCTCTGGTGTTTTCCAAAGGCTCTCCTCTAAAGCCCCATGGCTTCAGTCCCACCAGAAACAACAACAAAACTAACACAGGCAGCAAATTCACACAGAAATTCAAAATGTGGGGCCTGAACCTCAGTGACATTCCAGGTATTTTCTGACTTCTTTAGAAGCATAAAGCGACCTTAATATGAGTGCAAGCGGTGCCCCGAGAGCCTCCCTGCTGCACCAGGCATCAGCCTGAGCACCGTGCAGCTGATACTCCAGCAAGCTGGTGTTTTGTCCCCTTCCAAGAGGGCAGAGAAGCCTGAAACGTGGCACAGTGCCCCAGCTCGCTGTTCTCCAGCATCAGCAGCGCTGTGAGCACAAAGCCAGGATGACCCCCCAGGCTGCTCTACTTTACAACTGCATGTTCTGGTGTATGGGCTAGAAAAGGCTGATGACAGGCTAAGCTCCAGCAAGTTCATTCCTCAGCCTGAGTGCACGAATGAAGTAATTCAGAATTAGGCTCTTTGATGTGATGGCTGACTGGAAAATGTTGTGCCCAATGGGTTTTAAATGAGGCAATCTGTTGTATTTGAGAAGCAAAGTAATTCTGCCAAAGCAGTTAGTAATGAATGTAGGCAGGGAATTAGAAGATTTTCAAGAAGCAGTGCAGGGAGATTCTGGAATAGGCTGACAAATCAGAAAATTGGAATCAAAGTCTGGAACAAGCTTTAAGATGGAGGTTGGAGGATTTATGGAAGAGGTTTTATAACGAAGAAGGCAGAGTCACAAGCTTAATGCAGTGATTCAGCCATGGGCGTCTCTTGAGAGCTGTTAAACTAATCCACTGGTATAGGTCTAATAGGAAACCCTCTGGTCCTGGGAAGCTCAGGTGCTGCACTGCAACAAAAACAGAGAGGAATCACTCATGGAATAATGGGCAGAAAATAAAGCATTGAAGCATAGATACTTTATCTCCAGTACTTGGATACTACAGCCTTCTCTGTGGGTGGCTTCTCTTTTTCCGCAACGTGACCTGACACCCTGTCTCCAGCACTAGGAGAGAAGATAGAGTCTGCAGGTGCTTTAGCGACTGGACAGGCAGACAGACCGATACTGGGAAATTCAGTAACAGGTCATTATGTCTTTTGTCTCGTGAGATGAGTTAATCAAGATGTCCACCCTAAAATGATGACAGACACAATAATAGAGAACAAGATGGGGTGTTAACAGAACAGTGTCTAATTAAGCCATGAGGGCGAGCCGCATCTTGGGAGATCCAGTTCAGCAACTTCTGAATCACACCAAGACATGAAATCCAGGAGTGCAATAGTTTCCTTCGATCGTTCTCTCTGTGCACAAGGGTTCAAAGTACTGAATGGAGAAAAACCAAAGAGCATCCACGCAGATGTGAAGTGAGGATAACAGTGAGCATTTCAGATCCTGAGCTGAAGTTCTCTGCAGTGGTTGTCACGTCTAAAAAAGTTGATCCTTCCTTTTCCAGACTGAAACTATACAGCTTCAGGACCCGTAGAGATATTGAGACACCAATCTCAGCGATAAACCAGATAAAGCTGACAGTTACAGACCTCCATTCAGAGCTGTTAGCATAATTGCTCCATACCTCCCAGGGCACCTTAGACTTCTGGGGACTTGATTGCCTGATCAGCATTTGCAAGGCCGCTGATGGGCTGATAGCGGCACAGCACCTGCCCAAGCTGTGTGGGAGCCGGAGTAGAATTTTCTGTCTAGTAAGAAGGATGAGCTTGGGCCAGTATTTTTCTCACTTGCGGTGTTACATTCCCTAGAATTAGTGGTACAATTTCAGTGTTGGCTGGGAGCTGAGCGGGGCTCCACCAGGTGAGAGCTGAGGAGCTGCTCAGCTCCACGTTCGCTGTAAAGCCACCTTACTCAATGCACGTTTCTGCTGTAGTTTCACAAATGCTTCAGTAAGGCAGGTTTCACTGCATTTGGCATTTGCCTCTAAAAATAGACTTTGTGCAATTCACATGGAAGGGGAAAGCAATTACACCTCTACTATGGGAAAAACATTCACTCCCTTTCCACGGGCTGACTTCAGAGCCTCTTCCCTGATAATTACCATCTTTTTTTCTGCTGAGGTTGCTGACACGGAGGTGAAGTGACCTCCCCAAGCCTCTCCAGACCTGGATCCAAACCAGTGTTTGAGGTCAGGACAGCCCCACCTTCTGATCTCCAGACAGGGTTCAGGTCGTCTCCCTTCCAGCTATGGAAAGTGATTTTCTTTAATAACTCAGTGTTGCAAGTTGAGGCTGGAAATTTGACACCAATATTCCAGAAACCTCACTGCTTGCTTAAATCAAAGCAATGTCTCAACACAGAGCCGTGGCTGTACAGCCTGCAACAGTCTTTGCCTCGACACTGCTCCACAAGTGCTACGTGCCCTGTTTCTCTCAGGTGCTCTAATTGATGGACACAAAGGTTCCTGAAGCTCTGACCTGAAGGTGCATATCCATTTGTGAACATTGCACAAATGCTCAAATGCGACGTCTGATCTAATGAAATGCACTGTCTCCTTTCACACCCAGCTGCTCTGACCACTGCAGCTCAAGAAGCGCAACGATAAAAATCACTTTTTTAATGAGTCGGAGAATATTCCCTCTACCTCCCTGCTTTGAAGGGCTATATTCCGGGAGCATATCTCAGCAAAAGGGCTATTTTGATAACCACAAAACATGATGCTACCTAGAAAGCAGACAGACAGGTTCTCCACTGCTGGAAAGCGTCCTAGTTCCTGCCTTCAGCAGAGCCGCGACTGCAACTTCTATCAGCAGAGCAGCAGGAGAGGCCTGAGTCAGGGTTAGGTCTTGGGTTGGGATATTCCCCTCACCAGCAAAAGCTGGAGACTAAATCTAACCAGCTTCCAGAGCCAGCAAGACAGGACCCCACCTGCCATGAGGTAAGAAAGGAAGTTGCATGAGTGAAGTCATGCTGTAGGAGAAGAAGATATGGTCTAAAGTTCAGGTGTTCTGTCCTTTGGTTGCCAAACGATTATTAACAGAGGAAGTTACACCACATCTAGAAACTGCTTCTTGCATTTGCAGCCCAGGAATCCCAACTGGTGACGGGTACCAGCTCAGCCTGCTGCAACGATTGCATCTGGAGCGCGTGCTCTGATAAGGGCTCTGGTAAAATGGTAGAGACAGGACACAGGTAGTCCCGAGACAACCAAATATGACGAAATTCACCTCTGTGTGGGACGCATCGTCTCCACTGCTGAAAATAATCCTACCATCAGAAATGAGGACTGTTTGGCTTGTATCCTGATAGCTCCCTGATATTATGAGGATCATAATCAGTGAGCTATCTTCACTCAATAAACCTTTTTTACATGGAGTAATGCTTACAGAATAAACTGCATATGGTACTAGCTCCCTTTATTTCACATGTAGATTGAAACACCTTGTCAAATGCCATTCTAGCACCTAGATGAGACCAGTGTCCAAATTCCATTTGGATGTGATAAATCTTGTATGTTAAAATATATTTTTTAAATCCCTTTACTTTTCACATGATAGATGAAGATAAACTCCGTTCCCTCTTCTGTCACTTTTAGATGGGTGGGAGCTGCATTTTCGGTACCATGGAAAATAACATGCATTCAAAATTACCTGTTCCGAAATGAAAAAAGAATGAAATCTATGAAGATCTTAATGGGAAAAAAAACCAAAAAATATCCATCATTAGTTTACAGAATCACAAGAAAGTCACTTCAGAGAATTCATTGATGAAAAGCAGGTGATAGAAGTACAGATTAGCCCCTCTGTCTCAAACTACAAATACATCCTAAGAAGTGGAGGCATTAGCTGGCATGAAATGAGTCAGGCATGGGCTGAAGTGGAACCTCCCTGGCTGACACCGCACCAAGCCCCCTGATCTCGATGGGGTCTGCAATGAATGTATTAACCTGAAGGTATGACCTTTATAGACACTGAAAGTTTTTTGTTAAATCAGATTAGTCAGCAAGGGGATGAAAACACATTCTGCACCAAAAGCCTCTCTTCACAATGCCTACGTGTAAAACAAGTCTGTGGAGGAAATGCACAACGGCAGTTGTGAAAGAATGAGCTCATTACCTAGGAGGACTCATTCCCAGAAGGCAGGGCTTTGAAACCATATAAAAGTTCTCAAATCTCTGTGCTCCACCATCCATTTGACTTCGTGCTTCTCCCTGTTGACTGGTTGGGTAAGTCAGAGAACGCTGATACTTTTTTGTGATGTCTATAATTTTACTGCTTGGCTTAATGTAGGCAGACTCTTTAAATAAGTGTTTTATTTGATGCCTTTGAGTATACAAAAGATTCCTGCAAAGAAGAGAAACTGGGGGCTTTGGGGTTGGACAAGCAGTCTTGGAATGATCTGCCAGGCAAATTCAGACTGTGTGTAAATCTGAGGATAGTTAAGTGCTAAATTAGATCCTTTCTGAAGAAGAGATTAGATAAAATTATGCTGGTTTAAGTATAACTGATCCTGCCTTCAGGGAAGGAGAATGTCTAAATGGCCTCCTAAAGCTCCTTCCAAACCCATTTTCTATGATTCTATTTACCACATGAATATTTTTAAAACTTCAATTTCATTGAAGAATTTTTTTGTGAAAGATAGATTTGGGCATATGAGGGGCTGTACGGAGCAGAGGGGTGAAAGTATTCTTAGTGTGCTGTATCATTCATGCCAACCATGTCAAGAGCAATATATTAATGTGGCTTAAGAGCTTATCAGTTCCTTCTAAAGAAAATGGGAAGAGAGAGACAAATGATATTGATCTGGAGGATCTAGGAAGATGTAGAAGAGAGGAACAAATTTGTCTTGAAGATGTGCTGAGAGGAGTAGGCAACCTGGGGAAGGGACAATGAGCTTGCACAGTCACATGATCTGTGTTGGTGCTAGTCCTGTGTTGAGAGGATTTAAAAATACCCCTTCCAATCAATACTTCTGTGATTCTAAACTCTTATTTGTGCCCTTAGATTGTCTTCAGAAAAACAGCAACGCAGGCTTTACCAAAGACTCAGCGCCAGTCCAGCTGAGCCTGGTGCCTGCCTGCAGCAGCCCACCAAAGAGGTAGTTCCATAAATTGTTAGGAAAACCCATTTGGCCTACTGCACATTACTGGCCTTGGGAGAATAAATCCCTCCTGATTGTTCTGATTCATGCAGGCTACAGGTATTATTAGTGGCCATGATAATCCAGAAACTTAGGGACACATTACCACCACTAATTCCTTCCATGACAGTTGGAAGGACTGTGCCACAGGTAACCTCAGGCCATTACATCATCAGTGAAGTCAGAGTGAAACCAGAGCAAGAGGAGGAGTTGACCTGTAGTGACTGTAAAGACTCTTAATACTACAGAACGGTATCAGCTTACTGGTAAGGTCCACCTTGAGGCTTTAGTATCTCAGGTTTCTAATTCCAAGTAAAATCTAGAAACCATTTTAAAAAGGGAAAAATCAAACGAAGACTTTATGTTTTGTCAATGTAAAATATCCTCTTAAGCCCAGACTTACATTTTTCTACTTTTTGATACACCAAACATTTTTAAATGTTTGTCTTCAGCATTCATTAATTTTTAATTATTTTTTTGACTTTCTGAAACCGCTATCAAACCAGCAGATCTATTATTTGCCAGCTCCTCTCATCAATTCCCCAGGATAGGAATGAAAGGGAGTTAACACGCTGGAAGAGCTAAGCAACAGGAGGAAGAGCTCTGAAGTGTAAATCAGCTCCAACTTGAAAGGAGTGGCTCTACCTCAGTTAGACCTGACAGGGCCGTCCCACATTGCAGAACAGAAAGGAGGAACAAGATAAGACAGAGTCAGAGCAGGAGCTGAAAGACAGGATGAAAAAGAAAAAGAAAATCATAATTCTTTCTGAGACAACCTGCCTTGGGAAGCCAAGGGCAAACTAAGAGAACTTTACTCTTGCAGCTGCTGTGTATTTCTTATAATCATTTCACCCTTCTCCCACTGCAGTTCATTTAGCAGACGCAATAACACTCTGACATTTCTTTCAGATAATCTTGTTTCCTGCAAAGATGTCTTTGAATCAAATGCAAATCAAGCAGGAAATCACCCTCCCACCTGGCCTGAGCAAAGCGGTGTCAAAGCAAAGCCAAGAGCCTGTGCAGTGCGTTGACCCAATCCCATGTCCACAGCAGCAATCTGAAGTCCAAGTCCCAAAGCCTTGCCCAGAACCAATCCCAGTAGTGGTGGTACCAGAAAAAACAGTGCCATTGACAATACAGGTGGTGGAACCAGGCAAGGGAGAAACACCAGTGGTTGTCATACCCAAGTGTCCACCGCAAAAGCAGCAGCAGGAACAGCAATGCAAGCTACCGCCAACTTTCCCACCTGTACCATGCCCTGAGCCCGCTCCATGTCCCAAAGACAAATCAGCATGCAAAGAGCTACCTGTGCTTGTTTCCTGTTCTGAACCAACTCCATGTGTGCTGGAGAAGCAGGAGTGCAAGAAGATCCCTGTGCCATGCCCTGAACCTTGTCCCCAAGAAAAGAAGGAGTGCAAGAAGATCCCTGTGCCATGCCCTGAACCTTGTCCCCAAGAAAAGAAGGAGTGCAAGAAGATCCCTGTGCCATGCCCTGAACCTGCACCTTGTCCCCAAGAAAAGAAGGAGTGCAAGAAGATCCCTGTGCCATGCCCTGAACCTGCACCTTGTCCCCAAGAAAAACAGGAGTGCAAGAAGATCCCTGTGCCATGCCCTGATCCATGCCCTGAACCTGTACCTTGTCCCCAAGAAAAACAGGAGTGCAAGAAGATCCCTGTGCCATGCCCTGAACCTGTGCCATGTCACCAGCAGAAGCAGGAGTGCAAGGAGATCCCCGTGCTGGTCCCTGCTCCCTGCCCCGAGCCGGTGAAGAAGTGCCTTCCAGAGAAGTGTCCTCCCATCGAGCAGCAGCAGGTGAAGCAGCCCAACCAGTGGCCACCCGTGCAGAAGTAACTTGCAGCTGACAAAGGAAGCCCTGAAGAGAGAAGATTGCAAACCCAGATCTCCTCTCCCCTTTTCTCATAACCAGAGGTCATTTTCCAGCACCCTTTTACTCTCTGCAGAATTTCCGTTAAGCAGCGCGGCTCCCAGCTCCCCCCCAGCTAACGCTAGCGTTCTCCTCTACTAACAGCCACGCGCGGACACGTCGGGACTGTCAATAGGTGATAAGGCTTCAAGCAGTGCCCTAGGCATACGCGTTCAGCTTTCCAGCAGCCTGAATTTCTGCCTTCTCCCAATCATCCCGCTGGCTTCTAAAGGCCCAGAGAGAGACCAAAGAGCACGATGGCACACACGACTCGGGGTTCATTAAGCTAAATATCCAAAGCTAACCCAAATGCAATTAGCAATCTAGAGCTCATCGTCCAGACCTGCGTGCTGCCTCCTGGTTTTCATGCCTTCCTCCCCAGCTCCCCGCACACAAATGTCATCTCCCACCTTGCATTTAGGGTTTCTGGCTATTAATAATAAGATACGAGGTTTGTGCAGAACCTGCTGCTAAGGCATTCTGGTCAATGGCAGCAAGACTTTCTGAATCACGAATCCATAGCGCTGAATATTTTATGCAATAAAAATAAAAATCCATTGGGCTAGAGAAAATAGAAAGATTTTTACAAAAGAGCCATCACCTCTTAATTATCTGCTTAGCTGAATTGGTAGTAATCAGCTCTTTCCTCTGAGATCTCACCTTGGGTTTTCTAGGCTGTGTAAAAGAACAGCTCGAGCTGAGATTATTTATGGAAAATATATATAGATAATTAAATCCAATCCAGACACATTTTGAAATAGATTAACCTCAGGTGTGGTTTCCATCTGTCCACAGGATAAAGGAGGAAGCATACACAGTGCTGTCTCGGTTACACCTGGAACATGTTTCACCACACAGTGTCGTTGCCTATGTATTTGGTACCTATCTCTAATTATTTTAGGCTGATATTGTATCCAGGATTTATTTCACTGTGAAAATCAACAATAAAAATTTCTTTGAAGACCAAGTTGTGGAGATTTTTAATAGCTTCTGCTTAAAAAAGACAAAAAGGAACCTCGACCTGCAACAGTGAGCAAATCAGGACTCAGATACCGGGGTGCTCGTGGGGGACCCTGGGTGTCCAGGTTAGAGAACCTGCAAGAGTCCCTGCACTGTGCCAGTCCAGGGGCTGGCCGATAGCACCGAAACACTTCTCAACAAGAGACCCTGTCCCAGAGCAGGGCACGCGGCATTGGCTCACAGCGAGCTGTCCCACGGTCAACCCGTCCAATTTAACCACGTTCACAGCCACTCTGTGACCTTCACCAGACATATGGCATGGGCACATCTACGAGGCATGTTGCAAGCACAAGTGAACAAGTTTTTCCCACACTTCAGACGAGCCAGGAGCGATGTAATCTCACTAGTTTGGCCCTGTACCTGTTAGATGGGTGTTAGATACATCCAACCTCATCAGCTGATCACGGAATTGCACTGAGACACACAACTTCTGGCTTGCGGAGCAAGCTGATGTCTGTCTGCCAGACAGCAATATCGTATCACTCAACATGTTCTGTATTTATGGTAATTCTCCTCCTCTACTCTGCCACACAGCTGGCTGGAAATCAGTTAACCAAGCCAGTATGTCCTGCTGACAAACCAAAACATTCCAAACCCTCTTTTTGATTCTTTTAAAACCAAAACTATTCCTTCTGAGCAAGCGAGCTTCCTTTTAGTATTAAAAACTTTTAAAGACTACTTTACCCTCAGCAGTCATAGTATAGTTGAGAGTCTAAAACCATGATTAATTTTTCCGATAGACCCACAAGAACATACTACAAAATATTATACCTTGTAGAAAACTTAACTTCCCCAGTTTGCTCCAGTTCAGGACAAAAACAACTTGCAAAGTTTCCCCAAGACTGGAATCACATTGATCCTGAGCCAGTTTTTACTCCCAAGCAGCAGCTCTGCCCAAGAGGACCCTGAATTAAAGTAGTCTCTCTAAAAAAATTGTGATCATTCTGTGTCCTGCTTACTCTAGGCATTTCCAGTCTGTTGGTAATCATATTCAAAGCAAGGTGTCTGGATTTATCTGAAATAAAAATATGGACACACAATTCCTGGAGAAATCTGGAAGGCAAATAGCCATGGGTCCCCATGTATGTGTACCTTATGTACAAGTGTGTTTAAAGTCATTCTTTGGTTAATAAACTAAGCAAAAGAGAATGAATTACACTAGAAAAGTGAAAAAAAAAAAAACATGTCAGTAAGCAAGTAATGAGGTTACTTATAATTTTATTGTAGCATAGCCCAAACTAAAGATCGTAAGAAAATGGCCCCATAATTTTGTTGTGATTTTTTTTATAGCAGAGGATGAATAAATCCAAGTTAATGAATTGCATCTCTTTGTAAAGTAATTCCTGCTTGCAAACAAAGGAGGTGTGCTGCAAATTTCTAGCTATTCTGGCAGAGCCAGCAGGTAGAAAAGCTTGGAAATAAGCATTTGCATCTTCCACAGCGCTTTGTGGCTGGTGCTGTTAGTGCTACTTCTGCTTTGGGCATTGCTGTTGCTGCTGCTGCTGCGGGATGCTCTTCACAGGGCACTTGGCTTGCCCTTTTGGAGGCTGGCATTGCTCCACACACTTTGGAGGACACTTTTCCTGGCATTTTGAAGGTATTTGCTGCTGCTGTTTCTGCTGGTGGGAAGACATCTTTGCTAAGCCTGGAAGAAAACCAAGGTGCCATTTCAGTTATTTTAAGCCCTACACACTTCTCCTTTCCGGATATTATAGTTTCACTCAGTTCTTCAGCTTTCACAGAATCACAGCATGGTCAGGGTTGGAAGGGACCTCTGTGGGTCACCCAGCCCAACCCCCTCTGCCAAAGCAGGGTCACCCAGAGCAGGCTGCACAGCACCGCGGCCAGGGGGGTTGGAATATCTCCAGAGAAGGAGACTCCACAACCTCCCTGGGCAGCCTGGGCCAGGGCTCCGGCACCCTCAGAGGGAAGAAGTTCTTCCTCGGGTTCAGCTGGAGCTTCCTCTGCTCCAGTTTGTGCCC
>Ga0065711_1005943_pt1 | contig 19713 bp, 6 predicted proteins | sample Hoacrofraction12_FD_59098 | JGI IMG/M metagenome (GOLD analysis project Ga0065711, IMG submission 59098) | Hoatzin crop microbial communities from Cojedes, Venezuela - Epithelial fraction 12 v2 (version 2) | ecosystem: Host-associated > Birds > Digestive system > Esophagus > Crop | place... | reverse complement strand
GTGGGGGAGGTGGGGGGAGGAGAACAGGGGGACTGTGAGGCAACCAAGAGCCCCACCCCGCCACCCCCACTGACTCATTTTTGAGAACTTTCAGGAAGCTGTGAGACGGGTACTAAAGGGTGTAAAAGTAGAGGGGGCCAGCCCCTTGCTGTGCACGGCCACCGCCAGAGGACACCGACCACCATCTCCGAGATCACCACTGGATCCAAGGGTGGTGATATCTTTTCTCCTATTTCTTCTCTTGCTTTCCTCTCTATCTCTGACTTTTTCAGCACATAAGGGTAATGTTGGTGTAAGTTTGTCGATCTACTATAATCTGTGGCTTTGTGAAATCAGACATTGTGTTGTTGAAACCTTTGCCAAGTCAATATCCATTTCCAGGCCCACAGCGTTAAAAGTAATGTTATGAAGTTGCAAAGTTATCATCTTTTGTATTTCCACTGCCATTCCAAGTAAGGCTTTGTTTTCAGTCAAGTCTCTTGGTCATTGTTATGACTCTTCAGTACCGCACAGAAAATTAAAAAGCTCACCTTCCCTTTTACCCACTGAGCAGGACGAGACAGAGGACCTTCACATCCGTTGTGGAAGTAGCCTTGGATGGTGCCATTTACAGGGATGTAAAGATTCTTTTTGAGAAGGTGAAAGGCTGATGTGTTAGATCTGGGAGACATACCTGTCTTGTCTCGTCTAAAAGAAAATGGGATTTATTGTGGCATAGGAGCAAAGGTTAAGCTCCATTTTGCTCCTGCTACTTTTCTTCTTGGCTATCAAATAGCAGATGTGATAACACAGGGATTCAAGATCCAGTCCATATTGTAGCTCTATCCAGGCAGGCAGCTGATCCATGGGATTTTCAAAAGTGTCTTATTCTGTATATATAAATATACCCCACTTGGATATGCATTGCTTCCTTCTTTATTATTATGCTCTTTTTAAATTATATTATACTCTTCTTTTTGTAACAGAGTGCAGAGCTTCATCCTACAAGCTGCTGAGCACTTCCAGCAATACTCTGGGAGCTCCAGTTTGGCTAATTAACCGTGGCACCTGAGGACTAAGTGCCTTGAAGAAATGAGTCCTGTTTATAATGACATTGCCTTTTTCACGTCTTTTTTTGAGAATGCTGTGCCTATCTACCTACTTACTCATGCTAATTAAGGAACAAAGAAACAGCACTGAAAGGCAAAAAAAAACAAACCCTACAAAGTTGCAACTTGACAGCATCCAAACTGGATAATTTCTCAAAGCAACTCTGTGGCAGCAACAGTTTAATGTTAACTGTGAAATTGTCCTAAATATAAAGGCACTGTAGAGTGCAGCAGGCAAATGCCAGGCGCCTAGAATGTACCTGATTAATTTATGAGACTGCAATAGTTCTGTCAAGTGCCAAGCAAAGTTTCTTGCTTGTACTGACTGTTGCCAGAGTTGTGCTGCTGAGCAGGTTAGCCAACTGCTAAATAATTCATGAGCTGTGGTGTGTTTACAAAATGCCTTCTGATACATTTCCATTTTTATAGACAATCCAATGAGTTAATACACCTATCTTGCTTTGTATCAGTAGCTGTGAGTTTCTAGCTGATGTCATGCCTCCCTGAGCAGCCTTGGGTACAGGGGACATGAACACACAGTACTGGGCTGTATCCCAGCCGCTTCTGTGTCATACAGGCAGTAAATTGACTAGTGGGCTGATTGTTAACTAAGAACTGTGTGGTAATTATAATTTTCATTTTAGCTTTTCTTTTGTTTCCATGCACATTTGCTGAATTTTTCCTTTGTATTCCTCTCCATTATTAAAGGAAAAAGACGGTATTTACATGTATCCTCTTTCGTCTTATATCTGCAAAGGTAAATACTACTGCTGTAGCACTACAATTTGCTGATAGCAATGAGAAGGAGCTGCATATACTCACAGAGTTTGCAGACATTATGGGATCCATCTCCTGCTGGATGCTACTAGCAGTGACTTCATGCAGCAGTAGCTGGCGTCTGGGCTAATGTAGCCTTTGCTATTGCAGATGGGCTCCTGGATGCTGTGAACCCATCTCTAGCTTGTTCTCTTGCCAACCTCTCTGAGACTGGCCAGCAGATAGAATGCCATTGGTTGGGGATTTCCTCTGCCTAATGAGTGCTGAAGTAAATTCTACAAACTCAGTCTAATTTGACTTATAGCAGGGAATTATTATGTGATTTTTAATGGGAGTTCCTGTGCACAGATTTTGTTCAGGAGTCCAGACTAAAAAAGGTTTACTTTTCTGTACTATGTGCTCCTCTGGTTCCATGCGAGTGCTTACTTTGGCTGTATTGGATTTCTAACAAATCTATTTTCAAATTCTAAATGATGAGTGCAAAAAACGTAGGGGTCACTTTTCCTTTTCCCAAAGGAGTTGTAATCTAGATTGCAGTCTCCTTAATCTCATATAAAGCACTTTAAATAGGGATATGTACATGTAGGAGGAGCTGTTGCCTCTCTGCGTATTCAGAGCAAGTGCTTAGTATTCTGGAGTCATAAAATAAGCAAGGTTATTTTTCAGATATATATCATGGAAACATGCTCTTCTACATAGCCTTTTAAACACTTTTCACACATGCACTTTGGATAAAATTTGCAAAGACACAAAATCCCCACTGAAGAGTATTAGGAATTTGACATCCAGGTAACTCCAAGCACTTCTAAAAATCCATCCCTTTTTTCCTGCCACACTTTAGTCCCAAGTGCCCATTGGTTTAGATGAATGGTCATTCTGAAAAGAGATACAGGAGCATGAGATTAGGTCCCCATTAGCAGGTTAAAAGGAGAAACAAATTCAGCAGGTGGCTTACTAGGATAATAAATTCAGTATACCTGGAAATAAGACGGTTGCTGTTTTGAAAAGGAGATGTTTTCTGACAGACAGGCAGTAGTAAGGAAAAAAATCTGATCTTTTCTCTGCTGCTTTCAGCAGTCTTTTGTGCCATTTTTTTGAAATTTCAGGTAATCAGGTAGAAGCAGACTTTTATGACTAGTAATAAGATTGAAATAAACGAAGAGCTTCAGTACACTTTCGTGACTCAGTACATTCTAATATGTAATAATAATAATAATAATGGGGTAAATAAAAAGTCTTTTTAGTCAGGCCCTACATCGCGGTTTTATTTTCTCTTTTTTTGGGCTATATTTTGTGTATGATGTATTACTTTCCTCCTAACACATAATCTTTATACACTCCTAATTCCTGCAAAACACAAGTCTTTATGACATGTGGAGCTTTAACTGCTCCTGAATTCTTCTACATATTTTAAAGTTTAGAGGGTAATTTTGTGTATAATATATTTCTGCTTTGTTGACAGTGCTTGTTAAACAGCATTGAGCAGAAAGGTTGCTGGTTGGAGACTCAACACAGTAAGTCTGGTTGGCACGTCTGTCTGTCTCGTAAATCCAGGTTGGTGAAAGAAATGCAAAATAAGTCTTTCCTCTCAACGTTTTATTGTGAGAATGAATAATTTTGCATCTTAGCTGGGGTAGTCATGCATCTTAGAGCAGGTGGTCATACTTCTGAAGTTTGTAATAAGCACAGACATGCATAAGCTAGAAGCAAATGTTGTTTCAACCATTTTTACAAATGGGAAACCGAGGCATGGAAAAAACAGTACACTATAGCATATATAATATATAGTGTGTATATATATACACACTATATATAATACTATACTACAGTGCTACAGTACTATACTGCACTGTAATGCTGGAACTGTGCCCTATACTTCAGAATTTGAAATTAAAATATTCCAGTTTCTGGTTTTCCAAATTTAGGAACTCTGTCAAAAAATGTAGCAAAGTTTGTCTTGCAATGTTTGCTCCTATTAAAAAAACAAGTTTTGAGGTTCTCAGTACTGATATTCTCTAGGTCTGCTGGGATTTGATTCCTTAGTGTACTAAGGACAGAACACAGAATTATAAGATAATAATTGCTATGTTTTGTCTTCTCTGTTGCCCTTTATTGTTGTGTTTCAGTCTTGGAACATTTAAAAGGCACAGAAAATACAAATCATGACATTAATTGCAATTGTATTTTAAAAATGTAAATTTTTTTGTTTGTGAATTCATGGATATATTATGAAAAATAAGAGAGTGACAGACCTATTTCAATCTGAGATGTAGGGATGAGCAGTTTATGATCCTTATTAGGTAGTCCTTTCTCTTCTTTTTTTAAAGGAATCCCTAATTTTCTACTGGGCTTAAAAAAACGCTCAATGCTTCATAAACTCTGTACACACTTGCATCTGAAGGCAAAGTTAACTACCTGAAACAAAATGACAAATGTATCGGTCACACTTTTGCATTCTGTATACTAGCAGGGAGAAAAAGAGATTATTTCCTAAGTTTACAATTAAAATTAATGAGGTGCTATAAACCAAACCGTGTGCTTCAGGATGAGAAGTGGCAGGTTATAATCTATTTTTATGTGTGTATGTAGATTATAATGAATCCATTAGATTACTTTTATATTCACATTGTTAATGATTTCTCTACTTTCCTCAGCATTTCAGACTCCCTGAATAGATTCAGTACCTCGAACAGAGCAAATACTAATTCCTGAGGAAGGAAGAATCAGTATTTTTCCTTTCATTTAATTGAAAATAAAACAAAAGCTTACAGATCATAACTTTGAGGGTACCCTTGTAAAATCCTGAAGCAGATTTGTCTTCATTTAGAGCTTGTTTGTCCAGGAGGCTACCATGCAAGGAGTTCACTGAATTTGCCAGCCTTTTTAGCTGATTCCTGCTGAATTTCTCTGGACACAGCCTTGAGCCACAGAAAGTCTGAAGTTGCTGGCTATTTCCAAGACAAGTTTGCTTTCTTACACATGTTGAAGGCAAGGCAGGTAATGTGCTAACAATCCTAATTCTGTTTCACTGTGAGCTGACTGACCACTAGCTGTGAATATCTTCTAGCAAAATTTCTATAAATTATCATGTGCTTTCGTTCATGGGTGATACTGGGTGCTTTAGCCTGCTTTTCAAAGAAAAAAATGGCAACAATTGAAATAATCTTTAAAAGGCCACAAAATAATAAATGGGCCTTGGTTTTCATTCAGTTATAGGCCATTTAGAGTATGTCTCCAGTTTTTCTTGGACAATTTAACAGAACTGCAGAAGAGTGGAGCTTGGAAGGGACCTCTGGAGATCATCTTCAGTCCAAACCCCCTGTTCAAGCAGGGTCAGCTAGTATAGGTTGCCCAAGACCATATCCAGCTGGGTTTTAAATATCTCCAAGCAGGGAGAGCCCACAACCTCTCTGGGCAACCTGTGCCAGTGCGTGGTCACCCTCACAGTAAAGGTGGTTTTTGTACATTCAGATGGAATTTCACATGGCTCAGTTTGTTTCTTGTCCTGTCAGTAGGTGCCCCTGACAAGAGGCCAACTTCATTCTTTGCTCAGCCATATACTTCTATATACTATTTATACTTATATTATATATTGGTCAGCCATATACTACAGTGATCCTGAAGTTCAGATCTGTTAGCTATCACTTTGAAAGATGATTATTACCTGTCTGTTAAAGGTCGGGATGAGACACTGGAGTAGAGAGAGCCAGAGCTGTTAGTCCTCCAGCAGCGGTCTACAACACTAGAATGTGAGATCATGTAGGGGCCAGCTGCTTCAAAAAGCTCTAGGAAGGGAGGTCACTATCCTCCTTCAATCCATCCCTGCTAAAGTCAGCAAGTGCAGAAGAGAACATTTCACTGAAAATTATCTTGAAGGGGTTTTTTTTAAACCTGTGGTACTAGCTTTTGCAACACTTTGTCAAGCTCTTCGTACAAAGAGCCAATCAATATCAGTGACCAAAGCAGAGAGCAGTGGATTGCTTGCTTTAAAGATGCTTAAGCACTTTGCTGCTCGTTCCACCATTGCATCACCCTCATGCTCCCCTAGAAAAAATTTGGTAGCACTTTCTGTGTCTCTTTTGTTCCAGTTTTCTACCTGAGCTAAAAAGAAAAGTCCTCAAGGCTGTAGCACAAGGGATGGGATTTATCATCTACCAATACCTATGTCAGAGGTATTTGTATTGACTGCTTTTCTAGTCGGTAAAGAGAACAATTCTTGAGCCCTATTGATTTGACTTGTTTTAGACATCTGTTTTGAGATAGGATACATGTCACCCTGGAAGTACCTGTTTTTCGCTTAAAAGAAAGGTGTAGACAGCTATTTCAGAGGTAGACAGCTATTTCAGATCTAGACATATGGAAAAAGCATTTCACATTAGGTAGATGAATCCTGACCAAAGCTTTCTGCTATGAAGTTGAAGTGGTAACCCTGGTAAAGGAGGAACACTATGAACTCGTTTGACTTCTATGCAATGTAGGTAACTGCTATCCAAACAGTGTACCGTGAAGAATCACTAAAGGTTATACCACCACTTTTTGGTTTAATGCCAATACAAAGCTGCTTCTACAGGTCTTTAAAGAGATGATGAAACACTTAACATAAAAATTTGTGGTTTGTTTAAAAGTGTATATTTACGTGTATGTTTCTCCAGTACTGGGCCAGCCACATGACTTTTGGATGCTTTGAATTCCAGCAGCTGCAAAGAAAATGGTGCTGTATCACACAGAAAATGCCTGTTGCTTCTGGTATGCTTGTCATATCATTGAGGTGGAAGAGAGTGTCAGAAGAATACCTATTATGAAAACAAGTAGCAGGTATACAGCTGACCTCAGATCACACACCTGCATGCTTGCCTGTTGGGCTGGATGAGGCACTGTTGCTTAACTGAAACATTTTGATAGTAAGGTAAATTTTGGTGAAGACGCTGGTTCTTCTTTTAATTGTTAAGGTAGGACACTTGTCTGCTAGCACATTTAGTCCAGTTGGAGTGTATACAAGGCAAAGGTGTGCTTATGAGTGCTTTTCTGTCACAGATGCCAAAACCCTTCCCAAATGAGGAACTTGCAGGACTGTTCAACATCTTGGCAGATCAACAGAGTGCACCATGATGACAGCCTTCTTTAATCTACACAGCATATTGTTGATTTTGTTTGGATTTGTTAAGAAAAACTGTGCATTACCTGCTATCTCACTTTGCTTCATTTGATTATAGTACACTATAGAGCCTGGGCAACCATAAAAGTTATTAAGTAATAAAAGCTGGGGTATGATCTATCCATAAAACACACACTCAATGTGTGTCAGCTAGATATCAGAAAATAATAATTTCTCATTCATAGTTCATTGCTGTAAAGGATTTAATACCTGTTGCTTCACTGGGATTAGGGCTGCTTTGCTGCAACAGGAGCTTATGCATTGAGTAAAATTAAAAAAGATAGAACCTCTTCAGGTGTAAAATAGTCTAAAATCAATGAAAACAGGACTGTCATACAGGGCAAAGGGAAGGAAGCTCTGTGTTTGTAGCATCCTAAATTTTAACTACTCCCAAAATAGTATTACAGAAGGCTAACTAGCACTCCTGTGTAATCACTGTACTAAATTATGTCTAAACTATAAATGGATCCTGCTAAGACTTGTTAATACCCATAGGGCTAGAGAGTTTAACTATTACTAGATGAGAATTGAAATCAGTATTAATTTTGTTCTCATTGGTCTTATTTCATATCAAGTCCTACCATCTCTCTCCTGCTCCTGACCATATGAGTAGAACGATATTGAAAAGCACAGTAGCATAATCTTAAACAGTCTTTTTTTTTTCCATCTTCTGCAGCTGTGTTTCTTTCAGTACATAACACCTATGTTTTCTAGTAGCAGATGCTTGAATCGTTTTTACTTCCATGAAGGAAAACCTAAAGTTCTGACAAGATTTATAAATATAAGGGGTGACTGTCTCATAGTGAACTGACCAGTCGTAACACAGCTCATACAATAGTTACTCATATAAATTGTTCTTTTATTTTTCACAGTGAAGGAAGAAAACAAGATTAGCACTGCAGCAAGTTCTGTCTAACTTGCTGCTGTAAGAGTTTTTGCACTTTTCCCATTATGTGTCTTTCACCATCATGAATTGCTGTCTTCAAACTCTTCTGTAAGTTGTTTGACAAGGTTTGCTTTAATTTGTTTTTCTCTTGGTATCTGCCAGAAGTTTTTATGGGTTTTATAATTCTTTGCTGTGATAGTAGAAAGGACGCTTATAGCAACGAGGAGGAACATCATTACATCAGGGACAATGGATTAGATTTAGAGCATATTTACAGGGATATGAAAAATTGAATTATGCCTATCAGTGCATGAGAGATCAGCATCTCACCTGTAAGTGTAAGTCAGCAGCAGAATATAAAAAATTACTGATATTTAACATTGACAAAAACAACTTTAAGTATATTACCACCAGATTATGTTTCTACTCTGTAGATAGCAAACCTAAAGTTCTTAGCTAAAAGTAGAGCTTTGTGAGGCACAAGGAAATTAAACTCTGTTCCCTACAATGCTACATCAATTCAAAAAAAGTCACTTCCAAATAAAATATATGAGATAACACACTTTCTAAAACACACATAAATACCAAAATAAGTACAGAAAGGCACCATCTTATAATTTTATTACAAAAATAATTTGATTCTCAACTAAGCCGTGCTGGAATACTGACCCCTCAAGCAGACGTAGGAAATGTGTAAAACTGCGAAGTGTACCAGCCATTTTCACAACAAGTTACATTTTGTTTTATTTTCACACATCACCAAACCTGCTCATCATCAATTGAAGGGTTCACTTGAGATAGGTGCTGGTTATGCTTCTCTTTCACTTCCTCAAATTTGCTACAAATGCTGTCTTTAATGTTCAAGCTTAGCAATGAATATGAGGTGAGACTTTTAAAAAATGTCTCTGAGTGAGATTTTTAATGGTGCTTAAGAACTGAAAGATCCATTTAGGAACATAGGTGGACTCTCAAAAGCATGGAGACTCCCAACTCCTGTAAGTCCAGTCCTTAAGGGACTTTGGTGCACCCATTCCTATGACCTTTATGAACCCTACATTCCTAGGTGATGGAGAGCTTTGAAAATCTTGCTCCTAGATTTGCAATTGATACAGTAAGGATTTCCTCATAGCAGTGAACTTTTCAGGGCATGGACAGTTTCCATATGTTGATGCTGTTGTTAAGCACACATAACATAAGGAGTGCAGTTACACGGTTGCTTTAACTAGATGTCTATACCCCCCATGCCACTGAAAGCAGCAGCTCCATCTGCCTCCTGTCCTGGGCTGCTCATTCCCACCAGCTCCCTGTGTCAATACTGGTGGTGGTTAGTTTCCAGCTGGATCAGTTCCCATTAGCACTGGTGCAAGGCCAATGGGCAGGGCTTAGCAGCTGTGGTAGGGAGGGAAAGTTACCTATGCTCTTTTCAGTAGCAGATTGGACTTCTGCCAGGTTAAAGTAAGCATTTAACCATAGCCTGAAAAAATACAATGCTCTGGTAAAGATAAAGCTTCCAGTGCTGTTCATACTTAGTACTGGCAACTTTCTGGGTCTTGCATCAATTTTACATTATTATTGCTTTTACGAAAATTACCGCTACTCTCTAAGCTTTTAGCACTGAGAAATGAACAGGGTTAGTAAGATGGAAAGCAATCATTTCAATCTGGGAATTAATTTTGAAACTGTAAATTAAGCTTCAGTATAGTATTCCCAGTCATCTGACCTGCACACTAACTGGAAGAGTCAAGATATACAGCAAGAGAGACTTAAAGGGTATGTCAGCTGGTTCTTGACATATGGTTGAGAGACTTCCTGTACAAGAATGTCAGCAGTACTCAAAAGGTTAATGGAAGTGGGATTTGCAGAGGCATGACTGATTCTTCTAGAACAGGTGAGGAAAAAAAGACAATTTGGACAAAGACCTTTAAAGTCCTTTTTCATTTCCATCTTTCCATCTGAAGGGAAGAAAAGCGCTAGTATCTCTTTTAACTTAAGTCACTCTATTTTCTTGAATGAATCCAAAACTTGTCAAAGAATCAGAATGGGTGAAATACTCAGTGTGAACTTATGAAAATGTATCTGTCATGGCGTAGGAGAGTGCTTTATAGTATCAACAGAGTTAGGGTTAAATGTTTTGGGTTTACTGTGTGTTGCCCTTTCTCACACATACATACACATGCCTGCATGTGCACACAGTTCTGACTCACCTTTACCACGTCTAGTTGAGCTTTAGGTCCTTTTTTTCTTTTCAAATTTAATAGAATTAATTGAAATACCTTTACACAAGGAAAACAACTAACAAAAGATAATTATTCTGTTACCAAGCCACCTATGATTTAAATTCCCCACTGAAATTAAAATAACAGTAAATAAGGGTCCTGTTGTACGTTAAATATAAAGCACATTCTCCTAGCATTAGATGAATTCACACTAAGCCAGCAATTAAATTAAAACATAATAGGATTGGTAGTTTTGCTGGCTGAGAGCAGGACTGGGAAATCTAGAAAATAATATTATTTTTTTCCTAGAAATGGCCTCAAGAAAAGCCCTACAACAGTAGTTGTAATAAGTATTAGTCTTCTTAATCATTTTAATTCCTAAGCCTTTGACCTCGTCCCTGCTGTCCCAGCATCACTGAGCAGGTTGCAGATACCTCTACTGAGTAGTGTTAGCCAGAACTCTGCATACATGAAGCAATCTTTGGTTTGGTGGAGCAGAATCAAACCCATTTAACGATGGAGGCCTGTTGACCAAAGTTGCAAACTGCTCTAAGATATGTAATGGACAGTACCCAGCTTAGAAGATGACTTCCTTAATATTTCCGGTGTCTCAGCTTAGTAGGATGTTGCCCTGGGGACTCAACTTGGCTTGTGATTTGGGCTGTAACTGCTTCAGTGTGGTCTGGCTATAAAAGACAATGAATGTTAAGCTACAGGGAACAGAAATAAGCTTTTTCTGTAAAGAAGATATCCCATAACTATTTCGTTTTCTATATTCATGTCTTCCTGTACTCCACAGGAAATTAGGAGATGGCAGGCCTTCTGCTCTGTATCCTGAACTCATTTGGCAGAGTCTGCCTCTGCACCTGTGTTCTTTTTCTCTTGTGGCCGTTTTCTTATGGCCTGATGCAGGCAATTTTTGCCCATTTCAAGAGAGAAGCAAGGTCAGGGGTCAGAACTGGTTCATTCTTGCACAGATATATTGCTGATGTGGTATTGGGAGATCATTCACCAGAGCCTTTTCCTTCTGTGACTGTCAGGGCAACTTGTCATAGGAAGGGTCCAAGCTGGAAATGCCACTGGATTCCTGTTGTTACACACAAGAAATGTATTGATGAAAATAAGAGGATTATCAGAGGAGCTGTGAGCTTTGGAAAACCAGCTGGAGAGGGAGCAAAGTCAAGAACTCAGCATTTACCAAAATAATGGGTACAGATAGTCCAGTAGACTAAGGTGTTAAATCCTCAATTCCTGGAACCAATGTACTTGTCAGCACTGAGAATAAATCATCACTAGAAGGAGGGGGGGGGGCGGGGGTTGGTGTTTTTCTCTAGCAATGCTTTGAGTTTCAGCAAAACTGCTTTGGAGTTCCTGAGTCACAACAGGGGACAGAATACACAACCCCAGTTGTTCCTTCATGTTTAAATGAATGTTGCTCTCCTCTAAGCTAAAGCATTCCTGTGGCCTTTTTCCCATTTATGCTCTGGCTTATGTAATGTAAAGTAAAATGGATAAAATGAAATTAATTTAATCATCACTTAGTAGGTAGTGGGAATTCTAAAACAGTCCTTTTGTCTTTTATGTATATAACCTTATTCGCTTACAAGATTTGTCAACACCTTAACACTGCAAGTTAGAAGTAGCTTGGTGTTTGTTGTTAGATTTTTTTTTTAAATCTATAAATCCTAAAAATAACATGAAGCTATGTTATCCTCAACATTAATTTGTCTCCCAAAAGAGGAAAGCAACACATAACGTGATTTGATGCCCAGCAAAATAATGCAATTTGACAGAATGCACTGTTCAGGGGAATGATTGATCTTGGTTGACGTAACTGTTAGGCAGGCAGACTGAATTTTGATGAACTATTTAATGAGATAAAGGACTGACTAAAAGAGAGTAAGTATAACTGCGTGAAAGTCACGTCTTGAGTTTATCTAGTAATCTTCCACCCCTAACCATGGACTGGAGAGTTCATATAGCTCCATGTGCCTTTCTGATTTTTTTCTGGCTGTGGTTTTTAACACATTTTCTGCCTGCCTTGTCTATTTGGTGTAGAGCTGGGGGAACGCTGCAGTGTTTTCCATCTACTGTATCTGGTTTTCAGGGCTTACAAAGCTTGTTCTGATTTCATTTTTCTTGGGAGCTTAACCTCATACAGTTTACTGTTTCTCCAGTTAACCACTGCTGTAGCTATTTGCTAGCCAGACAGAAGGCTGGGCTTCTTATGAAGAAAACTGTTTGCATGGTGTAAGTAGAAGTGGTTTTGGTGATGCATACACACATGCATACATTCCTGTCTAATAGGAATACAACTTTCTCCTCCACAACACACTTTTTCTCCATCCTTGGGCAAAATATTTTGGTTACATTGATTTCACACCATTTTATTTGCTGTTTCTAATTCACACTGGCATACACTAGAAAAAAATGAAGCCCCTGGCCCCCTGGGAGGCTTTTCTTCCTGCTTTTTCTTGGCAGAATATGTCAGTTAGCTTACATCTTTCTTAGATTTTCTGTCCCTGTGTTCATGGTGCTGCTCCTTCATATATTCTCTTTCAACCCTAATCCAAATAGTGTTTTTGTGATTCTTTGCAGTGTGGGTTGCATGTTATGCTTCAAACTAAACTGTATTATTTAGTAAGTTGGATTTTTTGCTTTGTTTTGAGTTTTAGTTTTTGTTTGAGAATTCAACAATTCATCCACATGTCTACTTACCAGCTGCTACTGATGAATTGTCTGTCTTCTTAAGTGTGAATATACATCTATGCAAACAAAGTTTTTCTTCATTTTATCACTACTGCAAGAAGATACATTTATCTGTCCATTTTAAATCAAACTGTATCTTCCTGTGGATTCCATAGATTCAAGACTTTGTTAGCAATGGAGTAAGTGGGACCCACTAATGGGATCTTTCTCCCAATGTCAGCAGTGAAATATTTTTCATACAAATTGCGATGGTTCAAAAAGCTAAAAAAGTCCTTACAGCATAAAGTTTAGGAAGGTTTTCAGTCTCAGAATGAGCTTAATCTTTTTCAGGCATATGCCACATACCTGTGGGCCAAGGAAATAGTAGGAAATGTAGTTTCAGATTGCCACTATAAGGTATACAGAGTATTGCATCCGTAAGATTCTTACATGTATTCATTTTTAAACTTCCATTTAAATGCAAATTCTGCCAATTAAATAGTATGTGCGTGTACTTTATTACATTATAATTATTGCTTTCCATCTTGCCAGACTTGTCATACGGTAGGGTTAGGGGTCGTTTTACTAGTCTCCTGAAAGTGCAATTGAAATCAAGGACCCATCTTCTGCCGTATTTTTGAGTGACACAAATGTTTTAGGAAAAATCTGAGGACAGAGTTAAACAAATGCTCTGAAAAATATTGTGTTGTTGTACTTCAAAGAACATATCCACTGAACCATCACACCTAAATGTAACCGACTAAAACTTATCCCTTTAACCTAGGGTAGTTATTGAGACTTTCTGTGCTGTCCATGGAATAGACTTTGTACTGCATTGGGTCATCTTTCCGCTACTAAGAGAAGTGTGCAAGACTGGGGAAAAAGTGTTTCCCTCTTCTCAATGACTGTAGCAGGGAGGAAGGTAACTAGCATAAATGAGAAGCTCTAACACTCAGATACTAGGTGACATAAATCCCACCTTTATTGCCTGTTGTTCCTTCTTGCTGTCTTCCAGGGTCAAGACCTGTTTTTTCTGGCCAAGATACAAGTGTAAAGACACATTTAGTCTGTCTCAAGGATGGCAAGGGGCTCTTATCTCTGTCATTCCATATTATGTCAGAAGTCATGGGAGGACACTTTTGCAAAGGCACACTTATGAGAGAACCATTGCATAGATGTTCTACCATTGTCTGAGAGGTGATTCAGTGCCCAGTCCCTTGTCTGTGTCCGTCCTTTACCCAGGCAGCTGTCAACGTGAAGCATGGCTATTATCATCCCTTTTCTGACTCTGTGCACTTCCGAAGAAAACAACAGCCATCAGAGCCAACTCTCCAGGCTCACATTCTCACTCTCTCACTCACAGTGCTTTTAACCCACAGAGGAGAAGAAGCAGTATCTTTGTAGGACCTTGCATAGACACATGAGGCTCTCTACATGCTTATCCATGTATGATATAGCGTGTTCCTTCCAGGGGGTAGCTGTTCACTGTGCTCTTTATTTTGTCAACTGCTCATCATCAGCAGGAAGACAAAATTTCCTAGGCTAATCAGAAATATTTTTTATTATTTGTGTTTTTCTGCAGTTAACCTCATAGCCCTTGGGTTCTGATAAAGTTTTACCACCATGACTTAAAAAGTTGTCCTGGGTCATTTGGCTGTTCTGGGTAACTAGATGCATATGTGTTCCTAGCCCATAGCAAATACAAGATACTGCACTGAAGGCTAAACCTAATGCCCTTGCTTTTTCTGGGGGCTAAGTGCACACGCATAACCAGTTATCACCAGGTTCTGTGGGGCTTGGTAACATGAACTGCATTGGGAGCCTTCATTTCATGACGATTCTTTCACGTTACACTGTGCATATACATCTCTCAATAGATTTTTGGCTACGTGTGTGTGTGTGTGTGTGTGTATAATATATGGATACAGAAAAACTATTCAAGTTTATGGTTGTGTGAACTTACGTATAACCGAAGAGACTAGACTCTTAAAAGTATGAGCCATCAATCTTCAGCATATTAAAATAATGATTTTCAGCCTTGAGGCTTTCTTTGTCCTTTTGTTGCAATTAGTCTTGACTGCTTTGCAGATGTGGTGACCACTGTAATGGTAGATGGCACATCCTGAATGACTTTTCTTGTATGAGAATTGCCTGTTGTGATAGGACAAGAAGTGATGGTTTTAAACTTAAAGGGGGTAGATTTAGACTGGAAAGAAGGAAGGAATTTTTTACAATGAGGGTTGTGAAACACTGGAACAAGTGGCCCAGAGAGGTGATAGATGGCCTGTCCCTGGCAAAATTTGAGGTCAGGTTGGATGGGTCTCAGAGCAACCTGATCTAGTTGAAGATGTCCCTGCTTGTCGTAGGGGGGGTGGACTAGATGACCTTTAAAGGTCCCTTCCAACCCAAACTGTTCTGTGATTCTATGATTCTATGATTCTATGAAATAAGTAAATCTGCTGACAGTATGCATTCCCCATCTCTCAGTTGCTGAATCCATGTGCTATACTATGTAACAACATCTCCATATATTGCTTTCAAACTTCTGTGCTTATCCTCCTTTTTCCGAGTACAGCAAAAGCAGAAGGCTGGTCCTGATATTAGGTCTCTACTGCTAATTTAAAAAGCTGTGTAGTCTGCACATAAAACACTTAACTATGGACTATTGAACATGCTGTTATGACTTAACCAGTTGGAAGCAGCTACCTGCGTTAGATATTATCCACACAGTAAAGGTGTGCTAATTTAATCAAAATTGATTTAAAAACTAAGCTGATTAGGCCAGTACAACCCTGAGTGTATTTTTGTCCATTTACACTTCATCCCTGTTAAAGTTAAGCTTATTGTGGTAAATTAATTTATACATTGGTCTTAATTAAAGCAGAACAGCTTGTGGATGTATCTCAACATCAACTTTATTGTCTCTTTGGTCTGAATTTATAAGAGTTTTGACCTGAACATGAATTAGAGAGGTTAACAGCATGGGCCTATGCCTTAGTACATGTTCTGTCCCACACACACAATGTCTGAAATGCACTACCACTCTTGCCTGGAAACATCTAAATGGCAAAATTCTTTGATGTTAATCTGGATTAACATGAACCAGATTACGTAGCAGGAATATTCCTGTCCATCCCAGAAAGGCATGATTTTAATAATAGTTATGCTGTGAGAAGAGAGAGTATTGAGGAAACATTTCTATCAATATAACTAGGTTTGGTGGCAATGAAGAAATGAAAGAAAATTAATGTTGGGAATTACTAGGAAAGAAATAGAGCAGAAATGTGGAAGATATCATTATGCCATCATAAATGATCAATTTACATTGTAAATACTGTGTGTGATTCCTTCCCCTTCTCCTTTCCCACAAATGATGTTTTAGAACTGGAAAAAAAAACATTAAAAAGTGATCAAAATTCTGGAAGAGTCACAGTAGTCTGCCAGATGCATACACTGGGACTCTTCAGCTTTAAAAAGAGATGATTCTGGGTGACATGACTGGAGTCTCTAAAACCAGGAATGCCAGGTAAATACAAAGTGACTACACATTGCTGCTTCTATCATGAAAACACAGCAGCATCAAGTTAAACTTGATGAGGAGGGAATGATGAGAACAAACAGAAAGAGGTACTTCTTCACCAAATATCTAGTTAAGTTTTGGACAGTTGCCACTGGATATCGAGGATGCTAAAATTCCACATGTTTTCTAAAAGCAGCTCATGATTTTTGCAAAGGAAAGGTACATCAAGGGCTCTTAGGCGCAAAGACAACATGTCTATGTCTGGAAGTCATTAATTACAAGTTGTTGAAGACTGTGAGGGTTTTCTGGAAAAATATTGCCATATGCTTGCTTAGTTCTTATACTCTACGCTATAAGTTGTTATCAGAAATTGATTATGGAACAAGAAGGCTGTTTGTTTTGACCCATTATGGCTATTCTGGTCCACTGCTTCCCACTGTCCAAAGAAATTTAATTTAGCTGTGATCACTGCTCGTAGTCAAGGTAGAATAACAAACACTGTATTATGGCTGTCAGTAAGTTAGGATAACCACCAGTCCTGACAGCCTGCCTTAGTTGCTCATTGCCACCCTTTCACCAGTGTTTATGATGCCCCTTACCCTGGATAACTGAGAACAAATGCTAGTCATTGCCTACCCTCTTTCTGCCAAAGTGATCCAGATTTAAAGGAAGTAATTTTCTGGCTACCTTGGATCGGTTGTGCTGAACTGAGTTAGGAGAGGGAGTACAAGTAAAGCTTTTCTGCCTGGTTCTGAGTGAGCAGTGAGGTTGCATAGCAGGCTAATATGCAAACTAATGCAAAATAATCTCTGAGTGGAACAGTCTTCTTCTCCCAGCTGCTTGCTCTGTCCCTTTCTCGAGGACACGTCTCCTGTGTTTGGGATGACACGCAGAACAGCTCCTGGAGCACCACATTCCATACTTAGACTGGGATCCATTATAGATTACCTCTGAGATGAGCTTAAGTTGATTTGGGATATGCTGTAGAAATATGGGTTTAAACCGCAGCTGAACTGAGAAATTGCATATGAACATAGCAATAGTATGTGACAACAGCCTTTGCTCAGATAACTTTGGACAGAAAACCACACTGTGTAAAAGAAAGGGAAAAACTTGGAGGAATGAGACTACTTAGCTTTAACTAGTCTAGGGTAGGAGTTGGGATCCCAGATTAATCTACTGTAAACTGAAACAAAGATGCTTTGTTAACAGTAAGGCTTTTTACTAACTGCTGGAACTTGCATGGAGAGAGTGAAAATAAAGCTTCATGGTGCTGAAAAAAATGACCTTCTGCACCAGAAAACTTCCTTTAAAAAGTGACAGGTTTAAAACCATAGGTCAGGATGCCTTATAAAATCAAAAAGTCAAAAAGATTTTCTAGACAAGAACAATTTTAAAAAGTCGTTTCTGAAATAAAACATTTATTTTTTTTGTTTTCTAACAACTCTCCCCTCCAGTTAATCAAAATATACATTTTTAAATAGAATGGAAACTTACACGGTTTATTAGGAAGCTTTCAACTAGCCCTATTCACCATATCATTATTTGTTTTTTCTGAATTCTATCTTAGAAACACAGGCACAATACAACAGGCAGGATTCAAGGCAATGGGTGCATGCTTTTGGGGTTGTGTCATTTGTGCTATTCTTTCTCTTGCTGATATGTTTGGATAAAGTCCTATAGGCCTTCTGTGGCCTCTGAAATAGCCATTTCACGTACTGCCAAGATTACAGAGGCAATGGAACCTTTCTGGGTTGTGTTTTATTTTTGTATTTTTCCTAAAAAGATACATGAATGGGGGAAGACAGATGTGGTAAAATCATTATTCATGTGAGGTGGAGTGATACATCAGAGAATATTGGTAAGGCCCAAAGGAAGCGCCCAAGGCATTGGCTAATCCGACAGCATTTCCATCATTTATTGGAGGCATTTAAAACTGATGTTGCAATTCCTGAGATGGTCACAGAACATTAGCAGTCTCAAGAATGGATGTTACAGTTGTCCCAGCAGTGCATAGTGGTAATGGTTTCTACATTCCAGTATAGAGCAATTTCTTTAAATACAGATCATCTCGTTAAATAGTTTTGAAATAACCAGGATGGATATACACTGACGCTTCTTCCATTGTATGACAGTGTCAAGTCCACAGGAAAGCAGTGAAATACTGGGAGTGTCCTGGGTTTGGCCAGGACGGGGTTAATTTTCACCGGACTCCAGGAAGGGGCACAGCCGGGGGGTGGGGGCTGACCCCACCTGGCCAAATAGAGCCCGGTATTCCATACCATGTGATGTCACGCTGGGTTCCGGTGGAGGGGGGGCAGCACAGTGGGNANNCACTCGCGGCTTGGGGGGGCGCGGCGCCGGTCCTGTTTCGGGAGAGCGGCTGTCTGGGTCGTTACGGTTCGTTGTTGTGTTTTCTCNTTATTGGTATCGTTGTTGTTCCTGTTTCCCTCTGTTTCCTGTTCTGTTAAACTGCCCTTATCCCGACCCACCAGTTTCTGCCTTTTTCTTTCCATTCTCCTCCGCACGCCGGCGGGGGGAGGGGTGGCTGCATGGCGCTTTTGTTGCCGGCGGCAGCCGAAACCGAAACATTATATTTGGCACCCAAGAGTGGGGCAGGGATAACGGCAGGGCTGAGCAGCGGGTGTTAAAACTGCTTTCTTAGATTTTGTTAAATTTCGTTGTATGCATTTTTTTTCTGTGTTACTTAAATAGTCGCTGGTAAAAATGTTTCTGTCTTTCATCAGATGGTTGTGGTTTTTGAATCCATACTTGCTGTACTTGTTCCCTGTGGTGCTATTCATCGTCACGGGGAAAAGGATCAGGATTATGATTTTACTGTACAGTACGATATCGACTTATGACATGATAACGTCAATGTGCATGAAATTAGGCTTGTATTTGCATGCGGCACTGCGGTCATTTCCGTACCTCGGACCATATGTCTTAGAATTTGTGAATAATCAAACCCAGTCTGTGGGGAAAACCGAAGGGGATACCTTCCCCCACTCTTTCGCCCCCCTCTCTCCCTCAGGCTGGTCCTAACGGCTTTTGAGAATTTCGAGTACCCGTGGGATGCTCAGGCCAGCACTCTCCTTTTGTTCTGCCTCCTGAACGGGTTCTGGGTTTTGTTTAGGGTTAGGCAAGTCGTTAAGAACATCCTGCAGAGACCTGCCCCGGGGCTGGATAGCTGTGAGTGGCTGGGTGTGTGGGATAGCATGGGCAGATGGTCTAGAGCAGTGGGCACCTGCGATGTGTTTTAAACTCACCCCTGAACAAATACAGAATCCGGACAATCTGGTAAAATATCTGAAAAAAGTGTGCTGCCACCCTGGGAACTCCAGAGAGACACAGATCACCACAATGTGCTGGGGTCTGGCCCA
>Ga0065711_1037552_pt1 | contig 19714 bp, 12 predicted proteins | sample Hoacrofraction12_FD_59098 | JGI IMG/M metagenome (GOLD analysis project Ga0065711, IMG submission 59098) | Hoatzin crop microbial communities from Cojedes, Venezuela - Epithelial fraction 12 v2 (version 2) | ecosystem: Host-associated > Birds > Digestive system > Esophagus > Crop | place... | reverse complement strand
GGTTGGAAGGGACCTCTGTGGGTCATCTAGTCCAACCCCCCTGCCAAAGCAGGGTCGCCTACAGCAGGCTGCACAGGACCTTGTCCAGGCGGGTCTTGAATATCTCCAGAGGAGGAGACTCCACAACCGTCCTGGGCAGCCTGTTCCAGTGCTCTGTCACTCTCAGCGGGAAGAAGTTCTTCCTCATATTCAGATGGAACTTCCTATGCTTCAATTTGTGCCCATTGCCCCTTGTCCTGTCTCTGGGCACCACTGGAAAGAGTCTGGCCCCATCCTCCTGACACCCACCCTGAAGATATTTATAAACATTTATGGGGTCCCCTCGCAGTCTTCTCTTCTTCAGGCTGAACAAGCCCAGCTTCTTCAGCCTCTCCCCACAGGAGAGATGCTTCAGTCCCCTCATCATCCTCGTAGCCCTCCGCTGGACTCTCTCCAGCGGCTCCTCATCTTTCTTGAACTGGGGAGCCCAGAACTGGACACAGTACTCCAGATGGAGCCTCACCAGGGCAGTATAGAGCGGAAGGAGAAACTCCATCACTTGCAGTAGATCTGAAATGCTGTGTTCGTTGTTAGAGTTGATACACTAATAGAAGTTAAAAATCCATATTTATTAATATTACTGAAATGATGACAGTGTAGATGTTTAATAATTTCTAGTTTCCAAGAATGCGTTTTGACGAATTGCATCTTTATAAGCATAGTTCATGTGCAATGAATCCATAAGAAATCATGTGATTGTACCATACTTCTCACTACAAAGTGCTGTGCCTAAATGATTTTCCTTCTGTTAAGCATGGTCAAATCCATGAATTTTTGTTATCACTGCTGACAAACCTGAAATGCAGACACCAGCTTGAGAGTTGAAATAAGTATGAAGTATTAAAATATGTAATTCTTCATTATTTGTATTATATTAGTGTTCTTTGTAATTGACGCTCACATATGCATATAGCTTATGTGGATATAAAAATAAATAGAACATACATTTAATAGATATTTAATAGGTACATTATCATAATATAAGAAGCAAGATTTGCAGAGAAGATTAAACCAAATTGTGTAGGTTATAGGTTGTACATGTTCTATGACAGCAGTGGAACACTTCCATGGACTATTGCTGGCATATCAGTAGCTCACTCAGAGCAGATTCATGACCAGCTCCCTGATCAGAAGCCAGCTTTGAATAATGCACTAGTGGAGTAGTGGGTGAAGAAAGACTCATTCTGGGTAGAAGACAGTTTTCTCCTGTGTTTAGGGGATAAGGAAAAGAAATGGGAGAGGATCGAGGGAGAAGCAAGAGACTGAATGTAGGAGGGGTGTGAAGAAGGTCTCCACTATTATGATTTTGGAGATGTCTCTGCTTATAGCAATCCTGTGGTTCAGCAACTCTAAAAATGTCTGAAAATCTCTCCAAGTTTTCCTGTAAAATAAGGTGGTATATGATACTGTGAAGAATGCACTTGACCCTTTAACCAAACTAGCAGTAGTTTGGTGCAGGGTCTAAAGGAGGTAAAGACCTGAGACAAAGCCAGGCCAAGAACTCTAGTTTTAATCTGTTCTCTCAAAACCCACAAAGGAGTAGAGTGGCACAGTGAGCATCGATGAATATGAGCTTGAAATAACGATCATGCAATTAATACATGAGTAGCAGGTGGCTTTTCCAACACTCATTTATCAAGGAACAAAGAAAGTTGTGAGTACAAGGAGCCTCGTGCATACCTTTCCCATCGCATGTAATTTGACTATGAGCCAATCACTTTATTCCATAAATATGACAGCATAAGTGAGCCTTCTTTGAGCTCTCCCTGCTAGGCAGCGTGGCTGCATGGTGGTGATATCCCCTTGAGCTGGGATGCCTGTCAAGGTTGCTCCTGGAGTCAGAGAAAAATTTTACCAACGTCAGATCTTTGGTAAGCTTCCGATATTGCCCATAAACTTGTAGTACAGTAACCCTGTTATATGTCTTGGTAACTTTGGTTTTGTCTTGGTAACTTTGACTTGTGCCTTGGTAGTTTTACGTCATTGTTCAAATGATTGTGCTGTACAGCAATAGAGTGAACCTTGCCCCAAACTTTGTTAAGTCACACTTTTATGACATTGTATTAAAATCACTTTTGCTAATACCTTTGACAGTGATTCTTTAAGTGATCTAAATCACCCATTCGTGGTAAATTGGTGTAGATGGCAGGATCCTAAATCAGGATCTGCGACAGCGACGTGGAGTGTCTCACAAAGGAATGGTTTTTGTGCCTTCTGGCTACTTCAAAATTTACTGGGGTTTTGAGCATTAACAAGACGTAATAGAATATAAAGAGTTATTGTAGTCAGCGTATATTTTGGAACCTGACCAAAAATTGTTTGAAGTCAATTTTAGTCTTTCCATTGATTTCAGGGGTTTCCTATCCATTGAATCAGTAGAGATACTTCAGATTAGAGTTTTGTTTGCCAGTATTAAGTCTGCTTCTTTGTTTAAAATGAGACATTTTTCTTTTCTAAATTTAATACATTTGTTAAGTATGCTTGCTGTGGTTGTGTTCTTAGCTAATTTGTTAGCAATAGGATTTTATTTTCTAATGAGGCAGCTATCCAAAAGCCTTCTGTAGAAATGAACAATAATGGATATTTTTTATCTCTTTGCATAGTAGTTTTTCTGTATTTTAAATTAAATACTCCTTAACGCTAAGAATGTTGAAATATTGTTCTTTATTCTGAAATCTCAGCTGTCTGACTAGCTATAGAAGTTTGTGCTTCCTTCACTGATGCTTATAAGCTTATACTGGCTAAGAAGGCTACTGCGAAAATGAATTTATATAGTTTCCCACAGAGCTGATGTGTTAATGGGACACATATCCTAGGGGTCAGATAGTGAAAAGAAACCCAACACTTCAGAAGCACTGTATCTTTTCTTTTGAGGCAAACACAGGAATAAAACCGGGAATATCTTAAGATATTTCTGCCAGAAAAGTACAGCATTCATAGGTACAAGGTGGTTAAAATCAAAGTGGTATCACTGAAGTATTTAATTTTTTAAGTGCTTGTACTTAATGCTGGAACATTTGTTTGTATGTATGTCCATTCATTGCACGTGAATTTTGCTAAGTGTGCTTCAGTTGTAGACAGCAGTGGATAGGAACCTAGGCATATATTTTCAAGGAAGTCATTAAAAGAGCTTTTAAGCTTTATTAAAGGGTGCAATTGTGTAAGCACAGATAAATTGAAGTATTTCTATAAGAGCTACTTAAGTATTACCTGTAAAATAGTGAAGTGTTTCTTGCTCTGTTATTTTCATTAACTGGAACAATTTTCTATGATATATACTAAAGCCTGAGAATTTTTTTTCTGATTTTTTTAAATAGAATTCTTTATGAACCAGTTTATTTTGAAAATTCAAGTTCATCAGTTTCAGGAATGAAAGTCTAACTAGCACAGGCATCATTGTCATCTCTGTGGAAATCTGTAGATGCCATTATGAACTGGAATCCTTTTGTGTTTAACAACATAATGACAAACAAAAAAGCCAGTCTCCAGTTTACAGTCAAAGTACACTGACACAATTAGAACTGGATTTAATTTATAATGCAGTGAGATACTTACTTTGAAACCAAAAAAAGCATCAGGAAGCAAGAGGAGACTTGGGAAAAGACGTTACTGGGAAGCCTATTCCTATTGAGTTACTTAGCTTTCACTGCTGTTATAATGGTGCCGGTTTTCTAGAGGTCATTACATGCTCCAGCCTGGAGAAAACTTCAATACATAAAATTAACTATAATTTCAGAAAAATCAGACTTTTTGGTATACATGAAAAAACACAAAAATAATGTTATTTTTCTTGAAAAATCTTTAGCTCTTAGGGCTCAGTTCTAAAAATTCTATCTTCATGGACTGTAGAGGGATTATTCAATATATATAAATTTTTTTCCTGCTTTTTTATGTTTGATTCTCACTTTGGCTTTGCATCAATGTATTTTTTTAATTATATATTTATTTTGGCTTGCAGTAAGATAAAAGTAAAAGGAAAATGCAATGAAAATCAAAGCTAAGTAAGTAAAGGAGGGAAAAGACCTGTAGTTTAAACAGAATGACTTTATCACTAGTCATGTTTACCTTCTATCCTGAAATATCCTGAATGTTTTCTAAGATGTCCTTATTTCAGGTTTTAACTCAAAGTGCCTTAAGTTCTTTTGGGTGCCCTGAAGCTAAAGCATGGGGCATCCAGTGCTCTTAACCTCTTTAGCTTCAGTGTTCTGTGAAAAACTGAACAGAAGTTGTTCTACTGTGAATGACAGACCACCTTATTTTAAAAATTTTATAACTTTGAAGATGTTTGACTTTAGTCTTCCAAATGTTTTCATCTGTTTATTTTCTTAGGCTAGATGATTATTTTTTTGAAGCTTCTGTGTTACACAAAAGCAGAAATGCATTTTCCAAACCATGGTAAACATAAACTTTTTTTTTTTTACATTTGGAAACAGCCAAAATATTAACACTGAGGCAAAATACGCCATTTGTTTTTTGACCATGACTGAAATAAAAAGGCGAACTTCAGCGACTGAATAAGGGAGAAGCACAGGAAAAACTTCTGACCTCTGTGATATCATGTACTGTAACAGTTTAATCATGATTTTGCACTCATCTTTACTTCTAGAGTTTGCCTAACTTAAGAGTGCTTGTGCTTTCATCCATTACTGGCCATATTTTTTTGAGTGCACCTGTGTAGGACTTGATGTGTTACATTCTTGTGGACTTCAATGGGCTTAAAGCCATATAGAATTTTGCAGAAATAAGGATTCTTCAGCTGTGTTAAGACCTTATTTAACAGACTACTGAGCTCTCGAGAGGTGCTGCATGAGCTCAACTTCTGTAAAAGTGTCAGAACAGATATTCAGGACCTCCAGAATTATGAGAATATGCTGGTATGTTCTTGGCAATGGAGTTGTTGCTGTAGTCTGGGAAGCATGGTAATGTGAAGAAAGACTTAAATAATATCATATTTGGACGATGTTGATTCTTTGTTGTACTACACAACCATTTTGTCAAATTGAAGAAAACAGTTTTAAAAAATAAGATGCAGTCAACAGGGACAAGCAAAAGATACTGCACTTAAGCAAAAATAGTCAACTGCATAAATACATGAGGGTAAACAATGGGCTAAGTGGCAGTTCTTTAGAGAAAAAAGGAATGAATCACAAACTGATTGTGAGTCGGCTATGTCATTCTGTTCTGAAAAAGAACTAATGACATAAATAACCTGTAAGATACATAAAATAATCTTTCTGTTCAAGAGCTCTGATTAGCTGAAGTAATGTCTTCAGTTTCTGACATAAAACTTAAAAAATACCATAGGTCAGTTGGAGAGGTTTTGAAGGACATCAAGAATGATGAAAGGCTTAGGAAACATGACCTCGAAAGATGGATGGAAAGACCTGGAGTTATTTAGCCTAAAGCCAAGAGTATGTTTTTTTCTCATGCAGAGTCATGTGGTAGAGAAAAAGTAGAGACAAAGAAGATATAATTGTTTCTGGGTGTCCATGCTACACAGGAGAAGTAGTAATAAGCTTAAATTCTGAAATGAATTATTCATGTTAGTCAATAAGACAGACTCTCTGACCAAAACCAAGTGATGTTGAGGCATGGAATAATTTTCCTGAAGTCTTCATTACTGAATGGATTTTTTTGGACCAGGTTAATAAAGTATTTGGTTTAACTTGCTGATCTGTCTCAGAGTAGATGGATGGATAAGATCCCTTCTGAAAGTCATTTCAACTCCATTTTTATATGGTTGTGTAGGATTTGGAGTGAAACTTTCACTTACTTTAAATTTATTCACTTCTAAAGCTGTATTTTTCTCAGTTAGAAAGTATTATTCTAAGCTGTTTATGTGAACCCAAAGCAATCACTAGCTAGGGATGGAAGTTTGTTCATATGCAGACTGTAAAATAAATATTTACAGTTTGTTGCTTTTTTGTGGCTTAGTATATGTTCATTGTATTTGATTGAATGTGGTTAATAAGTGCTTAAAAGCTGTCATTTAGTTTTATTTTACACAATCTTGCATGATTGTTCATTGGCACATTTTCATGCCACATTAGTTCTTTGTTCTTTCTTGTATATTGACAGTGTCCTTCAGTTTTGTGGTTTGTGTGTTTTAATATTATCGGTTTAATCGTTGTCCTTTAGATAACTCATAAAAATCTAAGAAAAAGTGCTAAGTGGTTTCAGAAATTTTGAAACGTATTTGATAATTTGATCACTAGCAAAAATGAATAAATATTGTAAACAGTGTTTTCTGATATATTATAATTACACGTGCATTCAACTGAATTGGCTAAAACTGGGTGCTCAACCAAGCATCTAATTATTTTGAAAAATTGCCGTTGGATGCTGCATTTATGATAAATATAGACAAGGACTCCTCACGCTGATTTCTGCATCTTTAAGAAAGCAGTCCAGCATGAAGGAGCATAATAGCACACCAAGTTTGGGACTTGTAACTCTTGCTAATACAAGTAGTCTTTTCTCAGAGGAGAAGGTCAATTTATTTGCATATGATTATTAACCTTGATATAATTTATACCTGTAGAGAGGATGTCCAAGGTAGCATTTTCTAAGAAAACAGGACATTTCTTCAAGAAGACACAAGAAGAGTCATGTAGATCACATTTGTCTCAATCTCGGTGAACAGTATTTCTTTGCTAGTTTCACGTGAATCTTTTGTGGGATTCTGTTCACAGAACAACACTACGATTGATCAGACACTACATGTCTGAATACGTCTTCTCAGATGTGAAGCGATCTCTGAAGTACTTACAGCAATGAGGACTGCAGGAGTTTTACCTTCTCTGTGGCTTAGATGGGTGGATTCTTCTAAAGAAGATTAAATTCTTTTAAAGAGTAGGGACTACTGAAAAGGCCAGCAAGATTACCAAAAAAATAATTACCAAAAAATCTGTGCGTGATTGACCCTGGCTGGGGGCCCGACCCTCAGCATGACGGGGGAGAAAATAGAACAGGAGTGAGAACAGCTCATGGATCGAGATAAAGACTTGGAGGTCACTTACCAATTACTGTGGCAGGAAGAACAGACTTGACTTGGAGGAATTAATTTATTGCAAAATAATATAAATATTTAATTGCTCTTTGAGATATTAAGAAACAAAACCCAAAACAATAAAAAACCAGTAAAATACTTGGGGAAAACACACCCCTCCTTTTCCTGGGTTCAACTTCACATCAGACACCTCTCCTCCTCATTTGCTATCACTGCAGGTTATGCTCAGTGCCTTTGGTGAGGCAAGGAACGGCAGTGGTGGAGGGGTGGTGGTGTTTGCAGTCAGGACCATAGTGATTTCTGTTTGTTGCTCCTTCTTTGTCTTTTCCTCTGATCCGGCGTGGGTCTTCCACAGGCTCTGTCCCTTCAGGCATACCTGCTCTGCCATGGTGCGCCACCTGCCCCTCTGACCTGTGTGTTCTCTTGCTGTTTCTCTCTGATTCCCTTCTCCTCTCTCTGTTCCCTCGTTGTCTCCATGTTCTCTCCTCTTTGGTGATTTCTGTCCTTTCTTAAAGAAGTATTTACAGAGGCAACACTTGTGATGGGCTCAGCTTTGGTCTGTGATGGGTCCAGAGCTACCTGGAACTGGCCATCTCCAGCGCCAGACAGCCCCTGACTCTCTTCCACAGAGTCCACCCCTGCAACTGCCCAACACCAAAAACTTGCTGCACCAACACAGAAACTTTTATCCACGTTGCTTTTTCAGAGAGAAAATCCATATCCCGTCATCACTTTTTAAGCACTGAATAGAATCGTCAGAAATTTGAAGTTCTGCATGCTCTCATCAGCTTTCATCATTCCTGTCTTCTCAACCTGCCCCAGGGTTTTTACTTTAAATAAATATTATATAAAATATGTATTTTACAGCTATTAGTCTGACTTATGTGATATTCAATAGGCATTGCAATACTTTGACAAAGATAATTTATCATTTGTATTGACATCCAGCTCTAAATCTTTCTCAAGGTGGGCCAATTTTACTCTTATTCTTATTTACTAGCATTATTACTGTAGCAAGCAGGAGCTTTATCAGGAACTAACACCACATTGTCCTGAAGAGAACAACAGCTGCTGACAGGAAGTGTTTTCAACCTGTAGAAGATAAGAGAAGGCCAGCGAGGTAGTAAGGTCAGCCTGAGAGAGGCAGTTTGAGCACAGCAGCAAATTAAGCATTGCCAGGTCACCAGTCCAATTTCTTAGTGAGTCACCTGTCCATTTTGCTTTTGGTCTGACACAAGCCAATCTCCGCAAATGAGAAGAAGTCAGGAGGGAAAAAAAGCCACAAGGCAGCAACTGTGGTAGACAAGATTTGAAAAAAATAAAAAAAGGATCATAATGAACAGTGTAGGTCATTACCTTCATTGGAGAAATATCCAATAACCGTTCCAGAGGATTCAAGTATCCTGCAGGTAGCATATTTGGCTAAATGATAGTAGAAATCACAATCAGAGATAATTTAAAAAAAACAGGCGTGGGAGGGCAAAAAAGGGCTGCAGTAGTGATTAAAGATAATTACTTTGTACATCTCTTAAACTCTGAAAATGCCATCATTAACTATTAACTCTGCCTTTTTACTCACCTATCCTTCTTTACAGTAGTTTCATGAAACTCTTGGGATCAGAAGAAGAAAACAAGATGAGGGTTACTAATTCTGGGGATCAGCATCTCTGGCCTCTATGGAGCGGGCTTTCTACAGATTTTTCTTAGGACACTGATACTTCATTTTGGCACATCTCACAAGAGGGAGGATGCAGAGATGACAAACATGAAGTTAATAGACAAGATAACAGTAAGACATTGATTAATTGGTAGTCTGTTTACTACCATAATCTGACTCTAAACTTGATAAACACTGCAATATAATTTCCCACATGATGTGCTTGCAAAACAAAGTGTCACACAATGTTCAGAATATTTAAAATGTTCCTTTCTTATTTAGATGTCAGGAATTAGATTGTTCTGGAAATGTTTATCAGGTGGTACTGGTAAAAAGGAAATTTTGTCAGTACTGCCTTAACTGATAATCTGTGACAGACCACAGCTTCCAGTGATGTAAACAGGTGTTGCAAGTAGCCATCTGAGAATTGATTTGCACACTGTATAGAGTGACATTCCAGAAATTAATTGATATTTATGGAAAGTCATCAACAATCCATATTGAATTATTTAACTATTATAGGCATATCTACATAGAAAACCAGAGAAAGGTGACATGAAGAACTGAAATGGAAAACAAGAAAAAATAAGGCTGTAAAAACAATGAAAGATACATTTAACATTTTACTATTTGTCCAGACATTTATAACTTACTGTAGAGCTAGACCATCACCCTTATGGCATAAACTAGAATGATTAAGAACTTCAAGAAAGTGGAGACTAACAATTAGGTCTTAGGTTTATTGATAACTTAGAAGTGTCCTTACAGTAAACTTTAAAATTTTATAATGCTCTTGTAAAAGCCAAAGGATGTCAGCTATTGATGGGTCTTGTGAAACAGCAGTGCTCATCAGGTGGGACTGTGAGTCTGACTAACATAATGCTTTCCTTTAAATCAATGCAGTAATAATTATACTCTTTTTAAATACTGCCAAAAATAGTTCACTGTTTTCCACCAAAAGGGCAAAACATCCTCAGAAAGTAAGAATCAGTAACTGGCATTGGCTGTTCTAACTGTAAGAAGAAGAAAACAGTCTGGAAAAATAAAAATTGGTCTGAGAGAATAGAAAACAACAATTTGTTGGCTGTTCCAGGTGAAAAATAAAAATTAACTGCACCTGTTGGCTGCTCAAAGTGGTGGTGTCCTATGCCCAATTATGTGTCTGTGATATCAAAATGAGTTAATGTTGACCCAAAATGGAGCCTCTCTCTGAGAACTTACACATACCTTTCCTTTCCTAAACACGCTGAATTTTCCACACAAACTTTCCAGAAGATCTTGGACTCTCACTGGGGAATGCCTGACTGACTCCAGACTCTGTGACATGGATCGTCTTTGCAGTGAAACTCTGTTGTTCTGTTGGTCCACCTCTGGGCTCACACTTCTGGGGTCGTCTGGGATGGTTGGTTACCTCTCTGGGATGGTTTGCCTCTTCTGAAATCTGTCTAACTTGCTTGATTCAGGTATTATATATCCATGTAAGTATATCTGCTGTTCGATTGTTGATAAGTTTGCGTCACTAATGGTGTTTTTAGTAACCTGTAATAGTATATACCTACTTGGTTGTTGCTGTTAGTGGTTGTTGCTATAATATTTATAGTTTCTATACCATTGATAGTTTCTATGCTATTGATTGTTGCTATATGATTGATTATTGCTATACTACTGATTGCTGCTGTTATTGATTGTTGCTGTTATTGGTTGCTGCCATACCATTGATTGATAATTTATTACTGATTGCTGATAATAATTTGTAATAGCTCCATGTGTGTATATATATCTATATTTGCTTTAGTAATTACTGGCTAGTGGTGATTTTTGTGGTATTTGTGGTAACCTTTAATAAAAAATGAGAAATCTGGAGGATAAAGTCTCCATGTCCTTGCGTATTCTAGAATCCTGTGAACCCACAGTCATGATCTCTATGCACTTGCAGGCTAAATAACCCTTTAGGTTATGGCAGATGGCTGGCTTGGTGGGTGAGAGGAGTTTATCTCAACATTAGTAAGGCTATTGCCTCTATTTCTTGTAACAGCTTGGCTGAGTAAGTACAGACTAGATAAGTGGATAGTGAAGTAGACTAAAGACTGACTGAAGAGCTAGGCTCAAAGGGTTGCAATCATCAGGACAAAGTCCTGCTGGAGGACAGTTGCTAGTGATGTGTCCAGCAGTTGATACTGGGACCAATACATCTTCATTAATGACCTGGACAACGGGAGAGAGTGCACCCTCAGCAAGTTTGAATATGATGCAAAACTGGGAGAAGCAGCTGATGGTTGTGCTACCTACCCTTCGGAGCAACTAGAGACTTCAGTCTAGGGAAGTGGGCCAACAAAAACCCAGGAGACAAGCCATTTTACAGTGAATTCATGAAATGAGCCTCACCTGTGATATCTGAAGGAATCTGTGGAGGAACCTGTCTCTCACCACTGTCTGTCAAAGGAGGAGCCTACACAGTTTAGACTGTTGTGCCTGAAATTACACTTTGTGAGTATGCACCTTGTAAGCAGCCAGCCTGCAGGGCCCTAGTGCATAAAATCAATCTGACAAGAAGGATATTTTCTGTTGTATGACAAGTGGTTCTCCAGAAGTGGCACAGAGAGCTGAAATGACAGGAGTTTTCTCACCATCGTCACTGTTTCACTCCTGAGTTACACTACCCAGTGCTTGTCCAAGGACTGTCCTGACAGCTTGTCAAAAGGCTCCTTGGAAATAGCTTTCACATGATTTACTGCATCAAACAATCTATCTTTACACTCCAGTTCAGGCTTGACAAATTTGTCAGTTTCTCCAATCTTTTCACAGTTCATAAAGTCAACATTTCTGTGAAGCAACGAATTCTGAGAGACCTGCAAGGAAATCCCTGGTGATTGCTTCAAGTGTGACTAATTTAGAAATAGTGTAAGATATTTTTAAATCTCAACAAAAAAAGGAGCTTGGAAGGTAGCAGGAGGGCTTCATTAAAAATTATCTAACAACATCTGAGAGTTTGCCGTGCGGCAAAGATTTATTTCAGAAAAATCTCACTGGTCTAGGAAAACTCAGTGCTTCCCTTGAGGAACTATTTGTAAGCTCATAGAGTGTGTGTTATAAAAATGATGAGGATACAACCTTTAAGCACTAGGATGAGCAAAAAAACCCCACTTTGCTGGCTGGATAAACAACTTGAGTCCTGCATTCCTCAAATATTGTTATCCTTTTGAAGTTGGTTGCAAAGACGTTTTCCACTTACTGGTTTTTGCTCTTTCTATTTCTCTGTTGCAGAGAAGAGTAGGGTATTAAGCTGCTACTATACGTATGGCAGTAAACCAAGAAAAGGTTGGTTAGAACTTAGTAGTTCTCTCTTCTGTTTCCTTTTTGCATGTGATTTGTATTATTTTAGCGAAATTTATTTTTGCCATGTTTTAACAGATGCCACAAGTTAAAAGAAGCAAAACTATCTACATTACTGGGGAAAAGAGACTGAAGAGGAAAAATAAAAATGCACACATATAAAACAGTTCTGACTGTATGGAGTTCTAAGCCGGAATTAAGTTTCATTCACGACATTGTACTTCATCAAATTGTATAGCCTATTCACAGTAGCATTGTATGATGTGATGTAGAAATTTTGAGGGTTTCAATTTTTTCACTGTTTTCTGTACTGATTTAATCTCTTGCATAGAGTGGAGAGATTAGTTCAGCTTTTTGAAAACTGGCTTTTTTTTTGCAAAAGGCTTTTTCTGAATAACAATAGCAGGCTCTGAACAAAGACAAAGCAGATTTGTTGCTTAGCAGAACAACATATATGATGTCACTTCAGAGGACCAGAAGTGGTCTTTCAGTGCTGGCCAAAGCAGCAGGTATCTTTTAGTTGTTGGCAGAAGTAAGAGCTTGAGATTACTTGAATGTGTGGGCAGAGATGTGTAATTGATATTCTGAAAATCACAAAAGTCCTTGGAGGATTTATGGCATAAACAGGACTAGAAATGTGACTTTCAATCTTTTATACTACTGCTTCTGCCTCACAGTCTCAGCACTAACCATCGTGCTTGGCTCTGCTGTGACAGTTATATGTCAGAGTGCCCAGGGTAATAACAAAACCCTTTTGTTCTTGTTTTATGCATGCAAACATTACTTGAAGTAGTTTGATTTGTGCTACCGCACCTGACATTTTCTCTGTCAGCAGAGAGAACTACCAAATTTGACAAATCGAGCCATCCTTGCTCAAAACACTTTTCTGGAAATCAGTTTGACTGTTTCACCCGGCAGGTTTGTAAATTCCCCAAACCTGAAGTTCCATCCTTGAGATGAAGAATGCTTCAAAATATGAGGACGAGTTTTGACTTTATTTGGGTGTAAAACATTTGTCCCAGCCTGCAATTTGTGAAGCGGTTTGTTCACAAAGCTTTCAACAATTTCTTGTGCCTTGAGACAGTGTTCACTCTGTTAATCATCCGGGAGTGGCTACAGGAGACGATCATGGCTGGGTTTGGCCAACAAGAGCCATAGTGTTCTCCTTTCTGTTTTCTGTTATCAAGATGAAGTGTTTGGTAGTCTCCTGCAAGAAGTTTCCTCAGTTTGAGGTCATGCACTCCAAGTGCCTTCCAGAGGCTGGGTATAACGGAACAGGTCAGCTGCAAGTAGGCAGTGCAGCTACAAAGCAGTTTGGACTTGGTTGCAGCTGCAGGGGAACAGTTTTATTTGTCTAGTCCAGCTGTGATCCTTGTGTAGATTTTTTTGCTAACTTAACACCAACAGAGTTTACAGAGAGAGGAGTAATTCCCTGTTGCTATATGGTATTGTAGCTTATACTTATTGTGGAGCCCATTAATAGCTACTGGTCATCAGCTCCATAAACTCCAGCCTTGTCCATGTAAGATGCTGTTCTACTGAATGGTGGAAGGGTCATCTGAACCAGCTTGAGACTGCTCTGTGATCATGACACAGTGAGTTAGAGGATTTTCTTAAAGAATGGCAGAGCTATAAACAATGTCAGAAAAAATGTGACAAAAGGAACACGTGCACTTCAGACATCTTGTGTTTTGCCTCCGTGCTACGCTCTGTGGGTTGTTTCAATGCAAATGCAACGGGTCCCTTGCCAGGGGGCTGTTAGTTGTAACTTGGGGCAGAAGAGCAAAGTGTGAGACCCATAATGAATAAGTAAACATAGTGTTAGATTAGCCCAATGTAAGGACATGATGTAAAATTGAATCAGTATGAAACCTTTCCCTAGAGAGTAGACATAGTGTTTGAGACTGGAATGTACATAGGAAGCCACAGGAACTGTGGCCATGTTATGTGACCATTACAGCATTTATTTTTTACATTTTTATTTTATGTGTCTATAAAATTCTATATGTATATTTCATCCAAACCTAATACTGGACACAAATTAGTAGCTCTTTATGCAGTATATGGTGCTGTTTCCGAGTGCTGGAACACAATTGCCTATGCTAGTAAGCTTTTAGCTTTTTAGCTAGTGTTTTTGGCATGATTTTTTCATGTGCCACAAGTAACTTACCCAAAGAATTCCTGGGCATGGTTCTGGAGTTGGAAAGTTCCAGTGAGGGCTGCTAGTAGATGGTTTACGTGCAACTACCCGATTTCCCAGGATAACAGAATTACTAGCATAGAAACGGGCTTTTCTGTGCCAGCTGGCTTGAAGACCCAGGAATACTCTCAGTAAATTTAATTTACTAGAATAATTCTCATGTGTCTCATCTTTCTTTTCCCTTCATTTTTATGTGATCTCCATAAAACTCCCTCTGAACTCTTACAACCCAGAGTTACTGAGACTACATTCAGAAAAAATAAGTTGGACCTTTTATACTTAGGCAACTGGCTGAAAGGTTGATTAAGAAAATGACGGAAGGTTTCTTTTATTGCTTCCAGTTACCATAAGTGTTATATCTCAGATGTTCAGACTTTTCTCTGCAACTACCTAGGTCTAAGAATTTAATATTTTTGCACCTCATGAATCATCAGAACCCATACACTTAAGCTTTGGAAAAATATTTGTCAATAGACTTTCCTGTAAATGCAATAAGCCACAAAACATCATAAAATGCAAGAAGCATGTAATATTAATTGCAGAAGTGCTTAAAGGCATACAGTAGTTCACATACTACATTATTTTAAACTCTCTGTTGTCATAGATGCATACATTTAATATTACTGACATAATCCTTGTGAAATCAGTAGGACATCTGACAATGGCTGCATATTAAGGAGAAACATTGGCAATTGCAACAGCATCATGTATAGGTAAAAGAAATTTTTTTTTTTTTTTTAAATTCCATAGTCAGATGGAGCAGACTTAGTAAAAAATTTAGAAATTTTCTCGACCAAATAATTTCTAAAACCCCCAGGGCTCAGCTCTCTTAAAAGGAAGTAGCAACTTTGGCTTCTCTCTTCCAGTGAAAGTTCATATAAGAAAGAAAAAACTATCACCTCAGAATTTTACCTCGGGTTTTTAAAACACAATTTACAGATTCTCATGCTGTAAAATTGTTATTTCCCCCAAGGGAAAACATCAGGATTTTATTAAGGAGCAGAGGTAAGTTATTACAAGCCCTTCTGGCTAGCCTACTGTTTTTTCTTTTTTTTTCACTACACAAGATTTCCTGATGGAAAAGTAATTGGCATTTGTTCAGAGAGGTGTGGATCCAGCTCACAACATCCAGAGCTAAAGCTGGCAATTGACACAGAAGAACCTATCCTTTCTCCATGGAATGTTTGCTTTTTAAAAATTCTGTACAGCTGTATTAAATAATACTCATACATTAAGCTAAGAGCAGTGAGTAACTATATGAGCCCAAACAGCTTCCCTTGAGTTCTGGTGAACTATGCCTAAAGCCAGATTTCTGTTTCTATGATCCTGGTAAACCAAGAGCCAGTTCAACGTTCCTTATGAATAAGAGTAGCATAAGGTTATCCAATTTTACACAGCAAAACCACTACTCCAGCACTGAAACAGTTTTGCCAGTACTAAGGCTGCTCTAGTGACCCTCTTTCACCATTGGTAGTACTGTTGTAGCCAAAGTAGTATAAAAATAAATGAAATATAAGATAAATAAAGAGTGGCAATAGTCAGATAGTTGAAAAAATGAACAGAGCTGGAGGAAAGTGGATTCTTTTAAATGTTATTCCATTATTGGGCAAGTATTAGCGTGCCTCTGCCACAGACTGGAGAAAAGTTGGGGGAAGGGATAAAGAATGAAGCAAAACTGATAAACAGAAAAATCTCACTATACAGCTTGAACTATCTTGAATTTTTGTCAGGTGGAGATTCCCTCTACCACAATTATTTGCAACTCTTCAGTGCTATATGTATACCAAGTGAAGCTGTTAATTCTGATCAGACAATTTATTCAACTTATTTGATGAATACCTTTGAGGGAGGCTCACTGGTATTTCTGAGAAAAATGCGTTGACCTGATGATCCATCCCTACCTAGCAGAATGAGACCTTGTTTACTTATCATTTGTGTAATGGTCTTTCCTCTTCCATTCACGGATTCAGCAATGAATAAAAACTGGTCAATTTTTGTTGATAAAATAAATACCTTGATGCAGCCACTCATAAAATTAGCCATTTCTTTTTAAAATCTATCAGTCAGGAACATTTGATTGTAAGACCTACCAGTGTTGACAGTTGCACATCCTGGCTACAAGGTATGCAAAGAAATATCTTGAAGTAGCCTTTGAAAAAAAAACGGTAATGGCAAAACCACCAGTTACTTCAAACGCCAGGGTCAGTCATTTATTGTATTACAGAACAGAAAGCAAGGGGCTAGAATCAGATAGCAAGAAGGTCTGTTTTAATCTTTAATTCTAGGCTTTTATTTATTTTAAATTTAACTAACACTAATCACTGGTTCAACAGGCAGTATGGGCAATGCTGTTACATCAGGAGGGAAAAGTGAAATATATGGTTTGTGTACTTTCTACCCTCCCAGGGACCAGTTGGCATCATAATCCAAGCACTATTTTTTACAGTACCAGGATCAATACCAAAAATGAGAGAAGTAATAAGCAGGTTTAATTCTTCCCATAAAGTCAGAGCACCATCTACCAAATAATAAATAGGCTCAACCATCACTCTGTTTTCTGGGATGCTACTTATCCACAAGGACCTATTTAATGATTTCTTTAGTTTTATGGGTCTGTCTACAGTCATTTACTTTTTCTTCACAGTCGCTTACCCAAGGTAATTCTAACTCTAATGAGACTGCGTTGTTTTGCTACAGAAGTAGGAGGACAGCTTAGAGGCCCCACTGAGAGCATTTTCCTCTTGCTAACAATGAAAACGTCTTCTGCTGAGGGTCCCGAATGCCTTTGTGAAATAGCCTTAGTTCCCTGAAAGCCTCACCTGTGACCTGTACCCACCCACTCTGTCCATGGCCAGGAGCCTCATTTCAGCTCAAGCGTGGGCCCATAGTCCTTACCTCATCTGCCTCTCTCCAGCCCTGTTCACTGCCATTCCTGAGCTGTTGATTAGATTTCCTGAACTGATATTAGGCATGATGTGTCACCTTAGCTTTGTCTGGACTGTGAGTGGGAGCCATTGTGATGGGCATCCCTGCTGTGCTCATCCTGCCCAGATACTGTGGATCTGTGCCCCACTTGTGAAGAGACAGTGATGCCTGTGCTGTGCATAACTTCAGCTGTGGTTTGCCTGCCCTGTGGAGCAGCCTGCCACAGCAATAGTTTTGGTAAGGAATGGGGCTTAGTCTTGGAAACCTTTGTCGATTCTGTGGCTATTCCAGCCTTGCAAAGCTAAATTCAACAGGTTGCATGGCCTACAAGGCCCTGGAAGGTCTGCTTATATCCCTAGAGCATCTGGGTTCTCAGGGCGCCATTCAGCCACATCAGGAGGGCTGAGGGATCTGGACTGGAATACTTCCCAAATCCCACTTCTCTCATTTCATTTTAAGATTAAAACCCCGCTGAGTTCTCTTCCGATGGCCTATTGTTCCTGGGGTTTATCATTACAAAATTATTTATCTTAACCACCAAACGCCTCAAAAAAGGCAGTGTATCAAGCTAGCACCCATTAATATTCCAAACCCTAACATTCTGTGATTCTGTAATATCTGTGATAAATACCTGTTGTTTCAATGGGAATATAAACTACAGGTTTGCGTGATTTTGAAGCCTTCATCTCTACTAGTGGTCATGTAATCTGTTAGTTTAAATGATCGACCAGATGGTAGTGGTAGCACAGAGGGGGATGAAACAGAGTTTTCTGAATAATCTGCCTTGGGTCTGAACGGGAACCTTAATTTTCATGGGATAAGTGCAAAGGTGAATGTGTATGTGTCTTCTTTAATCAGACTGTCTATGTGCAGTAATTTCTGTAGCACGACAAAAAAAATTAGCTTGGCATAAAGGCTAAGCATGGAGTCCTCTTTCAACAGACCTAGTTTTGAAAGATAAAATCTAACAGGCAAACCTAATGGAAGGAGCAAGAAGACTTTAAAACAGGTATCCTATTGCATTTCTTTGTTGCAAGGCAAGAACAAATATGTAAATTTTGCACATTGTCCTTTTGCCTTGATTTTTGTGTTTGAACCCTTTCTGTTAAAATATTTGGACATCACTTCCATCCTAGCATCATTCCTGTTTGCTATTAGCTTAAATACCTTCCTTTGACACAATAAACTGAAAAGTTCTAAAGTGAATCAATGATCCTAGCCAAGCTGTGTGGGAGAATGATTAATCGTAACTAATAATTATATTTAGAGAGATGTAGCTCTCCTCAGACTAGGGGCTGGAAATGTTGCAAGGTACTAATGTTGTTCAATTGTTGCTTTGTTTCTTAATTGCCTGTGAAAAAATAGGCAAATCTTTCTTGTCGTCAGGAAGCTCTCTCATCATAAGCATATTGCACATAGGGGTCCACTTCACACAAAATATGAGAATACAAAATTAGCATTTTAAACTGCATTCTTTAATCATTTTATTATAGTCTCTGCTATTACATCTTAAAATATTACAACTGATGTTTGGAAATGTAGTAGTAACGCGTCAGAAGGAAATATGTGAAATATATAAAAGCTTTTCATCTGGCTTATGAGGGCTAACTAGAGCTTTAAATGTTATTTAAACATGTATTTTTATTACTTCATTTGATTTTTGTTGTTATACTTTAGAACATTACCAGTAATGCTGTCAGCCATTTTTATATGAATAAATGACATAGATTTTGGTTGTGTTTTTTTTCCTTTATTTTGTTCCCAATTCTTTTCTCTGAGTTTCAGCAATCAACCTAAAATTTTCAGTCCAGATTTTCAGAAGGATCATGTTAAAAGAAGGCTGTGTTAGATTATTGTGTTTTTTTGTTAAGAGAAGTAGAAACTGACTCTGAACCCTATACCATTAACTGAAAGCATCTAAAAAAATCCAATCACTGCAGTCTGTTCTTTTCTTCTTTGGTTCTTGGAAAGGAAAGAATGAACAAAACAGATGCACAAGAATTTCATAGTCTGACGAGGCAGAAAGGATATTTGAATAAGGAGAATGTCTCAGCCTTGCTCCAATTAACAAGTTTCAGTTTCCTAAAACAGTACTTTCAGTTTCCTGTTTCTGTTGTTCCATACATATTCTTTGACCAAAGAATTCTGGCCAAAGCCCATCTGGAAATGAAGCTGGCAAGGGATGTCAAAAAACAACACGAAGGTCTTCTTCAACTACATCAGCAGTAAAAGGAAGGCTAGGGACAATGTGGGGCCGCTGCTGAATGAGGTGGGTGTCCTGCTGACGGAGGATGCAGAGAAGGCAGAGCTACTGCATGCCTTCTTTGCTTCAGTCTTCAGTGCTAAGACTGGCCCTCAGGAATCCCAGGCCCCGGAGGTAGGAGAAGAAGCCCACAGAGAGGATGACTTTCCCTTGATCGAGGAGGACTGTGTGAGGGATCGCTTAAGTGATCTAAACGCCCACAAATCCATGGGCCCCGATGGAATGCACCCACGAGTGCTGAGGGAGCTGGCGGATGTCATTGCTGAGCCACTCTCCATCATCTTTGAG
>Ga0065711_1037551_pt1 | contig 19714 bp, 8 predicted proteins | sample Hoacrofraction12_FD_59098 | JGI IMG/M metagenome (GOLD analysis project Ga0065711, IMG submission 59098) | Hoatzin crop microbial communities from Cojedes, Venezuela - Epithelial fraction 12 v2 (version 2) | ecosystem: Host-associated > Birds > Digestive system > Esophagus > Crop | place... | reverse complement strand
GGGCAGCATTTTTCAAGACAATGTTTTAAGTTATGTTATCTTCTAATGAAGAGAAACCAGTTATTGTACTAAACGACAGCATTCCCCGTGGAGGAGACTTTTGGAGATTAGACCAAGTGAGAGATGTCTAGTTGTCCTTGCATCTCTAAGAGAACTGGGTACCCAACCGCTCTTCATGTCTATAATGATCTCCTTTGTGGTGTACCAGAGTTCATGCTTATCTTTGAAAAAGAAACACAATAATGTAGTAGCTTTCCAAATATCCTGAGGACTGTACTTCCTAATGAGAGACTGCAGACCGATGGTGCCTTTTGCTTGTTGCCAGCAAAAAGAGTTGTCTTTTTATAGAACTTCCTAGATTTTAGGTGTATAGCCTTTTTCAATTTGGAGGTTTCTCTTACTAATTTGTACTTCTTTATATAATAACCACAGTGGTAAAAATAGTTGTTTTCATTGAGGAAAATTTTTTCTTTAGATGGTTGCAATATAAAGTTTTGGAAATATTTCTGAAAGTCTTCTGGGTAATATAATCAAATAACTTTTCCAAAACATGAGTAGAATATAATGAGTTCTTTTTAAAGATTTGTTTTTTTCATATATTTTATTGCAAAATGAGTGCATATAAATATGAAAGCATCTTTTGTTTTAGTAGTCTCACAGTTTTATCCTGGTAGCTATTGTGGTTATCTTAATAGTTTAGTAATAAGCCTTTCTTTTTCATTTTACAAGAGAAAAATGATGGATACTGAATCAGATGCCCAACTAAACTTACTAAGCAGCCTTTGAACTAGCAGGGGGATTAGGCTTTTTTGTCAGGAGTCCTGTTCTGCTAAAGGCACCATTTAGCACATACTCATTGGTAATGTGGTCCTGTCTTGAGCACAGGTAGATTTAATAAATTCTTAGCCTATTGTTTCAAGAGCCCACAAGAAATGTAATATAACTGCAGTATTGTCATATGGTTATTGAATATTAGATTATAATTATGTCAAGTCTGTTTAACATATGATACATGTTAAGGGCACTTTAACACTTAATGAACTGGTGTATTTAAAAAAAAAAAAAGGAGGGGGGATTAGATTCTTCTTTGGTCTCTCTGTTGGAATATTCCAAAGAATTTAATTTATTACTTATAGTGTAGGTACTTTAACATTTCCTTTAAAACACGTTGGCTAAGGGAAACAATTTCTTGTAATACGCTCTCTATCTATTTGCATATAATTGATAGTAATGATAATTTAAACACAAAAGGCTGATGTTTCAAAATTCCTTCCAAAGTTGAAGTAACTGATAAATCTTGTTGGAAAAAATGCTGCCATCTTTGTCTTTTATTGTAGGAGACCTCTGCTAAGAATAACTGGAGAAATTTTGCAGAATGGGAAGGGCATTTTGTTTGTATATAACTGCTGATACATTAAACAGTCCTTTTAGCTATATTAAAAAGCTAAATGCAACTCACTAAAATGCTCTCTAGCGATCTAGGCCAGATTTTAGCCCCATGACAGCTCCTGTCTCTCCCTTAACTTCTCGTTCTCTTTAGAGGTAAACAACTTAATGCAGCTGTAAGCTTTCTTTGCACTGGCAGACTTCAGCACTAACTAATCTAAACTCAAAACTTAGGTTTTAAAAAGGCAGATGAGTTTTCCTGTGAGGAAAAAATTTGTCAGTGGTTGTGAGACTTTCAGTTTAAGAAAGTAAATAGGTATTCAGATTGAATCAGTATTCTGCATTGGACAAACCTAGCGGCCCTTGATGGCTTTTAAGAAAAATAATTAAAAATATGGGGAAAAAAATCAGAAAATAATAATCACTTTGCATGTGCCATCTTGTTTTATAAGCTGTGAACTCCAAAACCAGCTCATCTTCAGGTTCCTTCTGCCAATGTCACGGTGGAAGAAGTACACAAGTTTTAGATCTCGGCCTTCTCACCTTGCAGTGTTGACTTGAAAATTACAATCTTTGCAAAACCAGAGAAGCTTGTGATATTGACTAAGCAAGCTAGACTCATTTTCAAATTTCACTACGCATAAAAGCAGTCTGGCATAAATGGTATGTTGTCCTCAAGCAGCCCAGTACATAGCCCTGCACCAGCTGGGTACACGTGCAGACAGGACTCTTTGGGGTGGAGGGAAGGGTGGAGGCTACATCTCCACCTGGTACATCTGTGGCCCCTTACGCTTGATGGCAGTTGTCAGTCACAGATGCTTTCCTGGGAGCTTAAGCTTGTGCAGGAATTGCTTTTGTGATGCTTTGCAATGAGTTTGTTGGCTGTTGTCTTGGTGTCCGCAACCACCTACTAGAGTTGTCCACTCTTGAGGCTTCTCTTATTGAATCAGTGCTTCCACATGTATAACCTTGCTGTAAATCTGATCTGTCAGGTGCTCTGCTTTTTCTGTGTCTGGCTGGTTAGTTCCATGTAAGGCATGAAGTAGGGCTTCCTGGTGAATTTTGTTGTCTCATGCTGAAGGTGAAGCAGTGACCTATTTTGTTTGAGTGAGCAGTCTGGGTATTTATTACTTTGCACTTCAGTCAGGAAAGGTATGGTTGTGACAGTCTGTATTAATACAAAAAAATACTGCTTTTATAAATAGCATCAAGTTGGAATTGGAACATACAGCAATTCTATAATCGGTTCTGATGTAAATGATCCTTATTCTTATGAATCCACTATAACATGAACAACTGTAGGAACACAGTTGTAATATTAAGTTGCTGTATCCGTACTCTTTAAACGCATATTCAAAGCACGGTGCTGGGTCACTTGAAATACAGTTGCTTGTGAATATTGTATTTGTTTTTGAACTGTACTGCATAGTGGATTGTAAGACTCTATTGCACCATCTTTATGGAGCTGATGTCCTCATAAGGTGTTAGTACCTTATGGTGCTGATCATTATCGAGAATGGATATTGCACTTTTTAGCTATCCCTTTTTAGTTACTGCAATGCTATTGATAGCTATTGTCTTTTGTACTGGTAAGGTCTTTCAAAAAAATAGTGTACAGTAAAATGCATTAAAAGCCTCATAAGGCGAGTACTGTGACAGAAGCTTTATTCTTTTCCAGACTCAGATAATTATTGATGCATGTGGATAACTTCAACGGAAGTAGCCTTTGATTCAGTACAGAAATCGAGGTGGTTGAAGGATTTTAAATCTCCACTAGATAAACTGTAAATGGCTTTTCAATCACAAATTTCATCTGCTCCTGTGTTCCAGATGGAGAAGATGTATTTATAATGTCTTTAGTGTGTTAAGACAGTGCCTGTGTGTTCATTAAACATTCAAACTAGACTTTTATCTTAACAGCTGCAGATACTTGATGTATAGATGAAGAATAACTTTCTCATATTAATATAATTTTATAAGGTAACTTTATTTTGTTCTATGCTGTCTGCAGAGAACTGCAAAGTAACTCTGTATTTAGACTAATTTGTATGTAGTAGCATATTGTCATTTCTCTTTGTTTACATAAAAAGAAAAAATAGTTTCTGTTCACAAAGTGTCTACTTGGAATTTGGTTAACCCTTTTGAATCTGAAAGGGACTTTTGTGGCTGAATTAGGACCAGGGGAAGATCACAGCATAGTGGAAGTGCTGACTTACAAATAATTGTATCCGTGAATTTTGTAAGGTGTTTGTGACCAAAGTAAGCACACAACTTGCTGACTGACACACTTTATGCTTAGTATTTTTGTTTTCTTTCCCCTAGTTTCTTTGCTTGAAGAATATAAGGACTTTTCTTTCGGCATGTTGTGAAATATTTGGAATGAAGAAAAGTGAACTTTTTGAAGCATTCGATTTGTTTGATGTGAGAGATTTTGGAAAGGTAAGTATCCTTTTAATTATATCCTGAGTAGCACCTGTGTTCTGCTGCTTGAGTATAGAAGACTTTCATGGTAGATGTGGTGTAGAAGTTGTGACTAATGGATGAGCATTCATTTGTTAAAGAAAACAGTGGGGAAGAATTAAGAAAGCAGAAGAATTAGATTTATATTGCAGGGGCTAAAAAGTAGCAGAGAAAAATCACTGGTAGGAAAGTTCTGAAGGTGTGAAAAGCACAGTTAAATTAAAGAAGTGGATTGAAAGATGCTGAGTTAAAGGTAAACGAAGTGTGTGAAAATGGCAAGCTGTGGGTGAGTGCTGTCTGGTGAAATCACTTCTGACATAAATAGTGTGGAATCAGAAACCCTGGGCCTATGCATTCTAAGACCATATGGCACAGAGCTTGTTTCTTTAGTCTGAAGCTTGAAATTCAGCCATTTATCTGTGCTTCTAATTCTTTTTTTGACAATTAGTTTTTAAATCTCTTTTTTCCTAACCTGCTGTAAAGCTCAGATACAGCTGTGGTGACTGTTCTAATTTACACAGCCTGAAGTATATTCTGTAAGCCTACCATTAGTTATTCTATATGTAAAAGCTTTTTCCAGTCTATATTTCACAACCTCCTACGTATCTGTTTGATCTGTCATTGCCAGCATAGGTTCAGTTCAACTTTGGTTTCTGCTTCTGAGTCATAAGGTATCATTACCCTAATTTCACAGGAAAGAGTCTAAAAATTACCCGAAGTAGCGCCAAAAATAGTTATATATTCAAATTTAGTATATTTCAAACATTATTCCTTTTTTTAAGGATATCATACTTTTACTAAATAATTTTTATGCACTGCTCTTTTTATAAGTAGACATAGAGGTAAAGATGATGTCAGAATGCAAGTGTGAATCAGGGCTCCAATATGACCGTGTGAAATGGTTCAGTGATTACTGTTAATGAAAATACCCAATTATTTTTCTGAATCATTTGTCTGGTTTTAAGTCCTTTGAGTATAAAATTAGATAAACCTGGTAATTCCACTTGTTCTTTAGTTGTGCTGACCATCTTTTGTCCTCATAAATCATATTTAAGACAAAGTGTTTGTTGAAGTGTGGTCACCTTACAAATTTGGTGTATTGCTTATTAAAAATGAGATTTGTTTTTGTTTTGATGGTGCAAGTAGCAGAGGAATTATAATTGTTGGTTTTTTAGGGTTTTTCATGTGCTAGAAATGTCTTAAGGTGTTTAATAAATGGGGTATCTTAATGCTTGCTTCAAATCTTTGATACCTATGGCTAATGAACAGAATTTTTTTATTATTGTATGTTCTAATTATTTGCTGAGAGCTTCACATTTTGTGCCACATAAACATAACTAAGCCTGTTTTTTTAATATAATCTAGTTTTTCAGAATTATTTTGCAATGCAAATTATTATTGCTGCATCATTAAATACCCAGTACAACAAGTTCTGAATTAAGGCTGAATTTAACCCAGCAAGTATGTTTCTGGCACTCTTTAACTGTCATTTTAACAGAATTTGTTTTAGAATACAATTTTATGTAAGCCGAATAATTGGTTAAAAAAAAATATACTGTCTTCTATCCATTATATTTAGTATTCTTTTCCCAAAGTAAAATTGGATGCAGAGACATGGATTTTTTACTGTACTTGTTCCCACAGTATAGCACAAATACACTAATTATTTGTGATACTGGTATTTCAGTTTTAGTGACAGTGATAGTGCTTACAAGCAATGGTTTCTCTAGTCTTGGCATCTCTAGTGGCCTTTCTCACCTTTCTTGGAAAGCTACCAGGTAAAAATGCAGTGACAAATCTGAAGGCACTGGTGTGTGGGATTCTTTAAGGAGGCTAGCTATGTGCATGGTAACAGCTGCTTGTGCAGAGGTGGAGATGCTAAATTGAATGAGCCTGTGCAATCCTTGCAGTAGCTGTATTGGCCATGCTTTTAGGTGCATAATGGCTCTGCTGTTCAGCTGTTTCCAGTGTGTGCTTGTGTGGAAGCTTGCCACACACAAGTGGAGGCTGCAATATGCTGTATTTAGATAGGCTGATCTGTGTATTTTACTAGCCTCTGCAAACGAGCATGTAGTTAGCTTCCTAAAGCAGTTAATGAACTTAAAGCCATTAAGAAAGTGGAGGGGAAAATTACAACTGTGTTAAAATATATAGCTAGCCTTATGCTGAGTTATTTCTGTGGTTTTAAGTGTATTGTTTGTATGGTTAGCTGAGAATATCTGTGAAGTGGCATGGGATTTCAGTTGCATATCTGATAATGTACATATTACTTTGTAAATTGTGATTGCTAGTAGCAGCAGTGAGAATAAGAAAGCTTTTCTCTTTCAAGTTGTTTTTGTGTCTCAATTTTCCCCTTCATTATTTTTTCCTATGAATAACAACTCTGATATAGTCCTAAATCTCCAGCCTTCTTGAAGCTGTATATATGCAAAAGGCCAAAAAAAGTGCTGCAGATTTTTTTGTGCTACTTGCAACCAAGTGATTGTGTTGTTTCTAAAAAAAATTCTTTGAACTGCCCTCCCTAAGTGTGTAGAAAATGTGAATGAGCTTAAAATTATTACAGGCACAAAGAGGATAATATGGTTTAGAAACACTCTGTTTTCTAGACTGTTGACCAAATAGATGATGGAATCAGTGTGTGTGGTATGTATAGCCTCCAACACACTTGAATGTACTGGAAGCTGTCGTGAGATGTCCGAAGTTGGCAAGTACTTATTAGTGGTGAAATGACTCCATATAAGCCTGATATCCAGTACTTGTAAATGCTTCAATTGAATTTATAAAGGTGACTACTGAATTTGTTGTCTTATGATGGAATATTCTGCTTAATATGACAGATTTCAATGACTATTTAAGCATGCTAGTGGAGTGAACAGGAGAAATATGTAAACTATAAATGAACAATGTGCCCTCAAGGAAATAAGATTGAAGGGAAAAGTCAGATGAGAGACCTGGTGATGAAAACTGTCATATTTTAAAAAATATTCTGATGTTTTTCAACTATTTAAAGAAAATGGCAGCAAAACCCTGGGCATGGTAGAAGTGGCAGCTATACACTGCCTATATAGTCATAAGACTTTTAACAGCCTTGTGAAATACTGGTTACAAAATGTTTGCTGTAATGGTGAAACTTGCATTTTATAGCTAGGGGTAAGTGCGCTATTTTCAGATGCTTTGACAATGAAAATTTGACTTGAACTTTGTGCTACACTTTGCATAGACTCTTTGATGTCTCTGATTAGAGAAAAAGAAGGGTGTATGCGATGTGGATGGAAAGCAGAGGTGAAGCTGAAGTAGCAACATGTAGATAAAGAATAGGTGAAGAAACAGGGAAGCAGGTAACCCCATGAGTGTGTTTGTAATGCATACATTCTGTATGAATATTGATATCAGCTGTTACAAGATAAGGGTTTTCTTCTGTCTGAAGTATAACAGTACAGATTTTCTTGGTTTTAGACTGTGCTTGAAAAAAGAGGGGCTACGTTACACGGAAATAAGAAGGTTCTTAAATCATACTTTCTAAAACTATATAAAACTTGTTTTGCCTTGAGTACTACAGTATTCACCCATTCCCACTCACCTTTCTATCAGTAAATTTCATTGTTGCTGCATTAAGTTCCTGAGAGAGCATGAAATGCCCTCCCACGCACATGGGGTGCCAGACAATGTTTTCATTACGAATTCCATGCTGGAGAGTCATTTTTCACTGGCTCAGGGTTGTCAGGTTCTTCCTTTCTACCTGCGTGCCAGAATCAACAAATAATGTTGATACTTGTTCTTTCAGCTCTGTGAGCCTGGCACAATCCTCGAACAGCAGTCTTTGCTGTTCGGTGTGCCGCAAAAAATTGTTGCTATCCCTATTTTCTGAAGGAAGTTTGCAACTCATATGTTGCATAAATTGGAATCTGAGGATTAGTTCCAACGCCCGTTGATGTCAGTAGGTGCTCCCTGGCTTCAGAGAGCAGTGCTTGAGGTCCAGTGGGGGAAAATGGTGTCCAGATATTGTCAGAAAAAGAGCTTTGTGTACTCTGCTTGTAAATATTCTAAGCAATGTATAACTGAGCACAGAGTTTTTTGATATAACTGATTTAATATGAACATAGCCATAGACCCCCCCTACTAGGAGTCCTGCAGTAGACGTCTAGAAATAACATACAGTATTCAGTCATGATTTTAAAAAAAAAAAACAAGGGATCAAATATCAACTGCTACCAATCAAACAAGTACCTAATTGTTTAAAAGCATGTAACATAATGTCTGGTGTAACTAACTCTCCAGTGACAGTTAAAAGCCTAGTTTATGTAAAAGCAAGCAACTGCTATTAGTCATAGAATCATAGAATGCTTTGAGTTGGAAGGGACCTTTAGAGGTCACCTAGCCCAACCCCACTGCAGTAAGCAGGGACAGATTCCAGTAGACCAGGTTGCTCAGAGCCCCGTCCAGCCTGGCTTTGAATGTTTCCAGGGATAGGGCCTCCTCCGCTACCTCTCTGGGCAATCTGTTCCAGTGTTTCACCACCCTCAGTGTAAAATATTTCTTCCTTATATCTAGTCTAAATCTACCCTCCCTTAGTTTCAATGCATTACTCCTTGTCCTATCACAACAGGCCTTGCTGAAAAGATTGTCCCTATCTTTCCTGTGAGCCCCCTTTAAGTACTGGAAGGCTACAATAAGGTCTCTGCACAGCCTTCTCTTCTTCAGGCTGAACAGCCCCAACTCTCTCAACTTTTCCTCATAGGAGAGGTGCTTCAGCCCTTTGATCATTTTTGTCGCCCTCCTCTGGACACGCTCCAAAAGGTCCATGTCCTTCTTGTGCTGGGGGCTCCAGAGCTGGACGCAGGACTCCAGGTGAGGTCTCAGCAGAGCAGAACAGAGTGGCAAAATCACCTCCCTCGTCCTGCTGGCCACGTTTCTTTTGATGCAGCCCAGGATATGGTTGGCCTTCTGGGCTGCGAGCATACATTGTTGGCTTGTGTCCAACTTTTCATCCATCAGTACCCCAAAGTCATTCTTGGCAGAGCTGCTCTCAATCCCTTCATCCCCCAGCCTGTAGTGATACCAGGGGATGCCTTCACCTAGGTGCAGGACTTTGCACTTGGCCTTGTTGAACCTCATGAGGCTCATGCAGGCCCACTTCTCAAGCTTGTCCAGGTCCCTCTGGATGGCATCCCATCCTTCTGCTGTGTCAACTGCACCACTCACCGTGGTGTCATCAGCAAACTTGTTGAGGGTGCTTTCGACCTATGTCTCTGATGAAAATATTAAACAGCACTGGTCCCTGTACAGACCCCCAAGGGACACCACTTGTCACCGGTGTCCATTTGGACATTGAGTGGTTGACCACTACCCACTGGCTGCGAACTTCCAACCAATTCATTATCCACCAAATAGTCCACCCATCAAATCTCTGTCTCTCCAATTTAGAGAGAAGGATGTTGTGAGGGACTGTGTTGAAGGCTTTACAGAAGTCCAGACAGATTGCATCCGTTGCTCTTCCCTTGTCAACTGATATAGTCACTCCATCATAGAAAGCCACAAGGTTGGTCAGGCAGTACTTGCCCTTGGTGAAGCCATGCTGGCTGTCTCGAATCACCTCCTTGTCCTCCATGTGCTTCAGCATAGCTTCTAGGGGGATCTGTTCCATGATCTTCCAAGGCACAGAGGTGAGGCTGACAGGTCAGTAGTGCCCAGGGTCCTACTTTCTATGCTTTTTAAATATGGGTACAATGTTTCCCTTCCTCCAGTCACTGGGGACTTCCACTGACTGCCATGAATTTTCAAATATCATGGAGAGTGGCTTAGGAACTGCATCAGCCAATTTCCTGAGGACTCTGGGATGCATCTCATCAGGTCCGATAGACTTATGTATGTTCAGGTTTCTCAGGTGGTCCCGAACCTGATCTTCCCTTACAGTGGGAGGGGCCTTACCCCTCTGGTCCCCATCTTGCAGTCCATCGACTAGGGAGGGGTGAGGAGAGAGGCTGCCAGTCAAGACTGAGGCAAAAAAGTTGTTGGGTACCTCAACCTTCTCCTTGTCTGTTGATACTAGGTCACCATTCTTGTTCATTGGGGGGGCTGTGCTTTCTTTGACCATCTTTTTCCGGCTGACATACCTGTAGAAGCTGTTCTTGTTATTCTTAGCATCCCTTGCCAAATTCAGCTCTAGCTGCGCCGTGGCCCTCCTGACCCCATCCCTACACAACCAGGCAACATCGCTATACTCTTCCCAGGATACCTCTCCCTGCTTCCACTGACTGTGCAGTCCTCTCTTGCTCTTTAGTTTGACTAGCAGGTCTTGACTCAGCCATGCTGGTCTCTTCCCTTCCTTGCCTGACTTCTTAACACCTGGGGACTGAGAGCTCCTGCGCTCTATGGAAAGCGTCCTTGAAGATCTGCCAGCTGTGTTCTGCTCCCCTGTCCCTGAGGACCGTTTCCCAGGGGGTCCTATTGACTAATTCCTTGAAGAGCTGGAAGTTGGCTTTCCTAAAATTTAGGGTCCTGACTATACTCCTCGCCTGTCACATCCTTCAGGACTGTGAACTCCACCAGTGTGTGATCACTGCAGCAAAGGCTGCCTCCAATCTTTGTGTCACTGATGAGCTCACTTGCATTGGTGACCATGAGGTCCAGTATTGCATCACCTTGGGTAGGGCTGTCTATTATCTGGCCTAAAAAGTTATCCTCAATACATTCTAGGAATCTCCTGGATGGCCTACAGCTTACCGTACTACTTTTCCAGCAGATGTTGGGGTGGTTGAAGTCCCCCAGTAGGACTAGAGACTGCAAGCGCAAAGCCTCCTGGAGCTGGAGGAAGAAGGCTTCATCAGTAGGCTCCCCTTGATCAGGTGGCCTGTGGTAGACACCATCCCCAAGGTTCCCTTTGTTGCCTCTGTCTCTGATTCTTACCCATAAACCACTGAGTCCGCCTGTTCCTTCTAATGTCACTGTCTACAACTGGAAGGAAGCAGGAAAAAATAACCTGTGCCTCAGATTCCTTCACTAGCCATCCCAAGGCCCTGAAGTCTCTTTTGTCACAGTTATGATTTTGCATGGCAGGGTTTTGGTAGCAGGGGGGCTATGAGGGTGGCTTCTGTGAGAAGCTGCGAAAAGCTTCCCCTATGTTTGATAAAAGCCAGTGCTAGCTGGCTCTGAGATGGACCCACCGCTGCCCAAGGCCAAGCCAATCAGCGACGGTGGTAGTGCCTCTGTGATAACATATTTAAGAAAGGGAAGAAAAAAAACTCTGGAGCAGACGGCAGTGAGGAGAAGGGAGTGAGATGATGTGAAAGAAACAACTCTGCAGACACCAAGGTCAGTGAAGGAGGGGGGAGGAGGTGCCTGAAATGTTGGAGCAGAGAGCCTTCCCTTGCAGCTGGTGATGAAGACTATGGTGAGGCAGGTTGATCCCCTGCAGTCCATGGAGGTCCACGGTGGAGCAGATATCCACCTGTAGCCCGTGGAAGGGACCCCATGCCAGAGCAGGTGGATGCCTGAAGGAAGCTATGACCCCGTGGGGAGCCCTGTGCTGGAGCAGGCTCTTGCCAGGACCTGTGGACCTGTGGAGAGAGGAGCCCACACTGGAGCAGGTTTGCTGGCAGGGCTTGTAACCCCGTGGGGGACCCACACTGGAGCAGCCTGTTCCTGAATGACTGCACCCCATGGAGAGAGGAGCCCATGCTGGAGCAGTTTGCTGGTAGGGCTTGTGACCCCGTAGAAGGAACCCACGGTGGGGCAGTCCATGAAGAACTGCAGCCTGTGGGAGGGACCCACGCTGGAGCAGTTCGTGAAGAGCTGCAGCCCGTGGGAAGGACTCGTGTTGCACAAGTTTGTGAAGAACTGTCTCCCGTGAGAGGAACCTTCACGCTGGAGCAGGGGAAGAGTGTGAGCAGTCTTCCCTCCGAGGGACAAGGAGCGGCAGAGACAATGTATATTGAACTGATCGACAATGTATATTGAACTGATCGTAAACCCCATTCCCCATCCCCTTGGGTCACTCGGGGGGAGGAGGTAGAGAAACCGGAGTGAAGCTGAGCCTGGGAAGAAGGGAGGGGTGGGGGGAAGGTGTTTTAAGATCTGGATTTATTTTCTCACTATGCTACTCTGATTTGATTGGTGATGAATTAAACTCCCTTTTCTCCCGAAGTTCAGTCTGTTTTGTCCTTGACAGTAATTGGTGAGTGACCTCTCCCTGTCCTTGTCTTGACCCTCGAGCCTTTCATCATATTTCCTCTCCCCTGTCCAGCTGAGGAGGGGGAATGATAGAGTGGATTTGGTGGGCACGTGGCATTTATCCACACTAAACCAAAACAGTCACCCTTGGGCTGCATACTGCAAGTTCTTCTCCACCCATGTGGAAGAGCAGTAATGGGTAGTAGTCCGAGGGCTGTACCAGGCTAGTATTATATTGAGTTCATATACTAAGGTCATGTAGTTTGTGATCATTTTAGTCACTCTTGGTGCAAAAGAAATCCAGGCTATGATGCAGGAGAAAGTCATGCTGAAGTTGAGAATGCTGATGTTAGTATTCCCTCAGGTTTAACAGATTCCAGAAAGATCAGGGAGATGTGCATGAGACACCAAAATCAACAAAATGAAGAGCAATGGTTATTATAAGAAGTTACATACCTTTCCAGGAAGAGAGAGGAGGAAAAATTTTTTGAGGAAATCTTCAATAAAACTGAAGCAGTTGAGATTAACCTCAGTTGTTTCATGTTTTATTTGGTGAATTTAGTGAGTGAGATAATAGAGCAAAACACGAGCTCTTTCACTAATAAAGTCATATTAAAACTGCAGAACTTTAGGGAACGTGCCAAGACATTATGGCATTTTTGTAGAGATACTAAAATGGAGAAAGATAAATGAACTGGTAAAAACAAGACATATTAAAAACAGAGTTCTGTATCTTCATTCTCTGAGCTTTTTTAGTGGTAGAATTTAAAAAAAAAAGGCTTAGTGGTTTACACAATAAACTAGCTGTACGATTGCTTTTAGGAGTAGCGTTTTAATGTTTTCAAGTGTTTCAGTGAGATGGATGGGTTTGGGATGAATGATACTTGAACTCCTTCAGGGTGTACTTGTGAATGCGGGAGAAGGAAGAAATGGAAGATATAGACAGGTCTTAGCTTCCTTCTCTGTGGAAATGCTTTGGACAAAATGAACAAGAAAACACTAGCCAGTTGCAAAACTGCTGAAATGCATGGAAGATCTTATTTGTTAGATATTGTTTCTGTTTGTATAGAGTTACATAAAGGTCAAGCACTCGGTAACCTCCCTAAAAGTCTCCCTTAAATCATAACAAAAAATGACTTCCAGACCCAAAGAACAGAAATCATAGTTTTGTGCGAAGTGATGAGGTCGGTGAATGGGTGGGATGAATAATGGTATAGCTCATCAACCACCTGTTTGAAAAGTCCTTGAAAATTTATAGAAATGGATGGTGTCACAGTGGAAACCATTACAAACACTAAATAAATTTAGTGTACTTATCTGTAATAATTTCTTGCAGTGATCATCACCAGAGTCTGTACAAATTGCTAGGCATATAACTTTGATAAATCTAAAACCATTAGCCTGAGTTTATAGCTTCTACTTGAGCGTATATATTTAGGCCTGAATATTTCAGGATTATGTTATTGTGATAGAATACTAGTGGACTGTCACCTCACTGGTCTTTCCAAATGAATCTTCGTGAATTTCTTAAAATATTGTCATAACTTTTTCAAGTTTCATGTTTGTTTCAAGTTGATGAGAACAGTAACGATAATCTTCTTTTTTGCCCACATCACAGTGTTGAACATATTATAAATATTTGATCATTGATGAAAAACTCTCATCCAGGGAGTGCCTGGGGATGTTTTGGAAGTATCAGAAGACTTTGAGTCCTTAAATAATGTAGGTTTCTGTTCAGTTTTCAGCACGTGTGACCAGATTTGGAAAGTCAGGGTTGATTAGAAACTGCTAATATAAGAGAATTAAACACAGTTTCTGAGCACACTTCTCTTGTTAAGATGTTCTTGTCCAAATGTTAAGTGTATCTGATTCATGTATCCTGGAGATACTGAACTCATAGCATTGAATTCTGATAGCATCCATTTCTCTGAGAGGTGGAAGAAGTTTTGGAGGAAGAGGACAGTTGGGGCTTGAGTAGGTTTAACAGGGCTTAAGACTTACATCTTCTCACGCATTTGTTTATAGAAATGTTTTAAACCTTATTTTTAAACAGGAAATTAATTCCCTGCAGTACTTGCAATATAAGCATTTCAGTAACCAAAAGTTGATGGTGAAACTGACAACTAAACCCAAAACTTCCTGAATTTATAAATATTGGTCAAAGTAACACCATAAATAAAAACAGAAGGCAATAAATGAATGACTTGAAGATGAAGTCTATATGAACTTTGAAGAGTTCTGTATCTTTTCCGTGATAGTGAAACTGTTCACCTTCTAAAAAGGGTAAGAAACATTTTTTTTTCCCTCCCTCTTTTGTAAAGCTTAGAGGCTTCCAAAGAGGAAAATCACAAAAATTTTCTGTTAGTACAGCAGATAGATGGAAGAGGGGGCGAAGAGGAGAAGTTGAAGTAAAATTTGTGTAAGCTGTTCCATTGTTTCTCATGCTTGCAGTATAGTTAATTTCAAAGAGAATCCCTCTGACTTCGAGTCTTGTGCTTGCTGCCTGGGTTCTCTGCTTGTTCTTCTCTCTGTCTGGTCTGGGAGTTCGTCATGCAAATAACTTAGGCATAAAATCATAATGTCTCTAGAAACAAGTAGTATATGGCCATTGCAGTTACCTGGGCCTGTTGGTCATTCTGATATTTTCAGTTACCACATGAAATGGGCTGAAAATCAGCCTAAAAAGCCTGCTGCAAATTGTGTTTGAATTTGACATCTCGTTAGGATGGAAGATTATTTTTTCTGCTGAACTTACAAAGGCTTGGTCCTTGATTTTTGGACCAATGCACTTCTATTTTTGTCATCAATGATGAAAATGAAATATCCATGTCAGAGATTGGAGTAGGGTGCAGTCGTAGAGCTGAAGGATTTTTATTTTTTACTCACTTAATGATCCTCTGCCTCTCTTGCGCTGGGGGATGCTTGCTTTCTGTTCATATTCCTCATATTTGCTTGTAGGTAGTAGATTTTTGAGTAAAAAATACAACCATTGTGTAATGAAGGAGATTTCCTGGTTGTTGTGTTTTGGTTTTTTTTTTTCTGTTTTGTTCCTGTTAATTTTATTTTATATTTTGGGAGTGATGAAAAGGAAAGAAAGAGAACTTGGTGTCACTGTATGGTCTCAGCTCTGCGGAAGACCATCCATTGCCCATCAGCCTTTTATTTCCCTAGCCAGGAACTGGGTAATCCCAGTGTAGTCATTTGTGTTCTAGTTTACTAATTTCCCACAGCCTAGGTGGAGAGGACTTGGTGCGATCCATAAAGCTATGAGCTTTAAGGTTTATAGCAAAGTCAGATTAACATCTGTGGCAACAATTAATGTTTTACCATTAATATTCATTGCTACCCAAACTACCCGGATGTTTTCATATTTTAATTAAGTTTTCCTCATGGCAATCTCAGTTCAGGGCTTGTTCTATGAGACTGTATGTTTTTAAGGTGCTCTCCATTTCAGATCTAAATCTGTGTTCTTCATTTATGTACTAATTTTCTCTAATGGTACATTCTGACATGTTTGACTGCACATCTTTTTTTATTTTTATTTATTTTTTTTTTAAGTCCATGAGGAAAGACTGACTTGTGCAAGTCATGTTCAGGCTTTGCTTTTGTCTCCTCTTTATTTAGAATTTATATTAATATTTCTAGGGAGAGAGTTTAATGAGTGGTTTGGCCTACACTTTCTGTGTGCTTGTAACAGTCATATTCAAATCTAATGTTTTATTAAGGCATGTGGACTCAAGTATAGTCTTTTACAGGGTTGGGTGGGTTGTTTTGAACACCTGGTTACTCTTGTATATGAAGAAGTAAGCCACTTACTATTAAATGATGGTAAGAGACGAAGTGACAGAACAGCTTTGGTTATCATATTTAAATATAAGCAGGTCAAGGACAGCCTGTGTGCTTGTCTGCTATATTGAAATAGTACAATATCTCCAGATTTTTACATAATAGGGGACAGCAGGCTATACAAGGTACTTTAGTGTTGATGCACTTTAGCATGCTTAATTAGCATGCAAAAAGCGGTCTGCTGTTCTTGTTGGAAAATGCATATGGCACCACATTCCTTTGAATTTAAGCAATGTGTCTTCATGATTTGTTGTTTGATGCTGTGCTTACTGTAAAAGTATTCATTCAGCTCTTTATGTGGCTTATCGCTTCTTATGTTTGTTGGGCCTTTAAGCTCCTTCCCGGTTTTACTGGTCTCTTCTTCTGCTATGTATTTTCTAGGTTTGGATCTGTCTGAATCAACCCATTCGACATATTTTAGTTCTAACTGAGATTTTAATAAAGGCTATAGAAGAGAATTGGAGAAGATCTTAGATTCTAAAAGAAAGTCTGTCTTGAAATAAGCTATCTGAGGTTATGTTCAAGATACAGTAGGATGCTTATTCAAAAGTAGTACTAAACTGGGCACCCCATTTAAAATCAGAAATGATTTTGTGTAGGATCTACATAAGAAAGTATTCAGTTTCTTACTGGTCTTTCCTTGAAGAGTTTTGGTTCCAACAACCCTAGCTTAATTACTGTGTTCTTCCTAATGTGCAGTGCCGTTCCTCTCTGCCTGGCTTCTTGTCTGAGCAAGAGACTGATGCAAACAACGCTATGAATTACCTAGAACACATTTTTGCACTATTTTCTGCTTTTCTTATTGTTTCCACTTTGAATCAGCTGACTGACATGTGGAAAACAGACTCCACAATCTGTCAGATTGTAAAGTAGGTATGTGTATTCGGCGCTGAGCGGCACAGGAGTAGCCCCACCAAGTCGTGCTTGCCGAGCAGCAACTTGTCTCTTCAACTTATACAACCAAGTATTACATATGCATTAGATTTCCCAATACACCTATACATATGCATAACCTCTCCTCGCTTCGTATTAAAATTAGTTCCAAGGGGTCATTTCCATAGACTCCTCCCGACTGCGCTTGCGCAGTGCCTCCTTGTGGTGGTCGTCGGGGGTCGTGGGGATGAAGATAGGTGACTCCTCTTCGTCACCTCTAGTTAAACTTTTGTTCTTACGCAGACTCAGTTGTTTCCTGGCTTCCATCCAAACTATGGGGTCGGTCTTAAGCGGTTCTTTAAGGCGCCTCCCAGCCCCCATCAGAGTACACAATAGTTAGCAAAACATGAAGCACCATCAGCCCAGCCCCCCGCTGTGCATGTCAAAGAGCTAAACTGATAGCGCTCAACGGTCCACCAACATTCCTTTTAACCCTTTCCTTATCAACTGCATCTTGATAAAAATAAAAGATTAGGACGCAAAGAAGCAGAAGCAACAAACAAAAAGTATATTAAGTGAGCAACTTGAAATAGTTATCAATCCCTATGTTGATTGCCACATATCTGTTGTATGCATGAATGATGACAACAGCTGTTCAATGAACTTGATACGTTATCTGTGCATAGTTCTAAAATTAATGTGGTGACTTTCTTTGCTCCATTCCAATATTAAAAAAAAAAAAATCAGAGGAAGTGTAATTACTAAGTTTGTTTTTTTTCCTTCTATTTTTTCATTGGACTGATTTGAAATAGCTAAACTTTTGCTGAAAGATGTCTCCTAGCTTCTCTCTTTTGTATATCATGAGTTTATAGCATTATTGAAGGGCGTCTGTGCTAAACCTCCACCAGAGAGATTTGGGCCACTCTTGACTCTACCCAAGAGGCACAAATTGCAAGCCAGGGAGGTGAGGTCTTAAACTATCTCTTGTGCAATGTTGGGATTTCCTGTGAAGAGTTAGTCAAGCAAGCGTAAGCATGCTCCAAGAGTAGCTGCTAATGATATCGTGGGGCCAAACCCAGGAGATGTTAGTATGCTGGTGGAAAGCCAGACCATGATTTTTGTGCTCAGTCTGTAGAGTCCCCCTCTTTATCCAGGCAAGGGGGAGACCACCTGCCAGCTGTTTATGGCTGGTAGTTCTCCTACTTTAAGCAGGAGTGTACTCAAGTGACAAGTCCCAAAATAATAACATATTTTCAAAGACACTAGTTACTGCTTCTTTCTTTGTAAGTATTAAAAATTCAGGGTTTGTTTAGCCTGAAGGATGCCCACGTAGTTAGATTGGTTGTAATTTCATTCACTGCTTTTTTTGTCCAAATTTGGTAGAAAGTGAAACCTGAAGTGAATGGTTTGCAGCAGGAAACAACGCTTGACTATTTCATAAAAAGGAAACAGGTGCGAGTAAATGACAAATGTTTACAAAGGGTGTTAGAGGGCTTTTACTTAACACGTTGGTGACAGGGCTAGAGAGGTGTTTGCTAATAAAGAATTGTGTTCTGTTTTTCATTCTGACATAGTAGTTGTGTTATGAATAAATGTCAGATACGTAGCTACAGCATGCCTTTGAAAAGGATGGATACTTGAAATAGTTTCATAATGGAAAAATAAGTCAGAAGAGTGTATTCCACCATTTTTATCTATAAATCTGAAAAGCTTGTATCGTTTGTAGATGGTGGAGATAAAAAAAAAGGTCTTTCTGGGGAAAATCAATGCGTCTTTCTGTGCAAACACTAAGTGTATTTAGGGAGATGGCTTTTTCTTTTGGCCAAAACATGTTACGACAGAAATGATGGATCTTAGGTTTTGGATCTTAAATGTTTTTAACTGTGAAGCATGAGATGAGATTTATTTGGAAAAGCTCTATTAAACAATGTTTGCATTTTCATGGCTTGCTTCATGGGATTTCGAAGGTGAAGCGTTGGTAGTTAAAAACTGAGGATTTAATTTCTGAAATAACCATTCAGTAATTAAATAATTCTGTGTAAAATTTTATGATTAATTTATTAGCTGATAAACTTGGGAACCTGTTTAAAAACAGTTGTAAACAATGACAGTTGTTAAGTAGAAAGTGATATTGCAGAAGACATTAGAAGTGTTGTCAAATAAAATTATTAACAGAAGTGAAATTAAATGACACTTCAGCTCCTGTTAACGTCTGCAAGTAAATAAGTTCTTAGATTTTACCCAATTACAGTTTGAAACTGTAATATGCCAGCATAGGTCAAGACCTGCCTGTAAAAAGCCTTTGATACAAAGTAGCAACATAGGTACACTGCACAGTGTGCTGATGAAGAAGCTGACAAAAGTATATTATCTGAATTTTTGGGAGGTGCTATTCTGAGCATATTTTATGTGCAAATTTCAACCTTAATGAAATTCCTAAATTAAATAGTTGCATATAGGTCTGAATATATCTTCAACTGAAAACCATTGTGTTCTGTGAACATGTAAGAGACTTGGAAGAACTACTTAATAAAACCGATTGAGGGCTAGTTCTCTTAAATACATTTCATTCCCCCAAAATTAACTTTAATATGCTGAAAGTTTTAAAGCGTTTCTAAAGTAGAACTGGTTTGAGCAAAAATACATTGGTGACATAGTGCAAGCACATGATGTGTGTTTCCTGCAGTGGCTAATCAATAATAGCTGAGTAATTCAGTGCACTATATGATGCAGTTTTTACCAAAATATGTAAATGACTTGAGGGAGGATTTACTGCCTGTGCCCTTGCAGGGGAGTAGAGCAAAAAATTGAATGTAGGTCATTGATGGGGTGGGGATTTTTCCGTGATTTCTCATTCAGCCTTCACTGGGGCAAGCTGTTGTCCAAAGCTCACAGTGCAGTTTAAAGTGTCAAGCAGAGATGCTGTTGATTTCATAATGACTCGGTAGTACATTACGTAGCTTTTTCCTCCCCCCCCCCC
>Ga0065711_1037550_pt1 | contig 19714 bp, 8 predicted proteins | sample Hoacrofraction12_FD_59098 | JGI IMG/M metagenome (GOLD analysis project Ga0065711, IMG submission 59098) | Hoatzin crop microbial communities from Cojedes, Venezuela - Epithelial fraction 12 v2 (version 2) | ecosystem: Host-associated > Birds > Digestive system > Esophagus > Crop | place... | reverse complement strand
GCGCAGCCTCCGCGGCGCCCCACAGATCACTGAGTTTACAGTGATGGGCTATCCCCCCTTACTTTTGTCTGATAAGATAAGCACCAGTTATTTACTTCGTTAGCTCTTCGGCTCTTGACAACCTCAGTCAGTTTGTCTTTTGTCTTGCATTCGACAAGTCCAGCAAGGCCATCGATTACAAAAGGAAAATCAGATTTTGGGGGTATTTGCTCAGGTATGGTCTTAGGGGTCTTAATATCAGTTATAAAGGTAGTAGTAGGATTTAGGATACTGAAAAGGCAGAGAGAAACAAAATTGATTTTTCTGAAATCTCATGTTTCTACTAATGTTTTGGTGGGTTAGCAGCAACATAGTTCTTTGACATCACAAACATTATTTCTACTTACTATGTTTGAGCCTTAAAAAGGGTGTTACATTTCAGTCCACCTGTATCTGAGTCTTCAAAGCAGAAGAAAAAAGTCAGCTGCTTTGATGAATAAACTCAGGAGAGTATGTCAAGAATATTTGATCTACTTTGGGGCCATGTCAGTAGCAATAATGAAGTACAAAATAGTTAGCTTGTTTACATTCTTATTATACATCCACTGAATGACAACTGTTATTAAGAACAAAGAATTTTCCTTTTTTATCACAGAGACAGAAAATTGAAAAACTTTTGGAGTCACTTGAAATTTTTTCACCTAGATTTTATTCAGCACACTGTATTTAATTACAAATAGTCCACTAAACTGTAATCCTGGATTTCTTTTTCAGCGTATAAATGGATAATATTATTTCAAATATTTTGATGGTACTATAAAAATAAGACTTTGAGGAAATTACATTAACTAGACTTCTACATTTTCATATTTAGTGCTATAATTCTTTTTAAAAAGACTTTGGAATAACAATTAAGTGGATAGAAATCCTTCACACAGATTGAAGAGCAGTGTTGATAGAGTTATACTATCTAGCATGAACTGCAATTCAGGATGCCTAAGAACTTCATGTGGTTGGCTTAATTACTTAATTACCAATAATTACAATGTTTCAGGAAGATGGTGAGCTGGTTTGCACACTCGCCAATCCTTTTGGGGCTGCAACTGTTTGCAGTTGTTTTAGCAACAGCAACAGCAAAGCAACTCTTCCCTCGCTTCAAGGGAGGTACACGATTATTGTAGTAAAAACATTGCAAGGAGGCACATGCGGTCTCTGCCATGCTGTGGAGAAAGAGCTCAAAAATAGCCTGTCCGTGCTTTGCAGTACCACACAGCTCTGCTGCCTCAGCTTCAGTCTGTCGTGCACAGAGAACGGGAGGAAATACGGGGTTAAAACCAGCGACCCTGACAGTTCTTAGTTCGCTTTTTAAAGTTTCAAGTATCTTGAGACAGCTAGTGAACAAGCTGGTTGCTCAGAAAAAATAATCAAATGGAGTCTGCTGTGAGCTGGTGAAATCCAGCAACTCTTCACCACCAGAAGAGCAAGTGGGCACATTGGAGGGGATGGAGCAGCGGTTGTTTCAGGAGAAAAAATGAACTGATGCTCATATTCTGTATCACAGCTTAAGGGAGCAATTTTAAAAAAAAGTGGCAAGCATCAGTCATCTCAGGCATAAAATTATAAATCCTTCTTCCACCAATGCTGCTAACTGTCCTTCAGTTGTCAGCATGTTTTTCTTGGGTAAGGAGTCAAGTCTCTCCCGATCACTAACACTAACAGATCAGTAACTGCAGTGTTCACCATACTCTTCACTGTTGCTGCATGCGAACATAGGACCCTGTGCACAATGCCTGAACTCATTACAGTTCTTAATTGCTTGTTTACACCTCCATCATCTTCCACCTTCTCTTCCACATTGCCTGAAAAGTTCGTTTCCAAAAATGGCAGCATGTGGGAACTTCCAATGTTATTTTCTGCTGCACTGAAACATAGGGAAAATGATAACAGCAAACTTGGAAAGTCCTTTACTTTAGGGCCTCAAGACCAGAGACACCTCGATGGCTTTCTGAGAATTTTGGTTGATGAAGGATTAATTTTGATGATGATCAGTTCCAGAGATGATCAATCTCAGATCAAGGATCAAGGTCAACATTTCATCATTAACTTTCTCCTGGGTTAAGAATGCTTTCTAACTGTTTCAGACACAATGCTAATTACCTCTGTTACTTATGATAATAACCCTGAATGTAGAATTCAGTTGCCAAAAGCATGTTGCTTGTTTTCTTTCTTCTTATGCCTTGTACATATTTTGCTAAGCAACATTTGTCATAGGTATGATTATAGATGTCCCTTCCTCACTGAAAATTATATTGCTTTTCCCCCACCCATGGGAAAATAATCTTTCTGAGTAACAAAATTAAAAAGGCAAGAAATTTTTCAGGGAGCTTTTCCTAGCAGATGGCAAACAATTATATGTCTTTGATATGGACTTGAGAACATTGCTGTGTATTGCTAGATTGTATTTCACATTTGTAGAAAGAGGCAGGATCTGCCGCAGAGTGATTGAAAAATCAGACAACTTGTATATGGAGTCTGCAGTCTGCTTAAAATGCCATTTTCTTTCTTCGTATGATTTGTCTGGCCCTACAGTTTATTATTCACTGTATTTATCACCATATGGATTGCGTTGTTGTTCAAATTCAAAAATGAGAAATGTTTCTAAAGTTGGTTAATATTGTATTTATGAAAGCTTCATGTATCTGGCCACAAAATTTACATATTTGTGGGAAGAATTAGATTGTTCTCCGCAATATGAACATATTTTTTTTCTCCAGCTGCCATGGATAAAGAGAGTTATGTGCCACCCTGAGTCCAGACAGAGACTGTGAGAAGCAAGTACTAAAGCCAGCTGTTTTGCCTCTGCAGATATGGATGGGCAAATATATTGGCAGGCTGAAAAGCATGACTTCTGCCTTATACCTTAGCAAGAAGATAAAATGAGGGGCAAAACCTGTTGGTTTTGCTACTTTAGAAAGCAGTTCCATGGTATTTTTTCCTTGGTAGCAAATTTGGCTTAAGAAGTTCTGAGCCACCTTCTCTGGCTTCAACTGCACCCAAAGAGCAACGTGGGGGCAGAACATGTTTCTTTTTTTGTTTTTTTTTTTCAGTTGGGAAGCTAGAATAGTGGATATAACACAAATGAGAAAAGACACTGAATTTGTTCATCTGCTAAGATGACTGACTGGGCTTTGAAGCTGAAGTCAAGTTGGTGAGATGTTTTTGCCTTTAGTATTTGTAACCTGTTCTTTATTTTTGGACATGTTCGCATATGTGAAATCCATAACGATGAAGTTTTCAACCATATGCAAACAGGATTAAAGGTAAATGAAAAACTTACTGAAGATTACTGCATAAACTGCATAAATTGAAATTATTTATTCAATAAACTACATTAATAAATTGTTCAAAAAATTTCATTGCAATTAATTGTTTAAAAATTGCATATTTTTTTCAGTTGAGATGCCACCTTTGGCATGACTTTTCCTCCAATTTTCTTGGTCTGCAAGTCTAGACACATTTTACTGCAATATTCCAAAGTTTTCAATCTTAAAAAATAAACTTCAGGATGTTAAGGATCTTGGGAAAGAACGTTCCTCTGAAGGTTCTTCTTTGGCACCAACCTTCTAGGATGAATAAGGAGGTCTTTGAGCCTCAGGGACCAAAGCTGAACCATACAAAAACAGGAGATGGCTTTAAACCACTTAATTTCCTTCTGACATTGTGGTTCACCTAACAGTAAGCAGAGGCTGGTGAAAGACGGCACTGTGTTCAGTTACCTTGGGCTGTCTGCAGTTCTTGAAAGTGCATTTTGAGAGCTGGGCTCATGTACTGGTTTCAGCTGGGATAGAGTTAAATTTCTTTGTGGTGCCTTGTATGGGGCTATGCTTTGGATCTGTGACTAGGGTGGCGCTGATGGCAGGGGGATGCTGCAGCTGCTGCTGAGCAGCGCTTGCAGAGCTTCAGGGCATTTTCTGACCGTCCTGCTGCCTCACCAGCAGGTGGGCTGGGCGGCATGGGAGCTTAGGGGAAGCGCAGCTGGGGTGGCTGGCCTTGGCTGAACGAGGGGATATCCATCACCATATGACGCCACGCTCAGCAATAAAAGCCAGAGGGGAAGAAGAAGGAAGTGTGGGACATTTGGAGCAATGGCATTTGTCACCCAAAGTAACTGTTACACATGATGGAGCCCTCTTTTCCTGAAGATGGCTGAACATCAGACACTGCTTACCAACCAACAGTATCAAATTTACACCTGGTTTTGTGTCCCTGAAACCATGCAAATAGCTTTACAGATTCAAACACCTAACTCAGTCACCATGACAGAGCCCAGGATGATTCCCATTCAAGTTGCAGGAGATCGTTCAGTTCTGATCAGTGCGCAGGGTTTCTCATGACATGTCTCTTTTGCTGAAAATATGTTCTGAGCACAAAGTTTCTCAGATTTCTTGTCCACTAAGCTTCTAAATAAGATGGGAAAAATACTACAGTAGCAACTTTTTGGTGGTAGTTTAGCAGATTTTCTTTTGTTGTTTATTGTAGTACTAGGAAATTTAGAGCATGTGGATCTGCAAAATCATGACTAGTTTGTGCTTGAATGGCAACTTAGGTCAGAACTATTTCTTGTTTTGAGTAGGAAGTTCTCTTGAGCAGAAACTTCTTGGTAGCTCACAAATTGAATGACTCTATGAAGAGTTTTTAATAATAACTAAATGCCTGCTTTAAAAATGATTGATCTACATTAAAGAAACATATATTGATAATGATCTTTGTCTTTCATAAAAAGCAGACATGGATAAATAATAATAATTGATAGAGAATTTTTCTTAAAGTGGACAATTTCACAGAATCTTGTTCTGTGAATCAGGTTTTAATCTCATTTCTTGATAAAAGTTACTGTGAGGTGCTTAGGTTAGATTTTATTTTGATAAATTACTCTGTAAATTACACAATATTAGTCAACTTTATAATTTAGCTAGTGATAGAGCATCACTTGCTATGCTGTATTTAAATAGCCAATCACAGTATACTCTGTCCTATGAACACATTCCTTCTTCATTGAGTATACACATGAATTTGACATATACGAAGTGTATATTAACTGAATTACATTAATTAAAATACAGTCAAACTGATTCTTACATGCCACCTTGTGGAAAATCAATGAAATTTTCTTATCCAGCAGCTGATACTGCAAATTCTGGACTCACAAAGAACTGGTGGAAGTTATAAAAATAGCTATTAGAATGAAGCAGAAAATATAGCTGCAACAAGATATAGCTGCTGATAATGCATTTGTATAGCATCTGTTAGCTACAACAAATAACTAAATAGAAAAAATATCACATACTGAGTCTTCCTCCCAACATTTTTTCACCATGGATTTTTTTAAATGTGGTCGAAATGCACCAGAGGTAAAACAGTTAAAAGGTGTCATTCTTAACCAACGGCCATACAGGAAAATGTGTTGTCTAGTTAATAAGAGGTGGCTTTCAAGCAAAAATACAGCTTTGAAGACAGTATTTTAAAACTGTAATTACAGTACCAGAGTTCTAATGTCACTCAGATATCTTTTATTATATTTGTATAGCTCCTCCACCATGTCTGATTAGTCCTCAAACATAATCTGCTGGTAAAACATTGCATGCACACAGTTTACACTTTAAACTATGCAAGATCTCAGTATTAAATTTGAAAAGTATTGACTATATGAAAACTCAGATTCCACAAGAGAAATCGGGATGATTTCAGCAGAAGCAAAATCTCACCTATTACATGTAAAATTGAAAATGATTCCAGTTCTACTTTCTTGACAAATTTGTGACACCTTCTCTCCGTGTGAACTGTATGGCCTTTAAACAGGTATGTGGAAGGGAGTATTTTGTAAAAAACCCAAACAACTCCAGCAGGACTATTATGCTTTCTTCTTTGCTTAGATTAATGTATGGAAATGGGAATAGAAATACTTAACACTATTTATTCATTTTAAAGGGTCTGTGGGATAATGCTAACGTTAAGAAAAGTCTGGCAAAAAGGCAGGAAGGCTATTCTCCGCTTTTCAAAGATGTTTTGGTCAGAGACATAAGAACTTCGTATTTCAAATACTGTTTAAAATATTGCTTGCTGCAATATTGGTGGTATTGTTCGTCACACGATTAATCACAAGCACCCTTGATGACATCCCAGACAAGAGTTAACAAGATAGTAGCTAAGGTAATAAAACAGGCATCTTGAAAGTCCTTTAAAAGACACTAAGGCAAATGATGTAGAGCATCATAGCAGTGACTCAGGCTAAACTGGAAAAGAATGTGCTAGAAAGTCAACTAGAACAAACAGCAAGTTCTTGTATTACACCCCAGATGCCTCCAATGAAACTAATGGAATACTTCTGTGATAAATAGGAAGAATTTACTGATTCAAACAAATGTTTAATCCTGACTATTTTTCCAACTACATTCCAAACTAAAATTGCATTATTTCTCCCACCCTATAAGCTTTTTTTTCCCCTAATTATATATTTTTAAAAGACTTTGTGTATGCCTTATGTACCGAGTACTAAGTAGCCAAATTATGTTCAAATTATAGGCGACTTTTTTATTTCTTCACAAAAACTACATAAATATGGAGTGAAACATATCTGATGAGCATATAATTTCACACATTTCTCAGTATGCTCAGAGAAAAGATTTAAATTTCCCTATGACCCCTTCAATTGATGAGAAGGGAGAAGTTATGTGGGCTTTTCACTTGTATTTTTCATAACAGTACATTGCCAAAAATATTCCAGTCTCCCAAGGGCTCTAATGAAAGGCTATGTGTAGGTTAATGGATTATATTGAAAATCCAGCGTGTTCAAATGTGAAAGAAGGGGGTGTGGTTTTTCTCTTTCAAATTCTTCACATCTTTTATTCTCTCTGAACCTAATGGCTCACTAATGCATGTAGAACCCTCTCCTGTTAAAAACAGCTGTGGCTCTAGCTGTGAAACAGCCCAACCTACTCAACACAATGTGTGCCCTTCTCCCACCTACTACTTCTGCCACCCTTTCCTTCCCACCTGGCTGCACACAGAAGCCTGAAAGTGTTTGGGGCCGGTCTTTCTAGCCTTCCTGGCTAGAAAGATAAACAATAACCTACAGCCTCCCCAGAGGTCTGAAAGTGCAGAACAAAATTCCTGTCCTCAGTTTGCTTGTGTTTCATAGCAAAGAAGCAGGAAAAAGCCAAACCTCCTGCAAGTCAGGAGGATTTCTGAGGAAACTGAGGAAGGAAAAGGCAGTATTTAAATGCCAGCAAAATACAGAGGAAGACACAGAATCCTTTTCTGGAGGACTAATGCACCAGTCCAAATGCATACAGCCTCCCCAGGTCAGCTGTCCAACATACTGCAGAGCGAAATCATTTCTTCCAGAGCAGCTACGTGGTACTTCACCATTTCCGTGCAAGTTGTTCTAAGTAGGTTCAGACCCAATGCTCCTGAGGGGTCTTTCTTGAGGAATTAGCTGAAGATATAAACTACAGAGAGCATATATTCTTGAAAGGCTGCCTAAGCAATTTGGAAATCCCTTCTCAAGATTTTATCCTGACTACACCTTGAGGTAGCCAGTAAGATTCGTCTGAAGAAAAGCAGAAAGATTAACGTCTGAAAGACACTTTCAATGTTTGTTTATACCAATGATCAAAGCAGTAACTGTGGGATAAAACGATCTTTATGTATCTTCAGTAATACGCCCGTTAAATAAAATTATTGTTTTCTAAGTGATGTGGAAATTTCAACCTAGTAATTTGAAGTATAATGTACCTATTTATCTCTCATTCCCTATGGCTTTTTGTCCAGGATTTACAATGTTTACTTGTGAAAACAGAAACTAAATTCCCACAAACACCCAGTCGAAACCTCTCCCTGGGAAGCTCTTTAAACAGATTGACAAACACTGCACTTGTGTTCCAAAACTTGGTTAAAACCAATCATCAGTGAAATGCTTCTCAGTGAGGCAGTTGCCTTCTTTGGTAATTTATCCTTCTCAAAGAACCACCTAATGAAGAAACTGCCTGACCGTGTCCTGGACATACTCCTTTCTAAATGCAAGCTTTTTCAAAGGGCTGTTATGTACCGGGGACCTGTGATCAGATCTGAACGAGGGCAAAACTATTTCCACAGAAAAGCATCTAAAATATAATGCTATGCAGACACTGACCTCCTTCTTGAGATCTGCCAGATTATTTGCCCTGAAGCATTCTCCACTTGCAAAATGAGTGAGTTGGAAGAGCCACACTGTAGCGTAAAAAGATACAATTCTTTATGAAAGGCATTGCATGTTTGTGAAGAACGGCATGTCGGAATGGTTTTAATAAATCACCTGACAATCCTGGAATTTGGGAGGTGGTAATTTTCAAAATACTGGAAGAAATATCTTAATGAGGTTCAAGAAAACAAATCCTGGACAGTTCTGAAATGGTAGATAACGTCCTATTTCAGCTGCCTTCTTTCCTTCTCCCCACAATCTCCTGCAAAGAAATAAAATGGAGTTGAAAAGTTTTGAGCCTGGGTATCTGTATATAGGGTAGATATTGAACTGACTGCTAAAAATAGCTTGCTAAAACACACTCTACTTGCACATACTTTAGATGCTGAGTAATTAATTGCTATTTGAAACCCCATTATCATGTTTAACAACAGAAGGAAAGCTGGACATTAAATCACTTAAGTAAAGACACTGTCAGTGATTCTATACAGGACTTAAAAAATGGACAATAATTAAAATGGGGGAAAAAATGAGTTGGGGAAATTATTTTCAAGGTGTGACCATGGGAAGAGTGCTGTATTCTCTGATGAAATTCAGTAACATATTTGGCGTGCTAGGATGACCCTTATATACATGTGAGCTTTCTCATTATGATTTGCAGTACTACAGGATATTTCAACATGCCAAGCTGTTATAGACAGGCCTGAAGAAATCCCAGCTATCATTTGAACATTAGGGCTATTTTCCCCCCACTAGCTGGATGACTGAGCATTCCCCTGCCCTTTTTTTCACATAAAATATTTTCAATGTAATGATCTTCAAGAAAACAAAACAAAACCAGGTTCCTTCTATAAAATGATTGCATTTATGTGCAAACTTTACTGCACTATAAACAGCATTTGATTTAACATTCATTCTGGTTGTTGTTATCCTTACTGTTCTATATAGCTACCTCACAAATTTTCACTTCCATCTGGACACACAACTCCAGTGTCTGTTAGATAAGTGATACTCCCCACAGAATACACTCAGAGGGGCTAAGTGTCTTCCCAGGTTCTAGCAACTTGGAAGGATTAACAGGCAAGGGATTAACAGGCAAGGATTAACAGGCAAATTTGCTGTCCCTGGAGATACGACTTTGGATGCGTTCCATCAGTTGTACCTTCAGCAGCATGTTTTGGAAGATGACATTTTAACAAAACAGTTGTTTTTTGGGTTTTTTTTTCTGATTCAGTCCTTCACAAACTTTCCCACTATGTTCTGGCTTTTTGAAACAAGTGATTCAAATCTTCTGTCATAAAGAATTCTTTTAAGTACTCCAAACTCACTGGTCCTTTGATTTAGTCTAACATTTCTCCCTAAAAATCGTGGTTGCTAAGATATGTCTGTCTAAAACACACACACTCAAGCTGCTCTCCCTTAGACTATATCCCTTACTGCAGTAGTTACCAGGAAGCCAGACAGAATCTAAAGAACCCATTTTGTTCTCTTCCTTATTCACTCTATTCCCCACGTCTTTCATTCCCTTCTGCCACTCAGGCATAATTCCAGTCTGCATAATATGCTCTATTGTATTTTGTTATTATACACGACATCGTGAATTTATCACAATGAATCTTGCATTTTACTAAGATCTGCTAGATTTTCTTGATTTTTAGAAAAGGTTGTCTACGGCTCAGTGACATATATTGTGATATTCATATAGAAGATATCCTATTCTATTCCTGTCGTAGTTGGTTCCTTGTGTTGTTAACACCAGTGGCAAAACCAGGCTCTGTGGGTCTCTCTACTGCCATTTCTTCATGATGAATCATTCGTTTGCAATAAAACAAAACCGTTCCACTCCTGCTTGGAAGATTTTGCCCTGTGAAAACTTTTTCATTAGATCAAAGGCTTTCTCTGAAATAAAAGAAACAGCTCTTGGTTCCTTTGAACAGAGAGATTTTTATTTTTTCAGTTGCACTTTATGTGGGATAAATCCAGTGGATTAGGTCAGAGAGAACTGGACTGCATTAATTTTTGACACAGACAATGATATAAACAGGATAATATCTTCAGATGTTTAACAACAGACACAAGAAGCTTGAATTTCAGGCTGGAAAAGAGCCCAAGAGTTGTGTATAAATTTCAGGTATGTTATTTTGACTAGACTCTAAAAAAAAAAAAACAACCGAAAAAAGAAAAAAAGATCGGGCAAACAAGCCAGTAAAGAAAAGCTGATAGGTTCAGCTTAGCCTTGCATAAGTTACTCTGCAGCATCACATAACAACTGAAGTTGTAAAGAACTCTGCATGTCATCTGGTACAAAGCCCATGGAGAGCAGGGTCAGCTAGCTCAGAGAGCCCAGGACTTTGCCCCACTGAGTTTGGAGCATCTCCAATGACAGAGATTTCTCAGTCTTTCTGCATATGTGCCAGTAGTCAATCACCCTCGTGTTGAATTCTTTTTTTCCACTATCTGGTCAGAATTTCCCTTGTTGCAGCTTGTGGCTTTTGCCTTCTGTCCCATAGCCACACTCTTCCGAGAAGTCTGGGTCCATCTCCCCTACACCCTACCATTAGGTAGTCATAGGAAGAAACAAGGTCTCCTTTTCACCTTCTCACCTCATGGCTGAACAAACCCAGGTCTCTCAGCCTCTCCCTGTACATCAGGCGCTCCAGCCCCTAACCGTCTTGGCAGCTGTCCACTGGACTTGCTCCAGTGGTAAGTATTTTTCTTGTTCTAGGGAGCCCAAAAGCAAAATATTGCCATGTCACACATTGGACAGAGGGGAATGATCACTCCGCTCAACCTGCTGGCTATACTACTGCTCACACAGCCCCAACACTTCCCCTTCTCCCTTTCTATAAAATCGGTTTAATGATTATTCCTTTCCAAATTTCAAAAAAAAGTTCAAGTAACAGTTGTCTCATGATTTTAAGCATAGGATATACTTTTGCATTGAAATACCTGGCTATGATAAGTGAGTGATATACAGAGTTGATATATTCAAGATGGAACTGGACTAGCTTAATTTGTATCTTATTTTTTTTATATGAGGACATATGGAGAGGTGAAACTGGAAGGACGCTAATGGAAGACGAGCTTTGGTGGATAGAATGCCAAATCAAACATTTTTTAATAATGTAACATTTTTCTAATAGCACACAATTTGAAAAGAGTTCCAGTGCCAAATCATCCAGTGAATGAGAAAAATATGAGAAGAACCTTATTCATGCTTACTGCTACTAGGAATGTGACTTCTAATGTAGAATAATTTGTGAAATTGAAATATCTCAGAGAAGGTAGTTGTAACAAAAATCACAGTTCCATTGCATTGCGGAGACACTGTGTTTATGTACATTATCCACAATGCAACACAACTATAATTTTTGCTTTAATTGATCATTCAGGACATATACAGACTGATTTGATAATATTTGTGAGCTTAAAGAAACAAAGATATGATAGCAGTGCGAAACTTTGCAACCAGCACATGTTCTAGTGAAAAGTTTGACTTTCTACATACAAAAATAGTTACTAAAAAGATGTATTTTGCTTTGTCTAACACAACTAGTTTCAAAATGTAGCGTCTTACATGTAACTTCAGATGTGGTATCACCAAAATGAATAAGGTCATTTTAATTTCATTTTGGTAATAGACCACCTTTGTTCTCAGCTCCTTAACCTGTTAATTGCTACTCACATGATGAGTAAATAAAATTTCTAATCAGAATGACCTGAACATGCTTCACTTATATTTCAATAAATATTTCAACAGGAATGCAGGATTTAAATGCAGTTAAATTAATTAAGACACATTTATATTCACTCACAACAATATAGAGAAAGAAATAAATGTGTTGGTGCAGGTTTGAAAGAAATCACAGTCCCTTTTATGCAAATAGCTTGGAAAAAAATAAGCCACTACAGAAGAATGAGGCTTTTCATTTAACCTAACAAATTCAATATTGCCAATGGGAATGAAGAAATAAAAAATGATCAAGCAGCCTCTGCAATTTGCAAATGTGGATTTTTTTTTTAAAAAGCTCTGCAGAGAATGATGTACCACTCAGCCCAGAGTTTACCTTGGAACTATCTATGCTTAAAGCATCTAGGTTAAAATAAGGCAACGAGACAAAAGCTGGGAAGGTCTTTTCTTACTTTTAATGTATTAGAACAGAGGCTGAAGGTCCTGGAGCTAGACAACTCCAACTTTAAGTAGTTCAAGGAAGGACATGCTTAACTACCCAACTGTAATCCACAGACTCGCTGAACTGGCAGCACTCAGAGGCTGCAGGTTTTGGCGCCTAAGCCAGCTCTGCACACGTCAGGCTAGATCTGTACCCTAGTTGTCATTTTGTCTTCATGTCACGGAATCCCACTGAAGAGCAGGGCAGCTGATATTTCATCATATGACAAACGCATGCTTTCTGCATCAAACTGGAGTAAGAAGTTGATCTCAAAGGTGTTTCAAATTTCTCTGCCATTAAAAAAGAAGTAATTTTTATAAAGGCCATACAAAACTACCACTTTCAGGATTGCCAGTCTCAGATTTTAGAATAAATCTAAGTCTCAGCTCAGAGTAATTTTCTGATTCATAACAAGCAGCTATGGTGTTGATGTCAATTTTACTCCTTAGGTGACTTTGCTTAGAATAACTGCAGATATAAAATAACAAACGAACTTTAGTAAAACTAAGCCCTCCCTGTGGATTCATGATACTCCACCGTTATGTCTCAGTTTCTGTCCTCCATTCCATATTAGTATTCTCCAGCTCAGGGAAATAGCACTATAATGATTCTTGAGTTTTATTGTACTAAAATGTCGTATCTTGTTCTCTGTTTTGAGATTTCAGTGATCAATAATATGTCAATGAAAAAAAGACACTGCTATTTAACTTTCTGTATACAAAGAAAGAATATGAGCTGTTACTGGATTTCTCAAAGGCTAAACAGCAGGACATGAAGGAAGTAGCCCATGATTGTGGGGAGCCTTAGCGAGATCAAATGGGACAGACAAGGCAGAGATAACATACATTTGTAGATGAAGCAAGAAAATAAAGTTGAGGAAAATGTTCTTATCAGCTTAGGGCTTCTATGGATATTCAGAATGTTTTTCTCTCTTACATTTCAAGATGCAGTAAAAGAGGAGGCAGTTCTGGTCATATTGCTGTAACAACTAAGCTTTGATGCTTTCTTGCTTTTTACCTGGGTTGTCCATACCCAACTTTCCAAAAGTTTGGGACACAGGCAAAAACAACTGCCTAAATCTGCAGTTTATACAAGCTAGAGTTATCTGTCAATTCAAAGAAATATTGAATTCCTGTTCAAGAAGGCCATGTTATGATCCATGGTCCAAACATCCTCTTGGGTTTCTTTGCTGCTAGCATGATCAGGCAAAAGTCACATCCAGAGAACTTGCTTTTCCCATCTCTGTTCAGCCTGCCTTTGCTGGTGCAACAAAATGAAATTTCCATCTCTGATGCTTCCAATTGCATTGACATTAGAGCATCCCGTTTCTCTGTGAAGACCGCTCATGACAAAATCAACTGAGACTGTTGATTTTCAGGCAAAGAGCATTAAGGCATTTTATACGTACGCCTTCCAGTCTCTCGCTGTAAATCAGAATTTTGGGTTTGATCTTTAGAGTTAGGTTCTTTGCTACTTCAGATGTCAACAGTAAAATAAACCATGTGTGTGTGGCTCCGACAACCTGATGTCCCATTCCTTTGCTGTTACAGAAATATTGCATCACATGCTCGCCAAGGTCAGTGAGTCCTTGGGAAAGCAGCCAGTGAAACGGGGCCCTGGGAGAGGGAGAGACCTTTCCAACTCCATCCACAGAATAAAAAGGTAGCAGCAGAGCTCCTTTGTTACATGTTCACCACTGTAGCTTACAATGGAAACCTGGTTACACTTTTAAAATACGCAGCTTTGTGGGGATTTGCTTCTTTCCTTAAACAATAATTGCACCGTATCATTATTCACTCTTTTACGACATTCTGGATGAGCCTTCTCCATTTCCATAGCAGATTTAGGGCATTATGCACGATAAGTCTGTTTTGTTCTAATTTTATTTACTTAAGATACTGTTTTCCATTAGAAATTTAAAGGAAAGCAAAATACACAGCATTCAACCAGAATTCTGTCACAAAATTGTTATGCTAACTGATATAAATGGTCTGAGTGTGTACACATGTATTGGTTAAATGATCCTGAGCACTGGCAAGTGGGGGAAGATTGGTGTTTGGAAATGGGCTGGGGAAATGAATTCAGCTCAAACACAAATCTGTGTTTCCTGTCTTTATTCTTACTTGGTTTCCATTTCTAATAGAGTAGGATGTGTTTCTTCATACAGCGTTTTCTTCTTCAGCTTCATAACGATGTTCTGCTCTTTTGACTACTGGCAAAGTTGATAAATTAAAACCTGTGAATAAACTTCATATCACAAGGTACATATAAATTTTAATTATTTTTCCACATGCCGAGAATATCTTCAGGGTGACTAGTATAATTTTGTTCCATATAAAATCAAGCTAGTGAGAAATAATATCTTTCTCAGGCTTTCCACATGGAGAATGTAAGTCCTTACTAATAAAATGAGAAAAAAAGCTTTTACTTCAGAGTAGGATTACTAAACCGAATAAAAATCACAGCAGTTACATATATATCAGAATCCATTTGCACATTAAGAAACTTACAAATCCTAAATAAAACTGGAGCACGTAGCTACATCTAGATATTTCATATTGTCTTATAAAGAACAAGAAAAGTTGGGATATTGACTCCTCTCACACTCTTCTAGATTATTATGGTGGTTTTAGCTTTTAAATGCAGGTATCTTACACTCAGTTCTCTGGATCTAGAAATTTAACAGCTAAGATTCAGGTTCTTAATGTTTGGCATTTGAGCAAGGATTTTTCAATTTTTAATTTCTATTCTTCTTTACTTCTTTTTCAGTCCTCTTCAGCTAGAGGGAAGGGCTATTTTACTGGAACATCCACATTTACTTTATTATTATGCTGTACAATATCATAATTAAGGTGTGCTAAGTAATAATAGAAAAACATTATCAAAAAACCTGGAATTCTTTTAAATCCACAAAACATGCAGGTATGTTATGACAGACTCTCTTTTACTCATTATTTGGAAGACAATTAATTTGATATATCACGCAAGGGGAATTTGACAGTAAGATTGAATCCTTTCTATGCCAAAACCAGTCCGCATTGTTAAGCTGCACCACTGAGCCATCAAACACAAATGGGGTGGAATACACAGAACTCAGACACAGATACCTGCATGTAGCATACATTTTAAGGATGTAACTCATCTTCAGGTAAACATTTCAAATAGTGCAAATGAATCTTACTTTACAAGAGTTGTCTTCTCTCTATTGACCATAATGGGAGTCTAGGCAACCACAGTGGGATTCAGCCAGAGATTATGACCACCTAAATCTAGACAGTCAAGCTGTTGTACTCTGCAGAGATCCAGACAGTATGCCAGGAGCCTAAAGAGTGGTTCAGCAGACCATCCACCAGGTACAGGATTCAGATGCGCAATGCTGTCAGTCAGGGCTATTTTAACTGCTGTTAGGTACCCTGGGTATCACACACTGAGAAGCAAGAAGGGTGCAAATCTCTCTGAAGTGTCTCATATTTGCCAGCCCCATTAGTTGGCTTAGATCAACAGTGAGTATTTCAAATGGCAGTATCAAAAATATTTTTAGGAAACTGAATCCTCTCCTATACGAACACCACTGCCCTGCAATGATCTATTTACATGAACAAGGACAGCACAGCAAAATCAGATGCTTCAGTGGCTGTCACATCCTTTTTACAGTGAGAAAGAAGTGTGTGTGCTAGACCGTTCTGAGGAATTCTTTGACACTCCGGAAAAGGTCTGGAGCCACTTCCATAAGAAACACCACAGCTAAGAAATTTGGCTTTCCAAGCAGGGGTTTCAGAGTGACTGACCAGACATACCTGAGATCCACAAGAAGGAAGTCCGTGCAGACATGAGATGACATGAAGATGGCACACACCACACTTCTCCACGATAAAAGGCCCTTTGCCTCACTCTCCTTGCCTAATTCCTCCTTGCTAGGTAGCAAAGCAGGAGCTATTGCGTCCTAAAGAACACTTGATGAGAAAGTCATACCATTGCTATAAATCTTTATGATATTGGGGTACAGGATGAAAAAAATTCCCTGGGTTGATCAGGCAAGCGTTAATATAGGGTAAAACAAGTATTATTTGAACAAGTAAAGCAAATATTAAAAAATTGGTTATAAATATGCATTGCAGAATTGAAGTTCAAAAAAAAACCCCAAACCCTAACTGAACTGTTGCCAACAGCAAAAATAACTCTGCCCAACTAAGAAACCTGCAAATATTAAAAGTAGGATGTGTTCATTTTCAGCTTCTGTTAAACAGACTGGATGAAGAGCCTATTTGCTCAAGCATAATAATTTCCATGTCTTTTTAAATGAGTTCACTATTTCATGTGGATCAAAACTAATACTTTCCTTTTTAAATGGGTTTGTAGAAGCATGCCTCCTACTTCAGTAAATGTGACAAGTGAAGTATATATTTAGAAAATGCTTTTCTTTCTTTTTACAGAAACTTAGTAGCGTCTAGCTTGAGTATTAACCAAATAAATTTTCTGCTCCTGCGACTGTCTTTGGCTCTGCCAACTGTCGTTATATACCAGTGAGAAAACTGTCTCTCTCTTAATTAAGTTTTCCACCAATTTTTTTGATCTTCTACTTTCACTGTCTATTACACTGATCTTCATTATACTGAGGCAGTGAAGACATTCACATCTCCTTATTCTAATGTGCTGAAGGTTATCACATCTGCTGGACACTATTTACTGCAACCTCTTTGTCTCCAGTGAGATAGTTTAGGTGTAGACTCACATACAAAAACTGCCATAAATTGGCTGATATTCTCTTTCTTACACCAAGTGGTTCAGTGCTTAAATGTGTTTATATTCTTTAATGTGTGCATATCATTTTATCATCTGAATAGACTCTGTACACTTCTGATTGCATAAGTCTGGCCAAATAAAAGGTTTGCAAGCACTAAGCTACTCCTAGATAAAACCTCAGTTTCACAGATATCATCTCTTTTGGTCAGCTTCCTGACCACAAAATGCAAAATATCCATTCTTGGTCAGAAGGGGATCCTATGTACAGAATTGGTATGAATGGAGTCACATGAATTGGTTAACACTGACCCAATATAAAGTATAAAGATGTGCTGTCAATCAAAAAATGGAAATGAAGGTCACTTCCTATTTTTTCATAGATTCTGACAATTTATGGAAAAAAAGTGAGTTCTCTAACTTTCCAAGTTTTTAAATACAATTTCAATTCATATTAATTTTTTTCTCTAAAACTTTAGAACTAGTTTCAAAGAAATTTCTACACTTGATTCAAAGGTTATGTTCCAAATTTTATTAAGTCATAAATACCTTGAGTGAAATTTTGGGTCCATTGAAGTAAATTGCAAAAATCCCTTTGACTTTGAAAAGTTCAGGAATCTGAGCTCTATTCTCTTCCAACATTTTCTTAAAAATCTGTATTCTTTTACCACAGGCTTGGAATTTCTCTACATAAATATCAATCGATACATTTCTCTCTTTCATTATATATATGTGTACACAGGCAGTGAGGGAGAAGCAGAAATATGTATGTTAATGTACAGTGTCTAAGATGAAGGGTGTTTTTTTTAATAAAAAACTTTTGAGACAAAGATGGAGCTGAGGGAACTGGCCAGTGTCACTGCAAGGCTACACTATAATATCTTTGAAAGGTTGTGGCAGTCATGGGATGTTCCTGATGACTGGTAAAACACAAACATCAGACCGATCTTCAGGAAGGGTAAGCATGAGGCTCTGAGGAACCTCAGATCAGTCATTCTCATATCAGTCCCTGGGAAGGCTATGGAGCAAATCCTCCTGGATTCTTTGTCTAGGGCACATGATGGACTGGAAGTGACTGGGAGCAATCAGCATGGATTTACAAAGGACAAACCCTGCTTGAGCAACCTGATAGCTTTCTGTGATGAGATGATTGCTATGCAGCCGACGGGAAAGCAGTGAGTGTCATTTACTCTGCCTTTACTAAAATTTCCAGGATGGTCTCCCGTAGCATCCTTTAAGTAAAACAGTGATACAGTTTCAATAGATGGACTATAATATGGACAGAAAATTAGCTGGACTGCTGCACTTCAAGGGCTGTGATCGATGGTATGAAGTCCAGCTGGTAGTGGTGCTCCTTGGGGATCACTACTGGGGAAGGTTTCATTACTATTATTCTGGATAATGAGATAGAATGTACCATGAGGAAGCCTGTGGAAAACAGCAAAATCAGCATGCTCAAGGGCAGGGCTGCTGTTCAGGGGGACATCAAGACATCTTCTTCTTCCAGATCTTAATTTCATTTTACTTTCATGAATGGCATGACTGTTAACTGAGAATGTTTTTATTAAAGATTTATATAATCTGTTATGGTTTGTAGTATTTTAACTTTAAGAGTACCATATAAAGAGAAGGTCCCAGAAATAATGTATTTTTGGACCTACAAAAATCAGAACAACTCAGAAGAGCAATTCATACACGGGGTAGGTCACAACCTGAAGTTACCTGTCTCTCCCCATATTCTAACGAGAGAACCATGTAAAATTGAGTTGAGTTCAACTGGGTGCCTAAAGTTATATGAGAGGAAAAGTGGAACAGGGGCTCTGGTTTATGAAGCTTCAGAGCAGCTTAGCGGCATGAACATGGGATGCGAATCATCTCACCAAACCCTGTTGTTTGTATAAAGTAGATGTCAATATGAGAACTAGTCAGCCTAGCCTCTCTTGTCAACCTGGGAAGAAATAGGCACTTCGAGTGAACAGCTCATCTTTTCAGATATCTACTTCAGAACGATGCAAATTGTGCACTAGAAGTACCCTCTTTGCTTTGAATATAAAAGGAGCCCAATGGAACTAGCTTAGGTACAGATATTTACAAAGTTGGCACAAACATTTGCCCAGCTGAACCCTACCCCTTCTGTTGGTACTGTGGGTCTGTAGTTAAAATTTATTGCCACCAGGAGACTTTGATGCTGTGAAAAGCCAGAGATGAAGACTCAATAATCGGAAGACTATTTAGCAGGTATTCTTTATTCCGGCGCCGGGCGCCGGATCTCTCCTCCAAACATGTGTGCCAAACACCCTGTCATTTCATGTTAAATACAATATACATATTCATTATATTTCTGAGAAATGCTTAGCATATGCATGGCTTTTCTGATAACTAATTAGCATATGTTAATGCCTTTCACACATATTGGTTAGGGTCCTCAAGTGGTCTTCGGGGGTCTTGTACTATTCATCACAGTGTCCGCTGGTTGACCTTTGTTTCTGCGTAAACTCAGTTCTAAGATCACGTATACCGTGTCCTTCCAGGTTGTTTTGCTCTGGTCTTGTTGCCCTCTTGGTGCCTCTTGATCTCTGTGGCT
>Ga0065711_1037549_pt1 | contig 19717 bp, 10 predicted proteins | sample Hoacrofraction12_FD_59098 | JGI IMG/M metagenome (GOLD analysis project Ga0065711, IMG submission 59098) | Hoatzin crop microbial communities from Cojedes, Venezuela - Epithelial fraction 12 v2 (version 2) | ecosystem: Host-associated > Birds > Digestive system > Esophagus > Crop | place... | reverse complement strand
GGGGGGGGGTGTGGCATGGTGGTGGTGTTGTCCAGAAGGTTTATGTGAGGTTCTATTATCAAATGCTTTCAAGTAACCTAGAAAGATGGGGAGGGGGGAAGATATCAGTATATGTGTTAAAGAATAAGAAGTAATAGTTAATAGGCAGGACACTGTACAAAGATTAGACTGTTAAAGTAATCTTAATTTCCTTAAATGTGGACGTTGAGCCCATGTAACTGGGACGACATAGTGCTTGGCAGCCACCTCCAGTGTTATCTAGAAACAGTTCTTAAATCAGCATCTTTTGAGTATTGCTTTTATGGTATACCTTATGTTTTTTTCCTTTTGTTTCTGATTGTTGCACTTTTCACCAGGAGATGGGATTGCCAGGGAAAGTAGTCCATTTATTAGAAGTGCAGAAGTGGATAGAGGAAACATGTATGAAGGAAAGAATATGGCCCTATTTGAGGTAAGTTAAATACCCTAAAACATATTTCACCTTTGAGCCTCTGGTAGTAAGATGAAACCAAACCAACCCCTGCTTTCTTCCTCTCTAGAAATGTAGTGGGGGGAAAACCATATTTTACTAACTTTTTGGTGGTTTGGCTCCTACTAACATTCCATTTCAGTGGATTTGAATGATGTAATGAAGTGCTAAGTTTGTTGTTGTTGTTTTTTTTTTTTTCCCCACCTCCTGTGTTTTAGTTTATCTGTGAATAGAAGAACAGTAAGTTTTGGTATGTGTTGATGTGAAGATATGAAATAAGCCTTCTTGCATTTAAAATTTTGGGACTAGGATATAGAAATTGTTGTTAGAGAAAGCTGCTGAAAGTTAAATCTAGTAGCTTTAACAAAGCAGTACCGAGTTTTAAAAGGATTAGCAAATGTATGATGTTGAACAGGGGAAATACAGAGTTCTCTCAAAGCAGTGAAACTACAAAACAGTGTGTGATAGGCCATGACGTAGTCATATTGTCCAATTACAATGTAGATCATACCATAGCTATTTCTACTGTCTAGTATAAATGTCTGTTTTATAATGCAAGTTTAATACCTGTTGAAATCACTGAATGATTGCAGTCACTTACAGAAAAAAAGTATATTTATATGGTATACTAAAGTGCCACTTTTGTGATGTAGTAGTACTTTTAGTATGGTCTAACCTACGTTGTTCTGCTCTGGTAGCATCAGCTGGTCTTGCTTTGATACTTGCTGTTAACAACGAACAAGGTCCTTCCAGCATTGTTTGCTTAGCCATCTTGTTGCATTCTACCCACTGTTTTCTTGTTGTCGTCTTAGGCTTCTCTCTTCTTCCTTTCAAATATCTTTGCACAAAGGACATGATCTTTTGTTTCCCTCTTTCTGCATGACCCAAATAATGTATTTTTACTATTTTTCTCTAAGTCTTGGAGAAGATTGTGCTAAGGATTGAAGTAATGTTGGTCATTATTTGTCTCTGTCAGGTATGGAATTATATAGAATACTGTTTTTTTACGGAAGCCAGGGTAGTAGAGTTTTGTCACTGAATTTCTTTCCTTCAAGCTCTATTCATAAAGCAATGTCCAAAACTTCCTGTTGTTCAAATTACCTGTTGCATTCTGCAGTGTTGATAATTTGGCCATAGCTGCTTTTTGTCACTAATCTCCTTTGAATATTAGCTTGCATCAGTTATTTTGAGTAATGGCTGACATTAAATCCTCAGCTGATGGTGTAATGATGACTGTCTTTTACGTATCTCAGATTATAGACCATGCTGTTGTAGTCTTGCTTAGAAAGCCTCTTGGTGACTTCATCACCATTGCTGCTGTTGTGGTGAATCTTTTTTGGTAGTACGTAGGTTTCATAATATGTTTCCTACAATATTATTATTCTTGTGTTTGGATTTTTGTATAAACTGTTACAAAGAAGTTTGGCTGTTAGAACCGTGATTACCATGACCTAATGCCTCAGGCAGAGATGCCTTAGTTCTTGTCTTTGTTTGCAATCCTGATCTCTTGTCTTCCTTCCAGTATTTGATCTTGTGTACTAGATTGAATACTCCGATTCTGCTTTTCTTGGAATCCTTTTATAATATGCGCTTATCCTGGATTTTATAATTTGTTTTAGCATGTTTTTGTTTTGTAGCAGATCTTTGGCTAAAGAAAGATGGACTGACTTCTGTGTCAAGGAATACTACATATGTGAAATTATGTATGATATGCATATGTGCCTGTATTTTCAACAAATGGATAATTTGGAAGTAGTGTGCATGGTTTAAGATAAAGTATGTAAGCCTGCAACAGTAGGCTTGAGGGTGATCCATAGGTATCTTGGTGCTTGAGAGAATCATTTGAGGCCACTCCCTAGACACAAGCAAGATGCTGGAAAAACACCCTGATAACTTGACCCTGCCAGTACAGTCCCCTGAACACAGTATAGTGATAGGAATAGATTTTTATAATTAACAATGGCCCTTCTCTAGATTTCGCTTGTTTCAGTTGTACAAGCTGCATGTTGTAGTATAGTGTAAAAAAAAAAAAGTGAAAGAAATATTGCAAGATAGCCACGTTGTGTTAAACTTTTTCTAGAAAGATTTAGAACTCTTGTTGATTGAAAGCCGATTGATGTTTTGTCATGCTGATTTTGAATTTGACTGAATCGGGGCTGACCTGTTGTGTGTATGTTTGAAGTACTATCATAAAATCATGACTTTTAAAAAAACTATTTAATAAATGTAGTGTTCTTAAAATCCCAACAGGAAGAAATGGATAGTAATCCCATGGTGTCATCTCTTCTTAATAAACTAGCAAACTACACTAATCTAACTCAAGGTGTGGTGGAACATGAAGCAGATGAAGACAGCAAGCGAAAGGAAGTCAAGGTATTTAAACTTCTAATAAGTTATTGAGTCAAAGCTAGCCACAAAGAGGACCATTTTTCAACCTAAAAAGAAGATACATGGATGCCTAAAACCAGGAGTGAGGTTTGTAATACTGTATTTAAAATGGAAGCATTTGCAGTAGGGCTTGTGTTAATTCACGATGTGTTATTGTTAGCATGTTTTTAGCAATACCTTTCAATAAAAGCTCCGGATAAAATGTATGCTAAGGTAGGACCTGAAACATGCAGTGCACCCAGCTTCCTCTTCCTTTCTTTTCTTTTTCCTTCTGTCCTTGTATGAGCATCAGTACCTTTTATCTACCTCTAGGGAGGATATAGTATGATTTTTGGGTGGGTTTTTTTGGCTGGTTTATTAATATGCTTTAATTGGCTGGGGTTTTACCTGAAAAGCTCTCTTGTTTCTGTGTGTCAGAGTAAGTATTTCTACAACTTAATAGACTCATTCCAAGGAAGCATTTTGTTGCATACTTCAAATATATTTGATCAGGTGGGTAGGGGAAGGAAAAGCAGAGGCTCTGTTTGGCACATCCCTAAGCACACTTTGCTAGAGGACAGCAGCTGAATTGTTCAAGGATTGTCTGCTGAGTACCCAAAGTGCTTATCTAGGCCTCTGTAGAAATGGAACGTATGTAACAGAGTCTGCAGTGAGATGTTGGATTGAGAGCAGAGAGCTGTTTTGGAAGGAGAAAATTTGGATCAAAAACATGTGACCTGACAGAGTACAAGAATTCCCAGGCAAAGGGGGGTGATAAGCTGGAACTGGTTGAGCATGGTGACAGAAACTGAGAAATTTGGGGTAGATACTGGGAAGAAGAGAGCACTGGGAGTCGATTGTCTCTGTAGGAGAAAGGGTGCTGCTACTGAGTTTGTATGCTGAGCTGTGGAGAAAAGAGGAGAAGCACGTGAGAACGAATAAAAGAAAATGAGCATGTAGTAGAAGAGACATATGAAAAAGTGCTTGAAAGTAAGGTTAGAACTGGAGCTTATTTTATCGAAAGAGAGATTTATGGTATGGTACCTGAATATTTGTGGTAGAACTGTTTGCTTTAGAACTTGACCAGTATAGGAAATTGGTACCAGGACAATGGGCAAGGGCAAGGAATGAAGTCCAGCTGTTTTAGCTTTTTGCTCATCCTGCATTTGCTTGGGGGGTGGGGGGCGGTTTTATTTGTCTCCTTTTGCTTGTTCTGTATTTGTTTCTTCTCATCTGAAGATACAGCCTGAGATATTAGAAAACCAGCACTGAGCAGCGCGCACTTTCCCTGGCGTGATCCCTGTCCTCTGTCTGCTGCACGCAGGTTTTTGTTAATGCAGCACATGGTTCCTCTCTCTGGAACTGACTAGCCCGATGAACACCATGTCCTCACTTGCACTTCATCTCATTTTGGCACTACCTGGTGACCTGAAAATATGATTTCTACGCATGTGTCTTTTTTCAGTTCAATGTTTGAAACGAAATAGCGGTTAAGTAGTAGCCTGGCAGACTACCATTTTTAATGGTGTAACTGAGACAGTAACGTTGATGTTGCACGTGTATATTGCCCAAGACGCTAAAAATAAAGATTACAGTCTAAATGGCATTCCATGGTTCCTTATAAGTACTTGGAAACTTAGTGTTTTCTTAATAATTTTATCAACTTATAAAGCACCAATGCTTGCTTCTTTATTTAAATTGATTGCCTTTTTTCACAGCCTGAGTTGTGATTTAAGAATAGCTTCTGTATTGTAAATAAGTATTGCTTCTAAGTTGAGTATTTCAGGGCCTGATTTCTTCCTAAGTGTAGAAGGCTGGAACTTTAATGACAAAGCCTGAATGCTTTTGTATGTGTCTTGACCCGTGATGATCACCAGCTAATAAAAAGCACACACAAATATACTGTGTTGTGGCAGGTTTTACAGCTTTTGCAAAACAAAATTGTAGTCAGTTCTGCATTTCTCCTGGCCTTGTCATAATACATTGTCTGTCTTTATTTTTTTTCTTTAAATGAAAGCACATGTTGAATATCATTTTGTGAGCCAGCTGCAGGACGATTGGTGATCAACTTTTTGCAGAATATATTTGGTGTCTTGATTACAGCAGTAACTTGTCTTCAATGGTAGTCTGTAACCGGTATGTCAGAAGAAAGATTGTAAAGCTTTGTAACCAACAGATAAAGGGACATCCTACCCCTATGAAGGTTTCATCCTAATTCCATTGGAACAAGAGGGTTTGCCATCACGAATGGTTTTCTGTCTTTTCAGGAATCCTTCTGCATAAATGACTGTATTAATATTTACGAAGCTGGACACTCCGAAGCTGCTGTTCAATTTCACTTGGCATTTGGGATGAGTGTTTGCGGAAGAAAGTGCTTATGGACTTAAATTTAGTGCAGAGGAATTAATGTTCTGACATTGTTTCCAGGTTCCACGTATGGGCACTTTTATTGGTGTGTACCTGCCCTGCTTGCAGAACATCCTGGGAGTCATCCTTTTCCTACGTTTAACGTGGATTGTGGGAACAGCTGGAGTTCTCGAGACTTTCATCATTGTATTCATGTGTTGTACTTGTGTAAGTTAACCTTTTTCTTCACTATTGGCCAAATCTTCCATTAGAAGAGCATTGCTGCCTTCTAATGTATGAGTAGCAGATAACGATTTCCCTGTAATGGTAAAGTGTCAATGCAACTGATAGTCATGGGATGTATACGTGCATTGAGTGTCACATGTCGTTCTAGCCTGTATGGAGTTTCTTTTGTGTTGGTAACTAAGCTTTTTTTTGAAGTATTACATGGATTTTATTAAACAAGCTTTTGGCAAACATTTCATGATTTAGGTTGAGATCTGAACTGTTCTGCTTTTCAGAACTTCAGAACAAACTGAAATATGAACTACAAATCTATCCACAGCTGTGTGTACATAAGTTAATATTTTGGAGTGTGAGACCACTAGAAGATTATATTGTCATAACAATGGCACTTGATGAGTCTGTCACTATTATTTAATTGGAATAATGAACATCTAATTTCAAGTTTATTCAGCGATCTATATGCTTCCAGTTCTTTTTTTAAAGACTCGCAAACATCTAAATTATCTGAATCTTCTACTGAAAAATTTAGTACTTAATTTGCATGGATATCCCTAACCAAAGGTATGATCGTTTTTGGCTGCTGTAACATCTTATTTTTTTAAAAAAATTAAAATTATTCCTAGTTTCATTTGATTACTTTACCTTGCTTCATCTTTCAAAAAACTTTCAGTATTTTAAATTTCCTCTATTTCATCTTTCCACAGACTATGCTAACTGCAATTTCAATGAGTGCAATAGCAACAAATGGTGTAGTTCCAGGTAATGAAGCTTTTTACCTTAAACGGTGAATGGTGAAAAGATGGAAGTTTAAAGCTGGGATAAGAAATTACTATAGTGTGAGATATCAGAACTAATGCTTTTGATTCAAGGGCATATTGTAGTTTAACTGATTTATAAACGACTCTTCAAGGTGAGATGCAGTCTTTGAACTGGACCTTGTGGGAATTAGGAACTGTGGCATTTTTTTTGTCGTCAGTCATAGGATTCTGTTTGAATGAAAGAGAATTTGTAATGGAGACTTGTCTTCATGCAAAGCAGATTTCTTTACAAGTTTACAAATAAGACTACTCTCTTGTTTTTTGCCTAGACTCCATTTCTGGACACTGGAGCTAGTTATGTTGTTTTCTCCAAGAATAACAGTCAGTCTGCTGCCAGAAATCTTTTTCTGTATAAGCACCCTAGGTTATGCTCATATCATTAAATTTTCAGGATAAATAGGTGAACTTGTTCCTTTTCACTTAAGAAACTGATTTTTTTTTTTGATGCAAAATCAGTTAGCCTTTGAAGCTGTCATCCTTTTCAGTTTCTCAACACGTTAGTTTATAATACCAGTGTTCAGACATTGTTATGAAGTCTGAGCAGTTTACCTAATGCAGTTAAAATAATTCCTCACTTCTCCAGCTTAGTAAGGGGTTCCAGAACCGATGCAAAAGTTGTTGGGCAAAAGTAAATGCTACAACTTGTGCAAGGTGTAGAATAACTGCATTTCATGGATACAGTACCACGTACAAAATACAAATACAACAAAAAATTTTGTTTCAACTACTTGTAGTTTACAATGAAACTTAGTTATTCTAATCAGTATCCAGATAACTAAGATGTTATGCTCTTTTGCCCCCTCATATTTTTATAATTCATTGTAAAGGTTTTGCTTAACATTTGAGTGTCAGAGAAATCTTTGAAGTTGACAATTCTTATACTAGACAGGTCTTAGTTTTCACTTTTTTTTTTTGATGTCGGCGCCAGTTTCTTAGAGAAATGGTGCTTCTGCTGGAGTATATGGAGGAGGCAGAAAGCACACGTAGGAACCTAGGGCTGAAAGAGACCTGAGCAGCAGGATCTTGTCTCTTGCTGTTGTATGCAACAGCATTGTGTTTAAAAGGATTGGTTGTACGTCATGAATTTTTTTGTTAGTTTCTCATTTTTTCATATTGAAAAGCAGTTTCAGACTGCCCTTTAGAATTAGATTATAAATGTATTTCTTATACGAAATTAGTCTGCAAATAAGGCTGGTGAATGTTTATTCAAAATAAAGCACTTCCTTTCTCTGTCTCCTCTTACTTCTTTAGTTGTCATGAGTGGGACAAATATGAATTTGAGAAGATGGAGAGGAAATCAGAGTGTAACATGCTGTGAGGGGGCTGGGGGGAAGTCTAGATGAAGAGCTAGAAACTTAGAGCCTTATTGAAAGGGAAATGGTACAGTGGAAATGGCGGGGGTGGAGGGAGTGGGTGTTAAGCTTATGACTTAAAGATGATGCTTATATCTGGGAAATATGAGTGAGAAGAATTGAAAAACTCAGGGTAAAGTGAATAGTAAAAGAGTAGACAAGAAAAAGGAATACCTACCTAACACTTTTAAACTGCACTGAAAAAGATGCCTGCAATGAAAGTGGTAATGGTGTCATGTGCAGAAAAGAAAAAGAATTCCTAAGTGAGACAAATTCTGTTTTGTCCCAACCTCATAAGGAAGTTATTCTGGAAGCTTATTGTTTGATTGTGAACAGCTTGAGCTTGGAAACTAAAGATTGATCCACATCTATTTATACCTGTGTATCCTTTCCTTACTTTACTTTTAGATTGTTTAGCTTGTGGATTTTTTCCTCTTTTTTCCTTGGTGTTTATTTTCTGTTCTCCAGAAAACGCATATGGGGATATTCACTTTGACACGTACAGTCTAACTGCCTAGTTGATATAGACATTGAATACAGTTCTGATATGAACACTTCAGTGGAGACACATGCGGTAGTTATCTTGATTATGTTGACTGAATGATTCAAATTTTTGTTGTCTGCTGCTGTCCTTAGTCTGAAGGGCTGGAGTCTTTTTTTTTTTGGTTAAATTCACAGCTGGAGGCTCTTACTACATGATTTCAAGATCTTTAGGGCCAGAGTTTGGTGGAGCAGTGGGACTTTGTTTCTACTTGGGTACAACCTTTGCAGGAGCAATGTACATTCTTGGTACCATTGAAATTTTATTGGTAAGTACTAGATTCTAGATGGTTTATGTTTTTGTTTGACTTTTCATATTTTCTTTCAATCAGTGGAATTATTAATCGGCAGATGCTTCAGATGAATCTAAGAATGTATCTGGTTTGGGCTAAGGTTTGGGGGTTTTTTTCTTCTATTTTTTTTCAATAGCCCCTCCCCCCACAGGTCCTTAGTGTTTTTTGCTGTCTGGCAGACACATGGATTTTGAGGAGCAGAAACCCTTTAAAGGGGAGAGAAGGAGCTGGATGAAAAGCAGTACGTCATTCTCAAAACTTGTTTTTATTCATCCCTGCCTCTTACCTCTACACTTTCGAAATGCCCCTGTCACTTGGTTGAAGTGGTTTGTGAAAGAATAAAAATAATAGAAGTTTAGATTTTGAAGTTCAGGTAATGATTGCTTAATAAAATGTTTGTTGTTATGTGTATGATAGTTTGCCATATCTCTTGCAGACCTACATTTCTCCGAGTGCTGCTGTATTTAAAGCAGAAGAGGTTGGTGAAGAAACAGAGGCTATGCTGAACAACATGAGAGTTTATGGAACATGTATTATTATTCTGATGGCCATAGTAGTTTTTGTGGGAGTAAAATATGTCAACAAACTTGCACTGGTCTTCCTTGCTTGTGTGATTCTTTCTATTATTGCCATATATGCTGGCGTTATTAAGACAGCTTTTGACCCACCTGACTTTCGGTAAGTGCAGTATCTTTAAGTAGTGTGGGTTATTTAAGAAAAAAGAAGTGTGAGGAGGGAATAGCTACTGTAACCATTTCGTGTGTTAAGCTAAACTTCAAAATAGAAGCGCAGTGGCTTCAATGATAGGTTTTATGTGTTTTAGGCAGTTATGCGCTCATTTGTTTTTCGGAGTTACCAATCTTTGTCTCATTGTTCATGAGACATGATACTCTGGAAAATGTGCTTTGGTACTTAAAGTGGCTGGCCATTATTCCATCCACACGTAAAGAACAGGAAAGTGGATTTTGCTGACAGTAAATATAGCTGTTTTATCTAAAGAATTAAACTAAAATCCTACAGAATAAGGTAAAAACTTCAAGAATACGTTGTAACTATGAACCATAGTTATGCAAGAAACATACTTTCAAACTTTCTTTGTCATGAGGAAATTTTTGAAACTTCCATTTCTTCCTACTTAAAAACGGAGACATTGCAGTGTTAAATTCACTTGTGTTTGTGAAGGCTTTCTACATTCTTGTTAATAAAATCAAATTTTATTATTGTCACACACAACATATTGCTTCTCAATGCCTTTGACTTGTACCTCTCTCAGCTCATTGAGAATTACTTCTTTTGTCCAGTTATCAGTATGTGAGTTGTGTTTTTGTGCTTCTGTTTCTATTTGGAGAGGAAAACGAATTGATACTGCTTAACAGAGCAGAATAGCCTGATAACTTGCTATGAAGGGCCATCTGCTATGCAGGACTGAAGTTATCCTCTGCTGTATGGTTGTTACAGATTCCATAGCACTTTGAATTGTTGATGATTGTGTCACAAATTGATCATTAAAGCAGTGTTTGTGGACTCTACTGTAAAATAATATCAAATCTTCTATAGAAAAGTTAAAAGTGTGTTCAAAATTGACATTTTTCAGAAGAAAGTTTCTAAGAAACTGTGACTTCCGGTAGGAAATACTTCAATCTTTTTGTCACCTATATAGGTAAAAGAGGGTTTATCTGGATATGTAGCATAGGGAAGACTTACTGCCAAGTTCCTGGAGACCTTATCTGTGTCTGCTACCCCGTTATTGTTGGGGGTGAGGTGAGGGTGGGATATAAAGAAAAGTTAGCTTCCAGTAAATATAGATGTTCACAATTTTGGCCAGTATGCCTCAAAACGAGAAACGCAAATGTGGTTTTATATTATGGTAAAGCTGATATGGTAGTGAGCTGGTTGCCAAAAAGTCCTGCTTCTACTTAGCTGGTTAATTAGATTGGCATCACTAACCTCCATTAGGTTTGTCTGTTGTATACATGGTAGAATAGTGTGCATCATGATCTCCTAGTTGAATCAAAGTGGAAAGCAGTTTTCATGGGTTGAATCAACTCACCCTGCTGCTATAGGGTCACCAAATCAGTAGCAATTAAAAAGAAAAATGAGCAAGGCAAGTGGCAAGATGGCCTTTTTAGCAGCAGCTTTCTGTTAAATCTCGTCAGCTTCCATGTGATAATGTACCCTGAAACTGTACTGGTGTCCTGTACTCTTCTCGAGGCATCTACTCTTACTTGCTGTCGGAAACAGCATATTGCACTAGGTCAGCATTCTGCTTGGCTTAGTATACTTGTTTTAATGCCAAGTGGTATACCTTTACTGTTTGTTGTCAGCCCCTTAACTGAGCTCCTTCAGAAGTATTAGATGCATACTGTATGTTCTTTGATTTACCTGCCAACGTGAATGTTTTATTTGATGTTCCTTCTTTCATCTTTATAGATGTTATATATAATTCCATTATTAAGCAAGCCTGGAATAGATATATCCTGAACATATTTTGTATAGCTTAGCACAAAAGTGTTCCTAGATCCTTAATGTTCTTTGATGTTAGGAATTTTGCTTTTTGCAAACTCTTCTGAGTTTTGTAATTTTCTTCTATTTCTGAGTGCTTTAGTAGCTTTCTGCTATGTGATTCTTTAATTTGTACCCCCATCAATGTTTTTAAATTTTGCTGTTTAATCCTCTTGGTTTATTTCGTACCTTTTGGATTTTAACAATGTTGAGGGCCATCTAAAATATTTATTTGTTTGAAAAGGGCATGATATACTTGCTTAATCTTGGTCAGGCTCATCATTATGTTAGGTACATTAAGTATTACTTAATTTTACTTCTTCTAGGACTAAATGAATCATAATCTCTGTTATTTAGTGGTCAAGCTGCTGGAGCTGATTACACTTTCCAAAGAATAAAGCAGAAGGCAAAATAGCTATTAGCACCTTAAAGTAGAAATGTCTCATTGGTGTTTTACAGATTATTGATGATAGTTGTGTATGCAGAGACTGCATACTGTAATGTATGCCATAAGGTAGGTGCTTGTATATAATGGGTTCCTGAAGACGTCTAATGGACGAAACAACAGTTTAATGCCCAACACTATATTGAAGGATCACTCTTCTTGGTTTGTTTTTGTTTATAGTATCTGTCTCCTTGGAAACCGCACATTGTCAAAACGCAGCTTTGATGTCTGTGCCAAATTTACTGAAAGCAATAATGGAACAAAGACTACAAATTTGTGGCGCCTATTCTGTGATAGTTCGTCGCTTAATGCTACATGTGATGAATACTTTATTCTCAATAACGTAACAGAAGTTCAAGGGATTCCAGGAATAATGAGTGGAGTTCTAACTGGTAAGTTAGAAAGCACAGTGATTTAAAAATTTTTGGACGTTATTAATTTGGCCTGTAGCTGTTCAGTGATGTGGTGGTCTAACCTGTTGCTACTTTGTGTCACTCTAATTTATTTGTGTGGAAGATTGCCACCTGGAGCATGCTTCCTCCTATAAAGTTTCCATCTGCTTTTAGAAGCTTAGTATTAAATGCTTTAATCTGGGAGTCGTCGGAGTTTTACGGCGACTCTTTTAAAAGCCATTGTTCTATTAAAAAAAAAAAAAAGTAGGGAAGTGTTTATTGCAGCTATTTTTTTAAAGTGTGTAGCTCTTTTGCGTGTCAAGTACACTTATTTCAATAAGCTGTTCATTAATGCATTCTCAAACTCTCCAGAGGGAGAACTTGTTTCCAGTTTACAGGTGGTGCATTGAGGAGTGAAGCGTTGTGGCTTTTCCAATACGATCCAGCAAGTTAGTGATGGATTTGGAGAAAAACAGTCTTTCTAGCTTCCAGTCTAGCATTTGGACAGATGTTCTAGAAAGCGTATAGCTTTTCCTCTGTTTACATCTCTGTACAGTTGTGGCAGGTTGGGATTCCAATTGCATTGGGTCATAAAGTTCATTTTCAATATGTAATGCATTGTATTGTATGCAAACAAAGAATGTTTCTGGGGATGAAATGGATGTTGTGAAACCTCACTCCTGCTTACCCTTAAAATAAGGTTTGATTGGTATAAATATGCAACTCTGCATAGGGACACTAGGCAATCACTACTGCCATAATAATTCAATTTAAAATAACAACCATAAAGTGTACAAATGCGTAAAAAGGTACTAAATGAAGCATAGGTTTCTCTGAATCTAAATTTGTATGTTTAAAAAAAAAAAAATCACTGTTTCCTCAATGAAAAAGGAAAATCTTTTTGATTGAAGTGTTTGCTACAGGAAATGTGACTTAAGGTTTGTTGTGTGCATTTTATGATTTACTGCATGTATATCTGCAGTTTTTCCTGAACACTTTTACATTTTCTGCCCCAGCTCAGAAGGCAGCTGTATGTTCTAATTTTTTTGCTACAGCGTAAGCTTTAAACGGCTGTTTTGCTTTCGGAGGCTTCGGGCTGAGTACTAACTTTTCTTCTTTTGGAAGGATGTGCTTTGATTCTATTCACTAATTAACATTTCTTTGAACTAGCACTACTTGAATACTTCTGACAACTTTCTTTTACAAAAGGTACACTGAGACTTCCCCAGTTCCTCAAAACTCAAGAAAAAAAAACCTGTGAATAGATGCTGGGTTTGTCAGAACTCAACACCTGTGTGTTTACAGCATCTATCTATTGCCATTGTTGCTACCAGCTGTTCATGGGCAGGTGCTTCTTGTGAGACTTTTAGTTTCTTGACCTCTCTGAAACTCTTAAAAAGTTGGCCATATGTTTGTGGTGTTTCAGTCCCTGAGTAGCGAAATGATTTCAGATACTTAGCACTTGGGGTCTTTTGTATTCTTGGAGGCTTCAGGCTGAGTACTGATTCTTCTGCCTTTGGAAAAATGTGCTCTGGTTGTGTTCACTGATTAACATTTCTTTTAAATAGCACTACTGCATAAAAGTGCATTTACCTATCCTCATGTCACATAATGATAAGACTAAATTAAAACGGGTCACCTGTCCCGCTTGCTGAGTGTGAGCACATGTTCTGATACCTAGTGTAAGCTTGAACTTGACCAGTGAAGATTTCTCAAGGAGGATTTTCCTCCACTGATGGCATATGGTCTGCTTTGTGTGAAGACTCTGCAACTGCAGACTCCACATGTGTAAGTTTCTCAAGCTGTGGCTGGGAATACTCAGATATCATGCCTGGGTGTCTCAGGAAGTGTGTGCTGAGTCCTCCCACCATTTACTGGGCACTTGTGTACTGTACGTATGCATCTGATACACACCTTTCATGAATGTTGTCCTAACAATAATAAATCATTCTGTAAAAACCTGACCAAACAGGCACATGAATGGGCCCTAACAATAATGAAATAATTCTGGAAATAGCTTTCGTCGGCTTTGTGTTGCTTCATGGTAACATGTTGTTGGGTTAGATACCTTGTGCCAGATTTGGTTTATGTGTCCCTAAATATTGCTAGAGGAGTCTCAGCAACCTGTGAATGGTCCTAGAAGGGAAACCTACCTTCCCACAAATGTCTGGACTCTTCTGAAAAGACCCGCTTTCCTTACCCTAACTTTCAAGTTCACTTAGACTGTCACTTTTGGGAAAAGAAGCATAGGAAATTAGTGTAACAAAGCTATGTGCGATACCTTATGAAAGGAGGAAGTGATTTCTATTTTACAGAATCTCTAAGCTGATTTTACCCACTCGTGCTGGCATGCACACTTCCACAATTAGAGTTGTATGCATTGGAGTGATCAGGGCATTGTCCCTTCTGTGTCATACTGAATTAAGGACACAGGCTGTTGAGTCCTCATTAAGTATTTAGTGCTTCTGATTGACAAAGACAAACTGGGTTTTGAACTTTCTTTTTATGCTCCATAGGGAGTGGATGCTAATTTGGAGATCTTGTCTTGTTTTATATTGCTCCTCAAACCTCATCTAAAATTCCTGGAATTTACAATTCTCTTGTTTCCTTAACTGTTCTTTTTATAGCTTCAGTCTAACTTCTAGATCAGTTTTACTCCTGTTTGTTTGAATGAACTAACACACATAGCATTCTGTGGCCATTAATAGTTACTTTCCTTTTAATCTTTGTTCTGCTGTCTCTTGTGTTCTAATGCATGCTTCCATATATGCTTACCAATTGTAAGATTTTGGTTACAAATCTGGATAGGAGTACCCTATCTTTGGCCACTTATAGAGATTCAGAGTCAGTCTCCTACTGTGCTCAGGGTAACCTTTTGTTATAGTGAAGACTTAGAATACAGTACTTAATTCACTTAAGCTGTACTGCATGGCTGAAAATTGGCTATCAGATCCATCATCCTGGCGATCCATGGGAATTGTGTATTTCTGTGGTGTAAAATCCTTTGGCTCTTTGACAGAGAGGGAGAGTATTTACCTTGTTTGCTTATGCAAGGTAAGACAACTTGTCTCGTTTTAAAATAAGAATCAGTGTTCGATGTTCTCAGCATCTCGTCAAGGGGAACAACCAGTGTTTCCACAAATGTTAGCTCTCAAAAGCTACTATTTCTTTGACCTGTCAGTCTTCATGGAACAACCATCTTTAGTTTGTTGGGGAATTTGAGCCACGTTCTGCTGTTTTTTTGCTTGCTTTGATGTTTTTTTTTGCTTATCAGTTCTTGTCTGGAGGCTGGCTACTCAGCTTATGTCACCATGTGGAATACCTTCCCTGTGAACAGCTGAGTCCTGAACTGTTGTCCAAGGTTGTTCTGTCCAGCAGGTCTCAAAGACCTCAAGTTACTGCTAAATAGCATTTCTTTTTTGACTAACTCCTCAAAATATAAGAGCAAGAAATACGAATATATGCTAAGAGTGCCTGGAGATAATAGTTTCCTTATTTTTTTCATAATACATCTATACGTCTGTGCAATGTAAATGGATATTCTACAAATACATTAGAATTTAATTCTGTAACTAAATCTTTCTTTAATGGAAGAGAGAATCTTGTATGGTGCATCCCATACACTACTGCATTTCTACAGGCGTACAGTGGGAATGTCCATCAGTTGGTATTGACTGTATTGCTGCTGCATTCTTGGCTTTATAAGGAGATGTTGGGAAGCATCATGATTTTTGTGTAAGAAAAGCCATCTGATTCATGAGATTATTGCATTCTCACTGCTTAATATCCTGCGAGAGATGACACTGAGTATTTTTTTTTTTGCCTCCTTGTAGATAATCTGTGGAGTATCTATTCAGAAAAAGGATCAATAGTTGAGAAAAAAGATCAACCATCAGTTGCTGGATCAGAAGAGACAAAAATGGGTGGACTGCCTTATGTTTTTACAGACATCATGACCTACTTCACAATGCTTGTAGGGATTTACTTCCCATCTGTGACAGGTAGATAAAAACTTTTTTTCGTGAGTGAGGATGTGTACTCGTAGCTGAAAAGATTATTTTGTGTGTATGTGAATGTTTATTGATGACAATGTGATATTGCTGGACTGCGTGTCCAAGTTTTAGGTACCTAAGACTTTCTAGTGCTAGAGACACATAGCTGTTAGCTGGTTGTTTTAGGGGGTTATAGGACTTAAACAAGGAATCAGGTTAAGTGCGATTTTCTGTGTCTGGAAAGAAAGCATACTAAATGCTTATTCAAAATAGGATGCATAACTTAGTAATATTTTAATCTTCAAATGTGTGAGAACAGTTTCAGGTATGATTGTTTCAGGTATTCGAGCCATGAACTGCCTGTGATGTGTTTAAATGTCTAATACTTTTTTGCAGCTGTAACTGATAGAGACTTTTTTGTCAAGCTTAAAGATTAGATTAGTTGTATATAATTTTCCTCATTGCATTTGACTGAAATATCCAGAGACATTTTTCTTTAAAAGTCGGAGGTCAAGCAATTGTAATATCAAGTAGCAAAACTTTGATACGAAGTTGCAGTGGTGTTTGAGAGTAGAATACTAAGTAGAAGTGTCCCTTCATTTTTTTGTTCCCCACTGTTCCCACTTCAGGCTCTTTTATCAACATCTCATCATATATGAGCCTGTGATTAGGGTTTCATTGCATGGAGTTTGATAATGCTTTTGCACTGGAACGTCTTGACATTAGCTTCCATGGTTTTACCTCCCAACAGTAGTCAGGGCAGTCTAGGGGAGATGGCAAAATTAGTCAGTTCTTGTATGATTTCTCCCTCCTGTCACAGTATGTGCTAGAAGATATTTTTGTCCTTCTGTTAAATTCAAATAGGCATGCACACATGTGATTTCCTAACAATTCTTCTGGTACTTCCTGCCTTCTCCTTTCTTTTTTGTTTCTATATTTTTAGTATTTAGTTTATTGATTTGCTTGTGTGTGTTATGTATGGTCTGTTTAATAGAAAGGTAGTGCATTTGGGCACACTGGCTAAAATGGATAAATCCTCATTAGTTTGTAACATCCATCCCCAGCATTTTGCTGCTCCTGTATATTTCCCCATATTAAAAACAATTCTATAGTTTGAAAAATAATTTTTTCTTTTTTTCTGTCTCTTTCTGGGGCTTTCTGGCATTTGCTCAGTTAACAAGGGGTGCTAACACAAATTTCTGAACAAAATGAAGGTATAAATTGAGGATTTGTGCAGGAGTATTATACATTTCTGTAGCCTGCTCCTTTAGTAATGATGCATTAAATCGGGATTAAAGTGCTATGTTCCTATTCTTTTAGTTGTTTATATGGGGTTAGTATTAATTGGTTTTGTGACATGCAAATTTGGTCTCTCTCTTTAAGGTATTATGGCAGGTTCAAACAGATCTGGAGATCTTAAGGATGCTCAGAAATCTATTCCTACTGGAACAATTTTGGCTATTTCAACTACATCTTTTATTTGTATCCTTTATACTGTGATACTCTTTTCCCCAGTGTGCATTCTGTAGGTATAACAGTATAGTGTTTTCATTGAAAAGTCTCAAGAGTTGCCAGAGTATAAGATGAATGAAATCTAAACTGAAAGGAAGTGTTTTATATCTGTCTAACATAAAAACATTATAAATATTTTTGAAAAGAACCAAATTGTATTTGCCTATATAAGTATTTATATATGTTCTAATATTTATATATATTCTAATAGTGCTTCAAATTCCAAGATATAATTGATGTAAAGGTTTTTAGCGTCATGCTTCACCTGGCAGATTGCTTTGTTGTTATACTCAGTATAACCAGTGAAAATCTTGAAGCAAACTATTAGCAATAGAAATTGTTAGTCCTTCAATATTTAGAAGACACAAATGCTTATTTGTATGAGAAAATATCTGCTCTGGTGCATAAGGTATGAAATGGCTACTTTCAATACTTCACAAATCAACTGTGCATCAAACACAGTCATAGAGAACATAAACTAAAAGGTTGTGGCAGGAAAGAATTAAAAAAGCAACCACCCCCTGCCCCTTCATTATCATGGACACTTTCATTTTATCCCTAGGTGAAAAATGGTGTGAGTGTTCTCGCCCCGGTGTGTGTGATCATTTATAGTGTAATCTTCCTTCAGTCTCAGTATTAGATCTCTCCTGCATAGTTTTGTTTGGTGCCTGTATAGAAGGTGTGGTATTAAGAGATAAGTAAGTTGTATTCAACTTCTAATTTTACATGGAGTATGTATGATCATGGGTTATGTTAACAGGCCTTACTAATGTTTCTTCTGGGAAATACCTGTGTGATATATTTTTCTTTCACTTAGGTGAAAACTGGAGGGGAGAGTCTGTCTGGTAAACTGCAATGTCTGTAAAAACTGGTTGAATTATCATGTTGTATCCCTTCAACAAGTAGAAGCAGAACCCAAGATAAATGTCCCTAATAAAATGTTCTTGAGAAAGATAATCATAGTTGGTGTTTGTGGAGATGATGGGGAGAGTAAAGGGGGGTGGTATTACTTGTGGAGAAGTAATATGCTCCTGAGGAGCAAAGACCAAAAAAGTTGTTGGACAGTTTCATGAGAGTTCGTGGGACAGACTGCAATGCACCATCAGGTCTGTAGTTTCCACTGGATGTATGACTATTTTTTTTTCTTTTTTGAAATACCAGTTGTAGATTAGGAGTCATGTCAGTTTTCACCCATGTAATTGCCTGAGGATATTTGAGGCACAATATGAAGCTTAAGGGGAATAAATGTGATGGAGATAAGCATGAACAGAATCTCCAGATTTAGATAAATTGCTGCCTTAGGAGAAGTTCAGTTGAGTAAAATGAATCTGTTGGCAGGTTTCACATTTGTTTCCTTGCTGGTGCCTGGTTCTCTTTTCTACTAAGACCCAAGTTTGCTTTTGGTGATGAAGGAGTGGCATTGAGGTATTGTTTGGAAGGCGATGGAGATGATGCTGTGCTGAGGCAACTTTTTTCAAAACAAAATCTTTTCGTCTAGAAGGAAAACCATAAGTTAGAAGCTGGATTCTAATCAAGGTTAATACAAGAAGCAGCAGAGGATCATTTTTACTTTAAAATGGTGTTGTGGCATCAGTGAAAGTCTCTGATTTCTTTTTCTTCAAAGTAAATCCACAAACCAAATCAAAGTGATGCTTACGAAATAGTAAATGAGTTGTGAATTATAAATTAATGCAGAGCCAACATCTATCACATTTTTGAAAGTAACATATTTGAAATTTACTGGAGGGAGGGAATATTCGAAGCTGTGAGTGCAGGTGGTCTATCACTAGAGCAGGACACGTAAAAAGAGCACTGAATCAATGTTCTTTCATTTACACTGCTGCCAGTTCTTTGGCTGAAATCCATCAAAACAGCTAAATGTATGGATCTTGGTCTGATTTAAAGACTGATTTTGGGGTGGGTTGTTTTTTTGTTATGGGTTATCATATCTGCTGTGGAAAAAAGTAGATTGTACATCTTCTCAAGTTGTTCCTGCCCTGTGTTTAATTAAAACACAGGCATTAGTATTTGAATTAAGAATGAATGTGCACCTGTATAAATGTCATCATAGAAGCATAATATGGGGGTTTCTTTCCCCCCTATATTTTTAAAGGGTGTGGTTTCCCCTTTTTCCATCTACTGAAAATAGTATGTAGCCATGCATCCAAGCTTGGGCATATGCAAGGATTTGAACACTGGCTTATTATATTAACCTGATTACTGTATTTCTTGACCCTGATTAAAAGCAGGTCTGAAAAGTGATAAAGCATTTAACTTACTGCGTAGCCTTTTCTTTTATCTGGTGTTTGTTTTGAGAAACTTGAAAACAATGGAAAAAAAATGCTATCACAGTGTAGATGGTAAGCAACCGAAATAAATTTTGAGACTGACAAAACTAAGATGAACTACAAGAAGTTTACTTGCTTTAAAAACAAAAACATCG
>Ga0065711_1037548_pt1 | contig 19718 bp, 12 predicted proteins | sample Hoacrofraction12_FD_59098 | JGI IMG/M metagenome (GOLD analysis project Ga0065711, IMG submission 59098) | Hoatzin crop microbial communities from Cojedes, Venezuela - Epithelial fraction 12 v2 (version 2) | ecosystem: Host-associated > Birds > Digestive system > Esophagus > Crop | place... | reverse complement strand
GCTCCCTCAACCTCTCCTCGTAGGAGAGATGCTCCAGTCCCCTCCTCATCCTCGTAGCCCTCCGCTGGACTCTCTCCAGCAGCTCCTCATCTTTCTTTCAGTGCTGCTCAGGAGACAGTCAGTGCCTGCCAGGTGTAGTTGCGTATCTTGTAGGTGGATAATTCTTACGAAGCGCGCGTTGCGGAGCCGCATCCTTTGCAGGCTAAACCAGAGGGACCGCAGATGGTGCTGGAGCGAGCTTTCTCCCCAGGTGTTAGCAGAGATGCGTGGTCTGCGTGCCGAGGTGGGAACCAGGCCCTCCCTGGGTGTGACACCCTGCGCTGATGTCTGCAGCTCCTAGGACGGAGCCAGGAGCTTGCTGTCAGATAGAAAGAATAGTTACCTCTCTTAGCAAGGAGCAAAGCTGGTAGCAAGCTGCAAACACTTTGAAGATAAGGAGAGTATCTTCCTGTTTAACCTTCAGCCCTTACATGTTATATTTTATATATTTTGCTAATAGCTATTAAATTTATTTAATAAATATTGAAGTCTGCATTATTTATGTCAAAGCAATGCACTCGACCCCGCTCGAGTTACAGCTGATTTATGAACATAACCGAAAGGAGGATCAGCTCCAAGGAAGCAAATGCATTGCAAATTGTCTTCTCTTTTAAAAGTTCTTATAAGATAAATAGACATAGTGCTTATGTACATAGAAATAAAGGTGCAGAGTATATATCTGTAGTGTAACAACATTCAGCTGCATGGTGTGAGGTGAGGAGTAACCAGCCAGGTAGTAATTCTGCCGCGAGGAGCAGCAGGCAGCAACACGACCTGACTGCGAAAAACAAACATCGTGTGTCACGGCAAGGCTGTGAGATAAATTCAGCGAATAATCCTCCGGCGGGGCGGCTTCGGGAGAGCACCCCGCTCGCTTTGGGGCACCGCGTCTCAGCGAAGCAGCGGCTCCATGGCGGTGTCCGGATCAGGGGCAGACAGGGGGCCTGAGGTCTTCCCAGTGGCTGAAGCTGGGAGAAATGACCCCATTATCTGTCAAAGACCAAGGGGCAACATACTGATCTTCAGAAGTTCTCCAAAAGACGGTAGCGATTTAAATATATCACAGAAGGTAAGAGAGGGCGTGGTGGTTGCTTGCTCGCCGTGCCACCAGGAGAGGACAATTAGCAGCTTCGTTCAGGTACAGACTGAATGCTTTGGAGACCTCAGCACTTTGCAAGAGTTGGGTTAGGAAGCTGTGAAACCCCCGTTAGAGGATGGCTTTCGGAGATGGGTAGACAGAGGGATGGGTCAGACGTAGTTCTGGTGTAAGCGACTTTCTCCTGGGGCAGGGGTTTAGATGAGGTGAGCCCTTGGGCTCCCTCCCTCCCAGCCATGAACGATGCAGCTTGGCCTAGGGCACCTTTTCAGAAGATGAGATAGGTTATGTCCCAGCGTCCTGACTCTGGAAAAATTTCTGAAGCCATCAGTGTCATTTCCTTCTGATAATGAGTAAACAGAAACTGAGAAAGCACTTTAGTTTTTGCTTGTCTGCGTCGGTATGGAGACACATCTGTGCACAGCACTCTTTTATGTCTTCTGTAAGGCATTTTAGTGCTTCCAGTGGTCGTCTTAATCACTGTAGTAGCAACTGTTGTGTAGATATAACAAGCAAGTCTGGAGACATTCATATTTTTCTAAATATGGGAATTTGGAAATACCTGGGCAGAGTCAGCGTTTTACTCTGCCATTATATGTATTCATGGAGTTTTTCCACCAGAAACTCAGACTGATTAGCACTGAATAGCAGGAGAAGAGGAAATGGTGTTCTGAAGAATCACCCTCAATGTGTAATGATTTTCCCATCCATATGGCTTTACAGTATATTTAATTTTTGAAGAGGATCCACAGAGACTTTCCTCCCTTTTCAGCTCCCTCACACCTGTACTGTGCTGTCTGTGGCTTTTAATTTTTAACTGTGCCTCATCTTCTTAAGTCGCAAGAATTGTTCTAGTTTATCCTAGTGTATCCTCTGGAAAGATAATTAAAAATTTAAAAAAGAAAAAAAAAAGGCTTTTCCACCCCTGTATATTTGCAGAGTATGCTTTTAAATCCTTGTGGTTTCTCTGAATATTCATCTCATGCAGTACCTGTTCTCTGAGTGCATATGTACTATTTTTCCATAATAAGCATAGCTGCATATCAAGAGAACACAAATCATTACTTATTCTCTGCAAAGTTATTTCAAGGAATTGTAAAGAATTATAGTAAAAAAAAAAAAATTTGCCGCCTTCAAATTTTTTTAAAAAGTAAGATTTATTTACTAACCCATGTTACTATATTTCCTCTTCTATGACTTACAGTAGACCTAAATTTAGATTTATACCAGCATTATTGAAATCCAGATCTGATCTTCACTCTTTAAGTAAACAACAGGAAACTGCACCATACGCATACAGCAGGAATTGTACTGTTAAGGATTCTGAAAGTTTCCAGCACTGAGCTTCGGAAGGGGCTGCTGATACCGCAGACAGCTGGTAACGTGTTGGACCTCACGGGGGTTTGCAGCGCAAAGGTCTCAGCTCATGCATCTTTGGTTGCAAACTGATTAAAACATGCTTTTAAATTGTTAAAGTGTTTGAAGTGCTACAGCCTGCTTCCCAGGCATCTTATTTGTAATAGTGTCTCATGTGTTGTGTCTCCTAGCTCTACATACAAACTACCACACTTACAATATCCATGAACTTAAGTGCTTCAGTGGCCCTGGGGATGCTTTACATGCCGAAGGTGTACATCATCATCTTCCACCCCGAGCTAAACGTCCAGAAACGGAAACGCAGCTTCAAGGCTGTGGTCACAGCAGCCACCATGTCGTCACGGCTCTCGCACAAACCCAGCGACAGACCCAACGGCGAAGCCAAAACGGAGCTGTGTGAGAACGTAGACCCAAACAGTAAGTACCGCTGTCCTTCTGCTCGTTGGCTGCCTGCGGGGTTTGGAGATGCTGACCAATATCTGAGTTTCAGGCTCTTCCTGCTATTTGGTCTTCTCGGTTAAAGATTTTTGATGTCTCACATATCTATATATTTTTTTTTAAATTCTCTATTTTCTCCTTGCTTTTTTGAGTTGTGCCAGTTGGTAGCAACTCCTTGCAAAATGTTTGGTAGCTGTGAGTAACTCCTCCTCCTTTCCCTCCTCCGTGAGTCAGAGATGAGCAGCATCCTTGAGTACCAGACCCTGCAGCCTGTGTCAAACTCAAACCTTCCTAACCCTGGCAGGTACAGTGTCCAGGATGAGTGGAGGGACAAGCATCAAACTCATTGATAACTCTGCTAAGCTGAGTTATAATTTTGTTTCTTGCTAAGTTTCTTTACAAAAATCTCACATCCTTGAAGATTCCCACTTAAGGATTTTATCCGGTCCTATAAAAGTGAATGCAAATCTTGTCACTGATTTAAAAGGAAAATAGATCGAAAAGATGCTTCCAGTTTCCTTAATATGCACTGCATGGTATACTGTAGCACAAAATTACATACTGAGGCCATCAAATTTGATTTGCATTTGAATCTGGAAGGAGCTGAGGAAGGCGGCAGCTGCGCAGCGTTGTAGCCTGTTGGATAGGTTCAGGCATGTCTGCAGTGTTTATGAAAACCAGATCTGAGCGTGGAGAGATGCCCTTTCCCTGCCCACGACCCGTTCGTCCATTTGCTGCTGAATTCCCTGCCACTTCTTGTCTGCTAACTGCTGCCTGGCTGTCCGCCTCGAAGCAGAAACTCTGCTGGCACAGCAGAGTGGGAGCAGCCAGCAGATTATGGACACGGCGCTTCTCCTCCCTTTGTGCACCCCTGGAGTATTTTTCTCTGATGTCTTACCATGCAGGTATACAACATGTCTTCTAACTGGAAAAACAAAATTTGTCTTTGGAAACTCTGACAGAATTATAAGACAGTAAGGAAATGCTTCTAATTAATTAATGACCATACTATGCCTCCTCCAGTTATACTGAACAGAGCCCTCACTGCAAGAGGAGGTAAATGTATGATTTCCCACGTCAGGGTACTGCCCAGCAAGAGCGAGAGCTGCAGAGCCCGCTGCCGAGTCCGGTTCCCGTTAGGTAGTGCCGGCCACGGTGAGGGAACCCTGCCCGTCTCTCGTCTCTGAATCTCCTCCTCGCCGCTGAGGTCCAGCCCTCCCCTGTGCCGACTCCGGGAGGTGTTCGGGGAGCGTGGGTACCCAAGGCGGCCGGGTCGGGGACGGCCTTTGAGGATGGAGTGAGAGACAGGAGGAGGAGGAAGAGGAGGAGGGAAGGGGATCGGGAAAGGGCAGGTGAGCGCGGGTCGCTGAGCTGCGTGCCAGCAGCTGCTGTTCTGGTCAGATGGGTTGGCATCAGTGTTTCCTCCAGAAAAAACAAAATTTAAAAATTTCCACTCAAAGACTTGAACGGCAAGAAAAATATAGAAGCTCTGGTGATGAAATGTTGAGTGCAGAAACGGCGGTAGACCGCTGTGGGAACTGCAGCCTGGGGGTTTCCTGCGCTGGGTTTCCCCTCCTGGTCTCATTCTCCTGTGCTGCATCTTATTGCTGTTTTCAGACTTCTGAGAATATTTCCCCCTGCCAAGGAACAGTCAGATTTTTCCCTGGGAATGGGATATGTTTATTAAAAAGAAATATTGCTTACTTAACCCGCCATATTCCTGGCAAAATACATTTTTTTTTCATCCAGGACCATATTCTAGAATATGTTTTTAAGAGGCAGGAGAGGCAGTAAGAGACAGAATCCCCCCGCTTGCCAAGATCTACCAGTTCCTGCCTTAAGCATCCAGGCTTCAGTCCCACTTTTGTTAACGCTGCTTTAAAGCGGGGAAGAAAACCCTCACACATTCGAAATTTGGGTGCGTGAAGGGAGGATGCTTTCTGTGAACTCTTTTGCTTACCTGTAGGATTCGAAAGCATATCAATTTGTTTGTCCAAGCTAGCCAGTCAGGAAATGTGCAATAGTATTAATTTGTACGTCTTTCTGCAAGTACTGGGCTTTTAAATTTTTTATGATTTGGAAAATAAATTTTGTTTTAAATCTTTTAATTATTTATATATGTAGTACCATCTGTTCATATTATTAGCTGCACCTATTACTACAATTTAATTCCCTAGATATGTGTGTTAATAAAAATTGTTAGAAAATCAAATGAAATAAACTACTGCTGTACTTGAAGTATTTGGGTACATTTAGTCCCAGCGTAGGCTACTACTGCAGTTAATGGGAGCTCTCTTACAGCGTTCAATAGGTTGGCAATCAGCCCTCTAACCAGGCAACATTCAGCATGTTTTTCTATACAAGTAATTCACTGAATACCTGAATTGAGTCTCTTTTTTTTAAAAAAAACATATTTTGTTTAAAAAAATGTTTACAGTTCCACTTTTAGGTGGAAAATTTGAAAACATTAGTAATGACCTCAAAAATAAGCAGTGTTATCTGAGCATAACTCTCCACATTTTCAATGAAATTTTGAAAATGGTCTCTATAAATAAATAAGGTTTTGATGTTTTCATAGCGATTTAGCTCAGGAGCACAGGGATGGGAGGTCCTTGTTGCTAGTTCTGCACTGGGCTCCTCTGAAACTCACTCTGTGAGCCTGCAAGTAGATTAATTGAAGGGGATTAAAGGATGAGTCCGAGACTCACCAGCATTCTGCAAAGCTAACTTAGGTGCAGACCTGGCTTAGCTACCAAGTGTTTTGTCCTAAGTGCAAAAGTACAGTTGGGTTTTCCAATTTGATTTTCTATTGTATTTCCTGGTGATGCTGCTGTTCATGGCTTGCTCAGGTACTGGAGACTGGAGTTGCCATTTCTATTGAAAATAGACAAATATTTCATATCTCCTAAGAAATTATGAACACTGAGCCACCAGCATGGGATTCATGTACCTCCAAACATTGGGGAATTTGGTGACTAAGCCCACGTTTGTGGCTTCTCCTACTTATATGCCCCATGTCCAGAGTCAAAACCAAAAGCAAAATGTGGATGGTTTTACAGAAAGACAGCCTTGACCAAAACCTCCATGTTTGAGTAGGAACCTGAAAAGAATGCCTCACGAACTGAAGATGTGCCTGTAAAACTGGAAGGCCTGTGAATAACCTGAGTGGCTTCTAAGAGCACGTGGTCCTCAGCAGCGGGGCTGAGCATCGTGTGGAATCGCGGCACCCAACTCTCGGGTGACCTGCAGGAGTCTGAGCTGGGAGAAAATGTGCAGAGCCCTTAGGAGAGCTGGGCTCAAGCACCAGGGTTTTAGTGTGAGCGTAAGAGAAGAAACTGCATGAACGTGGGAGGAAAATCACCTGAAGCGCAGTGATCCCAGATCCCACCCGTCAGGAGGAATAGGGACTCGCTATGTTGCAGCTTTTTATCTGGGAAGCAAGAAATTTCACAAGTTGAGCTCCCCAGCCGTGTCCTGGGAGGGCTTTCACGCTGAATGGGATATATTAAGGCCAAGCTTTTCAATCTGAAACTGTGTTCCTTGTGTAAAACGCTCTTAATCATTTCAGTTTGCCATCTGGCATGTGCATGCCTTACTCATTCAGCAGATTCTCCTGCTAATGCATGTTTGCATCGGAAATGTTTCGCAGCAGATTCGGATGAGCAGAGTTTGGTGCACAGCAGCTTCCATCCATGTAACGAGTTCATTCTGCTCTCATGTGTCCGGTCAAATTTCACCCTTTTGGAGAAGGTGCTTCTCATCGAGTCTGAAGTTGAGCAGTGAGGGCTTCTGCTTGGTCGTGTGCTTGTGGTTCTGCTGCAAGAGCAGGGTGTCAGACTACGAGAAAAGCATGTGAACCTCCAACCCATACTTAACTTATATTGAGATTTACATGTAATTGCTCCTTTTCTTCAGCAACTGGTTTTAATTCGTGGCTTTACCAAACACAGTGACAGGGAAATCAGCACCTCAGCTGTTTGGTAATGAGGAGGTTGTGCTTCTCACTGGCTGGGCGAGCAGAGCTTACTGGGACGGCGTTTGCTTTCATGCACGTCCGTCTGGAAGCAGCGGTGAGAAGGAAGCCGAGCTGCCCAGCTTCCTCGAGTGGCTCTTCTGGGAAGACGCTTTCTTGCAGGGATTGGGGTCTTTCGGGACCTGGCAGCCCAGGGAGCGTTGGTCTTCCAGCATCCCCATTTCCAGACTCACGGGAAAAATCTCACAGTCTGTGAGAATGACTGTGGTCAAGTTCACCCTTTTATTTTCTCCCCCCACTTTTCTCTGCTCTACTGCTAAAGCTCTGAGGCCAAGACGAGCAGCGCAGAGTAGCCCAGCGGTGCGCAGTATGGAGCAGGAGGCGTGCAGCATCTCTGTGGCAAAGACCGAGTGCATCAAGGTGACAAACAACTGCTGGAAAGACAGAGGAGACCGCGTTCCCCGAGGAGTTTAGTTGAGACTTGTTGAGGAGTGGTGAGGGAAAGGTGGGTCACCCTGGACCAGGCAGAAAACTTCAAGGTTGAGAAGCTTCGAAGAGTCTGGTGTTCAGCAGGGTGATAGGTTTGTGGACTTTGAAGTTAGCAGGTGCTTTGAGGGCTCAGTACCCGTGCAAACGTACTCAAGATGATGTTTTTTCTCTTTCTCCTTTACTTAGCACTATGTAGCCCTTACTTGGCAGTCGATTCAGTTTTCAGTAGCAAAGTGCAGTCAGGGCCCGTTGTCCCCAAACAGACCAGACATCGTCTGCATGCTTCCATACCAAAGCAGTGCTTTCCTGTGGCTATCAGCTCCTCTCTCGCCGCGGCAGCGAGAGCAGCGTGTGTCCATCCTCGCCTTTCTCCATGCGCTGGGAATGGACGCTGAGTGTGTGGGTTCCCTCAGAACGCTGTGGGTAGTGTGTGGGGAACACATCATCTCCTGCCTTGGGCAGACGTCCAGACACCGCTGTGCAAACGCTGCCGTGCTGTGCCCTGGTGTGTTTGTTGTTCGTCCCTGTTCGTCCTTAACGCCACTGCCACGACGTCGCATATCCCATCCTTCCGAGGAAAAAACCTAGCATGGTTGTCGGTGATGCCAAGGAGCCGGAGAGTGACTGCATGGGTGAGGAAGGACTGGGGAGTCTTAAATTAAAGCTAAAATGTTCCAAAGTTTGTTCGGGGGAGAGAAAAGAAAAAAAAAAATCAACCAGAGCCACTCTTTTCCGAGCAGCTGCTCCCATGTTCAGAGGTACCTGAACTTCTGTGACCTGGTTCATTTATTTCTAGCCCAGAGTTCATTTCATATAGTGGCGCCTCTCAGCCTTCCACTGTCGCTGCTCTAATCTGAGCTCTTCAGTCGGATTAATGTCATGGCCTCCACGACAGGGCCAAATTTGAAGAGTTTATTGTGAACAGACGTATTATACATACCAATGTATTTACTTTTCCTGTAGACTGCATACCACCAGTAAGAAAGAGTGTTCAAAAATCTGTTACTTGGTACACTCTTCCACCTACTGTATAGCTCTTGGCTGCTTTCCAAAAAGGTAAGGAAAAATCTAGCTTCTTACTACTTCATTCTCAAATGATGATGATGATGATTATTATATACATAAATAAATGAGGAATGTGCATTAGTGCAGCTATGTTAAAGCAAGTATCTCACTTAAAAATTGTTCACGCAGCCATTCCCAAAAGCTCCCACGCGCAGGGCTGGCTTCGGGCTGGGGACACCCAGGTCTTGGGTGATCTTGATGCCCATGCTGTGCCCCAGCGAAACGAGGGACTGGTGGTCTGCTGCTGCCCACCAGTGGGGGTGGATCCCAGTAACGCCTTTGGAGATGTAGATATCGGATAACAATTTAAAAAAGGAACAAACAAATCATCAGAAGTTAATTATGGCCATCAGATCTAGCAGCTAACAAAATGTTTTCTGAGTCATTTCTAGCAGCTTTACCAGCAGGGTTGCCTGGCAGCGTAAAAATAATGTTTGCTAATGTGTGAGCAATCTTCTTTACTCTAAAATTATAAATGGCTGAAAAAAAGTTTGCAAAGTGCTTTTTTTCCCCATGGGTGATCCCAGTGACCGCTCCTGAATATAACCACAAGTGAACAATTTTTGAGGGCTGGCTTTTTCAGAGTGTTGTGACTGCCTGCGTGGTGATCTTGTGAGCTGATTTCGTATTCGTGACCTCATCAGCCAGGAGCTACTGCTTTTCGAGTGAAATTAGGGGAATGAGAAAGCACTTGATATTGGAGACAAAGAACTGACAACCCTTAACAAACACTTCTGACCTCTGCAATTCCACGTGTGTGCTCAGGCGGCTTTGCCCACCCCTTTGGGGTTTTGCCTGGGCGCTGGCCTGGTTCCTGCGGTGCTGTGCGGTCGGTGCTAGAAGAAAGCGCTGCGTACAGCCTGCAGAATGTTAGCTGGTGTCTGATAGGGGAGAACTTGTGTCAGCAAAGGTAGGAATGCTGCTTGAATCGAGTCTCTGAGCCACAGGAAAAAAATTACTGATAACTGTAGCTGGTGCAAATTACCACAGCTCCAGTTTCAATTCAGCTCGAGTTCTTGTGAAGTGTTCAAATTGCTTTTTATTGTATTTGAATCATGCTCGTTATTCTAACCTGCACAGCGCAGGCAGAAAGCCTCATTTAAGGTGCGAAGCTCTTTAGGAGCATCAGGATGGCCTGCCTCAGCGGAGGGCCAGATCGGAAGGGTGGACGGTGGCTGGCGTCGAGGGAATTGTCACAAAGTAGTCGGGGAGCAGACGGGGCCAAAGTACTATGGCAAATCAAATGGGAAAGAGTAAAGGGCGACTGGGTGAAGATGAAATTGCTAAAGGAAGGAGATGAGAAGAATAGGAGAGAGATAGAAGACACCCAAAATCTCAGGAGAAATCACTTTTTTAACAAAATTTAAAACCCATTTAAAATCTAAAGAATTAGAAGCTCGCACAGATTTGTAAAAATTTTTTTTTTCCATGTAACATTATTGTATAATGTAGGGAATTGCTCTCTGCAAAGGCACACAAATGATTTTCTCATCCAAGTCCTATAAAAAGTGATTAGCCATTCAGATTCTTTAAGCAGATTTTAAAATTTGGGCCACACCAAGCAATGAGAGATGCAGCCACTGAGGATGGTTTGGGCTTGTGACAGCCTTGCCCGTACCAGTGCTCTCCTGCAGCAGGTACTGTTTGCCATTTCTCACCCAGGAGTGTTTCTGTTCCAGCTGGGCTGATTGCTGTAGCTCTGGTTGCTGTGTTTTGATTTGTTCTTCCAGGAACACAAAATAAAAAACGGCAAAAAATAATATACTGTATTAAAAGCAAGGCAATGATATCGGGAAAACATCAGCTTAGTTGTAAATTAACACTTGTTTTGCTAGTAACATATTTGTGTGTCAGTATGAACACAGTGCTTCAGCTGTTACTTGACTGTACCAGTTTCTGCTGTGTGATGCACGGAGAGATGCAGTTCTAGTGCTTTTAAATTGCTTCCTGTGATGAGTGACACATAGGACTTATTTACTGTTGAGACTGATGAAAACACAAGGCTTGAAACACTCTACATGGTATCTGGGTTAGGGAAAAAAATTGTCCATCACCTGGACAAGGCAAAGAAACACCGAATGCTCTTGCAGAGCTGTAGACCGAATGCTGTGGTAGAGCTGTAGAGTCCCACCCGGTACGGCAGAAATACCTGCAGCACTGTTCTCCTGATCCATCTCCAAGCAGTATGCTTACAGGTCAGGAGGAAAAGGCAGTCCAGTGACTAAAGTTCTTGTGATATCTGAAAGACCTGGATCCATTCCTTGGGCTTTCAGAGCCTCCCAGTGCGAGGCTGGCGAGTGGTGCCGTGGTCCCTTACCCTTGGGCTACCTCCCACTGGCGACAACTGTGAGGTGCTCATGCGTCGCAGATGGGATCGTGTAAGTCCCAGAAAGACAGCTCCTCTCTCCTGCTGCCTTCTGGACTTGATGAGTGAGGACCATACTGTTTTGAGGGCAGCAGCCTGACGATTTGCCAAGGTCAGTGAGTTCTTCTAAGCTGGTCCCTTCAGCGCTCTGGAGGTGCTCAGCACTTTGCTGTGGATACAATACGTACTGCTTAACAGGGATTCGCTTCCGTGTCGGAAGGACAAAGGAAACCATGGCACAGGGTCCTTTTTAGCTCCAGGAAGGACCTGAGTGGTGTCCACGAGCTTGCTGTGCTCTGAAGTCTTATCACAACATTTATAAATGCAGTCAAGGAGAGACGAAACGGAGGGTGTCCCCTGCTTTCCCGGTTGGATTGCTGTCACGGAGCACTGTTGTTTCGGTTGCTTTCGGCAACGGGATGGTACTGGTAGTCCTTCAGCACTGAATGCTGTTTTAGCAGGGATGATGGTGAAACACTGCAACTCATCAGCAGCCTTTCATCATTTGTCGGTCTTTTCTGCTGAACTTTGGCTCGATCTGGGCCAGATGTTGAGCGTGTGTAAAGCACAGTGGTCCCATTGCTTTGAAGAAGAAATGTCAATTGATACTAGCTGAGGCTCTGGCCTCAGATTTTCAAACAGCAGCTAACCTTTCCCCTTAGCTGCGTGCCACAGTGCTCGCTGTGAGGGTTAAGGGCACAAAGAGGAGCAGCTACCTGCTCAGCAGAAATGTTTTCTGAACTTTGTACTGCAGCTGGCAGATCTTTGAACTTTGCATTCTTCTTGAATTCACAGTGGGTTTCCCCTGAGCTGGTCCTGCATGCTGCTTTGGGCAATGAGTAGATCTCCAGTACTAACTGAATTAATTTGAAAATGCCAATCATTGTATCTGCCTTCAAGGGCAGAGCTGGGAGGGTTGGCTTTTATGCAGAGCAGGCCATTGACACCTCTGAGCCTGTTTAACAACTGTGGTGGTACTGGGAGCGTACTGGGAGTGAGGGTAGCTCAGCAACAGCCCGAGGCAGGGGCTCTCCTCCCAGAGCCTGGGCACAGTGTGCTGATTTCAAAAGGCTTGCGGTTGCTTTACAAGCCAGTTTTTTCTTGGTCTGTATGCAGAGGAATTTCCATGGTGATTGCAAAGCGTTGAGATCATTTGTAAGGTGTGTGAAATCATTACGGTTCTTGGTCGTATCTCTCCTGGAATACATATGCAATTACTTAGATTATGCTGTAATGAAGCTGTTGTGATGTGAGTCATGACATGGTTTCAGACTGATCTTGGGCTCGTGTTGAAAGAGGTAAATAGTTCGAGTTCCCCTCTAGTGCCAAGGATTTTCCGTGCTGCTCCTCCTCCTGCGCACAGTCCCAGCACCCCGGGGCACCCCTGGGGCCACCTACGCCATCCAGCAGCGGCATCTCTGGGGACTGGGCGACTCTTTGAAGGCTTTGGGTCCGAATTCTGTGATGTTCTGTAGCTTATCACACCTTAGAGTATGTGGTATAGAATAATTCTTTTCTGGATTGAAGCATAGTTTTCATTTTAAATCTGGCTATTTTCATCCTGAGAAAGTGCTCTGTGTTTAACCCCACTTGAAGGATTTTCTGTTCGGTGGAGACTGCTAAGAAATGAGAATTTGCAGTCAAAACTGATAAGCAAAAGACTTTGACAGGTCTTCACTGCATCTATTTTTATTCTAGAATGGCTTATTGAAAAACTAAACATGTATCATAAATTACTTCTATCAATTACGTGCTTTTGTGCACACCGAGGGGTATCCATAATGAGGCCTGTTTTCCACCGGTACAATTTTGCTGCTTTGGTATTTTCTTATTTACTTTCTAAGCCAAAAGATTAACACAGATAGATAGAACCTTTAAAGAGATGAAAACATGGAGACCTAAAGGGCCTGAAGACCAAAATGCTGGGAAGAAAATACAGTTTGGTATTTCGCTCTGAAGAGCGAGGAGCGAAACGTAAATGTGCTGCCTGATGGTTTTGACGCGTTCATTGGTTTTGGGGGGTTCCCTTTCCCATGCTGTCCCCGGACCCTTCGCCACCGGCGTGGTCGGGGCTGCGGGACAGAGCCGAGCCCTCCCCGCGGGGCAGCGGAGCAGCACCCCATCCCCGCAGCGACCGGCGTGGGGTCACGGCAGCTGCTCGCTCCAGAGTTCTCCTTCACGAAAAGGGAAAAACAGGACTTTTGTTCTGAGAACATAATTCCTCGCCTCTCCATTTGCATTTGCACATTCAATTTGCACTTTAATTTTTACCAGTATCTCAGGGTCTCGATATCCATTTGGATCCATGTGTTCCTTCGGGTTTTATATATCCATGACAGCGTCCTGTTGCCCGGCAGCCAGACTGGTGCCAGAAATGATTTTCTCCCCAACCATCTTGTGAGCAATACAAGGGCGTTGCAGTTATCCTGCTTGGCAATGTGAGGTTCGGCTCTTCTCGTGACATTTCAAGCTGTGAAGGGTATCCCTCACAACGGATATATATTTTTTAAGCCCTGACAGCAAATTGTATAGCTGAGAGCAGTATGTGTTGTTTAAAGGTTTCATTTAAAACCTCTCGGAAATAAATCTTTTGCAACTGTTGCTGGAATGAGCCCTAAAGGTAGGTCAGGGGAAGCCAACTCTTCATCCTTTTGACTTTGTTAAGCATAGCTGGACTCCAGCTACTTATGAGATTATTTTTTTTTTTAACTATTATTATATGGCCAGAAAATTTTGCTGGAAAAACTCCAGCATGCCGGTAACAGTCCCGCAGATGCCCCGCGAGGCTGGGCATTTGCAGCGTCCGGGCGCAGCACGGTGCCTCCTGGGGCCTGTGCCAGGTCCCCTCCTGTCGGAACATTTGCGGATTGGGTTACTTTCTTTTTACATCTCCAGATAACTGCTTTTGATGGTGCACTTTCATATGTTCACATGATTGCATGCTCCCGTCTTAATTACTTTGCAGACTGTCTCACACCTCTCGTGACTTACATGGTACAAGACTTGTAAATAAGCAGGAAAGTGTCAGACTGTTTCCTTTTTTTAAAAACTAGAATTCTTTATGCACTTAAACAATCACCTTGTAGTTTGCTGTTTGAACTATGCTAGGTAAAACTCATTATTCATGAATAAAAGTGCTTCAGATATTGAAAGCCAGGTAGCTAGATAGATGTCTTTGAGACCCAAATGAGTATTAATCACTATATTAGTATTAGTATTCCTCTTTTGTTCCATTGTTTCTCTTTTTATGTGGTCTTTTTTCCTAGGAAATTTGGAAGAGTGCGCAGTAAATTTTGCATATATTGTTATACATCATGGACCAGTCCCTCTCTCGCTTTTTTGCCTAATAAACTCGTAGCAGCACTGCGTTCTCCCTTTGACTAATTTATCAGTCCTTACATCCTCTCAGGGAGAATTTGTCAAATTCATAAAATGTAATATCAGGAAAAAGACGATGCAATTCTGGCTCTCTTGTCTTCCATGTATTTGTAATGACTCTCTTCCCCCCGAGCAGGGTAAATGTCACCCTGCCAGGACTCGCCGACGCTGTTCTGGCGCGGTCGCTTCCGGGCGCTCGCCCCCTCCGCTGTGCTAACGAGGTGGCTCCAGTAAAGAGTCACAGGATTAGGAAATCAGACTGGACACTCTCTCCGTGCTAATGAGGTGGCTCTAGTAAAGAGTCCTAGGATTAGGAAATCAGACTGGACACTCTCAGCTGAACTTCCCTGAGATCACTGGCATCGCCCCAGGCTAGGACATCGCAATACTGGGAGTCGTATCTCTTTCCTCCCCTCCCCAAGCGACAGGAAGCATTACAGTTGCGTTTTGCACCTTTCGGGCCGTGTACTCTTTTAATTGTTATTGCTATGATAGTTATAACAAAAGTGTCCCTGAGAGCAGCCATAATCTGGAAGCTCAGGTGCAAAACTTGACTCCGTATAATCAGGAATCCTCCAAGCCCGGGAAAGATTTGCAGACTCCGACACAAAATGTTGCCTGGCCGCTGAAGAGGAAGGTGGGGGTAGCTTGGCTGGAAGTAGCTAGAAAAGGGATTTTAGGAGAGAACAACTAACAACCTGTAAGTCCAGGACTGAAGGAAGCGCATGCCAAGCTTTGCACTGCGTTTTGGCCTCGGAGGCAGCACGGAAGCTGGATCTGAGGTTTTGCGATTAAGAGTCTTTACAGATTTTCTTGATCTTGCTCGCAGTTGGTGATTTTTGGACTGCCAGATAATTGTTTTGGAGCCATTTTAGCTTGCCTCTGGTTATTACCATCAGTTAATTGAATTTATTAAATTATTTGTATTAACCGTTAGACAAGCAGCCGTCACCAGCTGACACTGCCGAGCTGTTTCTGAGGCGGTGCACATGGTATAAGCCTGCGTAGTCCCCACCTCGCTATACGACCTCCACCGAAAAGCCCCAGAGCCATTAAATATTGAGGCTTGCTAAGCAGACAGGACAGAAGGGAAAGGCCTGCAGTGCATGCCTGAGATGCTGTGTTCTGGGAAAGAAAATGTTTCTGACTGACTGTGAAGTGCAGTGGTTGTGCTCAGATTTGATGCTCGGTGGCCGTTCCCTGGGGTCATTCAGTCACCTTCAGCTCAGGGATAGCGGGGAGGGATTTGGTCGCTTACACACCTCGTCCTGCCCAGCTCTGCCCAGCAGCCGCCAGTAACACGTGCCTCAAGATACTCATTTTATTTTCCTGTTCATCAAAGCAAAGCATAATTTTACTTTTTTTTTAATTTAAAAAAAAATAATTAAAATTTCTGTGCGGAGTTAAAGCATCTGTGAAGCAGCTCTGGTTCAGTTCCCCTGCAGTGGTTTTGCTGTAAAACCAACACCAGCCCCACAGCAGCTGGCGCATCCCTTGGGAGCAAAGGACAGCGAAATCAGTTATTTTCAGGACAGCTAACATCTGGTTTGGAAGCGAGTGGCTTATGTTTGTGATGACATCCGTACAGACGATAAGGTTAGGTGCAAAACCTGCATTCAGTGAGTGACTTCATTTTTCTTCCCCCTGGGTCTAAAGGGGGTCTGTTCGTAGCTGCCACTGCAGGAACAGGGTTGAACAGATGTGGCAGTGAAATTCAGCCAGCAGCAAAACCCCGCCAGCAGATCTGATGGGGGGACGCTCCCTTGCTCTCTTTCCCTGCAGAAAGAGGGTCCGTGGCTGGCTGGGAGCAAGCGGAGCCTGTTCCTCTTGGCTTCATCCCTTGGGATCTCAGTTCTGTGTTAGACCTGGTGACTGCTGCTGCAGTTTGACTCAGAACAAAAGATCTTTTTTTTTTTTTTCCTTTTCTATTGTGTATTTTTCTGAGAGTAATGATATTTGAAGTTGTTGGAGTCCGGTCTTTAGTGGAACAGCTCCCAGGCAAGCGGGTACAAAGGGGTTTCCACGAGTAGGCAGAGCCAGTGGTAGTGGGTTAGCTGAGAGAGTATTTGTTCACAAGCCTATTGAAAATTTAGTAAGTGAGCTAGTAAAGCTAATCATAGTAATAACGGAGTAAAAGGGACAGGAATACTGAACATGAGCAATATCATAGGTAGATGAAGTTCTCAACATAAAGGCGTGAATCCATGCAGTTTTTTGGGTGCCTGATTACAAGCATGAAGCTGTTCCAAGGTTGTATAGATAAGAATAGGAAAAAACCCTCAGTGGTACAAAATCACAGCGTGCTGAGGTGAGCTGCAGTCCCACAGGACTGGAAAAGAAAGGGTGGCTGTCCCAGGGTCAAACACGCCCCAGGGACTGCCCAGCGGTCGCAGCCACCTTCTCCTGGCAGCTGCCTGCCCCTGGTCGCAGGCGCTGGTTGGCGTCTGCCGGGCACAGGCACGGGTCACACAGCGTTCTACGAGCCCGCGTCTGCCTGCGGGTCTGCGTCTCTGGGGACTTCACCCAAGCCTCGATGTGTTTTGTCACCTTGTGGAAAAACAAACCCGTAGAAGATTTCAGCGCGGTGCTTGGAAATGACAGTGCTGATGGACCGAAGGAGTGAGCAAGTGAGCAAAACGAGCGCGAGGCACAGCTGAGCGCTCATTTCTCACTGACATGAAATAATACTGTAAAATGAGGCAGATATTATTTTATGTCGACACAGATGGCAAACAGAGAATGCATTTGTGCAGCAGGGGCCTGGGTTTGTTTGGTTTTTTGGGGCCACTAAGCAGCAGCAGTTCAAAAAACAGCGCACAAGAAGCTGGTCTGTCTCAGCATCGCTCTCTTACTGCAGATGGGCACCACTTTCACACCCAGCATCGCTGGAAAACATCACAGGGTTTTTTTCTCTTTGTTGGCTTAAAGAAAGGAAAAGTGTGCATCTCTTTCAGTGATGTAAGGTGATATATTAAAGAGGAGAGCATCCTTTTGTTCAGGAACATAGGTATTTTGACTTTGGGGTGAGATTGTTGGTTTTGAACTCGGTCTGGCAGCAAGGAACAAAGGCATGTTTTTCTCTTCTAGCCATAGTGCAGCAAAGAAGAAAGGGAATTAGGTTAATGGCTAAACACATGTAGACGCCCACGAAACACAACAGAAGCACATAATAGGAAAGAAAGGCATTCCAGCCTCAGGCTTTCATGTCTGGCTTCGTTCTTCCTCTGTAACTCAGAGCTCTGAGTCTTACCTGGGAGAAGAGCCTGGCACTGCATCGAGTGAGATGTCTGTTCTTGCTGTTCAGTGGAAAAAGAAAGAAAAAAAAAATGTAGTTGCCATAGTTACACCACTTGTCCGTGGAATAGAGAGACTTATATTAAATCTGTACTCTTATTAGTATCAGCTGTTAAACATTTCCAGGATATTTGAAATCAAGACTTTCTGCAAAAAAATTAACTGTTGATTGCAGCAAAATTGTACTGTGTAACCATGCAGCTCAGAGTGTCCTTTTGTTAGCCACTGTTTTACAGAGTTCTATACCACGAAGAAATTTGCCAGCCAATTTCGCCTCTTTGCACTTCATGAACATTCTTGATTTTTCTGTGAAGATGTTTTTTACTTGCAACTCTTTGCCAGCTAACTCTAGCAGCCCAACCTGGGGAGCTCCTTTCAGGTGAGGAACCGCACCCGGGCAGCGCTGTGCCGTTGTCTGGCTCCGCACTGAAGTAACTCAGAGTTCCTACGTGAGGCAGATGGAGGCTGTGGCTGCTCTGCACATGCAGGAGTCCTCGTCCGCTCTCCAGCACGACGTGCCCCAGATATCCATGCAGACCAACACACACGTGTTCGCAGAAGTGTGCGTGTCCTTTTAACGCCAGAGGCCTGCAGATGAACGTGGTGTGGTTCTGCTGGTTGGAGCCGGCGGGCCGAATTGTGAAGCGTTAGGGGAACGCTGTCTGAAATGGTTTTTTACACGTGCAGCAGAGCCTAATGGTGAAAGACTGTCTGTACTGCTCTCTGACGACCCTTGAGCGGTCACCTCTGCCTTCTGGACGTTCTCATACGAGCTTCGTCGCCGCTGGGGCAGCACGGCAGTGTCACCCTCCCTGCAATGGCCTGCAGCCGAACACGCCTGTTACTGCCCAGATGCCCGTTTACATGGCGTTCATGTTGCCAGTAGCGCCGCAGGGCTGGAGCTCTACAGACCCCCTCTCCAGAGGCAGCGGTCTCGGAAGCAAAGCCCCCCTGTCCCAGCTGAGCCAGGTCCCATGCCACCAACGGGGCATCCCCTCGGCTACCGGCGTGCCTGAAGAGCAGAGGAAACGACCGAAGTCCCCACGGGGCTCGGCGTGCGTGGCGGCAGGATGAAATGTGCCTTCCTGAGGAAACGACCTGAGAAAAGGTCTGGCACCAGTTTCTTCTGGGCTTACGCTGGCCCCGAGGCACGGAGATGCCCCAGGAAGGAGGTTCTGGTGCAGTGCAGGTGCGAGCCAGGAGCAGTCCCGTCATGGGCTGGGTCCCGGTGTGCGGTGTGCTTCACAGAGGACACGGCCACCGCCCCGAGCCATCGCCGGGTGCTTGGGTATGTGAAAAGTCTCCGTAACAAACTGTACAAAGTACAGCTTTCTACTGGTGCTTCTCGAGGGAAACTCATCTCTGCAGAGGAGAGGATGTACCAGGTGAGAACCGGCCACCCAGCGATGCCGAAGCGTCGGTTCAGTCTTTTCCGTAGTTATGTTTCCTGGAAAGAGCAAATGAAGGAGTAAATATGACACCTATTTAAAGTAAAGCTACGACCCGTTTCTCTAGCACAGGGAGGTGCATTCGGTGTAGCCTCGTCACTCCTGCCCGTCGCCTGGCTCCCTGCTCCTGCCCGGCCGAAGCAGAGCTGAGCTTCGCTCGGGAGGGCAGCGGGTGGACGGGCAGACGGACTGAGACAAAGTCCAAATTCGGCAGAAGCTTTCTGTCCAAGTGTCGTCTCGGTTTCGGTTTGCTATTGGAAATCAGTACGTGTTTGTAAACTGAGAAAACAGAATCTGGTTCTGACGCTGTGTTTTGGTCCTTCCCTTGAAACGGGCTGGCTGGTTTGAGCCCAGGCCCGGCGAGGCTTTTGGGCTGGCGTTGTACAGAGATACAGGGGCTGCCTGGAGGGTCGTGTGCTGGGCTGTAGGAAAAAGAGCCAGAAATAAACAGAGTAAATAATGGAATTGCTTGTAATTCATGAAAAGAGGACACAGAAAATACCTTCTGTACTCTAACTCAGTATGAAACCCATAAATGAATACTGTTGGGGGGAAAAAAAACAGGAAAAAAATCCTATGTTCCTGTTGTTTGGCAACTGCACAGAATTTTAGTTTTCTTGATTTTTTTTTTTTATTAAGTACAATTATTAATTAGAAAAACATTTTCGATTCTTTGATCACTGAATGGATAAACCAGCTAGATGTGTAGAGCTGTATTTACTGAATGTAGGTGTAAGCAGCAAAAGGATTTTTTGC
>Ga0065711_1006319_pt1 | contig 19719 bp, 15 predicted proteins | sample Hoacrofraction12_FD_59098 | JGI IMG/M metagenome (GOLD analysis project Ga0065711, IMG submission 59098) | Hoatzin crop microbial communities from Cojedes, Venezuela - Epithelial fraction 12 v2 (version 2) | ecosystem: Host-associated > Birds > Digestive system > Esophagus > Crop | place... | reverse complement strand
CAAACTGAAGCAGAGGAAGTTCCAGCTGAACATGAGGAAGAACTTCTTCCCTCTGAGGGTGACGGAGCCCTGGAACAGGCTGCCCAGGGAGGTTGTGGAGTCTCCTTCTCCGGAGATATTCAAGACCCGCCTGGACGCGGTGCTGTGCAGCCTGCTCTGGGTGACCCTGCTTCGGCAGGGGGGTTGGACTAGACGACCCACAGAGGTCCCTTCCAACCTCTACCATTCTGTGATTCTGTGATTCTGTGCAGTTGCCTCCCTGCCAGTGTGGGGTATCCTACCAGCGACAGCTCCCAGCCTTCTCCCTATAGAAAGCTCTCCCCTGCTTTTTAATAAGCATTTTGATTTCATCTGCATCTGTAGCATGTAGGTGTTTCCATATCCAGCCAGTGTTTTCCTTCTGAGCTGCTTTCTCTTGTGGCTTACAGACACTTCAGGAAGTTTCCCCAGGGCTCCTCATTCTGAATTAGCTGGGACAACAGTGGAATTTTAAAAACAAGCAAGCAGCAAACTGATCAAATTAAGTGTGTGAACACTATTCACTTCACAAAGAAGGAGAAACTGAGGTATAGACTGGTTAAATAACATGTTCAAAGTCATAGCGACAGCAAGTAATTTTCACATTCAAATACATGGGATGGCAGCTGCTGAGTTTAGCGGCTTCTGGAAGGAAACTTGTATCAAAAGTCACTGGTTCCTATTAAAATAATTTATTGCCCATCAAAAAATCTTCCTTATCCTTAACACTCTGGGCAGAAAATCTCAGTACCAAAATTCTTGGTGAAAGTTGAGAACTGAAAATTCATGCTAAATTTACTGTTATATATATGCCAGGTATGGAAAGTACTCAACACTAGAGGATGATCTTGAATTCCTGGCTTTTAAAGCAGTCCAGGAAATCATTGTTGGATGAATAGGAAAATTCCTGACTTCCCTGTGAATTCACCAGTATTTTTGTGTATTACTGTTCTATCTTTGCCTTGTTGGTTTGAGACTTTCTTCAAAACCATGTAACATTTCACCTAACAGAGATGAAGAGAAGCATTATATTTACGTATCTTATTTACCAAGTACCTTTGAGCCACAATTTTCAAGCATCTTTGTTTGCCGTTACTTGAAAAGCCAAAGCATGCAGCAAATTACGTCTTCTTTTTCCTCCGCACTGATTCATCGGCAAAGTATTCAGCCACCTGCTTTATTGGAAGCAAGCGAGCATTCACAAACAGGACAGCAATCATCCCCACTTCAGCGGTGAGCTAAGATTTTTCTCGAAAGAGGATAGATGGCTATAGGAATTTAGGGTTAACGAAGGCCTTCCTGTGTCTTCCTTACCAGTGCCTGTGATCGGAACAACCACACTGCGTCATCCTCCTCCTGAGGCTACTGAAGGCCACTTCAGCTCTCAGGTGGGGTTTCAAATTCACTTTGGGAAGTCTGGTCCTTTTCCCAGTGGGCTGTGCCTTGAATGTCACCACTTTGAGCTGTGCTCCATCCACACCACGGTCCAAGGCAGGGAACATTTTGCAAGGTGTAAAGAGCCATTGACCTGGCAGAGAAACCCAAGGACCTCAGAAAGCGCTGCTTCCCTGGGCTTTCAAGGACTAGAAGCCACATTTGCCCACCAACATTCTGCATAACCTTGAACAAACTGCACTTAATCTCTGCATCTGCTGTAAAGCAAAAGATCACCCATGAGGCTTGGCCAGAGGCCAAACTTACAGAGGGCCCCGTTCTGTTCAGTTGGTGGATGACTTGGATGCTGGCACTGGTGGGAGTTCAGCTCTGGTATCTGCAGGACAGGCTGTGAGAACAAGGTAGATGGGCCACCGGGGCTCTGCCTGTCCCCCACATATCTGCTTTGGAAGAGTCGCCTGATGACTGTAGCTGGGGACATAAAATGGCCCAGGGATCTTAAAAGAATCTTGTTACCTTCCAGTGCAGCAGATGGGATTTGCACTGCAGCCTGCCCGTAAGGGCAACGCGGATGTGCAGGTTTGAGTTTTGGGATGCTGCCGGCTGCGGTTCCCAGGATAACCGAGCCAAGGTAAGTGTTAACATAGCTCCTGTACTGCAATTAATGCTTGCAAAATGAATGCTATTCTCATGGGCTGCAATAAGGTTGTAACATGCTTAAATACTTCATTAATGAGAGCTCTGTAAGTACTACAGAGACAAACAAGATTTTAGAGGGGCAGAAGCCTTTGTGCTTTCCCCTTCTCCACAGGGGAGAATTTCAACTCACTGTCCAATTTGCAATTGCTAACAGAAAATTTTGCACATGATGATGGATTTGGTAGCACAGTTTGTGCCTCCATCTAATTGTTTTTAAACTTTGCATCTTGGGAAGCATTAGCAATCACGCTTTGGTGGATCCCTGTTCTTATAGTCTTCAGATTTTTAAAAATTTTCTTCCCGTAATATCCTGTATGTTTCCATTGCTTTCAGGGAAGTAGAGCTGAGTCATGTTCTAACTAAGACCAGTTAATTCACAAAGCACATCAATCTACCGGACAAAGCATTTACAGTCTGTTGTAAACATTAGACAAACTTCCCTAGTGGGGAAAATTATACCAGGAATAAATGTAAATCTTGTTAACATGATTATTTGTATTCTTTTTAACTATACACACAAAGATAGATTTATTTTTTAGAGCTTTTTTGAAGAGAAGAGGAATGAGAAGGTGAGAATAGGAAGATGTCTGATTAAGACTACTGAGGCCAGGTATTTGCATGGAGTCATTCCTTCGAGCCTTACCAGCACTGCTTTTACCATCCTTCCTGATTTGGCTCCTGCTATAACTTAAAAATGCCTCAAGGCTTCTTTAACAAATAGCGATACATAACCACTGCCAAAGGCCACACCATCATCCAGGACATGTCCCCACAGCCCACTTTGACATGTGCACCCCCTTGGCTTCTGCTTTAGGGTCCCCTGTGCGACCTTAAATGTGAGACAAACAGGTGGACCTTACAACGATCTGGTCTATGATAGCTATAGAAAAATTCTGAGCTATTTAAATTATTGTGCTCAAAGCTAACACTAAAATGAGAGCCAATGTTCTTAAATCCTCCTACTCACAGAAAGAGGATAAAAATATCCCACCACACCTGGTTAAATTAGCCACCCGTAACAGCCACTGCTTTTTGGGGATAGGTGTTTCAAGATGTTGTCCCTTAAGCTGCTTTTTCTGAGCATTTGAAAGGTTAGATATTTTAGGATTTAAGCAATGTGCACCAAATTAGAGGAAAGGCCAAGAACTCAAGGCATTTGTGTCCAGTGGAAGTGCAGCTTGTATCAGAGTCCCACGCACTGCAGCACTGTAACATCCATCTGTTTGGTTTCCACAAAGGCCTCCGAACTCATTTCCTTCAAAGGAGACTGGTTCCCTTTCCATTGCTCTGTTTTAGGCCTGTAATCTTAAGCAGGCTCCTAAAAATAGAAACATTGCCCTAACATCTGTGCCCTCCTAATGTCAGTAAAAGCAGGGCACAAAGTGCTTTAAATCAGACTCTCATCCTTTGCAGTAAGGAGGATCACCCCTTTCTGGTCAAAAGCCACAGATGGCAGATGTTTGGTTTTATCCCTTTTGGCCATTGGCAGTGGCAGATTCAGAGCTGCTACAAAGCGCTAAGGCTCTGCACGAGGTCTTAGCTCTGGGAAATCTGGCTGTCCGCTCTCATTCATTCTCTTGAAGCAATCTTTAATCTTCCCAGCATTCCCTTCAGGCTCTCTGTTCCAAGGCTGCAGCTAGAAGAATGTCTTCACACAGCTTCAAATTCTAGAAGTGTAATGCAACCTCAAGGCATAGAGTGAAGAAGTGAACGTGAAAGTTTTGGGGTTTTTTTTGTTAATAAAGCCAACAAACAGAACGTAAAAAACCCTAGCATTAAACTAAAGTGATTGTCAGCTTCCTCACTCATGGTGAGACCTAATCTGCTCATTACATTGAACATCAAAGCCAAGAAGTCCTATGTCTCCTCCTCTCCTCATCTTTTTTTTTCCCTCTACAAACTTCCTTATTGCAACAGAAGCACCGACCAAGGACTCACTGAACCTCTGGGTTTGCAATGGGTTGTACAATCTGTACGGTAGCTGGCACTTCCCATCCACTTTGCCTACCTCCAGCCTGCTGGTTGGTATGACTGACTCACACACTGGCTTCTCCATGATAAACTTTATTACCAGGGTTTTCAAAGGATCTCCAGGTGCCATTGACTGTCTGAAGCTTGGATGGCCATGTGCCATGGCTGCTTCTGTCGTTCTCTGGCCCTTAGGATCTCACCTGCAATGAAAGGGAGAGGGCCCATGAGGTCCAAGATCTTGACTACCAGAAAGCACTTACGCAGACCGTGCACACACTTCCCTGAATAAGATCCTCTTCCTTGTCTGACAAACCTAGCTTTAGCATACTCAAGGCAGACATGTAATATGGAAAGACGTATCTTATTTTTTAGGTTGAAGGAAGGCAAAGGAAACACAGTCAAGAGATAAGTGAAAGTAGCAAGGAAGAACATGGATAAATTTTCAAGCTGGCTGATCTGCAGGTGAAGGACGAGCTTGAAACAGAACCAAAGCAGCTAACCAGACCTTTGGAGTCATCTGAGGTGAGACAGAATCAGCAGAGATTTCATTACTCACCGATGCCTCCAGATGCCTTAAATAATTCACAGCAAGCACTGGGACATAAAGACCAGGAGTCCCATTAGGAGGCACATGGTATTGTTTTTGTTCATTAGGGTGAGTCACAGAGAACTCGTTATTACATAAAGTGGGATGTCTCATTAATTACATCAGTCTGGAGGCTATATAGTACCAGTGCCTGGAAGAGCTCTGGGAGACTCAGTCCTCATCCTTGTTCCAGAAAGTCCCACAGTGTCTCTCTGCAGAAAGTCACCCGTCACTCCCACCCCAGCTGTCACTCAGGGTCTGGCTCCCAGCACACTTGCTATGACTCTGCCCAGGGTGTCAGCAAGCATTTCTCCAGCAATGTCACCTCTCCCATGACCTGCCCCCTGAGGACACGAGTCTCCTCGTGCTCCAGCCGGGTGCCCAGCTCTGACACCACTGAGCGAAAACCCATCCCTCAGCTGCGCTCCTGCTGCCTCCATCAACTCGGAGAATATAATGGAGGCTCAAGGAGGAGCATTTATCACTATTGCGTTTGGAATAACAAGGCAGCGCTGCACCGTGGCTCGCAGAGAGAGGGGAGCTGAAGCATTTCAACAGCAGCTGCCAGCATTTGCCTATACAGTCAGGTGGTAGCTGTGCCCACCAGCTGGAGGGGAGACCCTGAGACCCTGCATTTCCATGTTGTACGCCTGAGTGCATTCACAAGGGCCAGCCCTGCCAGCACCGATGGTGGTGTAAAGGGGTGTCATCCACTTCAGTCCTGCCACCTGCAGGTACCCAAATGAGAGGAGCTTGAATTTCATGAAGAAAAGTAGAGGGCTGGCTTTCCTTTGCCACAAAGCAGTGTGTGAGAAGGGTAGCCAGGTTCCTAGGGCCTGAGTGGTTTCTGTAGAGACAGGAGAGAAGCACTCCCTGGGGATGTACCAGCAGTAGCTGGGGAGCTGTAGGCAGGCAACCCGTCTCTTCTGTGCTGCCTCTGCCCACTTTTGGAGCTCAGTAATGCAGCTCCCTCCTACCTCTTCAACAAAAGAAGTTCTTATGGGAGACAAACACCACTCCTCCACAAACTCAGTCTTCAAAAAACTTCATCATCCCATGAAGGCCCACTGCAACCTCAGGGTCACGGGATGGACTAAATAAACTCCCCAGCCCCCTCACAGCCTCCTTTCTACTGCCCTACAGCTTCCCAGGCAGGACTGTGCCCAGTGATGGATGCTGGTACCCTGCAGCTATGTGAGACAGAGAGCAGAGACATGAATGGGAAGTAGATATCACTGTTTGGCAGGATCATATAAATAAATCAGGGAACCATCAAGGTTGGCACTAACATAACCTTTGTGAAAACCATTCACTCTGTGCTTGGTGATATCCGGACTTTTCACCATAATATTGCTGCCAGGATACAGTATTGGTTGCCTGTACAGAATCTATAGAATTTACTGGTTGGGAGAAGGGAAAAGGGCACGGAACATCCTCACATATTTTGCTCTCTAACAGCTAGTCCTTGTGACTGTATCAATATGCAGTAGCAATGACAGGGACAGATGATCTAGAACTCCCTGCATTATTAATATATGGTGAAAGATGAGGCAGCTACTGTGAAAAGTATCTGTTTGCATGTTTAATATATGATGCTCTAACCCCAATGCACTGTTACAGATGATGTCGTATTAAACACAGCTAATGTTTTGAGAAGTCCCACAATGAACAGAACAGAAAATATTTGCTGAGTTCAAACAAACCTGAATGTTCCACACTTGGAAATAAGACTGCTAAGATAAGGACAACAAAACAAATCAAAAATAAAATAGGAAGGTGGGGAGATAAAATGCAGTGACAAATGCCAACAGAAGCGAAGCAGAAGTAGAAAAAAAAGGAGGAGAAGTGAAGGTCTGGAGACAGAGTTCAAGGTGTGCCCAGACTCCACCAGCTCCCCTTCTGTCTGCCAAGTCAAGACTCCAGTTACTCCATGGGACACCCAGACTGTGACACAGAGCGATGCAGCCCCACACCTCACAGCGTGGGAAGTTGTTTTCTTACCCCTCTTTGAGCCTCATCTCTGTGAGGCACCATCTACTCGTGCACACCTTGCCTAAAACGAGCAGTTCACCCCAGCTCTTCATTGGGGTGATGCTTGTCCTCTCACAGTGTAGAACAAACTCCATTCATAGCTCTGGTCTGGCTTCTGGAAGGGGCTCTCTTCCCTCACCTCAAGCTCAGCCTGCTGACAGCTAGAAAAATTCAGCAGTGAGATTCTTCTCTGCAGCAGCAGAGGGGCAGGAAGAAAGGACAGGGTGATGTGAGGACCAAGCAGGTCAGTCTCCTCCAGGAACCCCTGAGTGGTCACATTGTGCCTGATCATGATGTCATTTAAAGAAAGTGTGAATACGGCAGAGCCAGACATTTAAGCTCTGTAGTAACCAAATCCCAGAAATACTTATCCTAAGCTCTTTAACACGGAGTGACTGAACAACACGTGTAGAAACTGGCCTCAATGCTTGCAGACAGCTGGGAGTCCAGGAGACACAGGTTTCTTCCTGTTAAGCTTTAATGGAATTGTATGGTCTTTAGTTTACCTTGCCATGCAGGCACATTAAGCATGGATTTCTCTAAAGCCAGAACATCACAAGCTACCCAAACAACCCTGTCATTGCAATTTCACAATTTCCCTCTTTTGTGCATCTTTGAGCTCTGACTGCAGTAAAATTTCATCTCCTCAGCCCACTGCCATCTGGAGCAAGGTTCAGACTCAGTCACAAGCATAACGGGAAAGGATATTTCTGGAAAATGGTGGGAAGGTTAACGATGACTGCGCTTAGAGCTGGTGATCTCTTTCTGTGTCTCACTGCGACACTCTAGTCTCAGCTGTATGATCTGGAACCACGAAGTGGAAGTTACTGGAAAGATAACAAAAGCTCTGAGATCTGAACAAGGACTGGGGACTACAAAAACCTCGGTCAGCAATGCAAGGAGAGTCTCCCCAAAGGAGTTTCAATCTGAAATTATCCAGATTCATCCAGGAGACTGGAGCAGGCCCCTAGACCATCTGCAGAGCATTCTCTGCAGCTGCAGGAACTTTGCAGCTCCTAAGCCTGGGCCAGCTGGGCTCTCAAAGGGACTAAGACGGATGGTGTTCAAATGGGTTAATTCCAGGTTATGTTAAGCTTCATCTGGAACATCAAAACCTTAATTATCAGGGTTAAAAACAGACATCAGAGGATGCCTTGTAACCTCCTGCCATCAACAAAACAGGTGGTACCCATTGCTTTGCACAGCTCAAGTAACACACCAGCTTTCCAAGCTGCCCTCCGGCTATGGGCTGGATCGCTCTGTGCGGGCTTCGGCAATGCACGGCATCTCCTCGAACAGCTTCAGCTCTCTGACAGTCATCTTCAGCCATTTCAGTGCTCTTGCTCTTTCTGTTGTGGTCCAGCCTTACAAAGCGACGTTCCTTCAGCACTCCACAAGGCAGAGATCAAGAAGGAGAAAAGGAAGAGAGATGTTAATGCCTTCACTAGTAGGTGTTACAAGCCCGTATCAGACAGGCTGTTTATTTCTGCTGGGCTTAGCTGGAGGTGTTTGGATGCTTTTATACGACTTGACATCCACCCCTCAAATAATCAACCCTGCATCCTCAAAAAGGCTGGAGACAAACATATTATTCTCTGATGCTATTTCTAACATTGTCCAGCAGACACCACAGGGAAGAAGAACAGCTGCAGCTCAGGCAGTTTTACAAGCTGTTACTGGCCCGGCCGTTCCAGGCAATGCCTGTCCGGTCTGAGTGAGCTGGACTCTGGTAATCAGGCAGAGCTGTTGTTTGTTAGCCCCTCGCGGTCTCTTGACTTTTCATCTTGATTAAAGACTATGCTGAACGATAGAATTAGCAAGGCAGGAATCCTAATCCTTTTGCCGCTCCTGAAATCCAGTCGCCTGNCCACTGCACACNTGCTCATCCTTGGGGCTACCAATTAGTGGCACCAGCTGCTAGCCTGGATGCCAGGGCCAGGAGCTATTAGTGCACAGACCATTAGCTTTAAAAGGCATTTGGAACTTCTGAACGTATTAGGGTTTGTGTGACTGACGTACACTACAGCCATATGTGGCTCGCTGTCCTTTCTGTCAACCGTTTTTTCTCCAAAAATGTGTTGGTTTGTCAGAGAGATCTAGGTGGAGCATCTCATGAAAATATCTTACTAAGACTACTAGGTAACTGTATTCAGTTAAATAGTTGTTACCTGCTTTAGCGAACTTCCTTGGCACCCTTCCTCTAAGTTAGGAATGGCAATGGGTTGTATGAAAGGTTGAATGTCTGGACTCTATTTTTAGCCCTGTCATTTGCCCAGTTAATGGTTCCAGGGAAGTCATTTCATTTCTTTATGCTTCAGCGACCCCATCTGTAAGATGGTAATGATCAGTCTGTACCATAGGGTTTTGAGATCTATGCTTGTAAAAAATACAATAAAACTTAGAGTTGCCATTACTGTCTAAAGCAAGGGTGGAGAGGAAGCCCCATGGGCCTCTGCATATTTTGCAGCAGTCCCTGCATAGATTTTTTTTTTTTGCAAACCCTGTCCTGCCGTGGCATCAGACCTGGATCCCCCCTGCAGACCTTGGCAGTCACTGTTCCATGCCTGGCGCAGGCTAGGCTCACTGGGGGCTGCTGTGGTCGCCGGGTCCCCAAGGAGTGGTGGTACCAGCAAGCCGTGCAGGTCATTTCCCGAGCAGGTGACAGGAGATGACGATAGAGGGTGCTTTCGTTAGGCACCTTGTGGGTGGTCAATCCATCAACACAGCAAGAGGGGTGGAGTCATTGACTTCAGACTGTTTCCCTCACACTGCCTTCATTTCCCCAGTCACAACCACAGCTCAGTGCTGGGTAAATCATAAGCTACTCAGCCCTCTTTCCATCGTTACTTGGGTCAACTGGCACATATCCACTCCCCCTCTGACTCTCCCACTTCTAAGGCTGGTCTCAGCTGCCATCCAGGAGGGATTCTGCCATGCAGGACCTGCTCTTTGTGAAAATTAACAGAGTTGGACTGGACTTTACCTGAGCATACTGCTAGCACACCGGTTACATGTTATCTGGAGCCAGTGCAAGTGCCAGAAGGCAGAGCCAGAACGCCAGGCTGTTTGCTGTGTGTCTTGTGGCAGTGGGTCCCAGACAAACACAGACCAAGGAAATCCATCAGGAGACCACCTGGCTACCCAACCATTAACCCTGACCTACAGGGATGAGCCAGGTGGCAAACCAAAGTCTTAACTCTCAAAAACAATTTAAAATCCAGGTTGCGTTACCAGCTTATCTGAGCCCACTGCAATCTGGCCACAGTGAGATCCCTCTATTTCTTTCCCAGCTTTTTGTTTAAAGCAGAGCTGTCATGGAATTCAGAGTTCAAATACAAGATTTCTTTAAAAATCTCCAAAAGAGACTTTGTAATGTCAAGTTCTGATGAAATTTCCATGCCTTCCTCCTTCATCTAGCTGGCTAATACCAGCAAAAGTCTTTTATCGCTTTTAAAAATATTTTAATATTATGCCCCTTAGCTGGATTCTTGACATGCAAACAGTAAATCAGTGTCATTCTAAGCTGGTCTTTTTATCTTGGGTCTGGCAGCTTTTTCAGGCTCAGGACAGTTCTATTGTCATTTGAAGTGACTCTTCCCTCAGTAAGACACACATTCTTCTACTTACCCAGATGGTCTCCTCCTCCAAGCTAGAATAATGTATTTAAATTTATCCAATGGTTTTCATGACTCAGATTCCCCATAACTGGATGGTTTCTAACCGTCCTCTGCTCCACCTGTTCAGACACTACAGCAACCCTCTTATTGGCTCACAACCTGCAACGCTGCAGTTCATCAGTGGAGTGCCATTGCTGTTGGGTCAGGGAGAGGTTTTTCTCTAGCTTAGTCTAGCATACAGCAGTTCTAGAGCAGCTTCATGTTACATAACCCACGGTCTAGGGCTTGGTCCATTGGCGGTGCTGGAGAGAAACCATGGCTTTTAGAAACTGCTTCAAAGTTCTGCTTCTTCTGGGGAGGAAGGGTATGTCCTGAAAGCAGTCATTTCAATCTCCTGATCAGACAGATGGAAAACCACACTTCTCCACCCCAAATCTCTATGCGGTGAATATTTCTCATTGAACTACATATCCGATCCAACAGAAAACTCATTCAGCAACCACAAACACAGCAACTTCACTGTCTACATAAACAGACAATTTTCTGGTCTGGACTACAGGAGAGAAATGCAAATCCTTGCATACTGCTGTTTCATCATCTGCCTGGACTGCTTCAAGACAACAGGCAGTGATCTTAAGTAGCATGTAAGTTATCAAGGCACCCCTCATTACTGCTGTTCTTTGAGACCCAAGCTCTAACACTACATAGGTCCTTTTCAAAATGCCTCTGGTACCTTCCAACTCACAGGAGTCCTTCTGGAGCAAAGGATTTTTGGAGAAAAGCATCCTAAATGACACTGGCATTCCAGAAATCCTTTGAAATTGCTGGCAGTAATGAGTGGTGCCTCATCATAGCCTGGAGCAACTGAAAGCCACATGCAGGCAAAGCAGGTGAGAGAGGATGAAGTGAGATGAACAAACTCAGAGAAGGGAAGGGGTGGAAGGAACAGGGGCAAGAGGCTGTATACTGGGGTTGGATGGGTTTCAAAGCTGCTTGGGTAAGCTGTTCTATTGGTTTTTAAATGTAGGCTGGAGTTTGAGAAGGCAGAAGTGAACTGAACTACAGCATACTCTCCTGCAACCACCTTCTGTAGGCTATTCCCAGCTAGCATAGAAATTACACGCCATTTGAAACTCTTACGCTGCCACTGCCCAGACCCTACATGGCACCTAATGCACAAAATTCAGCCAAGAACCTGAATCCAGAGAAGAACAAACAATGATCAACAGAGTCTTGCTTCAGTAGCCTGACAACACTGATGATACGGCACAGTTTAGTGCAGCGAGGGTGGGCTGTGTCAGCTACCTTCCTCAAAGCAGACAAGCCGTGAAATGTCTAGAAACAGAAACCCAAATGAATGAGCTATGTTGCATGTTAGAAAACTAAGCCCTTTGCCACAAAAGACAAAACAGGAAGATTAACAAGGGCAAGCAGGCAAGCAATTAATTACAGAGTAAATTAACTCTCCAACCATGTACATAATCAGACAAGAAACATAAGCATAAACCAGCAGCTTCAGTAGGAAAATTTTGACAAAATTCCCATATATCATCCCCTGGCTCAAAGAAAAAAGTTCTGCTTGAATGTGTCAAAGTAGAGCTACTGGTGAGCACCATCAACACCAAAGCCCTCGCATCAGGGCTCTGATGGGAAGATGACCCCTGTCCATAAGACCCTAGTGTCATTTGCCACAAAAGCCTTCAGACAAATGAGGCAAAAAACTTCCCAGAGGTGAGTATTCCCTGGTAAATTGTTCCCACTGAAGTTTTGTAGATTTGAATGTTCAGAAAGCTGTGAAAATCCACAAAAAAAAAAAAAATACTGTTGCAAATAAATAAATAATCTGCCCCAGCAATATTCAAGTAGGAAGAAGAAAAGTCAGTGGACACTGTTCACCGCTCTTCTGTGCCTCAGTTCCTCAATTACAAAACAAGACACTGTAAAACATGTCTGAATATTGTGGAAAAAATAGAGTTTAAAAAATCCAATCATGACCAAGAAGCACAGGTACAACAAAGAAGCACAGCTAAATCCCACAGAGGGTCTGTGGAGAGGGACCCAAGAAGAATAGGGAGAAACACTGCAGAGTTGCCCAAGCACTAAGCAAAGCAAACCTTCAGCAGAAAAATCTGTGTTGCCACATATACGTGTAACTGCATAAGCTAATTTAAAGTTATGCACATAATATTAAGTGAGGCATTTCCAAACATCTAGAGACAGCTTTGTTTCCTAATATCACTTATATAGGGTTCCTTGAAGATACGTATGTGTTATGTTGGGCTGTTACCACTTTTGAGGAGTAAAATGGGAAGATAAGGTCACCTTTTTCTTCTGAAGTTCCATGCTGAGACTCTGCAGAGAGCTCTGGTGTCTGCCTTTTACAGCTGAATAATGAAACCTGGCTGGTTCCTGTGGTGTCCTGCTGGATGCTCCTGCGTGTGGAGGTGCTTTGCAGCTCCTGGTAGAGGGGAGGGTAAATTGGAGTCTGCCACAGCGTAAGGAACAAAAGCAAATCCTGTCATTGTTAGAAACGTTGGAATTTTAGAACCAGGAGGAGATTTTAGGTTTTGTTTATTTTTATCTGAACTGGCAGATAAACATGGAATTAAGTGGTGGAAATAAAGAAGCTGGTCAGGAGGTTGCCTGAGAGTGTCTGAGCCTTGTTGGGTGCAAGGAGCTGATGCTGACTTTGGGTCACCAGCATTCTTTGTTAGGGTCAGAGTTTCTGCCCTCACCTGAAGCAGGTCAGGTACCAGGTGACAACAACCTATCTGATGGATAAAGGACAATAAGCACATGGCATCAGCATCAAAACCATAGCAAGGGTGAAGTGAGGGAGGATGCATCCAGGAAAGCCCTCGAGGATATCAAGAGATGATGGGACAAATGCCTGCACCCCACTGATGCACTCCAGGAGGATGGGTTGTTTTTCCACAGCAGCAGCAGCAGCAGAAAAAGAAAACAAAACAAAACCAGCTGAAATCAGGTTTTATTAGCTGAAAGCAAATGTTCTCTTCCCTGTTGCTTCAGCAGCCTAAGGAGAAGCATGCAGTTTTTGTCAATATGCCCGAGGAACATTTAAGGCTTTCAACATCAATGTGTCATTTCCCCTAACAGACCATCACCACAGCAAGTCCTACAAACAAGCCTTCACTGCCATAATATATGTTTCAGTGCATTTTGCTGTCTCCGACGCAGCTGCCCAGGCTGCTTGCTCAGGCTCCAGGCTGCTGTCTGGAGACTGTGAACGAGCAGTGGCTGGGACCATTTCAGCAATGGCAATCCCAAGGCTGCTGCTGAGAAGACAAGTCCACGCACATCACCATCAGCACTGCATTCCCCTCGCCAGAGACAGGCTGCCACGCTGACTTAAATCCTGCCTCCCACCCACCAAAGGGCAGTGGGTCACCACCGTGGAGGTGACCTGGCTAGACAGTGCTGTGAGCAGCTCGAGCTGCTGCAGGGACACTGGGGGAGGAGGACCTGCACACTTGTGGGTAAGGAGTTAATAGGTAAATGCTGGTAGATGGCACTTAGGAACATCAAGCTGTGGTCCTGGGTTACCTTTTGGCATTACCAACACTTCCTTTTCTGCAGCTCTTTATGTCAGCTCTTACAAAGGGTTTTTTTTACCTGGATTACTCCTTAAGCCACGGCCCAGCACCTCCCTGAGAAACTGTAACTGGGCTTTGACCAACATGCCAAGGCAAAAAATAGTTTCTCCTATCTGAAATACAGGCATTCCCCCAAATAATTCAAATACTTTCGCATTTCTTTGTTGACACAAAAGGTATCTTTCATGCTATGGAGTTCACTGGTTTTCAGCTAACTTTGTAAGATCAGATTTGGCTCCGGCTCCCACACTTGTAATTCGCGTGTTTTGAGAAATCAGCAAGGTTTGAATTACCAGGCGCGTGTGCTGGGGTGACAACGCTACCCTAGTGCATTGCTCAAACAAGTTTTGGAGCAGCACAGCAACGGTCAACGTGCTTCTGTTTAACTCAGTGATCCTGAGGCCACACTGAGTGATCCTGGGGGTGGAGCCACCATATGAGGGACCAGACCCTTGTCTCAGCCAGGCCAAGCAAATCAACTTCATCAAAACTACACCTGCTCCAGACATACCTGAATCTGGCCCAGAACTTTTCATAATCCAGCTGACAGCTTTGTTTCTGAGGCCAGCGGCAGCATACTGGAAATATGTGTCTTCTCTATAATGAGTTTGGCAAACAAGGTAATTGCATGCTGGTCCTGCAGGTTTCATTAGCCTGTCCCTTCCACGGCAGGCTGATCTCCCTCTGTCCTCTGAAGTGGCTGCACACCAGCACCATCCATCTCTCACTATCCTCTTGGCTGCAGAGTCCAGTTTTTTAATAGACATGGCCTGAACAGATTCAATAGGTGCCTGGTGGAGGGAACAGATCTGCATCTCTGAACACGCTGAAGGACGGCTGAGCATTAGGCAGTCCCATAAATGAGTGTCTTTCTAAGGTCAGAAGACGGAGAGGCATGATAGCATCATCAAAGGCAGAGAGAGAAAAATTCTCTCTCTGTCAGACGTGACAGAGAGATCATTAGTATGGTATGCTTTTAAACCCCAAATATTCTTCGCATCTTCAAATAAGATGCCTGGAAGGAAGTCCCTGCTGCCCTGAAAGCAGAGCTCGGCAGGGTTCAGGTTTGTGCATCTTCAGGAAGACAGTGAGCTTGTTCAGATCAGAGTGGCAAAGTGATGGAGGTGGCCAGAAAGCACAGTTCTTCATTAAATTAAAATGAGTTAATGAGTTAATGAATTATTTGGGCCTTCCCTGCAGATCAGCCTGGAAGGGCTATTTGGACAGGCAAAGATATGCTTTCAAGGTCCTTGCATTTAAATATCTTTTTTTGCATCTGGAATTCGTGATCAGTTTTATTCTCATATAGAGTTTCTACAGCTTTAAAACACTTTCATGTCTAGTTTCCCTAGTTTCTACTCATACCATGAAGACTGAGCATATACATTAACGAAAGATTTGGCGAACACCAAGAATTCAGGAACTTCCTGTGCCAAAAAAAAGCAAGAAATCAACTTTAAAATAAAATGGAAACAAAAACAGAACCAGAAGATGAAAGAAAAAAATCCAGGTGGCAGGGATTAATCTGATTTCATCTGAATTTTCCCTAAATGGAGAATATTCTTCAAAAGTAAAACACAGTGCCCTATTTGATTTTCTCTACAGAAACCTTTAGAGTTCAACAGACTCATCTGTTCATCCCTCCACGTCCCCTCGCAGTGGCACTTGCAAATGACACAAACATCTGACTATGATCTGTGCTCTCCATAATGCAGCCGAGCCTGCGTGCGCCTTGTAACAGTTTTCTCTGGAGCAAGTTCAAGCACAATTTGCTCATGCTGGTATCTATCTGTCATCAGATGTGTCAGCCGAATCGCTCTCAGCGCGGGTGGCGAGAAAGGAGACAAAAGGTCACCTTCTACATACGGTATGTTCTCCAGGAGAGAGGAGAAGGAAAACTAACTTTTCATCTACCTGACAAGAATTGAATGCATTTTCCTTCTCCCTTCGCATTTCATTCCCCACACTAGCAGCGTGGCTCAGTGCCTCTGGTAGCAGGTGGATGTGCTCAGGACAGATGAGAGCAAACCAGATCCATCAGAAAGCCGGGACAGTTGGTGCTGCCGAACAGTAGCTCTGAAGGTTGCGATGCCTTGCCTTAGAGGAAAGATTGCTCACCAACCTTTGAATGCCAACAGTGCCTTAACTGCCCAAGGCTGCACTGTGCACTGAAACTACACCTGGTCGACACAGCCAAGGTGATTTCTGGAGCCAGCACGGGGCACTTGGGTTTGTGACACTGCCCCAGCTGAAGTCACATCGTGTTGCTTGGGAGTTCATCCTCCCATGGGAGATACAAGCAATGCAAATGACTTCAGGTGCAGTTCTGCTCTGAAAGGGGGTTCATGAAGAAACAACACCTTTCTATTCCTTGTGTGTACTCATAACTGCATCTGATTACTGACTGCACACAAGAACATGGGACACCGTGACCCTGGCCTGCCCCACCAAAAGCTGGCATGGTTTCCACACAGTGTGCCAACAAGAGACATGCTCACTGGGAAGAGGAAGGGCTTCACAGTCTAAGCTTTAACCTGCACTGGAGACAGCTCATGTACAGGCAGTTACCTTCTGCAACTCAACAATTAGGAACCTAAGCTCTCCAAAATGGCTATTCTGAGCAGATCAGATGGGTGACTAAAGCAGATCATGCTGCTCCAATTACGCAATGGGATGTTCGGATGCTGCTGTGCACAGGGTGGTGATGACCCTACTGATTGCTGGAGAGCACCAGCCCAACTCGCAGGTCCCTGGCAGGTTGACCCACAACAGGGCAGATGCAGTTTGGAAACCACTGCAAAACACCAATCCCACCAAGAACCAATTCGTCTCCTGATACTGGGTGAGGGACTGCCACACTCCAAGAAGGCCATGGTCCAAGGCATATCCTGGAGCGTGAAACTTGGGTTACCTAGATCCACTTGCTCACAGAGAAATTTGGACTAGAAAATGCAGCAGAGGGAAGCAAGGCATGACCACTGCCCACACAAGGGCCAACCTGTGTCCCGCTGCATGCAGGACAAGACTGCTCTGGCTTGGGAGGGAGATGGAAAAGTGTCTGGAGAGGGGAGAGAAGCAAGAGCATCCATCTGCATTGAAAAAGGATCTTATCTTTACTGCAGGTAGAACCACAAGAGTTTTTTTATCCCTGAGGGTTATTTTGTTAATGTTTCTGTATCTGACACCAGTCAAAATGGATTCCGGGAAAGAAATATAAATGGTACTTTTGGTGTTTTATAAAAGGAGATGTATGATCTCAGTCAGTCAGTGAGAGCAGAAGACTCACGGGATGGTAAGGAATAGAAAAGAACTTGAAGATTTATTTTGCCTTAGAGTGCAGCAGATGGGGAGGAAGGGGGCACAGACAAAATGGGACGATTTGATGTGGAATCAGAGCCAAAATGTAGAAAAGGCAAAAATCAAATCAAGACAGGATGAAGGTTTTGCAGTGAAATGTTTCACTCCCCTGTCCCCTCAAGAAAAGAGGTATTTTCTACAAAAGGACACGTTCAGGGATAGCCTCCAGTTTTTATGAAATTGTTATTTTTCAGTTTGCATTGAGTAACCAACCCAGCAAGGATTAGCACCAGCAGAAAAAGAAGTTAAGTTGCAGCAGACTTGTCTCCTTGAAAACATAAGTGAAAGCGAAGACTTANGTGCAATTCGTCCATCAATAAAAATCTAGTTTTCCAACNATTTTTAAGGCTGAAGTGGAAAAAAAAAATAGTTAAGGAAAAACTTTCTTAGNGAAAGCAAGCTAGACTCTATTGACAGTAAATCTACAGAAACTTTTACCAATCTAGCTGCTGTTGTTACCTGTCAATCTCCCAGAGCTGCCATGCGAAGCCTAACCATGTCCTGGAGGACAGCCAGATACCTACAACAGGGATAGGTTTATACACCCAAAAAACAGTGGTTTTTTTCTATTGCCCTTCTCTCTTAATCTAATAAAAGGTTGTATCACTCCCTACAAACCTTGTCTTACTATGACACTTGACCCTCACCAGCCACACACATCCAAAATAACCAAGCCCATTTTGCAGAAGAGGAGAGGACTGCGACACGCTGAGCCAGTGCAGCCAGTCCTGCAGAAGACCACATCTCAGCTGGGTCAGAGAACGACTGCTGCCCTGCCTGCCAGGAGGGCAGGCCGTCGGGGGACCCGCTGCGCAGTCCCACTCCACTCTGAGGTTTGTTTTGCTGTGCCTCTAACCGTGCTCCCCAAGCATCTCGCTCTCCTGATTGCATCCCTGATGCTTCCTGTTGCCCTGCTCGATGTTTTCAAAGTCACTAAAATAGGAAAATGCAGACAAACACCCACATGATACATATTTAGTAACACGAACTGGAGAAGAGAGATAATTTTTTTTTACATGCCGGCTGTTAGATTACCAGCACACAGCAACAATTGGTGCAAACTGTGCATTTTGCAGTATGTGTCAGTGTGCAGAGACCCAGGCACAGATTTTTAGCAGCAGCAGTAGCTGTGATGAAGCTGGCTTGTAACAACCAGCGTAAAGTAATGAAGCAATGAAAACATCGAACTATTTTACTATGCAGCCAAACCAAACGCCTTTAGTCCTTCATGCATGAGTCTTCTAAGTGTAAATTCATACTGAAAGAAAGAAAATCATCCTTACACTTTAGCAAGCAGAATGATTCAGATAGCCCCAGGCAACAAAGATCTGAGCCGATAAAGAACAGCAATGTTTGACTGCCTTTGGAAAAGCGTTTGCTGATTTTTGTTCATGTGCAACATTGCTTTGAGCTACAAAAGACACAGAGGTTAATGGCAGGTCACAAGGAAGATGTTATTGTGTTATTTCTTTTCAACACGCCTTCCTCCAGTTTTCCAGAGGTCTAGGGCCAAATCGGAGATGGACTGGCAGTGGAAGCCTCAATCCCCACTCTCTAAGCAGGGGTCAGCCCAGCCCTGAGTCTGAACTTTAGGACTGGCACCTCCTCTATTACTCCGAGAAAAAAATCACACTGTTACTTTTGTGGTGACTGTTCTAATGCAGTTCTCAAAAGCAGATGCAGACAGAAATAAAAGTCAAACATCCGTCAGCTCCATGTGACTAACTCAGAAAACCAGCACATATCTCGGAAATCTGGTAAAGCAAGGGCAGGTGAACAAAAATCTTGAGAGTCCCCATTTTCAAGTATCTCAGCACCTTCCATCTCTGAAATAAACCTCTCTGATGGGCAGGAGTACCTTGGAGGTGTCCGTAGTTGCTCGGGACCTCAGAGCAGCAAGTATTTTCTATCCATGGCATGGAGAAGACAGTCAGTGAAAACAGGTGGAAAAGACAGCGAAGATCAAAAAAGTAACAGAAGTACAACAGGGAGAAATCCAGGCAAAAATCTTCTAATGGTTTCTATAGGTTCATGCAAGTTCTTCTTTCATTAGTAAAACATCCAGACAAGCACAGAAAATGTTATCAGGAAGGATTATGTTCACACTGTCCATCATTCCTGCTGCAGTTCCAACACCATGGTAAGAGACCAGGTAAGGTCCCCTGTCCTGCCAATAGCACTGCTCTGGTGTGTAAAAGGCTATGGCTTTTTGACCTTCTCTGCTGGCTACAAGATAAGCTAAGGGACCTTTCCATCTCCTCTTAAGCAAGATTTCTAGCATTTCTTTCAGAATGAGGAGAGTGATAACTGTAAATGTAACAAATGTAACATGTAGGGAATGTTATCACTTCAGGTGGTCAGAAACAAGTCTTGGTTCTTTGTGAATATTGGGATGGTTGCAAGACAAGAGACTCCTGAATAATCCCTTTAG
>Ga0065711_1037546_pt1 | contig 19720 bp, 12 predicted proteins | sample Hoacrofraction12_FD_59098 | JGI IMG/M metagenome (GOLD analysis project Ga0065711, IMG submission 59098) | Hoatzin crop microbial communities from Cojedes, Venezuela - Epithelial fraction 12 v2 (version 2) | ecosystem: Host-associated > Birds > Digestive system > Esophagus > Crop | place... | reverse complement strand
GCTGCCGGTCGGGGGGTCCCTCCCCGGGCACGGCGGCGGGATGGGCCGCTCCGCCCCACTCCAACCTACCGCTGTCGGGAGTCCCCTCCGCGGGCTGCGGGGTGTGCGGCCCACTCCAATCGTCGCCCCCGAGGCTCCCCCGCCCCGCCGAACTCGGTCGTACCGGGCGAAGCGGCGAGGCTCCCGCCGCGCTGCAGGGCCGGGCCCGAGGAACGGGCTGACCCCGAGGGGCTCCGTGCCCGCGCGTGGCGCTGTTCTGAGGGAAAATCCGCTGTCGGTCCCTCGTGCTTGCGCGCGGGCGCCCGGCGCTCCCCCTCCCCTCCGGGCCTCGGGGCGCGCATGCGCCGCCCCGCGGGTGCCCCGGGGAACGCAGCCGTTTCTGGGGCCGAGGGGCCCTGCCCCGCCGGCGGCTCCTGCTCCGGTGCCCGCGAGGGGATGGGGGGGAGGCGCTGCGTTCAAGGTCACCGGGACGCGCCTTTCCCGCACCGAGGGCGTCCGGTAGCGGGCAGCGCGCCCGGCTGCCTCGGCAAGGTCGCGGAGGAGGCCCGCGGTGGTGAGGTCTGGAGCAGGAGAAGAGCTGCCTCTGCGGCCTGGGTGTAGCTGGGGGGGGGTGTTAGTCGTGGCAGAGGAAAGCAGAAAAGAGGAGAGGAATCTCACTGAGGTGAGGATCTTAATCTCCGTCTCTCAGGTGAGGTGTGAAAACTCTTGAGGCCGAGTTCTGGTGCCGTGAAAACGGGTATCCGTTCCCCTTTGGGAATTCGCCGTGTTTATTTTCACAGCGGTTATGGTGAAGCTTTTAACTGCGTCCGTGGTTCGATTCCCTGTACCTGTGCAGCCCGACCGTTGCGCTGATTTTGGGCCGCGCCTGTTCGCTCCCTGCCCTGACCCTCCCCTGCTGATTGTCGTCGCGGACCAGAATGTGCAGTGCTGGCAGCATTTCAACAGTGATACTTAATCTCTATTTACAGCGTGCTAGGCTGGGTGATTAAAGGCTCGTGTCCATGTATGCGGAGGAGCTCAGGGGCATGTAGGCAGGCCGGGAGACCCGAAAACAGGGTCAGAGAGGGAGCCCCTGCTCAGCCCCTGCCAGGGCTCTCCTAGGGGAGCCTTGGCCCCGTGGGGCTGCGGGGGACACCCACCAGGCAACCAAAAAGCTGCATGCGTTGCCTCACAGATTGAGGGGGTTACTGCCTAAGGGTACAGGACACGTTATGGAATGCATAATAGGAAGAGCATTTTGGGGTTGTACAAGGCTTATTGTGGGACTTTTAGGGCAAGAACCAAAAGCAGGGAAAGGAAAGCATCAAGGTGATACGGGAATGGAGAAGTGTGGGAAAATAGTGGGATGAGGAGGTATATAGGGCTAGTCCTGCGTAAACAGGCTGCTGGTCGGTGTGTCCATCTGGCTATGCCCTGCACCTCATCAGCCGAGTCTCTCCTGTCTGCTCACTAAACTCTTAATTACTGGGTGAGAGTACTCCCTGTTCTGTGTGCCTGTGTGTGTATGGGGTGTAAAGTGCCAGCAGCAAGAGTCACACCTCAGGTCACAGGGACTCATGCCAGAGAGGACGACAGGATTACACTGTTCGTGCCATCCATGTTTGCTTGAGTGTTTGTGTTGATCTCTGTGGTTGGCCATGTGCATATTTATATATCTGTTTTTGTATACATACATTGTGTGTGTGCCTATTAGGAATACGTGCTCAGACGTGCAACTGATTAGACCTAGGAAAATGGAGCCATGGCAGCTGGTCTTCTATTGGGCTTACATGGTTGAGCAACTCCTAGCACAATCCAGTAAATGATCAATGTACTAGAAAATCCTTGATCTGTGCAAAAGTAAAAGTTATTATTGTTATTATTATTTATTTATTTATTTGATGGCAGTACATTCCAGAGAAGTAGGTGCTCCTGGACCAAGAGTATTAGTTAGTACAATTCAGTATACATAATTACAAAAAAAAGGAAGGGCACGTGTGAGACACCTGTAGAATTTGATTTTAGCAGAAAAACATATAGGTGTGCATCATTTACCAACATTCAGAGAGCCTGCTCTACTCAGATAATATGATCTTCAATTAGTAATCATTGATTATATCAGTTTAAAATAAATGCAAATATAAATACAAATTGACTGAAATGTAAGCATTTCAGCTTTAACAGGGTACACTGCAGGGAAAATAGGAGGAACTAGTTAGGTAACAGTTGAACAGCTGAATATGGGGAAAAATCAGAAATTTCTTTAGTAAGTGAGAAGAAAAATATGTAAATAAGAACTGCAGATTAACTGCAGAGGGGGTGACTTCGAACAAGATATTAGAAGTAGGCTGTCAGCCAACAAATGAAGAGAAAGTTGTGGCTTAGAGGTTAGAAATAGCAAGGGTGAGATTTGCCAACTTTGAAATTAAATTAGATTGTGAAAATAAATAAATAGTAGAAGGTGCATCACTTGCAAAAATGTAAAAAATTCCTGAAATAAAAAAAATAAGCTCTTTTTTAGTGAGGATGGGGTGAAAAATCTAGGATCTGTCTCAAACTGAGTACTTTGCTTTCATGATAATTGCTCGCTGGAGTAAAAGGTGGAGCAAAGGAAAAACCAATGAAGGCAAGTGAATGAATGTATACAAATGGATGTTACTGTTTTCACAGTGAAAATAAAATCAGAGGAGTGTGTTCAAGTCAGAGGAGTAAATCTCCATCTAGGCGTAATGGAAAGAATATGGTATAACATCTCAAGAAATTTTTAAAGTCAAAGGTGGTACCCTATTCTTGGAGATTGTCAGACAGTGCCAGTATTCAAGAAATGAGAAGAGACCTAGGAAATTTCAGTTACATGAGCTAGTTGGTGGTAGCATGCAACACTGAAATTCAGGGATGTTTTTACTATGGAACCCATTCGATAAACTGCAGAATGTAGGGATAGGTGTAAGGTAGATTTAAGATATACGTGTAAGAGACTAGGAACATGAACAATGGCCAAAAGTTGTCCTGTTAAGGCAAGACATCATTCTGGAGAGAAGTTAGGAATTTAATACATCAAAAATCTGTGCCCTAGATTGTATAGCGGAATTTCACAGCTTGTGGGAAGTTTCTGAAGCTCTCCTGTTAAGGAAATACTTCATAACACTCTTGCTCATATATACATATGTGAGCATATACTTACGTAAGAAGTATATAAGACTTTTCATAAGCATTAGGACCTTCAGGAAGTTCCTAGTAAAAAATCTCCTGGAGCTTACAGCTTTTCTACCACTTTGCTTGGTGTCAGTGACAAAAACAGACCACAAGGGTTGGTAAAAGTGAATCTGATTTACGAGATGTCTTACGAATGAAAGCATATATTATGTGGGGAACTGTTGTGGTTTAGCCCAGGCAGGCAGTTCAGCCCCACACAGCCGCTCTCTCGCAACCCTCCACGATGGGGTGGGAAAGAGAGTTGAAAGGGTAAAAGAGAGGCAGCTAGAGGGTTGAGGTAAAGACAGTTTAATAGGCAAAGCAAAAGCCACGTGCGCAAGCAAAGCAGGACAAGGGATTCATTCACTGCTTCCCATCGTCAGGCGAGTGTGCAGCCATCTCCAGGAAAGCAGGGCTCCAACACACGTAACTGTTACTTGGGAAGACAAACGCCGTTGCTCTGAACATCCCCCCGTTCCTTCTTCTGCCCCCAGCTTTTATTGCTGAGCACAATGCAGTATGGTATGGGATATCCCTTTGGTCAGTTGGGGGTCAGCTGTCCCAGCTGTGTCTCCTCTCAATTTCTGGTGCACCCCCAGCCTCCTCGCTGGTGGGGTGAGATGAGAAGCAGAAAAGGCCTTGATGCTCTGTAAGCACTGCTCAGCAATAACTAAAACATCCCTGTGTTACCAACACTGTTTTGATCACAAATCCAAACCATAGCACCGTACAAGCTATTATGGAGAAAATTAACTCTACCCCAGCCAGAAGTAATACAAGAACATAAGAAGAGATGAGGACCACTGCACATGGGCTTCTTTAAAGTGTATATTCTTGAAGCTAGGAAAATTGGTTGTACTGAATATAAAAAAGAACTCTGATACCATCCACTTTTTTCTGCCCGAGTAGCCTGCCTCCTATGGACCTGCTTATGTGGCAGTTACATACATTAGGTTCTTTTTGTGTGTTCCAAAATTCTGGTGCTTTTGGAGTCTCTGCATTGCAAGCCAATGTGCTGTTTCTTGGAGAACAAGAGATAATTTTATTATAACCAGTTTGTTGATCATAGTTTGCCATAAGCTTTTTTTTTTTCTTGTAATATTAAACTAAGTACTAATGTATGCTTTAATAACAGGATTTTTCTGTATTTCTTCAGCCTTTATTTAAATGAAAGCAAGACAATGAATAAACAGTTCTTACGAAATTTTACCAGTTTTTGTAGCCTATCTATCTGGGCAAAAATTTTACCTAAACATTCAAAAAAATGACAGAAAAAAACAATTGCCTCGTGTCACTAGCAGTGCAACATAAGATATTGAACATTATTTTACATTTCCCATGGAGTATATAGTAAGTACAGTCCCTGCTGGATATCAAAACAGTCTTAATGATGTTGAAACGCAAAGTAAGAATGCATCAGAAGAACCCTTAGTTATCCCTCTTTGATAAGATAATGGCCATCTGATCCCTCTGAGACCGTTTACATTAAATAACTTCAGGTTCCAAAAATAAAGTTATGCACAAAATAAAAATTGCTATAGGCTTTCTACTAAGAAGAAACAGTACTTAAAAATGCTAATGTCAGAAGTATTGTTTCAGCAGATGATTTTTAAAAGCGAATAGACTAAGCTGTCTCTCCATGACCACTGTTTCAATTCCTTACTGTTTCTTTATTCTTTCATTGCCATTGTGGCTTGTTATGTGTAGGTATGCCATTAAGTAAATTAAGTGAACAAACACATTTTGTTCAGTTGGTTGTATTTATGAGGTGTAATGCGTATGGCAGAAATAGTGACCCAAAAGTAGTGTGATGATGAAGAACATAGCAAGAGGAACTGCAACATCAACAATGCCCAAATAGACTTTCTTATAACTAAAACCATCATCAAGAAAATATATTTCAAGTAGTGATACATACCTGCAATAATTTCCAAACCATTTGGGAGGGAATAATTATTTAAGTAAATTCTTATTGATTGCTTGGTAACTATCAAAATAATATGAATGGAAAAGCAAACAAATCATGCTGCATTCAGTACATTAATTTCTAATCTTCAGCAACAGGAATTTTCAAGAAATATGATGTGGTTATAAACAGTTTAGAATAACCCAACTCTTGGTGCAGACAGCCTCTGACGGTGTTTCTCAGTATCCTCGTCTTAATGCTGGTTGCATATTTTCTTAGACTAGGATACTCAGGTTTGCAAGGCAGGGACTGTCAATGTTTCAGTTTGTACAACATTGTTAGGCACTTGCAGAATGCACTGATGATAATTTACGACACGTCTCTACTACGATATTTTGACTTCTATGCAGAAGACCCAGTTCTACCCGAAGTTACAAGTTGTTTCAGCTGAAGCTAATGGAAGTCGTGCCTGTACAGGGGTAGGGCCTGGCCCTTAGCCTCCTGACGTCAGTAGGAACAGATGTATTCTCATTTTTTTTCCCCTTGGGGCTTCCACATTTGTCTTGGTACAAAGGAGTCTGATTTTCTTAACACTCTAATAGCAACCTGCTTGGGTTTTCTCATTTTCCACTGTTAGCTTCATTGCTTGCTTATACATTTTCTAAACTTTGTAGGAATAATAGTCCCACAGTAGCATTTTTTGTGCTTAAAAATACATTACTAACATTGTAATATAAAGCATCCTTCCAAGTGGGAAAAATAGCTTATAATAATATAATGCTGTTATAATGTGTATGCCATAAGGGGAGAAATTAAGATTGTACTAGCGTTCTCAATTCTGGAATTAGTCATGGTGTTTTCTGAGTACTTGACCTCTCAACTTTTCACATTTTTAGATGTAGTACGTGGAATCTGTTCTTTATAAAGAATAAAAATGTTGTGTGACAATTCTGATACCTAGATAGGACTTCAGTATGTTTACTTACATGAATGGATATCTTTTGACCTAGTGAAATTTGTCCCTGCCCATGGTAGGGGGCTTGGACTAGGTGAGCTATAAAGGTCCATTCGAACCCAAACCATTCAGTGATTCTATTTAGCTCAATTCCACAACTACTTGTCAACACTGCAAAAGCAAAAATTGGAGAATCTTGACATATGTTGTTCATGCCCTCTTCTAACTTTGATCTTCAACCTAATTCCCATCTTCAGGTTTCTCATACCAGTCCCCACAATGTTAGTTGTTCTTCATTCTTTCTGCTAGTATTTGACATAGCTCCTCTCCAGATAGTAGGATTTTCCATTTCCTAATAATATATGGTAGAACAAAGAAATCAGAGGCTCTCTAGTTCGGTCTCACTTCCTCTTCATCTCTTCACAACTGCCAAGTGTCATTTTGGCTTGTTGCCATACCCCTTCATCTCTTTCTGAAAAGCCCGAGCTGATGTACTCCTCTTAGCAGAGCCTTTTCCTTGCTCATGTCATCCTTTGCATTTGAAGTTTGCATCTTCCTCTTCCATGCAGCCTGGTGCTAGATGGATAGAGTTGGCTGTCGGAGAACATAACAGGTGAAAACTTCAGGTTTCCAGAGCTGGTACTGGGTAAGTAGTTAATGAAAGGTCCTACTGACTGTGCTCTGGACTGTGATTTGTGAGAGTGGTATCTTAGAAGTGGTTGTTGCTAAAACTCCCCAGTTCTCTCTGAGCGTGTGTAGTTCTCAGACTTTCAAGGATTTGGTTACGTTTGAATCTTAGTGGTTAGTTCAGTTCCTCATCCAAAGCATGAAGAGTAAAGAGAGCTCATCCTATTTATTTCTGTTCTGGTTGAAGTTACCCTGACAATTTTTGGAAAAAAAGAATTTTCTTATGACATTAAAGTACATTTTGAAGCTCACACAATTCTGGAATTTATAGGTCAAATGGTTAAAACTGGTAAAGTTATAACCAAAAGAGTCCAGTCCAAAGTGGTAACTCCTCTAGATTGGCTGTTCTCAGTATACATCTGTGTGCAGTGTCCACATTCCATTTTTAGTTTGATGCCTTTCTGTCTTACTTAGACTCACGAGAGTTCAGCCTGCAGTCATATTTAGCATTTGATGTCCAGCCTGTATTTCTTTGACTGTCATTGATACAGATTTAAAATTTTGTAAGGTTTTAATCCTGATTTTCTTTCAGATTTCTTCCCTTACGTCTGTATGTTTTAGTGAAGGAATTAAAGACTGGAGTCGGTGAGTCCAGATGCTTCTTCTTATGCACAAGCCTTTGAAAAGAGATTTGTCAATAAGATTGTCCTCTGCATTCTTCATTTGCAACGCAACAGAAAGCATCTTGCAACGCAGAAAGATCTTTAATTTAAAAAAACAAACAAAAACACTACTAAAAGTTACAGTGCATAACAGGGACGAGAGTAGCAAAGCCAGTGAGAGCTGCCAAAACCTGGTGCCTTTGCAGATGCAGAAAATTCAACAGCAAAAATGTGCCACAGTGATCCTGTGTATTTTAGGTAATCACTCGCTGCCAAAACAGTTGAAACCAGCCAAGAAACATGTGAAACCTTTCTGTCTGACCAAAGAAAATACATCTTGTGCTAATCCCAAGTCTAGCACAACCCATGAGTCGGGTTTTAGGCAGATTTCTCAGTAACATGGCAGCACCTCTAATACTTTGTCTAAAGCAATTTCTAAAACTGAAGAGTGTCTGTTTTGATTATATATATTAACTTTGTTTCCTGTTTCCCTTTCTGTATCCCTTTCTGTTCAGTATTCTTGGGCAAAAATCTTCAGTTCAGAATTTAAAAAAAAAAAATTAGGATGGTGGCTAATCTTAGTTTTCTAAATAACAGAAGCTTGTGGGTTGCTTGTGTTTTTTTAAATGCTGGTGAGTGGGTGGCAGTTAAACATATGCAGTTCTCCTGGTTTGCGAGGCATTTGCAGTTCTCAGTTGTTTCTTTGGGTACTATCTACTGAAGCATTTGTTTGGGTCCCTGCTCCTATCTTTTCCTGTACAAGTGTAATTCTTCCTGACTTCACTGCAGTCAGGACAACATCGGACATTTGGAGTTTGAGCTGGTTGATAGTCATCCTCAGGAATATTTTTGCATCTATTAAGACTGCCTGTTTCCTGAGAAATCTTTTCATTGTTGTACAGGTGTGTATATTTCATATTTTTTTTTTTACCCCCAGCAGAATAAAAGAAGCAAATTCATGACTGATAAGTACTATGCCCAAAGCTGGTCGGTAGTTTGGATTCATGCAGTTGAGGTGTTGGGACTTTCTGCTTAAAAATAATTATTTCCCAAACCAAGTGCTTTAGTGATTCTGTACCAATGCTAGTGAATATTTTCCTCCAAAACATAGTTTTAGAAAAAGTAATTGACTTGTAATTTTTTGGTTTAATTTTGCTGTTTCATTTCTGAGTGTATATTGGAAAATTCCGTAACGGTTCCTTGGGCCTGCCCACTTACAAGCTCAATGCCTCCATAGGAATCCCACTTTCAAGTCTATCTTCTGTTGTGACTGTGGATTTCTTTGAGTCTGTTTGTGTTGCTAGAGCAAACTGTGTCAGTCATGAAACAGAAGAAACAATAATGTTTTGGAGATGAGTTTCTCAACAATAGGGTAATGGGATATTGTTTTGTAGGATGGGACGAAGGAGGAGACTGAAAAAATAATATAAATTTCAGCAAGAGCTGAATGGAGGGTACAACTTTCATAAAATCCTTCTGGAAACATTTTTTTCTCCAGTCAAAAAAGAAAGGATTACAAGGGAATAACTTGTAAGAGATTTAGTTGCTGTTTGAATCAGCTCAGATATTGTTGTGATAAAGAGGAGAATAAAATTGTACAATAGGTTGAACATTGACATTTTATGATGTGGGGCATTTCATTGTGCTCACAGAGATATGAGCACTTAGACAGATAAAATTGTATAAAATGAGTCTTGAATATCCGCACAGGCAGTCTCTTCCAGAGGTAGTATCTAATTACATAGCGGTGGAACAGCAGAGCGTGCTCCATCTGAAAAAAGCTTTTGGACAGTGTATGCTAGCTATCTCAAGGCAATAAAAGATTAATTAAGTGGATAAGTAGCTGAATAGCACATACTTGTAACTTGCAATTTGTAGACCAAATATATCTTACTTCTAGTTTTACTAAACGAGACCTCTGAAGCTGATGCCCATAGTTAACAGTTTTATTCACCTCAGTTTCGTAAGCAACTACAGTTTTCAGCATTCTTTGAACTGAATATAATCAGTACACAAATCCAAGCTACCTCCTTTCTGAAGTTGGAATTTTGCTAGAAATGTCAATAAAAAATGTGATTTGAATTACCATAGCACGAAAAAGCTTTGATCCTAGATCGTGATCTGATTAGGTTAGGCACAGTACAAAACCAGACACCAGAGAAGATGTTTTCCTGTGTAGCTTACATTCAAAGCATCAAGACGCCGGATAGTAGGATACAGTTTGGTAATTCAGTCCTGATCTTCCCCAGGATGCAAGAATTATAGCACAGAGGCAGCCTGAGTACTCATTTTTTAGACATCGTAAAAAGAAGAGGGATAGGGAAGGTAATGAGATGACTTGTGAAGATGTCCTATCTCAGGTCTAGAAGCTTTGCATGTGAAACCACAAGTACAGGAATGCACGGAAATGAATACTGCACTCAAAGTGATGGGACAGAAAGTTCGTTGTTGTAACAATGCTCTGACTTTGTGCAAGCAGGGCATGTGCCGAGGCCAAAAAAGGACATTGTTGTAATTCATAAGAACATAAATGAGATTTTTGATTGCATGACTAAACAGGAAAAAAACAAAGAAAGATATTTTAGAAATGTTTTGAAGAGAGACCATGGAGCCATAGTTGAAATAACATATAGAAGGACCACAGAAGGAGAGTAGGGACAGAACTCTAGGAAGGCAGACAGAAGTTAAGAAAACTACTTTAAAGGCCACCCTGAAAGAAACGGGAAGAGACCAAGAACGTTGCTTCACAAAAATGAAGAAAGGACAAGATTGTGCAGTCAGCAGGTTCAAAGTCAGTGAGGAGTAGGATGTACTCCTGGTACTGAGATTTTGGTGGAGTGGTGGGAGGACAGAGCAGAAGCTTGGTCTTTCCTAGGGTTTTTTATCCCTTAAAGGAATGATGATCCTCTAAACAGAATGATTAACTTCTTGCGGCATGAGGAGGTCTCAGAAGAAGTCTGCACCCCACAATGTCTTGGATGTTGTACGTACACATTATAATGAAGCCGAGATCAATGTCACCTAGATTCTGCCTTACCATGACCCTCAGTATCTAAATTTTGTTCGAGTCTGAGCTGGAGTGGCTCTGCGGAGGCTACTTATCCTCCTTGACTCTCCTTAGAATTCCTTGTGTACCTGAAATTAGGCCCTGGGAATACTCAGCAAAAACCCTGACTGAACATAGAGAGCCTTGGCTTTTGCTTAAACCTTACTCAGTCTAGGGTTTCTGTCTGCTTACTTAAGCCCAAAAGTAATTCTGCCTTACAGCCTGGAAAACAGTTAACTGGTGGTGACAGCACTGGTGTCACTGAAAAGCGTATCATGGTTCTCACCTCATGCAGCTACACAAAGTGATTAGTGTAAATATAGGTGTGTATGTGTATCTCAGATATAGTCTGAGTCATTAATGCACAGAGGGACTGAAGAAAAGGAAAAGAAATCTTTAATTTCTGCTTTACAAATGGAGAACTGGAGCACACTGAAATTTGAGCGAGGTCAAATAAGAAGTCTGTGACAAAGCTGGAAATGGAACCGAGAATTTTGAGTGCCCTAACCACTCTATTTTCTGTTGAGTGTGTGGTGGTTTTCTCCACTCTAATGCTTATCAGAAGATGGATGGTTTCTTCTTCACTCTAAATTCTGTTTGCGTTACTGTTTAAATTCGAGTATTTCAGCAGCTGCTATTTTTGCAGCAATGGAAGCCAATACTGTGGAGCTGGTCTTCGTTTCCAGATGGAGAGCGGTTATCAAAAGATTGTTGAATGCTTACTCCTTATGACAAAGCTGTTCAAACAGCATTCTGAGAGAGAGGTGATAGCTTTGGGAGGTGTTTTTTATAGAGGAAATTTATGATATATTGAACCAGTCTTATATCAAATTTCAAACAATTCACAAAAAGAAGGAAGAATTATGAACTATATTATCTTCTACTAGAAACCTAAATTTTGTGGCTCCTGTAATCACTTTTTTCAACATACATCATATTTCTCTATTGGTGAGACTTTTGTTATGAACAAGATCCTCTCTTGTAGTATGTGATTAACCAGCAGAATTGGTTGATACCAACTTTTATTTTAAAGAAAAAGCAACCAAACCTGAATATGTGACAAGTTCCTTCATTTTACTTAGCTTATGTCATCCATTTATGTATAAAGAGGTTTAATTTCAGTTAGTAAATCAGATAATTGTCTGATTTTATTTGAAGTAATGAACTGTGTTATTTCAAGACACAGCAGATCAGAAGGAAGGTCCTCACTTTACCCCTCCAAATGGTTGTTTTTGCTAATGAAATATCTTCCATAAGTCAAAGATTTTTTTCAACAAATACATCACATCAGCATTGGCATTGACATTTAGACTGTCCCAGGAAGCAGGAACAAGCCTGAATCAATCTTTATTTGTGCAAAAGGTAACTGGCATTCATATTGCTTCTGTGTTTTTGATAGAGGTTCAGCCACTAGAGTTTCGGAATCTGCTGAAAAATATTGCTTCGGCTTGCCATTCTAGGTAGATATGATGGCTGGGTGCAGATGTAAAGCATTTCCTAAAGTTTTCTCAAAGCTTCATCAAAAATAATGACAAGGCAAAAATTTATCCATGAGAGCCTGTCCCTGTCAGGCCTCTATTGACTCTTCATTATTCCAGTTCTAAATTGAATACAGCCTCAGGGAAGGAAACATTTATATAAGAGGGTTACAGTGGAAGGATCTCTGTACTAGTTCTGCATATGAAAAGCAGGCCTTGGAACCAGCATGTCTTCAGCTAATAAAACATAATCATTGTTCCTCTTGAAGAAAAGATGTTTCTCCCTACAAGTTACCAGGGAGCTTTACGATGTTCTCTCTTTCCTTTGCCAGAGAATACCTTCAACTGAGGAAACTAAAAGTGAGCAAGTAAAAAAATAGTCTTGATAGAATTAATATCATGCAATATTTATGTGGATGTATATGTGAATAATTTGTAATCTCTATTTGTGTAGGGAACATTCCCTGACAGTATTTCTGCTGTCTAGTCAAGTTCATCTTCTTCCATTTCTCTGTTTATTTACTGTTCAGAGAAATCGTCCTTTGGGAAGAGTGGTTTTTCTCCTGATTTTATAGGAAAATCCTAGCCTATTTTGATAATACCAGCAACATGTAGTAAAGAGACTCAGAACACTGATATTTTTGGCTGTTTTGCATTAATTTATGTGTCATATCACATAAGCATAATTTCAGTGATGCCTGATAACTCAAATGATGTTAATTTGAAGCAGCATGCCATTAAAAACCTCTCACTTGTTCTACAATAGGTAGCTGCTGTATGTGGCTATTGAAATCTACGTTACGTGAAAGAGCGTCATGGAAGAATTAAGGCAAATATTTAATTACAAAAGTTCCTGAACATCATCCCATTGACTGTTAAAATTCGGAAACACAGCTGGTGCACTTAATCACACAAAAGCCAAGTTTATCACTTACACAGCATTCTTTGTCTCTAACAATGCCACGGAAAAACAATAGCCTGTTTTTTCTCTTAAAATGGACTGGGCAGCTCTATTTCTTGCCTCCCTTGTTTGATTTACAATATATGTATTGTCTGAACACTTTGCATGAATATTTTTACAGTGGAAGCCTTGTCTGTCGAACTCTGTGGATGCAGTGCTTTATTATTCTGAAGGTTTTACTTGCATCAGAATCTGTATTTTATTGCTAACCTTTGTGTGTAAGTCTCAGGAAAAGGAACACAATAATCATCAAAACCAGACCTTGCTGTGTGGTAGCAACATGCACTATAAATCCGTATTTTGGCTAAAGACTTGTTTGGTTTTTCTTAACCCTGGACTATAGTAAAGTAAGAAAAGCTGAATTATCAGTCTGTTGCAAAAAAAAAGTCTAGCTGTCACAAGTGAGTTATTAAGAGAAGTCATTGTTACGGGAACAACTAAAAGGGTTTTATTAATGACTGAATGATGATCAAATCGTTATTAATCGATATTGAATGAAAATCAAATGGTAATCAAGTGGTGATTAAGCAGTAATTGAATGTTAATTATACAGTGATTTAACAATGATTTGAGAATGATTTGACAATGATTGAAATGATAATTTACATGATGATTTAGACAACGATTTAGTCAGCAGTCAAACACTCTACTCCTTATTACACTTCTAATAATTACGCTATAGCTGGATATATGTAAATGTCGCTAGCATGCAGTATACTTTTAGGCCTACTGTAAAGTGTCAGTTACCTTGTTTTAGATGTCAGATGCCGGGTAAGGGGCTTCTCCCACCCGAGGAGTGACCTTGAGAGGCGGCCCTGCTGCAGGAGGAGATGGTTGCCCCGCAGCATGCTGCCCTGCGCAGGAGAGCTCACTGGGCTCCACGGCGCTACACAGTTTTGTAGCGTGAAGTGATGGGCTCGCAGTCAGCCCCCCGCCCCTTTGGTGTGCGTGCAGGTGTGCAGCTGTCGCAGTTGGATTTCTGCCTTGTCCCAGCTCAGGCTGGTCCTGTTCGCTCCTGACAGGACACGGCCTCGGCTCCTTGGGCTGGAGAAGATGTGGCATGGCACAGCTGCCCGGCTTTGCACTGCGGGGCAGGTTGCAGTCAGGCCGCTGGCACCTGAACCACAGCGCTCTTCGCTCACGCAGCGCGGGCGCAGCCACCGCACCAACGACAGCACAGTGAGCCATCCAACGTACAGCCAAAAGGGTACAGTGAGCCATCCCGCCAACTTAAAGCCCGAAGAGCACGGTGAGCAGGCAGCGGCAAAGGGAAGTCAGGAGGTGTAGCGGTGGTATATGTGACATTTGTCGACTTCGAAGCTGCCACACTGTGAGTTGTTGACTCCTCTAGGAATGCCATCTACGAGCATGGCAAAACAGTTTATATACACTTAGCTTTTGGGTTAGGGGTTTTTTTCCATTTTTTTCAGTAAATTGAAAAAAAACTAGAATGGTATACATAAAAGTGAACCTTTCTAAAGTCTGTAAAAAAGCAAGATAGAAGAAGAGGATATAGCTGACCTAAGGATGCAAGAATGCTGGGGGTTTTATAAAAGATCAGGTTGTGACTTGTCCCAGATCTCAGAAACAAAGAAGTAATTTTTGTTGAAGTAATTAAAATTTGCCAAACAAAGGAAATTTGTCAACCCACATGAAAACTTACTGAAGAACGTTAAGTTCTTGGATAGCACGAGTATGAGAGAATATGAAAAAGAAAAAGAAGAAAAAAAAACGATCCCAAAAGAGAAAAGAGATTCTGAAACAAGAAGGGGAAGCAAAGCTCAGGTTTGGAGTCCATGAAAGTCATGTTGCCAAAATCACACAAAATCACACCAGTTAGCACAAGATAAGCTGATGTCGATGTCTGTAAAATGGTAGCATAACTGCAAAACATTGCACCAGCTGTGAGTCAGCAGAACGTGTATGCTATAGACAAAAGAGAATCTTCCAGCTCAGAAAAGACCTTGGGATGGATAGCACCAGTGCAGCAAAAGACAGTAAGTAAACTAGCTTTAAAAAAAAATAAAATATTTAATTAATGAGCCCATGTTGCTAGAAAAAGCCCGTTTGCCTCAGAAAGGTATACTGTGTGAGTAAAAGAAAAAAATAATAACACAGGTACATTTTTAGTTTACTGTGCTGAAGTTGCACCTGTTATTGTTAGTTACACCTATTAAATGCATTTATATGTAATATATTCATAAATATTGTATCCAAAATATAGGGTAACATAAGGACTAAAAAGTTCTGTGATGGGGAGAAGTAGAGAAACTCAGCTTTTAGAATTAAAATATGACAACTTCTTTTTGATCTCATTAACAGGACACATTTTAGAAAGCTAAATAAAGACAGCATAGAGACAGGCTAGCTGCTCCTTAATAACATTAGCTGCTTTAGAAAATTTACTAAGTTATTCTAGGAAGTAGTATTTGCTTACACAGTAGAATAAAAAGAAGTAAAATAAGACGCATTTTAATTTGTACTAAAATTAACTTTCTAACGAAGGAAAAACCTTAGCAGTTCTTCTATCACATGACTTCTCTCTGGTGGGTTAGGGGTATCCTAAAATGTCTCGTTTTAGACCACCTTCTTCTCTGACTGAGCCCTTAAAATATCGATTTATTCCCAAGCAATTTATTATTGTATGTATTTCTAAACTAAAGTCCCTGGTTATGTATCTTGCACCATGTTTAATAATCCTTAATATGTTGATAAACTTCACTTTTATCTCACCTTTGTTAATATGTATGTGGTATTTTCAAGCCTATACCTTGTGAAAATTATAGAAAATATAACCAAACTTCATTAATATGGAAAATTGATGCTAAAACATTCTTAGTTGACTCGCTGTGAAAATTCTGTTCATGCAGAGTGTAGCTGATGGAATCCATCCATTTCTCAGTTCATGCTCTCAGGATCTCCGTTTTTGTAACGTAGAAACTCACAGATAGATGTGATAGTCTGCTGCCTTTGGTATTAAAAGAGCAAATAAAATGAAAGGATAAGTGCACTCCCTAGGTAATGTCAGAAACAGGACAAAGCTGTCTATTTAGGTATAAACCCAAAAGCACCCAGCATGGTCTCGGCCCATATTGACGTTCTAAGCTCTTAGTATTACCAGCAGCTTTGTTGTTAAGTGCAAGCCTGGAGATCCCTGCAGTGTTATAGGAAAGTGTGTGAGATTGTATTCCTGTAACTTTCTTGAAGATTGAAAAGTGTCATGTTCATAGATTTCTGTTGTGACATCAAATGAACAGTGGTACTAAAGCAGCTGTTAAAGGCTTAGGCATCTGCCGAAAACTGTGGCAAAGTGAGGAGCTGATACTGACGGCACCTTGGGAAAAATGGGACTCCTGTTGGTTGGTTTGTAGTGGCTGAAAGGAGCAATGAACTTGTCCTTTGTAGTAAAATTCTCATCTGTTACCTACAATCTAGTGAACTGGTGGACACTGGTATTAAGAAGAAAAAAAGGTGTGAAATCAGATTCCTGATTTATAGTGATCTTTGCTAGGCTACAGTATAGCGGTAATGAAGTGTCATTGACTGATTCTTAATTCACAGAACACTAAAAATCAGTGTCTGCGTGGTTAGGAATTCCTGTCAGAGCTACTGGGATCTTGCAGAGTTCTCAGGGAGATGGGAAAAAAACAGAGAGACACAAGGAAAATTCAAGAATATTTGAAGAATAGAATTGAAATTAAAAGGTCAGTATGGAAAAAACACCATTTTGTCTAGCATATTAAGACTTTTTCTCTCATATCTATTTTTTCTTGCTCCTATATATACAAGTCAACATGTCTCACATTGCTATTTAAAATGGTTTCCAGTTTTAATATGTTTCAAAACTTCAAAAAATATCTAGTAACTGACATACATAGTTGAAATTAGTTTGATGGTCAACCTTAACAGAATTAGTATTTAGCAACTTTCTGCAATTATTCCAAGACTATTTACTAGGAAAATAATTATTTTTGAGATGGGAATAGACATAGTAATTTTTAAGCCTTTTGAGAACTTCAGAAAATCTGATTTAAAGGTAGAAAAATTATTAATTTCCTAACTTGCATACTCTACTGAATCTCGGTTAAAATATCCCTTATGCATACAATCCATAGTAAGTCTTTTGTCAGGATCGAACCCTATAATAATTCTGATAGTTCCGTGAGAAGTAAAATAAATACTAAATAGTTTTTAGATAAAATGGTTACATTATATTAGAGTTTGTTTTTTGTGTTTTTGTTGCTGACACCTGAGTGTTGAGAGCTACTGTATATTGCTAAAATAAATTTATTTACTTTTTGTTGTTTTGCTGTATGTTGTTTAAGGTGTATTCAATTTGTGAAAAAATAATTTGTCATCAACTTTCCCTTGGTACTTAACCGTCAATTAATGCATGATGTTATTACAGAAATAGGAATAGTTCTCAGTCATGGATAGTTTCTTCCAATCCATCTTCTTCATCTGTAGAGAGACTAAAAGTTGTAGTTTCTTCTCATGGTGCAAATGTGATATTGGAAAAATGTAACAAAACATTTTAAGCTGATTTCAGCTGTAGAGACAAAGGGACATGAACAATATTTCTAAATATCTAAAACTAACAAAATGACATAGCTCCCATTATCTTGAAATTTTGGAAGATGAGAAAGGAAGATGAAGCATATTGTTACTTCAGTGGCAGGATCATTTTATGACTTTCAGTGTATTTTGCTATGTAGGAAATAGACAATTAGCTGGAAGTGAATATTTGTTTTTATTCTCCATTGATTTGCAGACAGAGTAATATCTCACAGAGTTGATGTTAACACTGTCAGCTGGAGAGGATAATTCTCTGTCAAAGTGCAGACCAGTTGAATGTAGTGTGCTGTTTATTTTTTCAGAATTCTGGCCGCAGTTTCATTGTTTTTGTGGAAAGTAATCCAACAAATAGTACTTTTCTTTTTCTGTAAATATTAATAAGGTAGGACTAGGAGAAATTATTTTGATATATTTATTGTTTGAAGTACCAAGAGCCACAGTGGAAAACAGTTTTTTTTTTTCAACTATTCTTAATGAGTTTCTTTAGTTAAAACTGGCAAACAACAAAGCTCTGTCATACTAAGAGATAACATTTTAGACACGGGTGCTCCTAGAAAGACATGCTATTTTATTATTACATTCAAATCATTCATGTGAATGTCTCCAAAGGGTATGGCGATGTACTTAATTGCTTTTGCAGCAGCCACCTTGTGAGCTTCTGCATTTTCACATTTGTTGGCAATAACCAACAAAAACACAAAACCAAGAGCTTTGTTCCTAGATGCCATGTTAGAATTATTTGGAGGTTTTGCATTGCCTGCATGCTGTCCTGCTTCAGACACTCCCTGTGAGCAATAGAGAAACTGCTGCCACACATACCACACAAAATTGTTGTCATTACTGAAAGAGCATATTCTCCTGAAAGTATATCTTCTCTTTAGCGCATGACTCTGTAACATTTTACCAATGTCATATTCATGATACATGGGAGGATGTAACTAAATCAGATAAAAATAAATAGTACCTGGCTCTACCCTAAGTTATTATTTCCATGCCAGTATATGTATTCGACTGGAATTAGAGAGACAGTCCCCATTTAGTGTAGTCTGTCATATATAGTGTTTACCCTATGATAAATATAAAAAATGAAATCTTTACTTTCTAACTGGCTGAATGTACTGTGGTATCCCTGCTAGAGCTTTGTAGGCAGTCCGGAGCTGTTCTGGAAATGTATTTTTAAAAGAGTCTTTCTTAATGATGGCATTAATAATTTCTGTAAAAAAAAATATCCTGATACAATTTAAGGTTCCCTGAATAAACATGAAATGTTATTCAATATCAGTATCACACAGAAGGCACTTGATGTCGAGCACCGTATTTGTCTGGGTAATGAAACAGTCGCTGGCTGAGAGAGCCTAGAGGCAGGCTGTCAGAGGGACCTCTGCCTCACTAGAGAAGCGCAGTGTCATTCATCCCCAGTTCTTTGCTTCACTAACCAGAGTTTTGGTTCCTGACCAGTTGCAATGGTGGAGAGCGGGAGGGAAATAGCCTTCCCTGTCAAACCTTCCTCTAAAAATATCTCAGAACACACACCTCCTCTTGGTCGTCAGCTCAAAGGGACGTCATCTCTTACCTGGTTCCAGCGCCTGGTTTTGAAGTCCTTTCATTCTTCAGCAGTTCAGTACAAGACAGTGGAGGCTGTCCCAGGAGGCTGGAGTCATCCTCTAATGGGAGGCTCTTCAAAGCTTTATTTACCCTATACGTGATATTCACTAAACATTTATAGTAAAATGTGCAATTGCTCATACTACTGTTTACACAACGATTAATTAACCTTTCCAGATTTTTCTTTCTATATATCACTTTCCTTACCTTGGTTACGAACATAAAAAAACCCCAGAACCTCAGGTCAAAATCAAGTTTTACCATGCAGTCTCAAACCGGGGAACCACATGAATGATTTTTATTTTGGGTACAGATTTGAGACAACACAAAAGGAGGACATTTTAGAGCTTTGTGGTTGATTTTTATTAAGGGGCTAGGTTTCCTTAGGCTGGTTCCCTCTAACTATTATAGTGTGTAGTGCTACCCTGCAAAACTGGAATTTTTTTCAGTCTTCCCTTTCCTCATGCTACCAGCAAAGTGAAGACAGGTGATCTCGTGAAAAAAGGATGAGTGGTCGGTGAGGTGGATTGAGAACTGGCTGAATGGCAGAACTCGGAGGGTTGTCATCAGCGGCGCTGAGTCTAGTTGGAGTTCGGTAACTAGTGGTGTCCCCCAGGGGCCAGTACTGGGCCCAGTCTTGTTCAACTTCTTCATCAACGACCTGGATGAAGAGTTAGAATGTACCCTCAGCAAGTTTGCTGATGACACCAAACTGGGAGGTGTGGTAGATA